>Ga0222715_10000051_pt1 | contig 122530 bp, 111 predicted proteins | sample C33_9DmetaG_FD_165056 | JGI IMG/M metagenome (GOLD analysis project Ga0222715, IMG submission 165056) | Estuarine water microbial communities from San Francisco Bay, California, United States - C33_9D | ecosystem: Environmental > Aquatic > Marine > Unclassified | place: USA: California...
CTATTCGACAGAGAGTACGACAGAGATTAGCAGTACAAGCAGCAGTCCACTGTTACTGGCGCGATCGCTGGCATCCGCCCAGTCCTTTCTTCGAAAGAAGTTACATCCGAGGTCTTATGCTCCATCCCCGCGAGGCATGTACATTTATGGACCGGTCGGGGTCGGCAAGAGCTTTCTAATGGATCTCTTTTACGCGTCGGTTTCTGTTCCTGGCGAGGGTTCTTGCGGTGATAATGACAGTCACAAACACGCAAAGATTACCAAACGCAGAGTCCACTTCCATGAATTCATGCTAGATGTCCATCATCGAATCTTTGTCATCAAACAAAAGCACCCACGAGATGATGCGATTCCCATCATTGCGCAACAATTGGCACGAGAAGCCCAACTCCTGTGTTTCGATGAATTTCAAGTGACAGATATTGCCGATGCCGTGATTTTAAAGCGACTGTTTTTATTATTATTGGATTTGAATGTCGTGGTGGTGGCCACCTCGAATCGAGCCCCAGATGCCTTGTATGAGGGAGGCATTAACCGCTCCCTATTCTTGCCATTCATCGACATGTTGAAACAGACGTCCGACATTATTTCCATGGAGGCTTCCTGCAAGGATTATCGACTCGAAAATCGAGCGGGCGGTCAATCCTACTTTTGGTCTAATTCAGATGTTCATGGCGATATTAATAACAATATACAGGCGCAGTTAGAAGCAATATTTGGTGGCACAGCATCCGTAACTGAGGCAGAAAGCATTTCCGTCCTCTTTGGTCGTGCCGTCCGTGCCGTCCGATTGAATGATCGGTGCGCCTGGTTTGACTTTTCCGAGTTGTGTTTCCAACCGCTCGGAGCGGCCGATTATATTTCCCTCTGCAATCGATTTCCGATCCTCATTATGGATCGCGTTCCTCAATTGGACGCCAATTACCTCAACGAAGCGCGACGGTTTGTGACCCTCATTGACGCTTGTTATGAATCTCGAACCCGCTTGGTGCTGTCGGCACAAGTCCCACTCGACGAGTTGTTTGTCGATTTTGAAGCGCAAGTCGTAAGCAGTGATGGAGATGAAGAGTTATTTGTGAGTGACAAGGGGGGAAATTCGAGTTCGTTTGCGACGACCATGATCCGTAACAAAGACGGGGAATATTGGGAGTGGTCGGCGACCGGTCGAATTGACGTGTCACTGGCACAATTATCGTCCGCCAATGATCTCTCCTTTTCTTTTCGACGAGCCGCGTCTCGATTGGCAGAAATGGGTGGAAAAGAATGGGGACGGCAATGACGAAAGGTCTTTACCTTACCAACTATTGCATCCATTCATACCAAATATTCCTTAGCGGCCGAAATACGTACATAAGAGACTGTCAGCTTTGGTCGTATTCTGTTTTTGAAAATGTCAGACTAAATGATGACGAATCCAGTGCAAGAACAAGGGGAGCGATTCATCCCAGCGACGTCACTGTCGTTGCAATCACGGGTTTTCTCGCTAAAGATCTATAAAAATTTCACCAGTAATATATTAACTATGGACGGATAATTATGAAAACAACACACCCCTTCAATGCATCATCATTGAAACTACCTTTACTCTCGCTGGTTGTATTGGGTACTTTAGGTTTAAGCGCTTGCTCAGATCAGTCTGCAAAAGACAAAGAGGCGGCGGCAAATAAAGAAACGACCGTTGTAGATACCATGAAGAAAAATGCAACAGATGCGAAAAATGCATCCGCCGATATGCTTGATAAAACCAAAAACAAAGACAAAGCCACAGCTTATGGCACTGAAGTAGCTGATAAAGCTGCAGCAGATAAAGCCGCTGAGTACAAAGACGCAGCAATAGATAAATTAACAGCAGGCAAAGATAAACTATCCGATATGAAAGCTAAGGCGATGGATAAAAAATCTGATGCTGAAGAAATGTTAGAAAAAGCCAAAGAAAAAGTAACAGATGGCGATGGTGGCCATTAATATCTTTGTAGTTCAACACTCAAACTTATAGTTAGTATTCACGTGAAGGTTAACAAATTATTAACGTTCACGTGAGTTTTATGGCACTATTAAAAATATAAAGAATAGTTACATAGAACATTGCATAATAATTATAATGACTAAGCAATACATTTTAGGGATCTCTGCGCTATACCACGACAGCGCTGCAGCACTCATCATTGATGGCAATATTATTGCTGCCGCACAAGAAGAACGATTTACTCGGATCAAACACGATCCAAGCTTTCCCCATAATGCCATCGAATATTGTTTAAATACTGCACAAATAGAACTCGAAGACATCGATGCGATTGTTTTTTATGATAAACCATTATTAAAGTTTGAACGTTTATTGGAAACGTATTTGGCTCATAGCCCGAGAGGGTTTAGCTCGTTTGCTAGAGCGATGCCTATTTGGCTCAAAGAGAAATTGTATTTTAAACCGTTACTCCGACGAGAATGCCGTGCGCTAGTGCATCGTCGTCGTGCTCACACTGACAATACCAGCATTGAAGCACAAATCGCAAAAGAAAAAACACCTGTCATTCCCGTATTAGGATTTAGCGAGCACCATCTGTCGCATGCGGCATCTGCGTTTTATCCATCGCCATTTCAACGAGCTGCAGTATTGTGTTTAGATGGTGTCGGGGAATGGGCGACCAGCAGTGCATGGATTGGTGAAAAAGCCGGTGGTAGTGGTTCTCTCTCAACAACTGCCACAGCAACTTCGCCAACATCACAGCGTTTGACACCTCTGTGGGAGATACATTTTCCACATTCCCTAGGACTGTTATATTCAGCGTTTACCTATTACTGTGGCTTTAAAGTCAATGCGGGTGAATACAAGTTAATGGGCTTGGCACCGTATGGTAAACCTGTGTATGCAGAGTTTATTTACCGTCATCTGATTGATGTTAAAGAGGACGGTTCATTTTCATTGAACATGCAATACTTTGCCTACCCCGCAGGGGAAGTGATGGTCACCGAAGCTTTTTGTGAATTATTTGAAGGGGATGCCCTTGCACATGATGCGCCTGTGACACAAAAACAAAAAGATCTTGCCGCGTCGATCCAAGTGGTCATTGAAGAAATTGTATTAAAGATTGCTCAGCATATTCATGCATCTACGGGTTGTGAGTATTTGTGTTTAGCTGGTGGTGTTGCGCTTAATTGTGTTGCCAATGGACGTTTATTACGCGATGGCCCGTTTAAAGATATTTGGATCCAACCCGCTGCTGGTGATGCCGGTGGCGCATTAGGTGCCGCTCTAGAGTATGCTTATCAGTTGGGTGATAAAAGAACTGAAACACCAGATATGCAACACGCGTATCTGGGGCCTGAGTATAGTGTTGAACAAGCATTGGCTGCGTGTACAGAGTGGGGTGTTACCTATACGCAGTTAGCGCATGAGACGATATTTACTCATACCGCTCAATTAGCTGCGGATGGTCATGTGATTGGCTGGTTCCAAGGGCGCATGGAGTTTGGCCCTAGGGCATTGGGACATCGTTCTATTATAGGCGATCCTCGCTCAGCCTCTATGCAATCGGTGATGAACTTAAAAATCAAACAACGAGAATCATTTCGTCCTTTTGCGCCAGCAGTATTACAAGAACATGCGGCGCAGTGGTTTGCGCTGGATACGCCGAGTCCATATATGTTGTTAGTCGCTGATGTCATTGAGCCTAAGTCCGTTCCAGCTATTACGCATGTAGATAACTCGGCAAGAGTACAAACGGTTGCACCAGAGCAAGTCTACTTTTATCCTTTAATACAGGCATTCTATGAGTTAACCGGTGTCCCCATGTTAATTAATACTAGCTTTAACGTACGTGGGGAGCCTCCTGTGTGCTCGCCCAATGATGCAATTCGTTGTTTTTTAGCGACGGATATGGATTATGTAGTAATAGGTGATGTCGTCCTGAATAAAACCGATATGCCCGCTACTGCTATAGCAAAAGCAAAGGAGGTGACCTTTGCCAAAGATTAATCTACCGATGTTTATCAAGCAGCCTTGGCAACGAATAGCCTTACCGATGATGCTTATCGAACAAACAAGAGGCTTACGTGATTTTGCATGGCAATTTAGTATTATGCTCATCGTTGTGTTTATGGGATTGTTACCTTGGCTATTTAGTGGTGTGATCCCGATTTGGCCTCTATTGGTCGCAGGATACTTAATGGTTAGTGCCGTTATATATCCAAAAGCAATCTATCCGGTATATGTAGTGTGGATGGTCATAGCCTCTATATTGGGTTTTATCAATACGCAAATTTTATTGGCTCTGGTCTATTTTCTCGTATTTGCACCCGTAGGGTGTATTTTACGCCTCACTAAAGGTTTACAATATCAACACAAACGGTCGAAAAAATTGAACAGTTATTACATCAAGCGTGATAAGCCATTAGACAAAGACCATTTAACCAAACCTTTTTAGTCTCACTTTGACGATTAATTGATTAAAAGAAGTAAAGCATGAGTGAATTTTTATCTGATTTGTGGGAGTTTTTAAAAGTCCGCAAAAAAATCTGGTTATTACCTATCATTGTAATTTTAGCGCTACTTGGTGGCATAGTCGTCGCCACACAACAATCGTCGTTAGCGAGCTTTATTTACACCTTATTTTAGGCGCTATTTTAGGTCCTATTTTAAGCGCAGTGCAGACTTGCTTGTTATGAAAACGTATGCAAGAGATCTATATTGTTTTTTTGGGTATTCTCCATCATAAGTTCATTTATTTTGGCGCGTTACTATGCAGGTCACTGTGCGCGTTTAAGCAAGGAATTACCGTTATGATGGTCACTAAAAAAACAGCACGTATTTTCAGTACAAAAGCGATTAGCGTTTTAGGTGCGATGAGTGTTTTAGGGTTGCTAACCGCTTGTGGTCAAGCGCCACAAACTCAAACTACCGAGACACAATCAGCTACTAATTCGACTAATAGCTCACTTAGTCACTCGCTTGGTCACTCGCCTGCATCTGCACAGAGTGCTCAGGTGCTCCAGGCTGTGCAACTGAGTTTACCAGAGCAACAAGGATGGCAAATGCAACATGGTAAAGGTGCCGGTAAGCCGGTGGTATATCAAGTATTCACACGATTGTTTGGTAACACCAATACCAATAACATCCCTTGGGGCACGTTGGAAGAAAATGGCGTGGGTAAATTCGCTGATTTTACTGATACTGCATTACAGGGTATTGCTGAACTAGGTGTGTCTCATGTGTGGTATACAGGTGTACCACACCATGCTTTGGTGAATGACTACACCGCTTATGGGATCAGTAATGATGATCCTGATGTGATTAAAGGTCGAGCAGGCTCACCCTATGCAATCAAAGACTACTATAACGTCAACCCTGATTTAGCAATTGACCCTGCCCAGCGTTTAGCGGAATTTGAAGCCCTCATCGCTCGCACACATGCTAACGGTATGAAAGTGATCATCGATATTGTACCTAATCATGTTGCCCGTCAATACGAGGCCATATCTCGCCCAGAAGGCATAGCCAATTTAGGTGAAAAAGATGACACAAGTGTCACGTATGCCCCTAATAATAACTTCTATTATGTTCAAGGCGAGTCATTTAGTGTGCCGCAGTCGCGCAATGGCTATCAGGTACTAGGTGGTAAACCCGCTTTACTAAAAGATGGTAAGTTCGCCGAAAGTCCTGCCAAATGGACGGGGAATGGTTCACGCGCAGCACAACCGGATCTGAATGATTGGTATGAAACGGTTAAAGTCAATTACGGTGTGAGTCCTGATGGAACCTATGATTTCCCTCGACTACCACAAGGGTATGAACAAAAAGGCGTAGCCGAGCATCATGCGTTTTGGCAAGACAAAACTCTACCTGATTCATGGTATCAGTTTTATCACATCGTACATTATTGGCTAGAAAAAGGCGTTGACGGATTTCGCTATGATATGGCTGAAATGGTGCCAAGTGAGTTTTGGTCATTTTTGAACTCATCAATTAAAGTGAAATATCCAGATGCGTTTTTACTTGCAGAGGTCTATAACCCAGCTCAGTTTCGTGAGTATTTGCATATAGGTAAAATGGATTACTTGTACGACAAAGTGGACTTTTATGATTCACTTAAAGCCGTCATGCAAGGTCATGGCGATGCGAGTAACTTAGCACGCATTCAAGAGCAAGTTGCAGACATAGAACCGCACATGCTGCATTTCCTAGAAAACCATGATGAACAGCGTATTGCTAGTCCTGATTTTGCAGGTGATATGCACAAAGGTAAACCTGCATTAGTGGTTTCTGCATTGATTTCGCGTTCACCGACAATGATCTATTTCGGTCAAGAAGTGGGGGAAGATGGCAGTGAAGAAACTGGCTTTGGCGATCCGACTCGTACGACTATTTTTGATTACGCTGGAGTGCCAGCACATCAACGCTGGATGAATGACGGTAAGTTTGACGGTGGACAGTTAAGTGCAGCCGAAAAAGCCCTACGTGAGTATCATGTAAACGTCTTAAATATCTCTGCTAATCACCCTGCGATGAAAGGCAATTATATGTCTTTGCATGATGCCAATAGCGGGAACTCACAATATGGAAAATTACACTTTGCATTCGCTCGTTATGCAAATTTAGGTACCAACGAACAAGGTCAACAACAGCATGTTGCATTGTTAGTAGTAAACAACTTTGATGCTCAAGAGAGTCTGCAAACTACCTTATCAGTGCCACATGATGTGCTAGAAAAGTGGCACATGCCAGTGGGAAGTTACAATATGACAGAGCTCTTATCTAATGGGGTTGGTGCATTACGCGTAACTAGTGCGGATGCTGTTAATGAACTTGGTGATGTCACTAATGACATTATTAATGGCGTTTTTGATGTTAATTTGGCACCACTCGATTCAGCGGTATTTGAACTCACTTGGGCAACGCCAACCGCGCAGTAATATATGTTAATTAGGAATTACAGCATGTTATTTTCAACCCAATATTTATCTCGCCATGTACGCCATGTTACTTGTGTAGTTGCATTGTTTTCGTGTGCCTTTGGCGGAGCTGCACTGGCTAAATCTGATGCGCGAAATACGCTCAATGCCGTCAGCGAAATGAATCATCAAGCAGGTATATTAACCTATCAAATCCCAAACGCGACAGTGCGGGTTACTGCGTTAAGTGACAACAGTTTTGAAGTGTTTTATGAGCCTCATCATAGCCGTCAATTACCCTCATTTGCATTAGTTGAGCAGACACAATCAGTAGAAACTAGTGTGAATACCAACCCGACACATATTGAGTTTAGCACGCCTAAAAGTTTCGCTCGACTTGATCCACAAACAGGTCAGTTAGCGTTTGGTTTAAACAATGAACCGGTAGTGGTGGAAGAAGAAGTTGGCTTGTTTTATACCGAAACCTTACGTGGTTTTCGCTTTAAATTAGATTCGGGTGAACAACTAATGGGCGGTGGTCAACGCGTGTTAGGGATGGATCGCCGAGGCCATCGTATGCCGTTGTATAACCGTGCGCATTACGGCTATACCACCGAATCTAATCAGATGTATTACTCATTACCTGCAGTCTTGTCTAATCAAGATTATGCCTTGTTGTTTGATAACTCAGCCAATGGCTTTTTAGATATCGGTCATACCAAAGACGATGTGTTGCAGTTTGAAGCGGTGGCAGGGCGCACCAGTTATATTGTGGTGCTAGGTGATAATATTGCACAAGTCTCCAAAGAAATTGCACAAGTCACCGGTAAACAACCTTTACCGCCGCGTTGGGCATTGGGAAATTTCGCATCGCGTTTTGGTTACCGCACACAGCAAGAAACGCAAGATACAGTACAAGCGTTTGCTGATGCGGATATTCCACTCGATGCGGTGGTGTTGGATTTATATTGGTTTGGTCCTGATATAAAAGGGCACATGGGTAATCTTGACTGGGATCGCACAGCATTTCCACAACCTGAACAGATGATCAAAGGGTTCACTGAACAAGGTGTCAATACTATAGTGATTACCGAACCATTTATTTTATCCAGTTCCAAGCAGTGGGATAGTGCAGTCCAACACCAAGCATTAGCCAAGGATTACACTGGTCAACCGCGTCGCTTTGATTTTTACTTTGGTAATACAGGGTTGGTAGATGTGTTTGATACAGACGCACAGCGCTGGTTTAATCAATTTTATAACAAATTATACCAAGAGGGTGTCACTGGCTGGTGGGGCGATTTGGGTGAGCCTGAGGTGCATCCTGCTGATAGTTTACACCAGTTCGGAGACTTAACCGTTACCGGAGATGAAATTCACAATGTCTATGGCCATCAATGGGCCAAAATGGTGTATGAACATCAACGCCAATTAGATCCGTCCATTCGTCCGTTTGTGATGATGCGGGCTGGCTTTTTGGGATCGCAGCGCTATGGATTGATCCCTTGGACGGGGGATGTTTCGCGGGAATGGGGGGGACTGGTGCCGCAAGTTGAGCTGGCGTTACAAATGTCAGTATTAGGCTTAGGCTATATTCACTCTGATATTGGTGGATTTGCTGGGGGAGAAACCTTTGATCCTGAGCTGTATATGCGCTGGACGCAACTGGGTGCGTTTTCACCTGTGTTCAGACCGCATGCCCAAGAGCATATTCCCTCTGAGCCAGTATTTCATGAAAAAGCAGTCAAAGACCATTCGCGTGATTATATTAAGCTACGTTATGCGCTCACACCTTATAACTATACTTTGGCGATGGAGCATAGCTCAACGGGGATGCCGTTGATGCGCCCTGTGAGCTTTTTAGATAGTGAACAGTTTACGCAATCAGCCAGTTACTTATGGGGGGATAGCTTCTTGGTGCATCCAGTGACCGCGCCGGGTGTGTCGTCAGTTAGCATCGATTTACCTGCTGGGGTGTGGTTTGATTATTTGGATGGTCAGCGCTTCGTGGGTGACCAAGTAGTTAACGTGTCTGCGCCTTTACAAAAGCTTCCTCTATTAGTTAAAGCAGGGGCATTTGTGCCTATGGTAGCGGCTCAACAACACCTTAAAACGTATTCGACGCAAACGTTTGATATGCATTATTATTATGATCAAAGTGTGGGTGCTAGTCACTATCGCATGTTAGAGGATGATGGTGTTTCACCTGATTCATTACTTAACAATGCCTACCAAAGTATTCATTTTAGTAGTGTGACCACAGAGTCGATTCTTGCGATTGATGCACAGGTACAAGGGATGTATGCGACTGCACCTAAATCACGTGCAATGACTTATGTGATCCACAATATTGATTCGTTGCCCGCAGCGATAAAAATTAATGACCGTTTACTGAGTGACAACCAGCGTCAACAAGCTTGGAATAGTGACACCAGAGAATTACGTGTTGCGGTAGATTTAGTGCAAGGCGTTGCAATAGTAGTAACTTTGTAAGCCGCAGCAGTACCAACAAACTTATGGAGTCACAAAGATGCGTAGTTGCTCTTTGTGATTTCGTTCGTATTGTTTGAGTTTAGCTATCGTCGCCTCGGTGAAAATATGCCCTTCAGGCAACATCAATACATACTTTTCGGTATAAATATCTTTGCTCAGTTCCATCCCGACTTTGACCTCAGCAAGCACCTTAGAGCCATCATCTGGTAAGTTTTCATGCAATACATCGAGTTTTGCCAAGACATCTAAAATATCGGGATCATACTTGGTCCCACGGTGACGATTGAGTTCAGCTTTGGCTTGAATGGCATCAAATTTTTTCGCGGTGACTTTACCGATGCGATAACGCCAAAAATCACGTGCAACAAATAAAATCCGCGCACCTACTGGAATGTCTTTTCCGACACACATATCTGGGTAGCCTTGGCCATTAAAGTATTCAAATTGGCTTTGTATAATATCAATAACAGGCTGTAAATGTGGTAACGGAGATAACATCATCATGGCGACGTCAACCTGTCTCACATATGCTTTTTGTTGTTCATAATTAAGATCATTAAACGCGGTGTTAAACAAATGTACTTCTTTGCCTAACAGACCAATCTGACATAACAAAGCAGCTTGTTTGACATGTTTGACTTCGGCTGCTGGTAACTTCATTAGTTTGGCGATGTCAGTGGCTAACTTACTGACCGATTGAGCAAACAAACCGTCTAACTCAGGATGCACAGAGATACAGTTAAACAACACTTTTTCTGATGCGCTATGCTCGTGTTTAATTTTCTTTAATGCTAATTGGATCTGTTTGGTTTTTAATTCGACTTTTTTATCTAGCGACTGGGCAAGCTCTTTTAATGCGCGATTTTGCTTAAAGAGTTTTTGTTGTAGGGTATGATTTTCACGTTTGAGTTTAGTAAATTGTAAACCATCTTTAATCGTGAGTAATAAATCTTGGTTATCCCATGGCTTTTGGATGTAACGGTGAATACCACCGTGATTGACTGCTTGCATAATAGAGTCTAAATCGGCAAATCCGGTTAAAATTACACGGTAGGTTTCGGGATAAAGCTGCGCGACTTTTTCTAGTAATTCAGCCCCAGACATATTGGGCATTTTCATATCAGAAACGATCATGGTGATGTCGTGTTTAGCAAATAAATCCAACGCCTCTTGGCCACTTGTCGCCATCAACATATTAATATTCGTTTTATGAATAATACGTTTAATTGAACGCAAGATACTCGGTTCATCATCGACAAACAATACCGTAAAGTTGGTTGAAGCTACTTCTGTTTTTTCTGCTGTCGTGTCTGTCAATGTCGTCATTCCAGTAAATGCATCATATTGATGCTAATGAAACATTAGGGGTGTCGTCAGTCAATAAGCAGACTGAGTTTTCTGGTAAACGTATAGTGAAACAAGTACCTACACCCAATTCACTATTAACTAGAATTTCACCACCATGTTCTCTAATAATATTAAACGAGATAGATAGCCCTAAACCCGTGCCTTCACCTTCAGGTTTTGTCGTAAAGAAAGGATCAAACAGCTGAGTCAAATTCTCTTTGCTGATCCCAGAGCCATTATCGGTAATTGCTATTTCTACGAAACCATTGTTCATAGAAGACTTAACGGCAATTTTACCGTTTTCTACAATAGCTTGACCTGCATTCACCAATAAATTGGTAAGCACTTGAATAATCTTGCCCACATTTATCTCAATGTTAGGGATACTTTGGTCTAACTCTGTATTGATTTCACAGTGATATTTGAGTTGATTAGATACCATTTTAAGCGTGGTTTCAATACAATTATTGATATTAAACCATTGTTTATTATCATCATCCGCTCTTGAAAATGCCTTCATGCCAGCAATAATATCGCTAACACGTTCTAATCCATATTTTGATTCTTTAATTAGCTCAATACTATCTTCTAAAATAAAATCAATATCATGCTGGCTTAATAAAGTCTGTATTTCTTGATTGAGTTTACGCCTTTCAAACACATCATCACTGGAAATGAATTTTTGTAAGCTAAGAATGATTTCAGCAAATGAATCATTGTAACCCTGCAAACTTTCGACATTACTTTTAACAAAGCCAATTGGATTGTTTATTTCATGGGCGACGCCTGCAGCAAGTTGTCCTACAGATGCCATTTTCTCAGCTTGGCCTAATTGAGTTTGAGTTTCTTTTAAGCTTTTGTTTATCTCTTGTAATTTACCGTTACTTTTCTTGAGCATGGACGTTCGATTGACTATTTGTTCTTCTAACGATTCATTAAGCTCGAATAACTCTCGTTGAAACTTTTTAGTGCGACGAGTTTGTTTGTTCAATGCATCTATCAATTCATTAAAAGCCTCTCCAACGACTGATATTTCTTTGTCGTTATCAAAAGTATTGATCTTATCCGTTATTTTTTCACCAGAATTGAGTTTGGTAGTGACGTTTTCGGCGCTGACTCTAAGTTGTGTTAGTTGTCTAATAAGATAGCCGCCAAAAATGAAAGACGTAATACTGACAAAAATGATTTCAGTAAAGGCGACACCGGCAACGACAGTTTGAATTTCATATATAGAAGTAGCAATAGTGTTTGTTTGTATGCCTAGTTCGACGCGGCCAAATAATTGACCATCAACAATAACTTCTGCATAAGTATCAAAAATATCATCGCTTACATTGTCTATAGAGTTATTAAAATTACGTGAAGAACTCAATATAGCAGGGGTGCCTGATTGCGCTAGTACCTTATTATTAGGGCCTAATACTCTGGCATACGCAATATCTGGTTGCTGTAAAATGACATCGACAAATGCTTCTAACGAGGCAACATCATAGGTCACGATTGCATCGGTTGTCATGGTAGCAAAAAGCTGTGAGCTGATTTGAGCTTTAGTTGTTAAGCTCTCATGCAAGATGTCTTTAACTAAACTGGTTACCATAACTGCTAGAAATAGTAAAAATGCCGCCTCAATAAAGGTGACACCAATAGCTATTTTACTGCGCAGTGAGTTGATCATTTTGCTTTAACGTGCTCTTTAGATATATTTAAATTTCTGACATCATCCCAGTCCGTATCATGTGCAATGACAAAAGCATCCATACCTAGATTTTTTAAAATCTCCCTACCTATGTCGGTTGTATGCAAATTTTCTAAAGCACTTTGTATGGCAACCGTATCCTCTACTGACAACGATGGTGATGCGGCGACTGCATGAGGAGTATAAGGTTGGGTGTTCCAAAATATCTTGAGTTGATCGCGTACTTCTTCTGGCATATTGTTAAATGTGCGCATCACACCACCACCGGCAACAAAAAATCCTTTGCTGATATTCAAGTAAACAGAATCATGCGATGACACGTATCTAGGGGTAAAATTCACTTCGTTTAACTCGAGTTCAGCCCTAGGCAGTATTGATGCTGCAAATGCGGCGGGTGCAGGGAATGCCAACGTTTTATCATGTAAATCTTGAATAGTTTTAATATTACTATCTTTGCGTGTCACCAAAATCCCTTTAATCTGCTTATTAGCTTGTTTGGCTATCGCATTATATTCGTTGTATTCAGAGAAATAAATGTAATGAAACGGGTTCATGTAAGCAATATCATAAGCATTTTCACTTAAGCGTTGTTCAAAATTAGGGATGTTTTTAGCTGTGGCAAATTTTACGGTTATGCCTGTTTCAGCCGACAAATATTGAGTTAATGGCACCCATACATTCGCTAATACATTAGCAGCCTGTTGCGGCACGACACCAAACGTGATGGTTTTGTTTTTTGGGTATTGTTTAGCTGCCTGCTGTCCTGATTGCTGTGCCGATGCATTTACTGACAATGTCATCGATACCGTTAAGAGCATTGAAATAAATATGCGCATGATTATGCTCCTTGGGCGAGTTGCTGAACGGTTGAAATGAGTGTTTGATTTGTATAAGGTTTTTGGATTATTGCATCTGCACCGTCAATTAGTACTTGTTGCATGTTTTCAATGGCCGTACCAGAGATGATAATAATCTTCATATTCATAAACTCAGGGTTTTCTCGGGTAAAGCGCAATACATCCAAGCCATTCATGCCCGGCATGTTCAAATCCAATGTCATGATTTGTGGTTTATGTTCATGCAGTAATGCACCTGCTTGAAAGCCGTCTTGAGCAATAATCGTATCAATATATTCACGTTGCAAAACTCGGGAAATACTTTTACAAACATTAATATCATCGTCAATGATCAGTACCTTTGGCGGTTTTAAGGCCTCTTCAATAACTATCGTTTCATTGGGTAGTGGCAAGGCATTAGCTTTGCAAAATGCAATGAAATCTTTTTTTTCCACGCGATTATTACCTCTGCCGGGAAGTTTATAACTTTTTAGTACCCCTTTATCGATATAACGAATTACGGTTCTTGGTGTGACACCGAGCTGTTTTGCTATGTAACCAGTAGTGAGATATTCCATTTTCACCTCTTATTCATCATTGATGGTTAAGTCCCTTTATTAAGCATAGTGTAAAAAAAACAGAAAGAGTAAAAAAAGAAATTTGCGACAATTGCGACACACGTTTACACTAGAAAATCACAAATACTATTTTCAAGGAATGAAAATGCAATCATGTTTATATCTACTACTCTTAAGCTCATTAGCTATATCGACCAATTTGTTTGCTTTTGAACAAAAATCTAAGAAAAATTCTGATGCACCCAAGCAGTTTTCCGTTGGCGTAAATGGCAATGCTATGTTGCGTTTTGAAAATGATACGTTTACCGTCCGAAACCACCGTCAACGTTTACTCTTTATTGGGCGTATCGGATTGACTGCAAAATATGGTGACTTTAAATTTGTCTCCCGTTTATCAACGGGTTTGAAAAACAAACAAAACGTTCCAGCCATAACTATTAGCAAGTTTAATACCCAGCCGCAACCTGATTCAGACATTTTTGTTGAACGTCTGTTCATGCAATATCAAACCAAACCACTGACCATTACTATTGGAAAGCAGCCTTGGGCATTTGCCAATCAAACGGATACGTTTTGGGATCGCCAATTACACCCTCAAGGCGTGCATCTTAAATATCAATTCTCACCAGACGAGCAAGCGCGTGTTGCCTGGTTAAAACCTCTTGATGGCGCAACAGACACCGTAGGCACTTTGCTGATTGCACAATATGCAAGCACCATCCCTTTTGCTAAAGGTAAGTTAATTTTGGCGCCGTGGTGGGTAGATTATCAAGGTGGGATTGCACAATTCGCTAAACGCGATACGCAGTATGATCATCAATCTATCCGTTTATCAGGCGCTTACGTAACAGGGCAGTGGCGCTATGGGGTTGATGCTGGATACGCCTTGGATACACCAGAATTAATCGTTGGCAATAAACAAAACCAATCACTCGCAATTCAAGTTAATTATGGTAGATTAAAGCAACAAGGAGATTATCAAACGCATCTACGACTTTTCCGAACTGAACGTTTTGGCGTCATCAGTGAATTTGCGCAAAATGCGACTGCGGGATTTGCGACAGCAAATATTAAAGGATTTGATACTCGCGTCCGATATAAAATTAGTCCATCTGTATGGGTAGGTGCAAGATATAGCCAACTCGATACGATTACTGGCACTGCAGAGCGTAGTCATCGCTTTAGGATAGAAACTGCGGCAACATTTTAACTGATAAACAAGAGAACTCATATGAGTCAATCCAAGCAGACTGTGCTCATCGTAGATGATGAAATTAATATTTTAAAATCTATGCGACGCTTATTTAAACAAGCGGGATACGAAGTATTCACTGCTGAATCTGGTTTAGAAGGGTTAGCTCTGTTAGCAGATCAATCTATCCAAGTTATTTTATCCGATTTTCGCATGCCCGGAATGAACGGTGGTGAATTTTTATCTCAAGTTAAAATTGACCGCCCTGATGTTGTTTCATTAATTTTGAGTGGATATGCCGACTTTGATTCGGTATTAGCTGTCATGAATCAAGGTAGTGCATTTAAATTTTTAACCAAGCCTTGGGACAACAAAGTATTGTTGCAAGAAATCGCCAATGCGTTTGTGCACTATGAAGCCAAACAACGCCAAGACAGCTCCTTAGAACAATCTAAGTATTTTGATAATCTCAACGAGTTCAATGGTGCGGTCGATAGTTTTGTGTATGAAAATATTCCATTTAGTATTGGTTATTTTGAGCTTACCAATGCCAATGATTTAAAACGTCATGATGTGGATGTCGAACCGCTGTTTGTTGCTTTACAACAGTACATTAGCAACAATTGGCTGAAAGAATTTTCCTTATATAGCATTAATGATGCGGCTGTAATCATGTTGACTCATGGCTGCCATGAACATGATGTACACATTGATTTTTCACGTCTCGTAAAGGACATTAAAGAACAACTTTGGCATCATGTAGAAGATAAAAAAATCGATGTAAGCGTGAGTTTTATTTCATCAGATAATCTAGATAATTCGACAAGTTTTATTCTTGAAACGCTGCAAGAAGCGGCAGTATTGATTAATCCTACTTCTGAATTTATGGCATTAAACCATCAGTATCTATTGAAAAAACAGCGTCAGTTAACAATCAAATCCGACGTTAATCGAGCATTGAAAATGAATCAATTTTCCTTGGTATATCAACCTAAAATCACCATGGATACAGGGTTGATTGAAAGTGCTGAAGTGTTGTTACGTTGGCGGCATGAAACATTGGGCTGGGTATCACCTGGTGAGTTTATTGATATTGCTGAAGCCGATGGACAAATAAATGATATTGGTGATTGGGTTATTGAAAATGGCCTAGCTGAGCTTTCGCGCTTGTCACGCATTTCACATGAAATTAAATCCTTTTCGATTAACGTCTCTGCCAGCCAATTATTAAATATCAAGATCGTCCAGACCATCAAAAGCACACTGCACAAATACAATATTGAGCCTCAAAAACTTGAAATTGAAGTGACTGAAACTAGCTTGATCAAGAATTTAAATGCGACATCAAAAACCCTCAATGCCATAAAAGATCTTGGCGTGAAAATCGCCATTGATGATTTTGGTGTGGGATACTCGTCGTTTGCCTATCTTACGAAGCTACCATTAGATGTGCTTAAACTAGATCGTGCCTTACTTGAAGATATCGAATACAACCAAGATACGCAGTTGTTAGTCGAGAATTTAGTGAAAACTTGCCATACTCTTAACATTAAAGTGGTTGCAGAAGGTATCGAGACTAAAGCCGCTCTAGAAAAAATCAACCTCGCAAATTGCGATTATGTGCAAGGGTTTTACTATAGTGCGGCAGTCTCAAGAACGGAAATAGAACAGCTCTTCATCAAACAACCTTTTCGGATCCGTACTCATAGCGCCATATAATTACTATGTGATAGGAACGATTTCCCATTTAGAGTTAGCAAAAAAGACTTTACTTGGGCCAAATTGTTGTTTGGATTTCCATGTGGATTTGTTAACAATCACATTGACGCCTGAATGTAAGGTGTGAGTAGCTTTTATCGTTAAAAACTGTTCAGACTCTTGTTGTTGCTGTGAATTCTCAGTAATCCGTTCCTTGATCCAGTTGAGCAGTTGTTTTTCTTTGATAACGGCTTTTTCTAATACGTTTATTTTGCTACTTAATTCTGGTGGTAGTTTTTTACCTTTCACTCGTAGCAATGCATCTTGATGTTGTGCATAGGTTTTTTGCAGTGTGTTGTATTGCGTGTTGAGTGAGCTTGCAGCTAAAAAGACATCGTTATATTCTTTCGTAAAATCAATTGAGATCCCACTGCCTGAGGTTGCACCGATAACCCCAGCGGTAATTTCACCTCTAGCTGCGATTTGACAACCGATAAGGATACCGTCGGCTTTATCGTCTTTACCGACAAATATATTACCTTTACAGACTATTTTGGAAAAAGCCAATTGTTTGTGGACGATCAAATCACCACCACAGACAATGTCTAAGCCTTGGGCATTTTCGATGCACACATTACCTTGAGCCCGAATAACGCAATTCGGATCGGTGTTGTTATCGACAGTTTGTCCGGCGGCACCTTGGGTGATAATGATATCGCCTTTAGTTTCCAAATAAGCTGATTCGACAAACCCATTGATGGTAATATCGCCTTTGGCAATAATTTTCATTCTATCAGCCACATCGCCATTGACGATGACCGCACCTTGATAGTCAATATTACCAGTGCCGACATTTACGCCATTACTAACATAAACCTCATCGACACGGACTTTAAAGCCGTCAAATTTAGGCATCCCATCACGATCCGCAATGACTAAGTTAGTATCGCGCTCATTGATCCTGACACCATCTTCAAGTTTTAATGGTTTGGATTTCCCCGCTTTGGCTTTAATGGGTTTGTTTTCGACGGTGAAACCATGTCTTCCATTTGTCGATTCTCGATATCGTAAGATAGGCGTATCTTTAGTGACCGTAAAAATATCACCTAAATCACGCATATCAGCAATATCTTTATCGCCAATTTTAGGCTGTAGAATACGCTCTAAGGCGTTTTTGACTAAATGAATACACTCACTGGCCTTACCTTCTTTGACGGGTAAACCGTGGGCTATGACTTCACTAACTGACTTGCCAGTACTCAGTGTTTCTGCGCGCTCAAGTAAAACCTTAATGCGTTTGTGACTAATCCCTCTGGTCACTAATTTTTCATGACAAAATGCAATGGCTTCTGAGGTTGTAGGGATCTTACCGCCGTAGGCAGAAATCACCTCTAAACGCGCACTCATTTTATCATCAGCGACGGTTAAAATAAGTTGTGCATCTTTGATTATCGCAAACGTCGTTTCATGCTCAACGGCCTTGGTTGCTTGCAAATCAATATTAATATTATCGATAAACGCACCAAGTTCATCCGTTAACGGAAAATATTGTTGATGCGGGGTGGTCAAAAAAACGGTGACTAATTGTTCCGTATCGATAGGATTGCTTAACTTACTCACGTCAACCGATACAGTGACATGTTGTTCTTGTTCATTGAATTGAAACTTTACACCTTGCATTCAAAGGCTCCATTTACACCACAATCCATGTACTAAAATATATCTTATCTATTGTTATCTATTGTTATCTGTGTCTTTGCGCTTTTACTTGAGTTATTTAGCATCGCTTACTGCGAATAAAACGGATGGGTATTGCCGTATTCAGTAAGTGCATCCAAAACGGTTTGTTGCGGCGCATCACTCGGATACATAGATTTACATTGAGCTATTTGTGCAAAGTACTGCTCAAATGAGAGTTTGTTAATGCTCGAACTGTTATCTGCTTGGCAATTAAGTTGCTGGCAATGCGCTTGCCAGGCTGCTTGTTGTTCAGACGAAAGTTGTCCCGAAGTCAATGATTCTGGGTAATTACGTGCGATAAAACGCAATAATAATTGTGCTAAGCGCGGTGTCGGGCTGGATTTGATTATTGTTGGTAGTTCTTCAGGTGTTGCATAATGAATTGACGTACAAAACTCTTTTTCCGCGTTGGATAAAAACCCTCCACTGTATAAGCTAGCCTCAACATCAACCGCTTTATCTTCGAATTCACGCACAAACGCCTGTTTGATCCGGGCCAAGAGTTGCTGTGAATCAGCTGACTGCAGCGCATTCTGCAATTGTAATAAACGCGCGTTAATCTGTGCTAAATCTAATGCGAGTTCTTGTGCACGCTGCTCAGATAAGGTGTTAGTTTTGGCAATGAAAGGACATTGATTATGTTTGATCTCTAATGCTGCAAATTCCGGTGTATCATCGGTTCTGTCTTCACGTTTAACATAGCGGGTGGCTTGTAGTTCAGTATCAGTGAATGTTAAAAGCGGTGTGATGTCTTTAGTCAAATCAACACAGATAGTCGCGTTAGTATTGGTTGGATGATCACAAATCGGTACAATAAAACTGATACAGCCATGTTTGGCAGAACGAAACGGATTAATGTATAGCAATGATGTCTGTCGATGTTGTTCAAGTAAATCAACCACAGCATGCTTTGACCGTAATTGGTACGCATAGGCAAATAACTTAGGTTGTGATGTCTGAATGAGTTTGGCAATCGCTATGGTTGCGTATACATCACTTAATGCATCATGTGCCTGTTCATGAGCTACGCCGTTGGCTTGGGTAAGCAATTCAAGTTTAAAACTAGGTAAACCTTTCTCATTTTTAGGCCACACAATGCCTTCTGGTCGCAGGGCATAACAAGCTCTCACCAAATCAATAATATCCCAGCGGCTGTTGCCGTTTTGCCACTCGCGTTGATAGGGGTCATAAAAATTTCGAAATAAACTAAAACGAGTGAACTCATCATCAAACTTGATCGAGTTATACCCAATGCTACAGGTATTCGATTCACTCATGTGTTGTTGGATTTGACGCATAAAGGCATATTCAGTTAATCCGTTTTGCAATGTCGATTGAGGCGTAATTCCAGTGACTAAACAAGCGCCAGGGTGGGGCAAATAATCGGGATGAATTTTAGCAACGATATTAATGGGCGTATCGATAGGTGTGAGTGACATGTCGGTACGAATTGCGGCAAATTGACATGGATAGTCATATTGTGGCGATATTCCCCAAGTCTCATAATCATGGAATAAAAAGCTTGGCGTTGATGGTTGAGGCATATCGGCATGCACCTATAATGAATAAGCATTTAAAGTATGAATAAAATAGAAAATAGCACGTTATTAATGGCGATGAAAGGATAGCAATTTAGAATGTTTGTGCGAGTAATCAGGTGAAATTATTTTTTGTAAAATAAATAATCTGTAGTTACTTATACTTACTGATTAACAAGTTTTTTTATATAATATTTGGATTTCCTGTAATAACTTATTGCAATAACAATGTTTGTTTATCAGAGTAAGATAGTGTAATAAATAAACAACTACATACATCAGAAGGTAAGGAAGCCGATATGAAAAAAATCAATACTATTTTTGATGAACACTCATCACTGTCACGCATTAAGTATAGATTAGACTTGGTGTATGCGGAGTTAAAGAGTAACGATGCAAGCTTTGAATTTGCTGATCGCTTGGCGTTTACTGAGCATGTTGAAAGTGCTAATGACCCTATTGCTGAACTTGATCGCTGGCATAGTTTGTCCAAACGCCGCTAATTGGTTAGCGTATTATTTACTGGGTTCATTATTTGGGGAGATTGAATCAGAGTATTCTTTTTGCTCGGGATGTCGCTTTAAGCTAAACAAATACTGATTATACAGTGCGGTGTTTTTAGTGCCAAATTCGCTTTCATTTTTGAGAGCCTTTATCTTATTAATTATTGCCTCTTGCTCTTCATCAATGGCTTCATGTATGGTTAATTTAACCAATATTTTTAGTAGGGAAATCGCAATCGCGATATTGTTGGGAGCGAGCACAAATGCTTGGCTGAGGTTCATGAAAGCAGGTTTAAAACGGTTGTTTTTATAATTGACTTCAGCCATTTCTTTGAGCTCTTTGGGCGTAAAGTTGATTTCTGTCCGTTCTATTGATTCTTGCTCAAGATACTTATCGATGACTTTAGATGATAGATTATCTCCGGCAATTTGTTTCTTGACTAAGGATAAAATACGGTGGGTTCTCTCTTTGTTTCCCACTTCGTGAAAGGCCTTCATTTTATCCAAATTGTCTTCCAACAGATCATGCACCGAATCATCATATATTTCGTTAAGTAGATTTTCCGCTAAACTTTTATTTTGTACCAAAGATGCCATGCGCGCTTTTACGACAGTTATTTGAGAGTTAATTTCGTTATCGTAATTGGATTTTTCTAATTGGCTAAGCAAAAGATTCACATTTTTTAGTAAACTGCCTGATTCTGATTTATGTGACGCTGAAGCCAAATCAATAGCAGACCGGATCACATTTAACTTAAGGTGAGGAGAGTCATGAATTGAGTTTTTGGCATACTTATAAATACTGATTGTAGCTTTATACTGACCTAATCGATCATGATTTAGTCGAGCTAGATCCCATAGTTTTTTATTTCGATTAATATTGCGAGGCGCTAGCAACGTTGCACGTTTGATGTAGTTATAGGCTTCGGTGAAGCGTTCATTATCGATGCAATAAGAGGTAATTAAGTCATAAGCGGCAAAGCGGGTATCGTCACGCAAAAACAAGTCGCTAAGCATGACTTCGGCTTCCTGTTCTTTTTTGAGCTTGAGTAAACTGCGACATAACTCAATATGTAACCAGCTGTAATTATGCTGAATAAGCAACTTGCGATAATACTGCTCGGCCTCATCAAACTGGTGAAGTTTAAATAAACTTGTGCCTATTATGCGTTTAATTTTCGGAAAATACTCTTCTAACTCTGGCATTTTTAGATTACGTTCAGCGGTATAAATCGCGGCAGCAAATTGTTGTTTATCAACAAAGCCAAATAGTTTATTGAGGCGTTTTCTGGAATTAATTAAAAATTCAACCCGATTGATGATCGTGCGGGTATCCAAAGGTTTTGCCCAAAAATCATCCGGCTCTAGTTCTACGATACTATTGACGAGATCTTGAGATGTATCCGCACTCAAAAATATCACCGTCGTTTGTGCGGTAATATGGCCACAAAACTTGAGCTCTTCATACAAATGAAATCCATCTTTATCACTATTGACATTAAATGATAAGAAAATGAAATCAAAGGTAATGGTTTCACACAAGCGTACTGCATAATGAGCATTGGTCGCTGAGTGAATTTTGTGAAAACCTAAATTAGTAAGATTTTTTTTCAATGAATCATGAACTAAGGATTGGTCATCGATAATCAGGACACGGTAATCATTCATATTTTGGATTTTTACACCTTTATACAATGTGCTTTCCTTTGCCGAGATCCATTGTTATATTCTTTAAACATTAACGGCAACAAAATGAATATCTGAAGGCCAAAGCGATGATAAATACAATCAGAACAGTACTCTTAACCAGCATACTGGTTTCATTAGGCATAGTACATGCGGATGTATCCGATGATAAACCAGTCATGCCGATAATGCAGAAGCCCATAGCTATCGCGATCCACGGTGGCGCAGGTACGATTACCAAAGCTAATTTATCAGAACAACAAGCACAGCAGTATCGAGCAAAATTAAAAGAAGCACTGCTTGCAGGATATGCTCAGCTTGAAGCCGGTAAAGATGGCCAAGCCGCCGTGATTAGTGCGATTCAAATTTTAGAACAATCCCCGTTGTTTAATGCAGGTATTGGGGCGGTATACACCTATGCGGGTGAACATGAACTAGATGCATCTATCATGCATGGGGCTAAACGTCTTGCTGGCGCGGTATCAGGCGTAAAAACAATTGCCAGCCCGATTGCTGCAGCACAAGCGGTAATGAATCACTCTCAGCATGTCATGCTTAGTGGTAGAGGAGCAGAAGAATTTGCACAACAACAAGGACTGGCTCAAGTTGATAATAAGGTATTTAATACCGAGCGTCGTTTTAACGCCTTACAAAATGCCAAACGGGTGATTGCCGATTCACAAACACAGTTGTTGGAATTTCAAGATTATAAATTTGGTACCGTTGGCGCGGTAGTGTTGGATCAACAAGGTAATGTGGTCGCTGGTACGTCAACCGGCGGAATGACAGCCAAGCGTTACGGTCGTATCGGCGATTCACCAATTATTGGTGCTGGAACATTTGCGGATAATAATAGTTGTGCGGTGTCAGCAACCGGGCATGGTGAGTATTTTATTCGCTACCAAGTCGCAGCAGATATTTGTGCTCGCATGGCATATCAAGGTTTAAGCTTACAAGCGGCAGCCGACAAAGTCATCAACGAGGTATTAGTTGAAGCGGATGGAACAGGTGGTGTTATTGCGATTGATAGCGCTGGTAATATTGCCATGCCATTTAATACTGAAGGCATGTATCGCGCGAGTATCGATATTCATGGTAAAATGAGCATTGCCATTTACCGATAATACTATTTTTCTATGACTGAACCTGTTGTTCCTGTTGTTGCTACTAGCCTGACTGCAAGTGATATTGCGCAACACGCATTATTTAATGACCAACTTGCCCTCTGTATGGGCAAGGATCGTTTTCGCTTTACCCGTCGCTATCGCGAAATTCAAACGCTAGATGGTGAAAAACTCGCCACAAGTTTAAGCAAATTAGCCGACCAAATTAATCAATCCCAAGCTCGTGTAAAGCAACGACAACAAGCCTTACCTAAAATAACTTATCCAGACTTGCCAGTCAGTGATCGTCAAGACGATATCAAACAAGCCATCCTTGAGCACCAAGTGGTGATTATTGCGGGTGAAACGGGCTCAGGAAAAACCACGCAAATACCTAAAATGTGTTTAGAGCTAGGTCGCGGTGTCACCGGCACTATTGCCCATACGCAACCGCGCCGATTAGCTGCGCGCAGTGTTGCGGCTAGGATCGCAGAAGAACTTGGCAGCGAAATAGGGCAGTCAGTCGGTTTTAAAATTCGTTTTAGTGATCACGGTAATCAAGATACGCACATCAAGTTAATGACAGATGGGATCTTGTTGGCAGAGATCCAACACGACCGCTTTTTACAACAATACGACACAATAATTATCGATGAAGCGCACGAACGTAGCCTCAATATTGATTTTTTATTGGGGTATTTACGTCAGTTGTTACCCAAGCGCCCCGATTTAAAACTGATCATCACATCCGCGACAATCGATCCTGAACGCTTTGCCAAACACTTCTTTGATGCACCCATTATCAGTGTGAGTGGGCGAACCTATCCTGTTGAAATGCGTTACCGTGCGTTGGTTGATGACGACGATGATATTGATGTGGGCCAAGGTATTGTTAACGCGGTGACTGAGCTGCGCAAAGAAAAACCCGGTGATATTTTAATATTTTTAAGTGGTGAACGCGAAATTCGTGAAACCGAACAGCTATTAAAAAAACAACTCTGGTCCAATTTAGAGATCGTACCTTTATATGCTCGCTTATCAGCAGCGGAACAAAATAAAATCTTTGCTTCTCACACTGGGCAACGTGTTGTATTAGCGACAAACGTGGCTGAAACATCATTGACCGTGCCGGGGATCCGCTATGTCATTGATCCCGGATTTGCGCGGATATCACGCTATTCCTACCGTTCTAAAGTCCAGCGCTTGCCGATAGAAGCAATTTCACAAGCTTCAGCTAATCAACGCTCAGGGCGCTGTGGACGAGTGGCTAATGGTATTTGTATTCGCTTGTACTCCGAAGATGATTATTTGGGACGCAGTGAGTTTACTGATCCTGAAATTTTACGTACCAACCTTGCTTCCGTTATTTTAAAAATGCTTGCGCTTGGCTTAGGTGACATTGGCGAGTTTCCATTTGTGCAACCGCCTGATCCGCGCTTTATTACCGACGGATATCGTTTGTTGCAAGAGTTGCAAGCAATTAACCTTCATAAAAAGCGTCCTTCATTGACTGCATTAGGTAAGCAGATTGCACGTTTACCTATCGATCCGCGTTATGCGCGCATGGTGATTGCTGCTCAAGCGCATCGTGCGTTACATAAAGTCGTCATTATTACTGCGGGATTATCCATTCAAGATCCCAAAGAACGGCCACGTGAAAAACAACAAGCCGCAGATGAAGCGCACCAACAATTTGCTGACAAACGTTCAGATTTTATTAGCATTTTAAACTTATATGCAGCGTTTTGTGAGCAACAAGCTAACTTGAGTCAAAATCAAGTGCGCAAATGGTGTAAAAGTAACTTTGTGCATTATATGCGAATGCGTGAATGGCAAGATATTATCTCGCAAGTCAACCAATCGCTAAAAGAACTGCAGATCCAATCGGATCAACAGACCCCTGATTATGATGATATTCATATCAGCTTAGCCACTGGATTATTATCGCATTTGGGATTAAAAGACAAAGGTCGTGAATATTTAGGCGCGCGAAACAGTAAGCTGATGATTTTCCCTGGCTCGCCCATGGCAAAACAATCGCCCAAGTGGATGATGGCAGCGGAACTGGTTGAAACCTCACAGTTATTTGCTCGTGTCGTTGCTAAAATCGAACCGCATTGGATTGAACCTTTATGTGAACATCTCTCTAAGTCGAGTTTAAGCGAACCGTTTTGGTCGAAAAAACAAGGTGCAGCGCAAGCTTATGAAAAAGTAACCTTGTTTGGCTTACCCCTAATTCCTCGCCGAGTTGTGCATATATCGCAACGTGATCCGCAAGTGGCTCAAGGGTTGTTTATTAGCGAAGGGCTAGTCAATGGCTTAACTAAGCTCAACTATCAATTTTTAGGGGATAACCAAGCACTATTAAGTTTGGGACATGAATTAGAAGCTAAATCGCGCCGCCGCGATTGGTTGGTAGATGAGCAAGTGTTAGGGGATTTTTACGCGGAAAAATTACCTGAACATGTGGTCAGTGAAGCGACATTTAGAAAATGGTTTAAAGGACATAAAGACAGTGATTTGACCTTTGAGCCTGAATTAGTATTCCGTAAAGATCCCGATGCCATCAACCCAAATGCGTTTCCAGATAAATGGAAACAAGGCAATATCAGTCTGCCCTTAGAGTATGTATTTGAACCCAATCAAGCCGATGATGGCGTCAGTATGTTCATCCCCATTGGTCTGCTAAATCAAGTGAAAAACATTGGATTTGATTGGTTGGTACCGGGTTTTAGGCATGAATTGATTGTGTGCTTGTTAAAAGCATTGCCCAAGCGCTTACGTCGAAACTTTGTGCCTGTACCTGATTACGCCGAAGCGTGTTTACAAAAGCTCACGCCATTAGATAAAAAAGGCGCGCCAGTGGCACTGATTGATGCATTGGCTCAGGCGCTGTTTAGTATGAGCGGTGTGAAAATTACGGTCGAGGATTGGCTTGAACAAGACGCTTTAGCAGCTTTACCTAACCATTTAAAAATGCGCTTTGTGGTAGTGGATGAACAGCAAAATATGATTGCTGATGGGAGTGATTTACCGACATTGCAAGCGCAACTACAAAATCGAATTAAAGATACGCTAGAGCAAGTGGCTAGTCCTGAGTTAGAGCGAGATAACATTACGCAGTGGGACTTTGGCGAATTACCTTCCTCCTTTACGCATAAGACTGCAGGTTTTGCGATCAAAGGCTACCCAGCGCTAGTTGCTAAACGTAATAATGTGGCGATTGAATTGTTTGATTTGGAGCATGAAGCTCAGTCGGCTCATCAGCTTGGTTTATATAAGTTAATTCAGTTAACCATCCCATCTCCGTTGAAATACGTGCAAGAAAAACTGCCCAATAAAGCCAAGCTTGGCTTGTATTTTAATCCTTTTGGTAATGTAAAAGACTTAATCGACGATTGTATACTTGCTGGCATAGCGCAGTTGGTGGCGCAATTTCAGGCTGACAAACAAAGCGCTATTCGCGATGAACAAGAGTTTGCACAAGTGTGTGATTATGTTCGCGAACATATTAATGAAGAAGTATTAGCGATTACCGCAAAAGTAGAGACGGGGTTAACCTGTGCTAACCGTATTCAAAAATCGACTAAAGGCAGTATTCCACTAACGATGCTTGAAGCAGTAGGGCATATTAAGTCACATTTGGATTCATTAGTCTTTAAACAGTTCGTATTTACGATTAGTACTATTAGGTTAGATGATTGGAATCGCTATTTACAAGCGTTGGAAAAGCGCGTCGAAAAATTAAAAATAGATCCAACCAAAGACCGATTACATCAAGTACAAATTGATAAAGTAGCTGGTCAATATGAAAAAAAGTGTCAAAGTATTCAACATGGCGAAGTGATGCCCGATAACCTAATAGAGGTTAAATGGATGATTGAAGAATTACGCGTGTCATTTTTTGCACAGCAACTCGGAACGGCTTACCCCATTTCGGTAAAACGCATTGAACAGGCACTAAATGCGGTCTAATGTTGGCCGAAACGTTGACAAAGTGTTCTTCAGCATCTAAACATTAATTATACTGTTTTGTCTAAAAAGGAAGTCACAGATGCTCGCTTATGAAGAAAACCGCAACTTTTACCGTATGTTAATTAATTCACAATGCAAAATCGTAGTGGATGGGGAAGTATTATTTGCTACATGTAAAGATTTAAGCGCGACAGGGATGGCGTTTCAATTAAGTTCAAAAGCGATCCCATTAGGTACTCTTTTAGACATTGAAATTGATTCACAAAATCGAGAGATCCCATCATTATCAGCGAATGCTGAAGTGGCACGTGATCCTATTGCTCAAGAAGGTGGTTATTTGATTGGGGTTAAGTTTCATAAAATGAACTAACCCCAAACTCGATAAACTAGATGGTGACTGCTGTGTTTAAAACACTTGGCACAACAGTCCTTTTAAGTAGTAGCCTTCAGGGAAGTTTGTGGCTACTGGATGATCACTCGCTTGAGAATAGCGTTTGATGATCCGCACTTCACGTCCCGCGTCTAATGCTGCATCAGCAACAATTTTTTGAAATAACTCTGCACTCATTAAGCCAGAACAACTAAACGTACTTAAATATCCGCCAGATTTAATTGATTTCATTGCATACAGATTGATATCTTTGTAACCGCGAGCAGCTCGATTAAGTGTTGATTTCGAATCGACGAACTTAGGTGGGTCAAGCACAATATGGTCGAACGTCTTGTCACTATTGGCGTAGTCACGTAGTAATTCAAATACGTCCTTTTTAATAAAACTCGCTTGTTTTACATCTAAGTCGTTAATCACCAGATGTTGTTTAGCGATATCTAGAGCCGGTTGTGATACATCGACATTAGTCACATGCGCTGCGCCATATTTTATTGCATAGCTGGCAAACGTGCCTGTATAGCAAAAGCAATTTAACACGTCGGCGTCTTGCATATATTGTGCAGAAATATATCTGTTGTCACGTTGATCGAGATAAAATCCCGTTTTATGACCGTTGACAATATCGACAAGGATTTTTACATCATTTTCTTGGATCTCAATCGGGGCATCGACGATCCCTTGGACTGGGCCTTTAATCGGCTCCAAGCCTTCTTTTTTGCGAACTTCTACATCACTTCGATCATAAACTCGATGCTCAGGAAAGCATTTGTTCAATGACCAAATGATCTTGTCGCGATGTTTTTCAGCACCGGCGCTCAGTAGTTGTAAAACCAATACATCGGCATATTTATCGACGGTTACCCCTGGTAAACCATCAGATTCAGCGGCAATTACGCGATACGCATTAGTCTTTGCTTGCGTAATCACATGCTGACGTACAGCTATAGCAGTTTGGATGCGCTGACTAAAAAAGACATTGTCAATGGATTGGTTTGGCTCAAAGGTCCAAATTCTTACCTGGATCTGTGAGTCAGGAGAAAACGCACCACGGCCTAACCAAACATTTTCAGCACTATACACATCAACTGTATCACCGCGCTGACAACGACCTTCGGTACGCTCAACAGCTTTACTAAACACCCAAGGATGTCTACGTAATAAGGATTTTTCTCGGGTAGGGTGAAGATAAACTTTAGACATAATTGACGATAATATTTGTAGGACATTGAATCTGTATTATACGCGGATTTATCCTAAACATAATAAAATAAGTAAAAAAAGACTAAATAGATCAATTATCACTAAAATTAAATTCATGTTGACCGTTATAAAGCGTGTGACCAGATTCAAAAAAGGAAAGCTTCATAATGGAAACCTCAGCCGTTAAGACAGGTGCATCTTCGACCTCAACAACAGCCAATAACAATCATATTCGAATTACTCAGCAGGATATTCCCGTTCACACTGATGCCAATATTTTATCGGTGACAAATACCTCAAGTGAAATCACTTACATCAACCAAGATTTTTTACACTATTCGGGTTATACCGAGCAACAGTTGATTGGCGAATATCACAATATTATTCGTCATCCTGACATGCCTGAAGCTGCATTCAAAGAAATGTGGTCACGATTACAAGGTGGCCGTTCTTGGATGGGAATTGTTAAAAATAGAGACGTGGATGGTAATCATTATTGGATTGATGCATTTGCCAGCCCTTTAGAAAATCATGCAGGTGAACAAAAGTATCACTCGGTAAGAGTCAAAGCAAAGCCCGATGCTATTCATCGTGCAACATTAGCTTATGCTCGTCTAAATGCCGGTAAATCGCCTTTTAGTGCTATGAAGCTAAATGCTGTACTAACGAATAAATGGACCTTATTAGCGGGAAGTTTTTTGCTAACGAACACCTTGTCACTCCTATTCAATCCTACAGTAAGTTTAGTAAGCAACATGATGTTGCTATTGCCCATAGTGTACTGGCTGGGATATTATGGTTAGATGAACGTGCGACAAGTCGAGTCTCAATAAAAGCCAAGCAAATTATAGATGATCCGCTTGCACAATATATATATACCGGTGACACAGGTAAATCTGGACAAGTATTGCTCGCGATGGAAGCACTCGCCAAGCAACAAGGTGCTATATTGGGGCGTATTAAAGAGTCTGGTGCGGGCATTGAAAATACGTTAGTTAAAGTAAAAGAGTCCAGTAATCAAACATCTACATTATGTACCAAGCAAGAAGATGAAATGACCGCAATCGCTACCGCAATTCAAGAAATGAGTGCTAGTTTCGCAGATGTAGGCAAAGCAAGCAGTAGCGCATTAGATCTGATTAACACTAACAAAGAACTTTTCAAATCAACTACCGAAAGTACTAGCCAGTCGCAAAGCGCATTAGAAACCCTGACCAATGATGTCAAAAAAGTAAAATCTAGTACTGAAACTTTGACGCAACAAACGGAACAAGTCTCAGGAATGGTTGCGATTATAGAACAGATAGCTGCGCAAACTAATTTGTTAGCTTTAAATGCGGCTATTGAGGCTGCTCGAGCAGGAGAGCATGGCAGAGGGTTTGCTGTAGTAGCCAATGAAGTCAGAGAGTTAGCTAATAAAACCCATGAATCTACGCAAAAAATCACTCAAAATGTGGAAGGGCTTAACAATCAGACAAATGACACGATTAACTTAATTAACCGTGTCAGTGAGCATGCCGATTCTGCATTACATGCTTCTCAAGCATCACAATCATCCATGCTTGAATTGCAAGCCTCAAACGAAAATATCATATTACAAAATAGTCAAATTTCCACTGCGTTACAAGAGCAAATATATGTAACGGATAGTATCAGTCAAAGTATTCATCGAATTCAAGAAGCCTCCATCGATTGCGCCCATATTGCCCAGCAGACAACGGAGCAAACCCAGTTTGCATTACAAGAAGTGCATCAGCTGACTGCGATGGGGCAATATTTTTGGCTTAACCGAGTGTCAGTTAACTAAAATTGATACTATGGTTGATAGCCACTATCAATTTGACCACCACCTTTGGCTGCCATTTCTGCAGCCTCTCGTGCTAAATCATCACAACGCTCATTTTCAGGATGGCCTGAGTGACCTTTGACCCAACGCCAATCAATGGTATGGGGCTGCACGGCAGCATCAAGCGCTTGCCATAAATCGGCGTTTTTTACGGGTTTTTTGTTACTGGTTTTCCAGCCATTTTTACGCCAGTTATGGATCCATTGATTAATGCCGTTTTTAACATATTGGCTGTCGGTAGTGAGAATGACTTTGCACGGTTTTTTTAATAACGCTAGCGCTTTGATTGGAGCGAGTAACTCCATGCGATTATTGGTCGTGGCTGCATATCCTTCAGCGAGCTCTTTGCGATGCTCGCCATAAATTAAAATTGCGCCGTAACCGCCGGGACCGGGGTTACCTAAACAACTACCATCGGTAAAAATATGAACTTCTTGCACGTTTTACTTATGCCTTTTTTCTATAATTGATATACTGCTTTAACCATATCATAAAAACGAGAATAGCTATGCGCCAAATTGTCCTAGATACTGAAACAACCGGTATGAGCCGTGAATCGGGTGAGCATTTTACCCAAGGTCATCGGATTATCGAAATTGGCTGTGTGGAGCTCGTTGACCGAAAATTAACCGGTAATCATTACCACGTCTATATTAACCCGATGCAAGATAGCGATCCCGAAGCAATCGCAGTACACGGGATCACCAACGAGTTTTTACAAGACAAACCGGTTTTTAAAGATATTGCTCAAGGCTTTATTGATTTTATCGATGGGGCAGAGCTGGTCATTCATAACGCGCCGTTTGATGTTGGCTTTATGGATCTGGAGTTTGCCCTTAATCCTGCAACAGCACTTCGTCGCACTGAACAATTCTGTACTGTCCTCGATACGCTTGTGTTAGCTAAGAAAATGCGTCCAGGTCAGCGTAACAACCTTGATGCTTTGTGCCGTGAATACGGTATTGATAACTCTCATCGACAGTTACACGGGGCATTATTAGATGCCGAAATTTTAGCTGACGTCTATTTATTGATGACAGGTGGACAAAAAGCCTTATCACTAGAAACCGGTACTAAGTCTAAATCTGGATTTGATGATATCGAAAAGCTAGCTCCTCGACAAAAAGCCCTTAAGATAATTCATGCTTCAGCCGATGAATTAGCTAATCACGAATCACGTTTAGACGTTGTCGAACAAGCTGGAGGGAAGTGCTTGTATCGCCAATAAAAGGGCAATATGCGCGCAGTTAAATTACACTCCTATCACCTTTATACTTATGCATTAGCGAGGGGAACCTCGTTATGCTTGTTATTACTTATCTTTATTGTTTCATCATTGCATTATGCAAACGCACAATCGTTTACTGCTGAGCAAGTACAAAAGCTCAATCAAAACAGCGCTCAAAAAAATAACCCTCTGACTCATCTTGATGATGCCTTTGCCAATGAAATTAAGCTATTGGACAACCGCTTTCGTCTTGATTACGAGGTTGAAGAAGTCACTATGGTGTTTTTTCGTGAATATGGATCGGCACCAGTGGTGTTGGTGCGACCTGATGGCTCAAAAATATTTCAGTACACAGCACTAGGGCAACAAGTAACTTGGTTCGATAGCCCTACATACGACATGATCAATATCAAAAATCCAATGGCAGGACCCTGGCAAGCACTCGGCAATATATTAGAGGATTCGCGGATCATGGTGATATCTGATCTTGCTTTGGTCACCAGCCCTTTACCTGACGAGCTATTCACAGGTGAAATATTAAAGATGAAATCGTCGTTATTGAATGATGGTCAACCGATGACTTTTGCCCCATTTGCAGAGGCAATCCGTTTAACGGTGAGCTTAGTTAGTACAAATAAACCCGAAGAAAACAATTTTGGTGCGCGTCCTCAAACGATTGCTGTATTTGAAGATAATGGCTTAGGTTTGGATGAAAAACCTAAGGACGGCGTATTTACGGGGCAGTTTAGGTTAGATGTACCGGATGGAGAATGGCATGCGCTTTCCAAAATCGAAACCCCTATGTATAGCAGAGAAAAAACTGATCCGATATTACGTGTGTACCCATCACCCATAGAGTTTGATTTGGCATTAGATCCCTCTGAAAAGGGAGATGGTATGCATTTTGTTACGTTTAAACAAAAATACAAAAAATTCGATCCGACATCATTGCTGATTGATGGCGAAGTGCAGCTGCCAAATGGTGTGACAACACCTTTTTCACTAAACGAACAAACTTTACGTGCTAAGCGCTTAGCTATCGATAATGTTGCTCCTGGTGTTTACCGGGTCAAAGCGATGGCGTTTGCTCGAACATTAACGGGGAGGGAGGTCATGATTAATTTACCTGAGTACTCATTTACCGTAGAGCCAATCGTTATTGTACCTCCACCACCTACACCACAAGAGCTTGAAGAAATTCGCTTAGCTAAAATAGAAGCTGCGCGTTTAGCTAAAGAAAAACAAGATAAAGCAATGATGAAGAAAGCGTTGGCAATAAATGGTTTTATATTGTTTGCAGGGGTAGTGATTATGGTCGCTATTCGTTTGTGGCTTAACTATCAAGCTCGTCCTACACCTGAGCCAAAATCTGAAACGGATACATTACAACTCGATGATGGTGATTTAGAGTTAGATAATACACTTAACTTCAAAGATAAAATGCTTTTAAAGATAAAATCATTTATTCCAAGCAAGAAAAATACCAAGCTTAAGACAGAAGAACCCACTCTAGAGGCGGTTGATTGAACGAAAATTGTTACTTTTGCGCATTTAATCGGCAAACGATTAATAAATTGAATTTTTATACAAAAAGCTATTGACCTTTACTAGGTCTGAACGTATTATCTGCGCCCGCAGTAGGGAATAACTTTATTTCTTACCGCGAATGTAGAAAGTGGAGCGGTAGTTCAGTTGGTTAGAATACCGGCCTGTCACGCCGGGGGTCGCGGGTTCGAGTCCCGTCCGCTCCGCCAATTCTTGTTTGTAGTATCCCTGTGCGGAGTGGTAGTTCAGTTGGTTAGAATACCGGCCTGTCACGCCGGGGGTCGCGGGTTCGAGTCCCGTCCACTCCGCCATTTATATGCTGCACACCCCGCAGCAATATTAAACACTAAATTTGATTCAAAGGTTAACCCTTAGATATCAATTTGGTGTTTTTTTATGTCTGAAATTCAGGTATTAATCTGAAATTGTAAACAAAGTGATCATGATTGTACTATTTGATTATTAGTGTCAAAATCATCTCTCAATAATAAGAGAGTGTAAAATAATGAAACACACCCCAATCTATTCCTTTTGCATGGCAATGACAGCCATACTGATATCATCTGTCAGTTACAATGCTTTAGCTCAGCAATCTACCGCCTACTTAGATGATGCTTCACACCAATTTTGGCATGATGATAGTACCTTATCCACTATAACTATTGGTTTCAGCCAATCTCAATGGGATCTGTTATTACAATCTAGCTCCAGCGTGCGCAATGAAGTCAGCGCCACGATGCAATATGAGCATCTAGGTGTCACTTATACCTTAGAAAATATAGGTGTAAAACTCAGTGGTAATACGAGCTTTGTTTTACCTATAAATAATAATGGTAATCTGATCCAAGCCAATTACACCTTAGACTTTGACGAATTTGTCGATGATCAAGCCTTACAAGGTATTGCGGCGTTAAAATTAAAACGTTTTAAAGACGACTCGACGTTTGTTCGTGAACCTTTGTCTAATCGTATTATGCAACACTTTGGGATCTTTACGGTGCATTCGTCAACGCATGTTAAAGTTTACTTAAAAATTGCAGATCAAGCGGCAGTGTACACAGGGATTTATCGCTTAAATGAAAGCGTCAATCGCAAAGAATACATCGATAAACGCTTTGCCAGTGATAATGACAGTGGTTTTTTGTGGCAGGGTAATTATAAAGCGTTTGGTCCCGCTTTGTTCTCACGGATTACCACAGATTGGGAAGGCGTAGCCGATCGGGATGATGCGAGTTTTGAATACAAAGGCAAGGGCAGTAAGTTTGACGAAGCGCATGAGCAATTAGTGCGTCTGGCAACCAATTTTACGCAACTAGAAGGCACAGACTTTCACGATTATGTCGCTCGTCACATTAATATAGAACTGTTTTTAAAATCAATGGCAGCAGAGGCGGTCTTGGGTCATTGGGACGGATTCTGGGGCAATGCCAATAACTACTTGTTCTATATTGATGAGCAAGAGGTATTGCACTTTATTCCTTATGATACCGATAACACGCTTGGTACGTCATTACTTATGGATGATTCAGGTGAGCAATCTACACTTGCCTTTGGTGAAGGAAATAATATACCACCGTTAGTGACTAAAATTTTGCAGATTGATGAATATCGCCAGCAGTTTTTGGCTTACACCGCTAAGTTAGTTTCTCTGCCTGGTTTAATGGTACAAGCTGATGCGGTCGCGTATATAGATTCCGTCCATCGCTTAATTGAAAATGATTTACAAAACGTCACCAATCAACATGAACAAATAGCTGACCGACCTGCAAGTTGGGCTAATCAAGGTGATTACCGATTATATGACTTTAGTACTGGTCGTAATTGGTATAGCACCCGAAAAGACGCTGTTGAGCGCATGTTACCGCCTCCCATAGCTAACGCCGGTGAAAACATGACTATTACCCAAGGCGAGTCAGTTAGCTTAAATGCCAGTGCATCGACTTCCAGCTTTGGTGACATTGTCTCCTATACTTGGTCGACCGGCGCAATGGGTATCAATCCTGACGTGACGTTTAATGATGTTGGCTTTTTTGTGGTGTCTGTGACGGTAACAAATAGTTTGGGCTTGAGTGATACCGATACGCTTAATGTGACGGTGAACGCTGCTCCTGCTGTTGTGACACCAAATCCTACACCTAGCCCTACAGCTGATACTCCAGCTTCAGGGAGCAGCGGTTCAAGTCTACCGCTAATTTCTTTGGCGTTATTAAGTGTCATTATGCTGTTTAGACGAGTATTAGTGATGTCTAAAATCAGAGGTATATTCACAAGTACAAACAGAAGCGCACCTCATGGGTAAAATCAAACAATGCTAACCTTATTACTGTTAACCAATATTGCTGCAACCATCGCTTTTGCTATATCAGGCGCCTTAGTGGCTGCTCGACATCGTTTGGACATTGTTGGTTTTATCTTCATGGCATGTATTACTGGTATCGGTGGCGGAACACTGCGCGATACGATTTTAGATGTGCCTGTGTTTTGGTTGAATGATTATTACATTATTCTAGTCTGCAGTGGGGCAGCCATACTCACGTTTTTTACCGCTCAACATATTTCTAAACGCTCTAATGCGTTATTATGGGCCGATGCTTTGGGTATGGCGTTGTTTACCGTATTGGGCGCACAAAAAGCGTTATCGTTAGGTATGGATATTCCAGTAGCGGTGATCATGGGGATATTTAGTGCATGTCTTGGCGGTATCATCCGAGATGTAATTGTTAACGATGTCCCTGTGGTATTTCAACGTGATATCTACATTACGGCTTCGTTGCTCGGGGCGATGAGTTACTGTTTGCTCTTTACCTACACACCACTTACTGAAAGTGTTGCATTAGTCATTGGTGGAGCGCTAACCTTTGGCATTCGCGCGTTAGCGATCACCCGAAAGCTCAGTATTCCTGCGCACAAAGGCTTAGATTCAGCAGGGCAATAATTGCCATGTTTCGTTATTAAATTTATATTATAGGATTGTTGTTATGCCACAAATAACACGTTTACGTACTGGTCCCAAACTAAGCCGGATCGTTAAGTACAATGGTATTGTCTATTTATGTGGACAAGTCGATGAGCATTATAACGACCATAAAGATGATCTTATCGCGCAAACACAGGCTACATTAGCTAGGATTGATGAGCATTTAGCTGAAGCCGGTACGGATAAAAGTAAACTTCTGTACGCAACTGTTTATATCAAAGATATTACACAAGCAGGGCAGGTGAATGAAATTTGGAATGCATGGTTAGTAGATTGTGAACCACCAGCGCGGAGCTGTGTGCAAGCACAGATGGCAAATCCTAATATTTTGGTTGAAATAACGGTGCAAGCGGCGGGTTAATTTAGAAACAAAAAAGCTGCTAATGTCATCATGATTTAATCAGACCTTTAGCAGCTTTGTAGCAACATCTTTAGGGATGTTGTTAGCTATTTACTATTTGTTATTTAGCAAACGCATCTTGAAGTGGCGGTACGACTTGCTTTTTACGACTTAGTACGCCATCTAACCAGACTTCATCATGTTCAACTGTCACACCATATGCACCAGCGATAAGGCTTGCATCATCAGACGCAATCAACATCAGTGAGCCTTCTTTCATGATGTCGGTTAATAACAACATGACTGAATGACGATTACCTTCTTCTTTTAATTTGATAATATCAGCTGCTAAATCAGCTTTGATTTCATCAAATACAGATAAATCAATGACTTCTAATTGACCGATACCGACTAAGTTGCCATGCATATCAAAGTCTTTAAAATCACGCATTACTAAATCGCGAGCAGGTGTGCCTTGAACGGCTGATTTTACTTTAAACATTTCCATACCGACCGCTTTATAATCTTCGATACCGGCAATCTCAGCTAATGCTTCAACACATTTAATATCTGCAGTGGTGCAAGTCGGTGATTTAAAAATAACGGTGTCAGATAAAATCGCACACATCATAATGCCAGCATAGGCAGGTGGGATCTCAACTTGGTAAAAGTCATACATCATTTTGACGATGGTATTACTACAACCCACTGGGCGGATCCAGCACTCTAACGGAGTAGAAGTGGTTAAATCACCTAGTTTGTGATGATCAACCACACCAACAACTGTTGCTTGGTCAATATCATCAGGGGCTTGTGTTTTTTCGGTGTGATCGACAATGTAGACTTCTTCACCGGCGTAACTTAATTTAAGCTCAGGTGCTTCAAACCCAAAACGGTCCAAAATATACTGAGTTTCTGGGGTGACATCACCTAAGCGAGTAGGAATAGCATCTTCACCGATTTGGTTTTTAAGATACGCGATGGCTAATGCGCCACAAATTGAATCTGAATCAGGGATCTTATGTCCCACAACATACATCGTCATTACTGTTACTCCATAAAATTTTGCAATAGTGTAATAAAACCAGCTGCTGATGCCAATACACTTGTGGTAGTAATTACTGTCTTTTTTGTTTTTGTATGAAATAGGGGAACGGGAACTTTACGATTAAACCTTAAAAAGGCAAATCGTCATCATCATCAAAATCCGGTGCAGGCATAGGTTTAGGTTGTTGTGGCTTGGCCTGAGCTGGTGCTGCAGTATTTGTGTTACCCGCAAACACTGCCGATTTTAGGCGGTCAATGTTACTTTGCGCATTCGCTTGTTGTGCATCAGGTGAGGTAGCTTGTAACGAATAATAGTTATTACCGTTCTTGTCTTTTCGCTCCCACGCACTTAAGGAGTATTCTTTACCTTCAATCGTTATTTTACCTTTAAAATTAGGCTGAGTGTCTTTGTCTTTGTAGGCGTTGAAAAACAACACACCGGTGAGATCTTTTTGTTGAAAATTAGATTGGCTCATTTGCTAATAAATCCTATGCGCTGATGTTGGTGAAAAATAATTAAGGTATACTGTATTTTTGCTTGAATAGATGTATTTGTAAACATGCTTCGCTTTTTAAATATTTCACACTTAATTTCTTCTGCTAATTTCTCTCCTAAAAATTACACGCCCGCTAATTTTTTGTTAATTATGACATTTTGTATGGCATTAGTGTTTTCTACATGGCAAGTGTTGTTAAACAACTTCGTTATCGAGCAAGCCGCTTTTACTGGCAAAGAAATAGGGATCTTACAATCCTTACGTGAAGTCCCCGGTTTTCTCGCCTTTACCGCAATCTATGTGTTGTTATTTATTAAAGAGCAGTTGTTTGCCACACTCGCATTGTTACTGACCTGCATAGGAGTTGGCTTAACGGGTTTTTATCCAAGTGCAATGGGCTTATATGTGATGACGGTTATCATGTCTATCGGTTTTCATTATTATGAAACTGTTAATCAATCCTTAACGCTGCAATGGCTCCCTAAAGAGCAAACCGCTTCATTTATGGGACGTGCGTTATCCGTAAAGGCTATTGGCGCGTTAAGTGCTTATGCGGTGATTTGGACCTTGATGGAGTACTTACAATGGCCATATGTACACTCTTATGCGTTGATTGGTGGGCTAGGGGCGTTGATAGTGATCTTGCTGTGGATGAGTTTTCCTCAATTTAACGCCTCGACGGTGCAAACAAAAAAACTGTTCGTTAAAAAACAATACAGCTTGTATTACGCATTGGTATTCTTTAGTGGTGCGAGACGCCAGATTTTTATGGTGTTTGCGGCTTTCTTAATGGTAGAAAAATTTGGTTATTCGGTGGGCGAAATCAGTGCACTGTTTATGATTAATTATGTATTTAATTTAATATTTGCACCGAAAATCGGTAACTGGATTGGTAAAGTGGGCGAGCGCAAAGCCTTAGTCTTTGAATATGTTGGTTTGATAGTTGTGTTTATTAGTTATGCTTGGGTCGATAATGCTTATGTGGCTGGCGGCTTGTATGTGATTGATCATATGTTTTTTGCGTTAGCCATCGCGATGAAAACGTACTTTCAAAAAATCGCCGATCCACGCGATATTGCTGCAACTGCCAGTGTGAGTTTTACCATTAATCACATCGCTGCGGTGGTCATTCCTGCACTATTAGGGATCTTATGGTTATCATCACCGAGTATTGTATTTTACATCGGAGCGGGTTTTGCTATGTGTTCTTTATTGTTGGCTTGGCTGCTGCCGCTGCGACCTGAACAAGGCAATGAAACACGTTTTGGTGCGATTATATAAGTACTGTTTTAGGGATTACTGCAACATGGTGTCTGCATGTAAAAACCTATCTGAAAATTTCAATAGATTAGAACTAGGCAATAAAGAGACAATGCGATCTTCTTTTTCTAAAAAAGTATAGGGGATAATTTCACTACTTAAAATGTCCGGTGATGCCTGGCCAATTGGCGCGCCAGACACCGTAATGCCATTTGTGAATATGGTTAACACACCCGATTCAATAGGTATAGAGTGTTCTTGAAACCACGCAATTAGCTCTTCGATCATATTATCAGGATCGGTACATAATGCTTCTGTCGCTTCAATAAATACCCCATCAAAATCAATCGACGTTGAAATCGCATCATGCAAAATCAAAGACTGTCGAATTGATTGGATATGTGCTTTGGTGCGGTCATTTAACACCAATAACGCTAACTTGTTTGATTGATTATAGGGAGGCGCAAGTGGCGCAAATAAAAACATCGAAGCCATACAACACTCATTGGTCTCATTTATTATTGACATAATATATCACATATCAATAAAAAAACCTCTGAAGCTCTCAATTAATAAGAACCGCAGAGGTTTACATTGTAAGCTGTGTTTGATTTAACTGCCTATCTAGCTAATACCGCCTGATATGGCGCGAGGGTTACATGCCCATCTCTAAGGTTTAGTTCGGCTAAATTATTCAGAATAATCTGAGCATCAGCCACATTCACACCACCTAGTTCACTCATATTAATTGTCACAGGCTCAGTTGAGAAGTTTAATAATACGAGTATCGTATCTTCGTCTAGCGTCCGCGTATAAGCATAAACTTGCGTGTGCTCAGGCAATAACAAGTCGTATGCGCCATAGATTAACGTGAGATTATCTTTACGTACTTGGTTTAATGTACGGAAATAATTTAACTCAGAGTCGGCATCATCTTCTTGGGCTGCCGCGTTAACGTCAACATAGTTTGGATTAACTTTTATCCATGGTGTGCCGGTTGTAAAACCACCATGAGCGCTATCGTCCCAATGAATTGGCGTACGTGCGTTATCACGCGCACATAGCTTATGCGATTCCATAAACTTGTCTAGGTCGCCGCCTTCTTCTTTGGTTAGCTTGTGCCAATTAATCGTCATAATATCTTTGTAGTCTTCGATATTATCGAATTTGATATTCGACATGCCTAACTCATCGCCCATGTAATAGTAGGGCGTGCCGCGCATGGTTAACAAATACGTAGACAACATTTTTGAAGCAGTACGACGATGTTCAGGCGCATCTGATGCCCAACGCGTTACCATGCGAGGAAAATCGTGATTACCAAAGTAAATGGTGTTCCAGCCTTTATCCGCTAAAGCGGTATCCCAATCAGACATTACTTGCTTAAACTTCACTAGGTTTTGAAAATCGTCATTGACGATAAAACGATCACCCACGCCAATGCCTTGATGGTCAAAATGATAGTTCATGTTGAGCTCTTGACGATCTGCATCGACCAAAGCCAATACATTGTCTGTATGTGTACCTGGACCTTCTGCAACCGTCATAATGTCATAATGTTGCAGCACTTCACGGTTCATTTCATGTAAGTATTCATGTAAACGAGGACCTTGAGCATAAGCATCAATCATTTTTTGACCTTGATACTCTTCGGCAAATTCTGGATAGCCATCATGTTTAGAGATAAACGTGATCACATCCATACGGAAACCATCAATACCCTTTTTAAACCAAAAGTGCATCATGTCGTAAATTTCAGCACGTAACTTAGGGTTTTCCCAATTTAAGTCAGGTTGTTTAATCGCAAAATAATGCAAGTAATACGAATCTGTCGCTTCGTTGTAACGCCATGCATTGGCTTCAGGATCAAAGTAACTCCATCGACGAGGTGGTGTGCCTTTTTCTGCCGGCCACCAATGAAAATAATCATAGTAAGGATTATCACGAGATTGTTTGGCCTCTTGGAACCAAACGTGCTCATCACTACAGTGATTCACCACCAGATCCATCACGACTTTTAAGCCACGTTCGTGCATACCCGCGAGTAGCTCTTCAAAGTCAGCCATGTCGCCAAACTCAGCCATGATGTTGCGGTAATCTGAAATATCATAACCATTATCGTCATTAGGCGAGCTGTAAATTGGATTTAACCAAATAATATCAACCCCTAGATCCTTAATGTAGTCTAGGCGATTAATGATGCCGCGCAGATCGCCCACACCATCACCGTTTGAATCTTGGAAACTGCGCGGATAAATCTGATACACCACGCCTTCTTTCCACCATTCACGTTGAATACTTGCTAATTTCATACTTGTTGTTCCTGTTGCTTTTCTTCGTTTTGTTGGCTAACTAATGCGTCTTTCGAGGTGTCAATACGCAAGGCTAATGCTGCACCGAACAAGAATAATAACCCGCATAGGGCGAGGGCATTGCGAGGATCGCCGCCTAATACTGAGTCATATACAAGGCCAATACTCAACATTTCCATAATCTGAGGTAAACAGATCATGGCGTTAATTAGACCCATATATACACCAATGCGCATCGCTGGAGCCACATTGGCACACATGATAAATGGCACGGTAATTACGCCAGCCCAACCCACACCGACTAATGCCATACAAGCGAGTGTCATGTACAAATCAGTGGTTAATTGCATGGATAAAAAGCCTAAACCACCAATCGCAAGGCACACTGCATAGACTTTATTATCACCAAATTTATGGATGGTTTTGGCTATAAAGAAGGACACTACCAAGGTGGTAATGTGCATAACTGCAAATGCAGTACCGCCTTGTGCTGTACCTTCAGCAAACCCGGGTGAATCTGGCGTTGGCGCGTTGTAAACGTGATAGGCTATCGACAGAGACAAATACTGCCACATTAACGGTAGACCGAACCAAGTCACTAACTTTACCCACCACAACTGACGTAATGATAATGGCATGTCTTTTAAGGCTGACCATAAATCAGGTAATACACTTGATAAGACTTTGCCTTTGTTAGCAGCCTTAAAAGCCGGGATATCTTCAGGTGGGTATTCTTGGGTGTTCATGAACGACCATATCGCCGTTATCATGATCACAATCACACCGCAAACAAATGAATATTTCACTATATCAGGAATAGTGGTGCCATCTGTTATTGCTGAGACACCAAAAAACAGCATGATGACAGGCATGAGACTGGCTAGGATTTGTCCACCAGAGATCATAAAGGTTTGTAAGGCAAAGGCGAATGGACGTTGCTCGCGATTAACCATATCACCGACCATTGCGCGGTAGGGTTCCATTGCTGTGTTCATGGCTGCATCTAAGATCCAGAATAAACCCACAACCATCCATAACTCAGGGACGTACGGCATAAACATAACCGCGACACTACCAATCAGTGCGCCCCATAAAAAGAACGGTTTGCGTCGACCAAAACTTGTCCAAGTTCGGTCACTGATTGCGCCGATTAACGGCTGAATGAGCAAGCCTGTTACTGGGCCGGCTAACCATAATAATGGTAGTTGGTCGTAAGAAGCACCGTGATAGGTAAATATTGGGCTGAGGTTAGCTTGTTGTAAACCAAACCCATATTGGATCCCAAAAAAGCCGAAACACATGTTCCAGACTTGCCAAAAAGATAAACGAGGTTTTATTCCTGAGTTCATGCCGTGTCCTAGTAATGTTAATAATTCGTTAACCACTGTAACATAAAGGATAAACTTAATCGATTAAGCGTGCAAATTAAATATCTAGTTTTTCGGAAAAATCTTTGTTAAACAATAATCACAGCACAAAGGACTTGTATTTACCTGTAATGCATTTGACAATAAGTGCTTATTTTTTATTAATAAAAACTTCAACGGATAAATTAAATGAGCTTAGTGGCGGCGCAAAATGTAAGCAAAACGTTTCAAGATGGTGATCATCAAATTACTATTTTGCGTGATGTTAATTTGAACGTTGCGGCGGGTGAACACGTTGCCATTGTTGGTGCATCAGGTTCAGGCAAAAGCACATTACTGCATATTTTAGGTGGGTTAGACACGCCGACCTCGGGAGCAATATATATCGATGGCAATGATATTGCTCAAGCCTCAGACAAACAAAACGCACGTATGCGTAATCAAGATATAGGTTTTATTTATCAGTTCCATCATTTACTACCCGAGTTCAGTGCATTAGAAAATGTCTCCATGCCATTATTGATCGGAGGCGTGAGTGATCCGCAAGCTCAAGCAAAAGCACGTGATTTACTATCCGAGGTGGGCTTGAGTCATCGTTTAGCACATTTTCCTGGCCAACTCTCTGGCGGCGAAAGACAACGCGTTGCGATAGCTCGGGCATTGATAAATCAACCTAAAATTCTGCTTGCCGATGAGCCTACTGGTAATTTGGATGATGCGACGGGTGAAGAGATATATCAGCTTTTGGCGACGTTAAAAGCCCAACATGGTTTTGCTGCAGTAGTGGTAACGCATGATCTGCGTTTAGCACAAAAGTTAGATACGCAATATCGCTTGATCAAAGGTCAGCTTAGCGCTGGTTTAGTATAATGGCGTCCACTTCCATGTCTCAGTTACGTTTAGCGTGGCGTTTAGCCTTGCGCTTTAGGCAAAACAAACACGATCAGCGTTTTGTGTCATTTATTGCTGGCGCATCCATTGCTGGGATCAGTTTAGGTTGTGCTGTACTTATATTATTACTATCCGTAATGAATGGTTTTGAACGGGAATTGGAACAGCGGATCCTTTCTGCTATTCCGCATGGTGAATTATTTGCAGTTTCACCCACAGGTCTAAGCACGTTAGAAAATGGCATGTTAGATATTGCATCCAATCAAAACGTCAAAGCGGTTTATGCATACACCCAACAATCCTCCCTGTTGCAAGTCAATAATACATTGCATGGTTTGAGTGTGACGGGGTTAGATTTGAATGTTACTTCTCATCCTTTGTGGCAGTTTGTGACGCCATTCAATGAGGTATTGAAAACAGAGTTACCACCGATCTATCTAGGTAAAGCTGTCGTGACTAAATTTGATTTACAACCTGGACAAACTATCCAATTGTTGCTTCCATTATCGGATGGCGATCAAGGCAGTCAGCAATTTAAAGCACCCAAACTATTTCAAGGCGTGTTAGCAGGGACTATCCATGTCGGTGGAGAGGCCGATCAACTATTAGCGCTCACGTCATTAACAGCGTTGAACGATTCACTCGGGATCACCTCCGGAGCGAAAGGACTGCAAATTTATTATCATGACGTATTCGCCGCGTCGCAACTCACCCACGCGATTGGCTATGAATACCCTGAAGCTGTGTATATTTCAGATTGGACGCGTACCCACGGTCATTTATATCAAGATATCCAACTGGTCAAAGTGATTGTGTATATCGTGTTGTTGTTAGTCATTGCTGTTGCATCGTTTAACATTTTATCGTCATTGACGATGGCCGTAAAAAACAAACAAGCGCATATTGCTATTCTTAAAACAATGGGCGCAAGTCCTGAGTTTTTAGCCCGTGTGTTTGTGTTACAAGGCTTATACAACGCGTTGTTAGGAATTGTGAGCGGGACCTTGATTGGTGTGGGATTAAGTCTATATCTGTCTAATATTATTCGCGGACTAGAGACTATTTTTGGTGTTGCAGTGTTATCTGGTGATATTTATTTTATTGATTTTTTACCGACTCAACTGCAGGGAATGGATGTGGTTGTGACTGTGTTATTGGCACTTGTGTTGAGTGTCTTAGCGACGCTTTATCCCGCAAAAAAAGCCGCTAATGTGCTAGCGGCTAAGTTTTTACACTAATAAAGACAATTAATAAGCGGGGCGTTGGTTACTTGTCGTCGTAACGCACGCCAGCTTCCAAATCATTAAACACTGCTTCGTCCAGCTCACCTTCACTTTTAGCGACAATACACGCCACCATACAATCTCCAGTGACGTTAACTGCAGTACGAGTCATATCAAGTAATCTATCAACACCGATGATCAGCGCAATACCTTCGACAGGTAAGTTAACTTGTTGCAATACCATCGCCAGCATGATTAAACCGACTCCAGGCACGCCCGCTGTACCGATTGACGCTAAGGTTGCGGTTAAGATAACCATCAGAAAATCAGTGACCGATAAATCGACGCCATACACTTGAGCAATAAACACTGTCGCCACACCTTGCATAATCGCTGTACCATCCATGTTAATAGTGGCACCTAATGGGATAGTAAAGCTTGAAACCGAAGATTTAACTCCTAAGCGATTTTTTGCTGTATCCATGGTGATCGGTAAAGTTGCATTGGAGCTTGAGGTACTAAATGCAAACAGCGCTGTGTTACGCATTTTACGCAGCAATATAATGGGATTAAGTCCGCTTAAGGATTTGAAAATAATAGGGTAGGTGATCACTGCATGCATCACTAATACACCAAAGACTAAAAAGAAGTATTTGGCCAGGCCTAAGATCGTATCCAAACCAATTGTCGCAAACAATTTAGCCATTAGAACAAACACACCATAAGGTGCTAAGTTCATGACCATAGTGACGATGTTCATGATCACGGTATTGATGTCGTTAAACGCAGCAGAAACACGTTTTCCAGTATCACCGGCCATAGACACTGCGATGCCAAACAATACTGCAAAAACGATGATTTGTAGCATGTTACCTTCCGCCATCGATGCAATAGGGTTGGCTGGGAACATGTTGACAAAGACTTGTACTATATTGGGCGCTTCTTTAGACGTGAATTGTGCTTCAGTCGTCAGATTTAGACCTTCACCAGGGGCAATCAATAACGCCATGCAAATCGCAGTTGCAACAGCGATTGCCGTTGTCATGACATATAAGCCAACTGATTTTCCACCGAGACGTCCTAGTTTGCTTGGCTCAGACAGGCTACTAGTACCACAGACGAGTGAAACAAATACCAAAGGTACGACGAGCATTTTTAAACTGGCAATAAAGATTTGGCCTAAACCGGTAAATATACCATCGATAAAAATGGCTTTGATTGAGAAAGCGATACCCAGTGCGCTAAATTGTAGATCACCGCTTTCGCCCATGATGAGCTTGAATAAAAAGCCGATGAGAACACCGGCAATCATGCCAATAAAGATACGTGCAGTAAGAGAATATTTGTGGGTGGGGTGTGACAATGAATCAGTCATTATGGACCTCTTGTTATTATTTACCCCACACTTTACAAACAATTAGCCTAATTGGAAAGGATAAACACTGCCTAAGTGTAAAATTTGCGTCAACTCATCCAATGCACTTTGTGATTCAAGCAATAAGCTAGGATCGGCTAAATCAGCAATCGCTAACTCATCTCGATAGTGTTTTTCGACCCATTGATTCAACTCAACAAATTTAGCATCGGTCAATCGAGTATGCTGATTAATAGCAGCTTGCTCATGCGCTTTTAATGCCACACGTAAGCGCAAACATGCCGGACCGCCACCATTTTGCATGCTCTGTTTTACATCGATGTAACGAACGTGTTTGATCGGAGTCGATTGCTTTACTAGCTCATTGAGGTATTGATGTACTGCTGGGTTTTCTTGGCATTCCATAGGCGCAATAATCGTCATTTCACCATTAGGTAGCGTGATTATCTGTGTGTTAAACAAATAACTTCTCACCGCATCATTGATGGTGACTTGCTCCGTAGGAACTTGAATGAAGTGCATCTTAGTCTGGCCCATCTTACGCTGAATTTCATCCAAGACTGATTCGGTCTGTGCAAATGCTTGCTGATGATAAAACAAGACGTTTTGGTTACCCACGCTGATGACATCGTTATGAAAGACACCTTGGTCGATTACGTTAGGGTTTTGTAACGCAAACACTGTGTTATCTTCGGTCAAGCCATGTAATCGCGCAACGGCTTGGGAGGCTTCAAAGGTTTGTCGTGCTGGGAATTTTTTAGGGGCTGGTTGGCTCGCATCAAACGCATGACGACCATATACAAAAAACTCCACACCCGATTGATCATAGCCACTACAAAAACGCGTATGGTTGGCAGCGCCTTCATCGCCAAAATGATCATTTTCGGGTAAATGCTGATGATGAACAAAAACGTCAGGATCATTAAAGGTGGCACGCAAAATTCTACCGGTCACTTCAGGCTCAATGGAACGATGAAATTTGTTGGTTAGATTGGCTGGCGTGAAATGTACCTTACCATCGACCGTATCGGCACTAGGAGAAACCGTCGCGGCATTCGCTGTCCACATAGATGACGCTGAATAACACGCTGATAAGATAACTGGATCGGATTTTGCGGCTTTGTTCAGAACTTGAGCATTTGTGCCACTAAACCCTAGTCGGCGTAATACAGATAAGTCTGGACGAGCTTGTGGGGCAAGAACACCTTGGTGCATACCTAAATCTGCTAAGGTTTTCATTTTTACTAAACCTTGCAGGGCTGCTTGCTTGGGCTGACTAACCCCTTTAGCGTTATTTAATGAGGCGACATTACCATAAGATAAACCAGCATAGTTGTGAGTAGGGCCGACCAACCCATCAAAATTCATTTCCACATGTTGCATAACTTACCCTTATATATAAACTGTGATGATAATTGACTTTCATGTTCGCTAAGATTAATGTGCAGAGCAGATTCGCTATGCCTTTTACTGTAATAATCATAATCTAAGCTCAATATTATGAACTATGATTACAGAGTAGCGCAAACCTTATTTATTAAAAAATCCATATAAATTAATTACTTACGATTTTATTTTTGGGTAAGTATGAATATTTTCTTGTTTTATATGCAGTTTATAGATATATCTTAAAAGGGCACAAACTTTTATATAGTGTCAATGAGCACACATATAAGTGCTAAATTTTTAAACATTTTCAAAGGATTACCTTCCCCTATGGCAAAATCATTAGTTATTGTCGAGTCGCCAGCCAAAGCGAAAACAATAAATAAATATCTAGGCAAAGATTTTGTTGTGAAATCCAGTGTCGGCCACGTTCGCGATCTTCCAACTAAAGCATTGGGTAATGTTGCACCTAAAAAACCAGCAAAAGAACTCAAGACGTGGACAGACAAGAAAAAAGCGGAATACTTACGTCAATTTGAATATGACAAACTGGTTGATCGCATGGGGATTGATCCTCAGCATGACTGGCAAGCCCATTATCAAATTTTGCAAGGCAAAGAAAAAGTTGTAGCAGAACTTAAAAAACTAGCTAAAGATGCCGACACTATCTATCTCGCAACCGATTTGGATAGAGAAGGGGAAGCGATTGCTTGGCATCTACAAGAGTTGCTAGGTACTAAAGGTAAAACTTACCAGCGAGTGGTGTTTAACGAGATCACCAAATCAGCGATCCAAGATGCCTTTGCTAACCCAGGTGAATTAAATATCAACCGTGTTAATGCCCAACAAGCACGTCGTTTTCTCGATCGTGTTGTGGGTTTCATGGTATCGCCATTGTTGTGGAAAAAAGTTGCACGTGGCTTATCTGCAGGTCGTGTACAGTCAGTTGCGGTGCGTTTAGTGGTTGAGAGAGAACGTGAAATCAAAGCGTTTCAACCAGAAGAGTTTTGGGATATTCATGCCGACTTGCAGCAAACTAGCGTTAAAAATACAAGCGTTGACCTACGCATGTTGGTGGCTAAGCATTGTGATAAAGCCTTTAAACCGGTTAACAAAGAGCAAGCTGACACTGCATTAAATGCCTTAGAAAATGTACAGTACTCTGTCGTCGCGCGTGAATCTAAACCGTCATCGTCACGCCCTAGTGCGCCTTATATTACTTCGACGTTACAACAAGCAGCGTCAACTCGTCTTGGTTTTGGTGTTAAAAAGACCATGATGTTAGCCCAGCGTCTCTATGAAGCGGGTCACATTACTTACATGCGTACCGATTCAACTAATTTAAGTAACGATGCGGTGACTGCTGCGCGTGAGTATATTGAAGCCCAATTTGGTGCTAATTACTTACCTGAAAACCCAATTCGTTATGGCGCAAAAGAAGGGGCCCAAGAGGCTCACGAAGCGATTCGCCCATCCAATGTCAAGCTAACGGCTGCCTCATTAGGTGATATGGAGCGCGATGCGCAGCGTTTATATGAACTGATTTGGCGTCAAACCTTAGCGTGTCAGATGTTACCTGCTAAATATGACTCAACGACTTTGCGTGTCAAAGCCGGTGAGTATGAGTTAACCGCCAAAGGCCGAGTCTTAAAATTTGATGGTTGGACCCGTGTTCAGCCTCAAGTTAAACGTAAGGGTGATGATGATTTACTCTTGCCTGATCTTAAACCTGGTGACGTACTTGCGTTACAGCAGTTAGATCCAAAACAACATTTTACTAAACCGGTTGCCCGTTTTAATGAAGCATCTTTGGTTAAAGAATTAGAAAAACGCGGTATCGGTCGTCCTTCAACGTATGCCTCGATCATTTCCACCATCCAAGATCGTGGTTATGTGCGCTTAGATATGAAACGTTTTTATGCAGAAAAAATGGGTGAGATTGTATGTGACCGTCTCACGGATAACTTTTCTGAGCTAATGTCGTTTGATTTTACGGCTAAGATGGAACAGCGCCTGGATGATATTGCACATGGCGAAAAACGCTGGAAAGACGTGCTAAACGACTTTTATGGTGATTTTTATACTCAGCTTGTACAAGCTGAGAAAGATCCTGACGAGGGCGGTATGGCCCTTAATTCAGCTGTACCAGTTAACGTTACCTGTCCGAAAGAAGGTTGCGGCCGCGATATGAACATTCGTACCGCTTCTACCGGCGTGTTTTTAGGTTGTTCAGGTTATAACTTACCCCCTAAAGAACGCTGTACTCAAACAATGAACCTTACCCCTGGTGATGAAGCGATTAAAGTCGCTGATGAAGACGATTTAGAAACTGAGTTATTACGTGCTAAGCATCGTTGTCCAATTTGCGATACTGCAATGGATAGCTATCTTATCGATGAGACGCGTAAACTACATGTATGTGGTAACACGCCAACCTGCCCGGGTACAGAGATTGAAACTGGCACATTTAAAATTAAAGGCTACGAAGGTCCACTGATTGAGTGTGATAAATGTGGCAGCGATATGGAACTGAAAAACGGCCGTTTTGGTAAATATTTCGGTTGTACTAACGAAGAATGCAAAAACACGCGTAAATTATTACGCAGTGGTGAAGCTGCGCCACCGAAAGAAGACCCAGTATTTTTACCTGAATTACCTTGTACGCAATCTGATGCACACTTTGTGTTACGTGATGGTGCGGCAGGGATATTTTTGGCGGCACATAACTTCCCGAAATCAAGAGAGACACGTGCGCCACTTGTAGCTGAATTATTAGAGTATCGCGACCGTATTTCACCTAAGTTTTATTATTTGGCAGATGCACCTGTAGCGGATCCTGATGGTCAACCGACTATTGTGCGCTATAGCCGTAAAACCAAAGAGCAATACGTGATGTCTGAAGCCGAAAAAGGCAAAGCATCGGGTTGGTCAGCTTGGTATCAAAATGGCAAATGGGTGATTGACGATAAACGCAAAAAGCCAGTCACTAAAAAGGCCGCTGCCAAAAAAGCCCCTGCTAAACGTAAACCTGCCGCTAAAAAAGCAGCAGAAAAGACACCTAAAGCATAAAGGATTAAGCTAATGGCATCATTACAAGACCAATTACTCAAAGCCGGTTTAGCAGATAAAAAATCCGCTAAAAAGATTAAACAACAAAAGCACAAAGCTAAAAAGTTAGCGCAGACACAAAAAGTGGTGGTTGTCGATCAAGCAAAACTCGACGCACAAGCGGCGTTAGCAGCGAAACAAGCCAAAGACGCTGAATTAGCCAAAGAACAAGCTAAAGCCCGTGAAGCGAAAGAAGTACTTGCGCAAGTGAAACAGTTGATTGACGTGAATAAGCAAGCGCGCGATAAAGGTGACATTGTGGTGAACTTTACCGACGCTAATGTAGTTAAGCGCTTGTATGTGAACCAAGCGACGCATCAACTGATTACTCAAGCCCGTTTAGCTATTGCTAAATTAAATGATGGTTATGAGCTAATACCAGTGCCTGTTGCTGATAAGATTGCAACGCGTCATCCTGAAGCGATTGTGTATCGTGCCGATGATGTCCCTGAGACAGAACAAACCGATGCGCAGGATGATGAATGGTATGGCGATTATGAGATACCTGATGATTTGATGTGGTAATACTCAATGACGTAAACATGCAGCCTTGAGCAAATATTTCCAAAACAGTCAGACATAAAAAAAGCACCTATCTAAGGTGCTTTTTTGTTTTAAGACAACGCCATTTTAGCGTTGTTACTAGCGAGAGTTATTCAACACTCGACGGTAACGTAGTCGGTGCCGAAACACGCGATGTCACACTTGTCATATCAGCACGCTTGGCTGTCTTAACGTACTCTGGACGGGCATCATCTGCTCGTGAAGTAACGATAATCTCACCTAACTCTTGTGCAATGACTTGAGGCAATGCTGTTGGGTGTGAAGCGCGAGCTTTAGGCTGTAGTGCTGGCTTTGCTGGTGCAGTGACAGTTTTAACCGCTACAGGGGCTACTTTTGTTGTTGCTGTTGGAGTTGCTTCCGCGACTTCAGCTACAACATTCTCAGCGACTTTCGCTACAACTTCTTGAGCAGGTTCAATTACCACTGGAGCTTCAACTACCTGAGCAGCTTCAACTACTGGTGCTTCAACCACTAGAGTAACCTCCGCGACAACTTCTTGTATCGGTTCGTTTGCAACTGGGGCTTCTACTACCGGAGCCTCAACTATAGGCGCCTCAACTACTGGAGTTTCCGCAACCTGCGGAGAAACAGCTTCAACTACCGGAGCTACAACCGTTTCGGTTACTTTAGCTTCAGCGTTAACATCTTCTAGCGGTAATTGCGTTTGTACAACGTTGTTAGAAGCGTCAGCTGATGCTTGTTCTTCTTGCTTACGTTTTTGACCTGCAGCACGAGCATGACGAGGAGAGCGACGTGAACGTGACTTCTTCTCAGGTGCTGGCGCATTATCATCAGTACTGTTACTAGCATCAGCAGATGTGTCTTGTGCTTGAGCTGCTGTTACTGGCGCTTCCACTTGTGCTTGAGGTGCTGGTTTGGCGGCAGTTTGCTCTACTGGTACTGCTGTTGCCGATACAGATGCTGTTGCAGTTGCTTCAGCGTTGACCGCAGTTTCGTCCTGTACACGCACATTTTTACGTGTGTCGCGACGTTTACGGCGTTCTTTAGGCACTGCAGGTGTATTATCTTCAGCTTCGACATTATTCGGCTTGTTACGCGGCTGACGACGTGGCGCTTCTGCTTCATTGCTCTCTACGTTATCAGTACGCTTACGATTGCGGTTATTACGACGCTGACCTTCACGACCTTCGTTGTTATCTTTAGTCGCACGATTGCCTTTGGCTTCAGAAGCTGGACTACCATTCTCGTCTTTGTCATCAGTTTTTGGACCGCGACCACGTTGGTTGCGATTACGGTTACGGTTTTGACCTTGACGACGTTGGTTATTGTTACGACCACGACCCTTCGCTTTAGGCTTTTCCTCAGGTTTAGGTGCAAACAATGCGCTAATCCAAGCAATAAACCCAGCAATGATACCCGTCGCTGCAACTGCTTTAACAGGTGTGGGCGCTGGTGCTGCTTTTGGCGCAATCATACCTTTTAATGCCGGCTCTTCGCGTTTAGTTGGGATCGCAGCCGCGGCGTCTTGGATCTGTTCATTTGATTCAGCTAATTCTAATGTGTAGCTGATCTCAGATACTTTATCTTCAGGACGACGACGTGCAATTTGGAAGTTTGGTGTAGATAAATTTGGATTAGGTAATACTAATACATCTACTTTATTACGGTCTTCTATAGAGCGAAGTGCACGACGTTTTTCATTTAAAATGTAAGTAGCAACATCAACAGGTAGTTGTGCTTCAACTTGCCCCGTGTTGTCTTTGATACATTCTTCTTCAATGATACGTAATACAGATAATGCTAATGATTCTGTGCCGCGGATAGTGCCGTGACCAGTACAACGAGGACATACATTATGTGCTGATTCACCTAAAGATGGACGTAAACGTTGGCGAGACATTTCTAACAAACCAAAGCGTGAGATACGACCTAATTGAATGCGAGCGCGATCACCACTTACGGCATCTTTCATGCGGTTTTCAACTTCGCGTTGATGCTTGTTGACCGACATATCGATAAAGTCGATGACAACTAAACCACCTAAATCTCGTAAACGTAATTGACGGGCAATTTCATCCGCTGCTTCAAGGTTAGTATTAAACGCTGTCTCTTCGATATCGCCACCTTTAGTTGCGCGAGCAGAGTTGATATCAATTGAGGTTAAGGCTTCAGTTGGATCAATGACAATTGAGCCACCAGAAGGTAAACGCACTTCACGCTGGAAAGCTGATTCGATTTGGCTTTCGATTTGATAGTGACTAAATAACGGCACATCACCTGTGTAAGGTTTTACACGGCTTGCAAAATCAGGACGAACTAATTCGATGTGTTGTAAAGCTTGCTCAAAAATAGCTGGCTTATCGATGATGATTTCACCCACATCGCGACGCAGATAATCACGAATAGCCCGAACAATAACGTTGGACTCTTGGTGGATTAAAAACGGAGCAGGGCGGTCTTTGGCGACATCAGTAATTGCTTCCCAATGGGTTAGCAATACTTTCAAATCCCACGATAGTTCTTCAGACGATTTACCAACACCAGCAGTACGGACAATTAAGCCCATGCCTTTAGGTAGATCAAGTTGGTCCAACGCCGCTTTAAGTTCACTGCGCTCTTCACCTTCAATACGGCGAGAAATACCACCTGCGCGAGGGTTGTTTGGCATTAGTACTAAGTAACTTCCAGCTAAAGAAATAAACGTAGTTAAGGCTGCGCCTTTTTGTCCACGTTCTTCTTTGTCAATTTGAATAATAACTTCTTGACCTTCTTTGACGGCGTCTTTGATATTTGGACGGCCTTCAAAGGTGTAGTTATTAGGGAAGTAATGACGGGCAATTTCTTTAAGCGGTAAAAAACCATGACGGTCAGCACCATAATCAACAAAAGCAGCTTCTAAGCTTGGCTCTACGCGAGTAATAGTACCTTTGTAAATGTTTGCTTTTTTCTGTTCATGACCTGGGCTTTCGATATCTAGGTCATATAACTTTTGACCATCAACAAGGGCGACACGCAACTCTTCTGATTGAGTTGCATTAATCAACATTCTTTTCATTTTGTATTCATTCTTAAAAAGGTGCGGACAAGCAAGATAGGGCTCGAAAAGAGCAACAAACAAAAGCCTACACAACGCGCGCAGGTTCATTTACATACGCATATGGGGAGATGGTACTGGCACTTATGTGGTGCGCAGTATCGTCAATATACGATAGTTAAACATGTTTTATTGTAATCATAGGGCTAAGGGAATGGGGTTAAGAGCAATTGTCATTAACGACGATTCTAACTTTATCACTATGGTAAAAATTCTATTCTATTATGTCTGCACAATGTTTATTTATGCACAAATTTACGCGCTGCTTTCTGTCATATTATCTTCATAAATGTGGCTTAATATTAATAAAAAGCGTGATTCACATTTATTCACAAGTGTCATGTAAGGGGCAAGCTAAACGTAATTTGTGCGCATCCGGATAAAAGGTGATGCGTTTTTACATCGAACCCAACGTTATTTGGGTATTAAATCTACAAGTTTATCCGCGGTTGATAGCTGATTTTGTGCATTCAGGTATCCAACTATCTTTGATTATCCTCCTAAACCTGAAGTTCTGCAAGAAATAAACCGCACATAGTGTTAATTATCAGGTAAAATGCGCGGCTATGAATACAGAATCCTTCCAAAACGTCACATTTGTCGAGATTGAACCTGATCAAGCTGGGCAAAGAATTGATAATTTTTTAAAAACGCACCTTAAAGGTGTGCCAAAAAGTATGATTTATCGGATCTTGCGAAAAGGTGAAGTGCGGGTAAATAAAAAACGCATTAAGCCTGAGTACAAGCTCCAAGGTCATGACTTACTCCGTATCCCGCCAATCAGAGTGAGTGATTCGCCAGAGCCTGTGAATGTCAAACTCGACAAAGTTGCCATGATGCAAGACTACATCTTATATGAAGATGATCGGGTGATGGTGATTAATAAACCATCTGGTCTTGCTGTGCACGGTGGCAGTGGTTTGTCGTTCGGTTTGATTGAGGGCTTGCGCGCATTGCGCCCCGAAGCTAAATTTTTGGAGTTAGTGCATCGTATCGACCGCGATACCTCCGGTATTTTGTTGGTTGCCAAGCGTCGCTCAGCTTTGCGTCATTTGCACGAACAACTGCGCGAGAAAAAAATGACCAAGCGTTACCATGCGTTAGTCTGGGGTAAGTGGCCTGAAAACCGGTTTAAAGTAAAAGCTGCCTTACAGAAGAATGTACTTAAATCAGGTGAGCGTATTGTAAATGTCTCCCCTGAAGGTAAACCGAGTGAAACGCGCTACCGCATACTCGAGCAATTTAGTGATACTACGCTAGTTGAAGCATCTCCGATAACGGGTCGTACTCATCAAATACGCGTGCATTGTTTGCATGCCGGCTTTCCTATATGTGGTGATCCTAAGTATTGCGATGATGAAGGTAATGCGCAACTCGCTCAACTGGGTTTAAAACGTCTGTTTTTGCATGCCCATAGCTTGTCATTTATTCATCCAGAAACGGAAGAACAAGTGATTTTTAAAGCACCTTATGACAGTCAGTTAACTAATATTATTAAACGGTTAGGTCAAGCATGAGTAGTACGGGTATAAATACTAGCAACCCATTTTCTCGTTACCAATGTATCATTTTTGATTGGGATGGTACTGTTATGGATTCGGCAGGTAAAATTATCTCTTGCATGCAAATAGCGGCGAAAAAATGTAATTTGCCAATACCGAGTGATAACGATGTTGCCCATATCATCGGTATTAGTTTAGCACCCGCTATCGCACAGCTTTTTGCTATAACCGATAATAAACTCGTTGAACGAATGGTTGAAGCGTATAAACATGCGTTTTTAGCCGTTGACACCACCCCCTGTCCTTTATTTACAGGGGCGCATGATTTATTTTCACAACTACACCCACATGTCACCTTAGCGGTAGCAACGGGAAAAGCGCGTCGAGGTCTAGCACGGGCTTGGGACGCGACGCAAACCGGACATTTTTTTACTGATAGTTGTTGTGCCGATGAAGCGCAATCAAAACCTCATCCAGAAATGTTAGAGCATATTTTACGTCGCCAAGGATTAACTCCTCAACAATGTTTAATGGTGGGGGACACTACCTATGATTTGCAAATGGCGCAAGCGTTATGCATGGATAGAATTGGTGTGGATTATGGCGTACATCAACCATATATGTTGCATCAGCATGAACCAAAAGCGATTATTTCAGCGCCATTAGAGCTACTTAAGTATATTTAGTGATTTGAGCGAAGCCCCTTGTTTATAAAGGGAGTTATGGTTACGCGTAGCTTTTTGTGTGGGCGTTTTAGTGCGCTTGACCTAAGGGGTCTAAACCCAGACCCTGTAAAATACTCGTTAACTCAATCAGAGGTAATCCAACTAGAGAGTTTGGATCGCGACCGCTTAAATGTGTAAATAAAGTTACACCTAAACCTTCACTTTTAAAACTCCCAGCACAGTCAAACGGTTGTTCAATTTCTAAATAGCGCATAATTTGCTGTTCGCTCAATTCTCTAAATCCAACAATAAATGGCTCTACTACTTTTCGCTGCTCACCAGTACTGCCATCAAGCACACACAAACTTGTATAGAAGGTAACAGTATTGCCAGAGCAGGTCGCCAGTTGCCTATATGCATTGTCAATGTTGCCAGGTTTAGTCAATATTTCATTGTTAATGGTCGCAACTTGGTCACTACCGATTATAATTGCATCAGGGTGATCTTGTGCAATGACTTGCGCTTTTTGATAAGCCAAACGACTTACTAACGCCGCCGGACCCTCATTTTCCAACGCTGTCTCATCAATGTCAGGTGAGATTGAATCAAATGGTAGACCTAAACGAGTTAATAATGCTCGTCGATAAGGGGAGGAAGATGCTAAAATGATTTTTTTCATAAAGTATAATTATCAGTGCGTTGATGTCTTGAGTTTGTCTATATTAGGCGTATCGGACGAAAATGCCAATTATTAAGCTTTTGTCGGGCAAATCCCCCCGTTTTGTTTGACTATTACAGGATATATCTATAAGATGCGCGCGTTATGCAGAAAGTAAAATTGCCGAAAACCATTGAACCAGTCAAAAGTGCTAATAAACGCTCAGAGTATTCTGGTGTTTTTAACGCTTCGGATATGCCTAGATGGCAATCAGCAGTCGTTAGTTGTGGCGACGTGATTCACGTCGAGGCTAAGTTTGAAAAAGACGCGCAGAGTCTTACTTTGTTTCACGGAACACTAGACACGACAGCGAATCTTATCTGCCAACGGTGTAACTCGCTCCTAGAGCAAACAGTGCACGTCGATTTTTGTTTCACGCCCGTGCAGGGGCCTGACATCGATGAACTGGAGTTACCAGAGGCTTACGAGCCGGTTGAAGTTGATGAACATGGAGAAGTGAGTCTGCTGCAATTATTCGAGGATGAATTGATTATTGCTTTACCTATTGTTGCGCTCCATGCAGAGGATGCGTGTACAGTTACCAAAGAAGATATGACATTCGGTGTACTCGAACCGGAACAAGAGCGACAAAACCCATTTGCGGTTTTACAAGAACTTAAGCGAGACCAGGAGTAATTTATGGCTGTACAAAAAAATCGTAAAACACGTTCTAAACGTGGTACGCGTCGTGCACATGATGCGTTAACAGGTGCAACTTTGTCTGTTGATTCTACATCAGGTGAAACTCACCGTCGTCACCACGTGACTGCGGACGGTTATTACATGGGCAAAAAAGTTATTGGCGCATAAGCCAATATCATGATGCCTACACTAACGATTGCGTTAGATGCGATGGGGGGCGATCTTGGCCCCCCAATCATTCTTGCTGGAGCGGTTCAAGCGCTCCAAGCACACCCAAATCTTCATGTAATAGCTTGTGGTGATGCACAACAAATTGCATCTTGTACTCATGAGCTAAAATCAAATATTACCTCACGTATTAGCGTTTTTCATTGTCAAGATGAAATCACCATGGCTGATAAACCTTCTTTTGTGCTGCGTCATAAAAAAGACGCGTCAATGCGTCGAGCAATCGAATTAGTCAAAGACGGTCGCGCAGATGCTTGTGTTAGCGCTGGTAATACAGGCGCATTATTTGCATTAGCGTCATTTATATTGCGAACACTTCCCGGCATAAATCGTCCAGCATTGATCACTTCGCTACCCACACAAAATACTTCACCTGTTTGGTTATTGGATCTGGGGGCAAATGTCAGTCATGACGCTGAAACATTATTTCAAAATGCGGTAATGGGATCGGTCTTAGTGCAACATTTAACCGATATTAAGCACCCACGCATTGCACTGTTGAACGTTGGTGAAGAAAACAATAAAGGCAATGCTCAAATAAAAGTGGCGGATTCTTTGATCAGTCAAACAGCCTCTTTAAATTACATTGGCTATGTTGAAGGCACAGATATATTTACGGGTAAAGCAGATGTGATCGTGACAGACGGCTTTACAGGCAACGTTGCACTCAAAACAAGCGAAGGGATCGCGAAGTTTTTACTCAATGAAATTCAGCGCACAGCACAGTCATCTTGGTTGCATAAACTTTTAGCAATCATTGCCTTACCACTGTTTAGACGCTTGTTAAAAAAAATGAAAGCTGACCAGTATAATGGTGCGAGTTTGATAGGATTGCAGGGTATTGTAATAAAGAGCCATGGGAATGCCTCAGCCAATGCAGTTTTCCATGCTATCGAGCAAGCTGTCCACGAAGTTGAGCAACAAGTCCCCGCAAAAATAAAAACCACAATAGAAGATATTCTGCTGGAGTAGCCAAGAATAATGAATTCACGATTTATTGGTACGGGAAGTTATTTTCCCTCAAACGTACTTACTAACGCTGACCTTGAAAAAATGGTCGACACAACCGATCAGTGGATTACCGAACGTACAGGGATCCGTCAACGCCATATTATCGGCGCAGACGAAACAGCCGGTACGATGGGAGCTGAAGCCGCTAAAGTTGCGATTGAACATGCTGGAATAGACAAATCTACAATCGATATGATTGTTTGTGCGACGACATCTGGTAAAAATGCTTTTCCTTCTACAGCTTGTGAGATCCAAGGGATCTTAGATATCGATGGTATTCCAGCCTTTGATGTCGCAGCTGCGTGTGCCGGTTATTGTTATGCACTGAGCGTGGCGGACCAATACATCAAATCGGGAATGGCAAAACGCATCCTGGTTATCGGTACTGATTGTTTGACACGTATGGTAGATCCGAATGATCGCTCCATGGTGATTTTATTCGGTGACGGTGCTGGAGCTACCATAATCGAAGCTAGTGAAGAGCCGGGGATTTTATCCACCCATATTCATGCTGCAGGATCGTATTCTGATTTATTATATGTAGGCAATCCTACCCGCGGCGACGAGGCCTCAGTACATGATAATTGGGGCATCATGAAAGGCAACGAAGTATTTAAAGTAGCCGTGACCAAATTAAGTGAAGTGGTTGAAGAAACCTTAGCTGCCAATAATATGGATAAATCAGAGTTAGATTGGTTAGTACCCCATCAAGCTAATTACCGAATTATCAAAGCGACAGCGAAGAAGTTAAATATGTCATTAGATCAAGTTGTGTTAACACTTGAACATCATGGTAATACGTCTGCGGCTACAGTGCCAACAGCGTTAGATGCTGCAATTAAAGATGGTCGAATTAAACGTGGCCAACATTTGTTGTTAGAAGCGTTTGGCGGCGGCTTTGCTTGGGCTTCAGCCTTAGTTCGTTATTAAAAACGTTATTAAATAATAATTATTAAAAACACGTTATCAATTTTTGAGGATAGTAGAATGAGTCAACCAACCATTGCCTGTGTCTTTCCAGGCCAAGGCTCACAATCACAAGGTATGCTAAACGAGTTAGCTGCACACAGCCCAATCGTGACTGCCACATTTGCACAAGCTTCTGCGGCATTAGGCTATGATTTATGGGATGTTGTCGTTAACGACCCAAATGAAGAATTGAATCAAACACATGTCACACAACCAGCGTTGTTAACCGCTAGTGTTGCTATTTATCGTGCATTACAAGATGTTGCGCCGTTTACACCAGCCATCATGGCAGGGCATAGCCTAGGCGAATATTCAGCGTTGGTGTGTAGTGGTGTGTTATCACTTGAAGACGGCGTCAAATTAGTTAAAGCACGTGGTGAGTTCATGCAAGCTGCTGTTCAGCCTGGTCAAGGTGCTATGTATGCTATTATCGGTTTAGATGATGCCGCGATTATTGCAGCATGTGAACAGGCTCAATCAGATAGCGGTGAGATCGTGGCAGCGGTTAATTTTAACTCTCCAGGTCAAGTTGTTATTGCTGGCACGGCTAATGCTGCTGAAATAGCCGCTGCAGCATGTAAAGCCGCTGGAGCAAAACGTGCACTTCCGCTAGCGGTATCCGTTCCATCTCATTGTGCATTGATGGATCCTGCTGCTGAGTCGTTAGCACAGTTATTAGCTACAGTAACTTTCAACGAACCTACCGTGCCATTCATAAACAATGTAGATGTCGCTATTGAGCAAGATACTAAAGCAATTAAAGATGCGTTAATCCGTCAGTTATCATGTCCTGTCCAGTGGACTAAAACAGTTGAATCATTTGCACAACACGACATAAATACAGTATTAGAAATTGGTCCTGGTAAAGTATTAACGGGATTAATTAAACGTATTGATAAAGGGCTAACCATGCATAGCGTCAACCAGCCAGAACAGCTCATTGCGTATTAAGCGTAATATTGCAGTAACTTTTAAGAGAACATAGACATGTCAGATAAAAAAATTATATTAGTCACCGGAGCATCGCGCGGCATTGGTAAAGCATGTGCGTTAGCACTAGCAGCAGAGAACACATTTGTTATTGGTACTGCGACTAGCGAATCAGGCGCGGCGGCGATCAGTGGCTACTTAGGCGATAGCGGGACCGGCAAAGTATTAAATGTGACTGAAGAAGGGGCTATTACAGCGCTTATCAGTGATATAACTGCCGAACACGGCGCTATCGATATCCTTGTCAACAATGCCGGTATTACCCGTGATAACTTGTTAATGCGAATGAAAGATGACGAGTGGAATGCAATCATCAATACTAACTTGACGTCAATCTTTGCCTTATCTAAAGCAGTATTACGCGGTATGATGAAAAAACGCTTTGGGCGCATTATTAATATTGGTTCAGTTGTCGGCTCTACCGGTAACCCAGGCCAAGCTAACTACGCAGCAGCTAAAGCCGGTGTCATTGGTTTTAGTAAATCAATGGCACGTGAAGTTGCTTCTCGTGGTATTACGGTTAATGTAGTCGCACCTGGTTTTATTGATACCGATATGACGAAGGTACTGAGCGATGAGCAAAAAGAAGCAATCTTTAAAGATGTACCAGCTAACCGCTTAGGTCACCCTGAAGAAATTGCGGGTACTGTTGCCTTTTTAGCGAGTGATGTTGCAGCATATATCACTGGTGAGACAATTCATGTCAATGGAGGCATGTATATGGGCTAGGTAAGTTGTTGTTTTATTCAACAATTACTTAATGCCTGAAATGAAGATAAATAGGGAAATTACCGACAAACCTTGAGTAATATGCATGTTTTGTCTAATATTTGTTCTAATTGTGGTTCGACCACGCAGTAAAATTTAATTGTCACTTGCATAAAGTGGCAATGCAAAATAAAATAGCGAAAATTTTTTCCAAGTCAATCAAGGGAATATACAACATGAGTAACATCGAAGAACGCGTAAAGAAAATCATCATCGAACAACTTGGCGTAAAAGAAGAAGAAGTAAAATCAGAAGCATCATTTGTTGACGATTTAGGCGCCGATTCTTTAGATACTGTTGAGTTAGTAATGGCTCTAGAAGACGAGTTTGATACTGAAATTCCAGATGAAGAAGCTGAAAAAATTACTACAGTCCAGTCTGCAATTGACTATGTCAATGCTAACAACGACGCGTAATTAAAAGATTTATATAAAAACGGCTCTTTACGGGCCGTTTTTTGTTTCTATAGAAAAATACGGAGAACTCCATGGCTAAGAGAAGAGTAGTAGTCACTGGTTTAGGTCTGATTACTCCAGTGGGCAACAATGTTGATACCACTTGGAAGAATATTTTGGCAGGACAATCAGGTATCGGTCCGATTACCCATTTTGATGCGACGGACTATAGTACGCGTTTCGCAGGCGAAGCAACTGATTTTGATGCGACTGAATACATCGAGAAAAAAGAAACCAAAAAAATGGATCGATTTATTCAATTAGGTATCGCAGCGGGTATCCAAGCACTAGACGATGCAAAGTATCCCATTAATGAAAAGACTGCACCTCGTGTAGGTGTGGCTATTGGTTCCGGTATTGGCGGCTTGCCATTAATCGAAGAAAACCATGTTAAATTATTAAAAAGTGGCCCACGTCGTGTGTCCCCATTTTTTGTTCCCTCTACCATTACTAACATGGTTTCTGGGTTTTTATCTATTATGCGTGGCCTTAAAGGCCCTAATTTGAACGTTGTGACGGCTTGTACTACTGGTGTTCATAACATTGGTATTGCGGCCCGTACTATTGCGTATGGCGATGCCGATGCAATGGTGGCTGGTGGTGCAGAATCAACGATTACACCATTAGCCATGGCTGGCTTTGGTTCAGCTCGTGCATTATCCACTAACAACGATAACCCGCAACAAGCTTCTCGTCCTTGGGATGAAGCTCGTGACGGTTTCGTGATGGGTGAAGGTGCTGGTGTTGTCATGCTTGAAGAGTACGAGCATGCCAAAGCCCGTGGCGCGCACATTTATGGCGAATTAGTTGGTTTTGGTATGTCAGGTGATGCATATCATATGACGTCACCACCTGAGTCTGGTGAAGGTGCAGCAGCCGCTATGCAAAACGCGATCAATGATGCAGGTATCGAGGTATCTGAAATTGGTTACATCAATGCTCATGGTACTTCTACGCCAGCGGGTGATAAAGCTGAAATCGCAGCGGTGAAGTCGATTTTTAAAGAATCAGCTCAAGATGTATTAGTCAGTTCTACCAAATCAATGACCGGTCATTTATTGGGAGCAGCAGGTTCAGTTGAGGCTATTTTCACTATCCTTGCGTTACGTGATAAGTTAGCCCCACCGACGATTAATTTAGATAATCCTAGTCCTGATTGTGATTTAAATCTGGTACCACATAAACCTCAAGCATTTGCACATGCGTATGCATTATGTAATTCATTTGGTTTTGGTGGCACTAATGGTTCGTTGTTATTTAAACGTCCTGATTAATTAATCACCAGCTAGTTAATTAAGCGCAGGTGTCTCCTGCGTTTTTTTATGTCTAAAGCAAGAACAAGGCTGAGCATCAGAGGAATCATTAAGAACAGTTGAAAATCCTCGCATTTTTGTCTACTGTAGCGCTATGAAATTAACAATATTATCTTCAAATACACAAACTAGCATTAGCATTTATGATCGTGCATTTAATTATGGCGATGGTTTTTTTGCGACCATGCGCAGCACTAACCAATCAATACAATTACTCGACTTACATATACAGCGACTAAAGTCAGATGCAAGCCGTTTAGGCTTTAGTATTGATAATTGGGATGTGTTAGTCGATCATCTCGAAGCTGAAGCTTCGTTATGCTCGTGTGACGCTGTGATTAAAGTATTGATTTCAAGAGGTGAAGGTGGTCGCGGGTATTCACAGTTGACTGCCCAATCGCCTATCGCGTTAATTACGACAAGTCCATTACCTTGCAACCCATCTAGTTTTCGAGTCTCAGTAGCTCAAGGTTTTTTAGCGGAACAACCGTTATTAGCGGGTATTAAACATCTGAATCGGTTAGAGCAAATATTGTTTAAGCGTCAAGCCGAAGCACTTGGCGTTGATGATGTTGTGTGTTTGGATATTCATCATTACCTTGTTGAAACGAGTAGTGCAAATCTGTTTTGGTACAAAGATGGTAAGTGGTTTACACCTGAACTTTCAAGGTGTGGGGTAAACGGCGTATTTCGTCAATTCTTGTTAGCGATGTTTGCACAACACGATATTGAATGTGTGATTGGTGATTTTAGTATTCATGAAGTTCTCGCTGCCGATTCTGTGTTTATTTGTAATGCGGTGCGTGGTGTCATCCCGGTCAACGAGATGTTACTTCCGATGAATCGAAAAAATTATCTAACCGTCACTCCCCAAGCATTGTGCGATGAATCAGCCATACGTTTTACTAATGAGCAATGTCCAGCAATACAATCATTAATCACTAGCCAATTACAACGGGTTGAACCAGCTATATGAGTTTAATTTAATGAGCCAAGTTATATGAAGAGCAATCTTGTCCAGCGGTATACACTGATTGCTATTTTCTCTGCATCATTACTAGTATTAGCATTAGCCTGCGCATGGGGTATCAATCAACAATCAAATGAAAACCTGTCTTTGTCTGGCGAACAACCTGTATATTTTGTTGTATCACCAGGTAAGACTTTGTATAACGTATTTGCTGAGCTTACTGCTCAGGGCTATCTATCGCAAACTAACCTGTTGCGAAAAATCTGGTTAAAAACCAATCCTCATTTTTCGCAAATAAAAGCCGGTTGGTATACCTTAACGCCAAATATGACTATGCTTGAATTACTGCGAAATCTTCATCATGGCAAGACAACTACCCATCAAATCACTTTAGTTGAAGGGAAGACCTTATGGCAATGGTTGGCAAAAATGTCGCAGTTGGACAATATTGAGATAGATGTTCGCTTTGATGCAGACACCTATACTTATAGAGATGCTCAAGGAAATACTTGGCAAGAAGGCTATGTATTACCTGAAACCTACCAATACCAGCATTTAAGTAAAGCCAGTGATATTTTGTTACAGGCATTTAACGCGCAACAAGCCGTGTTACAGGCTTTATTAACAGATAAATCCTTACCACCAGGAATCACTTCTGAACACGAATGGCTCACCCTGGCTTCTATCATTGAAAAAGAAACCGGCGTAGCACATGAGAGGGAGCATATAGCTGGTGTATTTTTGAATCGGCTCGCTCGCCGTATGCGGTTACAAACTGATCCTACCGTGATATATGGAGTGGGGCCGGATTTTGATGGTGATATCACGCGCCAGCATTTGCGCGCTAAAACTCCATTTAATACCTATGTAATTAACGGGTTACCCCCAACACCGATAGCTAGTGCATCTACAGCTGCGTTAGCTTCAGTGTTATCACCCAAGCAAACTGACGATTTATATTTTGTGGCGAAAGGTAATGGCGAACATTATTTTTCAGAAACTTTACAACAACACAATCAAGCTGTGAGACAATATCAGTTAAATCGTTCTGAAAAATAATAAGAGCATGAGTTAATGACAACCCCTGGAAAATTTATTGTAGTTGAAGGCTTAGAAGGTGCAGGGAAGAGCACTGTTATTTCTGCCATTAGTGATGTCTTACACGCTCATCAAATCCCTTTTGTGTTGACCCGTGAGCCAGGTGGAACACCAATGGCTGAAGCTATCAGGGAGTGTGTCAAACACGATTGGCAAGACGAACAGGTGACGGAGCAAACTGAGTTACTACTCATGTATGCAGCTCGCTCACAATTAGTTGAAAACCGCATCAAGCCAAATTTAGCTCAAGGGCATTGGGTTGTCGGTGATCGTCATGATTGGTCTTCACTGGCTTATCAAGGTGGCGGGCGTCAAGTCAATCAAGCCCATTTAATGGCTATTCGTGAGTTAACCTTAGATGGCTTTACTGCGGATTTGACTATTTATTTAGATATTGATCCACAAGTTGGCCTTGAAAGAGCGCGAACGCGTGGCGAATTAGATCGAATTGAACAATCTGGTATTGCTTTTTTTGAGCGTGCTAGAGACACGTATTTAAGTTTAGTCGCGCAAACCGACAATGCATTGCTAGTGGATGCGAGTCAGTCGATTGCAGACGTTCGCGACACTGTGATCCAACATGTCCAAGCATTTGTAAAAGGTTAACTATGTATCCTTGGTTTATGCCATTACATCAAAAATTGATGCGCAGTGCTGCGACACAATCTCTGCATCATGCATTACTTATTAACGCTAAGCCGGGTATGGGTAAACATGAATTTATACACACCTTAGCAAATGATTTATTGTGTCATTCCCCAGTTGATTTACAAGCCTGTGGTCATTGTCAAAGCTGCCTACTAAATAAGGCTCATACACACCCTGATCGCTATGTCATAGCAAGTGATAAACAAATTTCGGTCAATGAAATACGCGAAGCCTTAGCTAAGCTGCAAGAGCACGCCCAATTGAGTCAACGTAAAATATTGATTATCGAGCATGCTGATAGCATGACCGAAGCGGCGGCGAATGCATTATTAAAGACACTTGAAGAACCGACTGAAAACACCTATTTATTATTAACGGTAAGTAATATTCAGCGATTGTTACCTACCATACTCAGCCGTTGTGAAAAAAACAACGTGGCTGCACCTCGTGCCTCTGAGATCAGTGGATGGTTGCAAGATACCTATCAACAAAACGTTACCGAAGATATGATGCGTGCATATGAATATGCGCCTTTGAGTATTGCTGCAGCGTTATTAGATAACCCCGAAACGAATTATTTAAGCTTTAAACAAGATTTAGGCGCCATCAAGAAAAAACAGATGCATAGTGTCGCATTTTCGCAAAAATGGCATTCACAAGCCTACCAGTGCTTAGGCTGGTTGCAGCTAATGCTGCAAAGTAAATGCCTTAATGCACCAGATGATGCAAAACGCCTACATTATTTAAACGTATCTGAATTTGTTCGAGCTGAAATGCAACGCGTCCATCATCAAGGCACAAATAAACGTTTAGTCCTTTCCCACGTCATCGATAAAGTAATGAGTTAACCATGTTTGTAGATTCACATTGTCATTTAGATAAATTAGATAAAAATCCCGAAGAACTCGCCAAGGCAATAGCGTACGCCCATCAACGTGGTGTAGAGCATATGTTATGTGTCGCAGTAAGTGTCAACGAGTTTGATAGCATGTTAGATACGGTAAAGGATTTCGCTAATGTTTCCGTCTCATGTGGCGTGCATCCTTGCTATGAAGAAGACATGACGGACTACGCGACTTTACTTGATTATGCCAAGCGTGAGCGTGTTGTCGCAGTAGGAGAGACGGGCTTAGATTATTATCACTCAACTGATACCAAAGCCGTTCAACAACAAAGTTTTATTGACCATATAAAGGTTGCGTCACAGGTACGTAAACCCCTGATTATTCATACTCGTAATGCACGTGAAGACACTATTGAGTTATATCAAACTCATATGAATGAGCATACAAGCGGTGTTCTGCATTGCTTCACTGAATCTTTAGAGATGGCGCAACAAGCAATAGAACTAGGACTGTATATTTCACTATCTGGAATAGTGACCTTTAAATCAGCAAAAGAGCTGCAAGAAGTCGCTAAAATGATACCCATTGATCGATTACTAATTGAAACTGACTCACCTTGGTTAGCACCTGTTCCGTATCGCGGTAAACCAAATCAACCTGGTTATGTGGTTGAAGTGGGCGAGTTCATTGCACAGCTGCGCGGTATATCGGTGACAGAGTTAGCGCAACATACAACGGATAATTTTTACCGCTTGTTTAATACAGTACCACGCAATAATGTCTAAATCAGACACTCAGAGTGTTATAGGTAGCTGGCGACAACGTCTAGCGCGGTCGTTACATTTAAGTCGCAGCAAAGCGCATGCTCGTTTTGTACAATTAGCTTCTTTAGGGCATGATGGTCGAGTGCATAATAGAACACTAGTATTTCGTGGGTTTGTAGATAATACTGACCAGTTAATTATGATCACTGATACTCGTTCAGATAAATACATGGGTTTGATACAACACCCTCAAGTTGAGATATGTTGGTATTTTGAAAAGTCACGGGAACAGTATCGTATTAATGGCGATGTTCTAGTTATAACCAATGCGTCCTCTCAAGCAGACTTGAGAGAGCTGGTTTGGCATAGTTTGACGCTTTCCGCTAAAGAGCAGTTTTATTGGTATCTAGATAAAGCTGTTGTTGCTGAAATAGTTGAACAGGGAAGTATTCCTGATTCATTTAGTGTAATCCTTTTACAACCTGTAAGTGTTGATTATTTATATCTAGGTGATGAACACACGCGCACTATTAGCCAATTAGTCCACAAAAAATGGCAAGAAAAGCCCATAAACCCATAGCTGCGATAATATTAGACACATGCACTCTAGTGTTGGTATTCAGCACTACCAAGGTCCTACAATCACATTATCCGTGTCTTGGATAACATCTAATACTGTTACATTAACTTGAAATTGTTGTGCCGCTTTTTGGATCAATGCAGTCTGAACATGACTAAATTGATGATTTTCAATATAGACACTCTGGCACTGACCACGACTGATAATCTTCATTACCCAAGGAAAGACTAGCTGTTTATTCGGTTTTTGTATGCGAATGCCACTTGTCATATCCTGAGCAAACTTGATCGAATCACTAAGTAAATATTGCCACTTTGCACCTCGATTGGTAGCTGGATCCTGTGAGCCGCCATATTGTAATGTGTTAATCGAGTAAATTTGATGTAATGCTTGATTAGCTGACATGTGCAAAACCTTGTTTATTTATACAGTGGTTATAAATATAGTACTGTATAAATAAACAGTCAATGATTATTTTGCATTAATAACAAAATAATTGATGCACTGATTTAGTTTTTTGAGCTATTTAGATATCCTGTCGGATTGGGCTAAACAAGCCTTGATGCATTCTACTGGCGAACTCATCCGTCATACCGGCAATGTAATCTGCTATAACGCGCTCTCCTAAACCATTTTGCGCTGCGTTTTGCCAACGCTGTAAGGTATTGCTTGGGAGTAATCGCTGAGGATCCGAGTTAAAGGCTTGAAACAATTCCATCACAATTTGTTGGCCTTTATATTCCATTATCTGCACCTCGGTATTATTGATGACATGTTTACGCACATAATTTTTAAAGTATTGTAAGCAAGTTGCTTCAATTTCGGGTAATTGTGCTTGATAATCAATAAGCGAGGTTTTGAACAATTGTTGTTTTTGAATACTGATAGCAGTGATGAAATTATTAACTAACGCACCAATCGCATTTTTACGGCGATAACTTTCCAGGCTAAACAGTTCTAACGCATATGTATGAATACGCTGTGCCAGGCGTCCGTCAATTTCTTGAATGGGTTTGACGACCTCTTGTTCGAATGAACTAAAGGTGACTTTGTTCATGACAATCGCATCTTCTAAATCATGAATGCCATATGCGATATCATCGGCTAATTCCATAACGGAACAATCAAAGCTTTTATAAATCGTTTTAGCATGCTGTTCTTCGCGCTCCTCAGTCGTCATCAAGAGCTTACGGTCTTGTTCATCGATGCCTGATAGTAGCCATTCAAAAACGGCCTTATCGCACTCATACAAGCCTTTAGGTGGAATATACGCATTAGCTATGACTTCACGAGTCGAACGCGCTTTACATTCAGGGTAGGGCGCAGCAAGCGTATCAATATAGTTAGGGTATTTGACTAAGCCTAATAACGTTCTACGGCTCAAATTCATTCCATTTTTGATAGTGTAGGGCTCTAATTTAGACACAATTCGAAATGTTTGTGCATTTCCTTCAAACCCTCCGTAATCTCGCATCATATAATTGAGCGCAATTTCACCACCATGCCCAAATGGCGGATGTCCAATATCATGAGCAAGACAAATAGTTTCAATTAAATGGCCATCTAAGCCTAGTAATTTAGCTTGTTCCGGGTATTTTTGACGTAATTGTTCAGTGATGCCTGCACCAATTTGTGCTGCCTCAAGTGAGTGTGTCAGGCGTGTTCTAAAAAAGTCACTCAAACCAATTCCATGGATCTGAGTTTTTGCTTGGAGCCGACGAAATGCAGCAGAGTGCATAACCCTAGCTTTATCACGCTGCGCAGCGCTACGGTGATCGCCATCACGAGAATCAGTGCGCGGCTGATGACGTTGATCCCAAATCAAATGTGACATAGTGACTGTAATTCCTTATAAATATTAATGGTGCTCCTAGACCGTCATTAAGCTTGTTCTACGCTACAATAAGTATGGATAAATTGATAAAGTTGCTCTAATTGTAACGGCTTACTTATGGTGTCTGTAAAGCCATAATGGTTTAGTACTGATTTATTTTGCAACATAATATCAGCGGATAACGCTAATATAGGTATTAATTTATTGGTTTTCCGGATTGCCAGACACATATCGATACCATTCATGATCGGCATATTTATATCAATAATCAGTAAATCGACGTGTTCAAACTGGTTGTAAGCGGCAAGCGCTTGTTTTCCGTTATCGTAAATATGTATATTTGCTCCAGTGTTACTTAAGATGGTTTGAATAATCACTTGGTTCGATGGATTGTCTTCTGCCACGAGTATTGTGAAATCACTTAAATCAGGAACAGGTTTATTAATGGGAGCATTTATGGTATTGGGTGTCATTGCTGTGATTGGCAAGGGAGCGTTAAAAATAAACTCTGTTCCTACACCTTCTTCACTGGATACGCGCAACGTACCATCCATTAAACTAGTCAAGCTTGAACAAATTGCCAACCCTAAGCCTGTACCGCCATAACTACGAGTGGTGGAGTTATCCGCTTGTCTAAACGGCTCAAAAATATTTTGTAATGTATCTTGCGGAATGCCGATACCGGTATCACTTACTATCAACTCAATCCGTTCTGCATCGCCAGTAAGTAAAACTTTAACGCTTCCTTGGTGTGTAAATTTAATGGCATTAGAAACTAAATTATTAATGATTTGGGTAAGACGAGTAGGATCACCTATCCTGTAAGGGTTAAGTTCTGGCGCAATTAATAGTTCTAGTTCAATGTCTTTATCCAATGATAAGGTGAATTTATTAAAGGCACTGGTCAATAACGCGTTCAGTTGTAACGGAATCGCTTCTATTGTCATATGCGAGGCATCAATTTTAGACAAATCTAATATATCATTGATGATATTCAACAAATCTTTAGACGAGTCCAACGCCATTTCAGTTAAACTGTAGGAGTCTTCATCTAAATCGTATGTGTGCAAAATTTGTAATGCGCCCATAATGGCATTCATAGGAGTGCGAATTTCATGGCTCATATTTGCTAAAAATCGTGTACGAGCAGCAGTCAAATCTTGTGCTTTGAGCATGTTTTGCTGGGATATACTTGCTTGGTTGATAATTTCTCGTTGTGATATCTCCGATTCAGTCGTATCGACACAAGTACCTAAAATTCGGATGTTTTGATGATTATCATTAAAATAAAATTGAGCGTACATTCGCACAAATGATATTTGACCTTGATGAGATATCGTTCGGCAAGTTAACAAAATAGTATTGTTCTCTGCTAAGCCTTTAGCACCAATGTTAAATTGCTCAATAAATTGATTCCGATCTTCTGGGTGGATTAAATCAATCCAGTCTTTAAACTCATTTATACTAGAATACGACGCTAAATCAAAAATACCCTGCATTGATTCGTCCCAATACAGATGGTCATTGGCAACATGGTAATCCCAGGTACCAATTGCAGAAGCTTTTAATGCTAACTCGACGCGTTCACGAAAAAATTCACTTTCGATGGTCTGTTGGTGTTGCTGAGTAATATCCCTGATAGTACCAAAACGCCGGAGGATTGTTTGGCCTGAAAATTCAGCATCCATTGAGATAGCTAGTGTCTTGATAGTTCCATGAGGGAGTCGGATATCAAAAATCCCACTGAATGGTATTTGGTTATGTTCAAGATAGTTGATTGATTGAATCAGTTTATCAAGACTTTTAGACATAAAAAAGCCACTATCAGTTTCTATTGTCGGCTCAAAGTTATCTGCGCAATTAAATATAGAATATACATAACTGCTCCAACGCATCTTTTTTATAGAATAATCATACTCCCACAATCCAGCCTGAGTAGTCTGTTCTATTAAGTGGTGATATTTGCTATATAGTTCCATATATTCGGTTGTTCCATCTCTGATATGGTGTTGTTCTGTTGAGCTTATAGTGTGGTAAATCCAACTAGATTGGATTTTTCGCTAATTCATCAACACCTACTGCACAGTTTTCTTCAAAACATTCACGAAAATACTCTACCTCGGGCATATCTTCGGAAAAATGCTGAAGCATACTTTCTAAACGTTCTTTTACCGGTCTGAACTCATGATTACCAAACCTAAGCTCGTCGCATGCTTTTAAATAGGCTGAAAGAAGATCAGCAGCTTTAACAATTTTTTTGTACTCGGGCTCTACTTGATTTTGTACAAGTAAATGCGCAAAAAGCGGTTGTAAGGCACTAGGTAAAGTGTGCAAGCACTCAATTTCAGCTAGTTCTTCTAGTTTTTTAAATTCTTTGGTTAATGCAGGGTTATGATATTTAGTAACATGATTAATGTCCTGCAATTTCGTTTCACTCACCTCATGATATAAGGCGATGGTAGCCGCTTTCTCTGGGTTGAGCGTGCCGGCAAAGTAAGTGTTACGGATCACCGCTAACAAGTGAGCGATTACCGCTACTTGATGAGAGTGCTCCGCGACGTTTTCCGGCTTTACTGTATGCATCAACGCCCAGCGTTTAATCAACGGCATGCGTAATAACCAAGCCAAGAATGAACTTTTTTGGGGCATCAGCTTAGCTTTGTTGATAATGGTTAAAAAATTGACCAATACGGCCAATAGCTGGCGTTAATACGTCGGCATGCGGTAAAAATACCAATCTAAAATAGCAGCCTTGATTTAAATTAAAAGCACGACCATGGACTAATAAAATCTTTTCACTTTGTAATAAATCAAAAATCATTTGTTCATCATTATGAATATTGAATTTTTGTGCATCCACTTTGGCAAAGCAATACAACGCGCCTTTTGGCGGTACACATGTAATACCATCAATGGCGTTTAATGCTGTCGTCGCCGCGTCACGTTGTAGTTTCAAGCGACCACGGTCATGAATTAAATCGTTGATACTTTGATAACCACCTAATGCGGTTTGAATGGCGTGCTGGCAAGGGACATTGGCACACATCCGCATAGAAGAAAGCATATTCAGTGCATCGATATAATCTTGTGCAACGCGTTTGTTACCGGACACGAGCAACCAACCCGCGCGAAACCCTGCGACGCGATAGTTCTTGGATAAGCCTGACATAGTGACCATAAAAACATCATCGGCTAATGAAGCAATACAGGTATGTTGCGCTTCATCATATAAAATTTTGTCGTAGATTTCGTCACTGTAAATAACCAAATTATGCTCACGGGCAATGGCAACAATATCCAGTAACAATTCTTTGGAATACACAGCACCGGTAGGGTTGTTGGGATTGATAAGTACAATCGCTTTGGTTTTTGATGTGATTTTTTGTTTTATATCATCAATATCAGGAAACCATCCTGCTTGTTCATCACAGACATAATGCACAGGGGTGCCAGAGGACAAGCTCACGGCTGCGGTCCATAACGGGTAGTCAGGTGCAGGTAATAAAACCTCATCACCGTGATTGAGTAAGGCTTGCATCGCCATCATGATCATTTCGCTCACACCGTTACCGATAAAAATATCTTGGGTAGTCATGTTGCGAATGTTTTTTTGTTGGTAATACTGCATCACTGCAACCTTAGCCGCATATATACCAGTAGCTTCAGAATAACCTTGAGCGGAAGGTAAATTATAAATGACATCTTTTAAAATATCATCAGGTGCTTCAAACCCAAATGGGGCAGGATTGCCAATATTGAGCTTTAAAATACGATGACCTTCTTCTTCCATTGCTCGCGCTTTAGCATGAATAGGGCCACGGATGTCGTAACAGACATTGTCTAGCTTTGCAGATTTACCGATGTGATACATAGTAATGAACTTAAATTAGGTTGTAACGGTCTATATATCAGTAGCATACAGTAAGTATTGATTCTGTTGAAGTGTTTCAATCGGTTTAATGCATAAATTTTAGTCGTATGGGAAATAAAGCACATGGCAGAGATTTTACATCGCTCAACGCAAGACGTGATGCCTATCAATGGCTCTGTTGTGTGTTGCGGTATTTTTGGTGCTTTGACGCACACTGGCTTGTGGGTTAACGGGGGAATTATCGAGTTATCGGGGACTGGATTAGTTCGGAGTGTTTCACCTGAACGTTTTATCCATGATCGCTCCGGTGATCAGATTTATGTCATGGCAAATCAACATGCACAGGTTTTAGGTTCTGCCGTTGCAGCAAATTTTGCTCAAGCTAGAATATTTGAATATTTGAACTATGATGTATTTAGTAACAACTGCAATCGTTTTATCGCTAATTGTTATCAATTTCCCGATTGTCATGAGGTCATGTTATTTACGGATTTAACCAATAAACTTGCGATCTATTTTAATCAAGCTGTCGTATTTTATCCTATGCGAAGTTAATTATAGTTGTGTCGCATTCGTTATTTGGTTCGTTTATGTAATTTTTGCAGCATAAATCAAAAGTAAGGAAGCACAATGTCTAAAGAGTTTGAGCACCCACCAGAAACCGTTATTGCAGATAGTTCAATATCCCGTGTCATTGCTAGTCGAGAGTTGGATTTCATCGATCCATTTAAATGGTTGATCCTTGGCATGCAAGATGCGCAACGAGCACCAGGTATTACACTTTTTTATGGCTTATTGTTCGTATTGATCCCTTGGGGAATAAGTGCGTTGGTCGCTCTGATGGGCTGGTATATGGTCATCCTGCCAGCATTGATTTGTTTTATGTTACTAGGGCCATTTTTAGCCGCAGGCTTGTATGATGTTTCTTGGTCACTAGAAAAACAGCATACTCCCAAACTGAGTCACTCTCTTAAAGCAATGAGCCGTAATGCGGTCAATGAGTGGGGCTTTGGCTTGATGCTAGTCATTTTAATGATATTTTGGTTGCGAGTCGCAGCTTTAATACATGCATTCTATCCATCATATTTAGAGCCAAACCTTGCCAATTTATGGCCGTTTTTAGCAGTTGGAACGGGCTTTGGCATTGTGTTTACCGGCGTTGTATTTTTGTTGACTGCGTTCACTCAGCCAATTTTAATGGAACGGCAAGTGGATTTAGCAACAGGGGTCTTAACTAGTATTAATGCTGTGCTGACTAACAAACTAGTCATGCTGCTTTGGGCGAGTATTATCTTCACGGGGGTTGGTATTGGTTTTCTTACTGGGTTTATTGGCTTTATTGTGATTATGCCTGTGATTGGTTATGCATCATGGCACGGCTACATCGATACGATAGCGACGAAGCGGGGGCGTACGTTTGAGTAATCCCACAAAGGCAGATTGCAGCGCAATTAAGCGTTTATTTTGATGAGCTTTAAGAGGGCTATCTTTGAGTATATCTAACAAATTCTGGGCTAATGCTTCTTTGTACTGAATTTGCCGGCAATGGTGCATACATGTTAGTAGGTTTAACCCAAAAGTAGGGGATTTGGGGTACAGTTGATGGGCTTTATAGTAATAGTACATCGACTGTTCAAACTGATTGTTACTATACAGTTGGCTACCTTTTTCATTATAGTTTACTGCACGTGTAGGTTGATCATGGAGTAATGCCTCTTGGCTCTCAAATTGTGTTGTGCACAATATACTTTCTACATGTGATTCAACTTTGTGTAGTTTCTTTTTCGATAATGATAATAAGCGGGCTACGGTTTGCTCTTCTCCTATGTGATGATTCGCATTAATTGCATGTTGAATGGTTTCAACACTGGCACGGTCAAAGTTCTGCATCCAATCTCGTTGTAATATCCGCTGTACTTTCTCCGTATCACCTTCGAGTAAGCATACTGATGTCAAAATACTATCACGCTTTTGTAGACTGACCGGATCGATATCTTTTTTAGTGGCGCGAGTGAGTAAGCGTTTAGCTTGTGAGATTTGTTGCGTTTTAGCGCTATCATCTTGCTCATGTTGGATTTTTTGGATGACACATCGCACCAAATCAAAGGTGAGCTCTTTGAATTGATCTTTGAGCATTTGATTGGCACTACACTTATCATTTAACAGCTTAATCGCTTGGTCGATTTGTGATTGTAAACAATACAAGTGAGATTTTAGTTTGGTCGCTTGTAATGATAAATCACACGTCAAAATACGCGATAAATATTCTGATGCAGCACTATAATCATGCTGAGCAAAAGCAACACAAGCTAGCCATTCTAGGGCTTTATCTCTAGTCGCCTTGGTTTGGAGCAAGGTGTTGAGTAAATTGGCACAATTATCCCAATCCCCATTTAAATATTGGCTTTTGATGAGTCCCCATTTGGCCCACAGTGCATTAGGGAAGCTAGTAATAGCGACTTCGTAAATGTGCAATGCAGCTAAATACTGTTGGGTTTGTAGATACAGTTGCCCGAGTAAACGGTAAGTCGATTGTAAATGTTGTGGATGTGTCTCTGTAATGGCAAGTAAACCTTGGATCACTGGGGCTATCCGGTCATTATTTAAATCATTTAAGTAGGGGCTGAGTACTTGTCTAAACGTAAAGTATTCATCAAAATGCCGTTTAAGAATATTTAGCGTATAAGGCTTTAACAATATGATATCGGGGTTGGTATCGATGATCTGACTGATAACCGCTGCACTGGGATCACCTGTTATAATGGCTAAACCGGTAGAAGGCTTGATTAATTTGTTCATAATCAACTCTTCACACCATTGCGTACCTGACCGTCCGCCACGCAGTTCTTGGTTGCATAAGACAATATCAAAATCCTGTCTATAACAGGCTCTTTTAAACGACTGAGGGCTAGAAAAACTACAAATTTCTAGCTGATGAAAAAACAACAAGTGACTGCGCAATGTATCTCGCGAAATAGCTTCTTCATCAATTAAGGCGACCCGTAAACGTTGCATGTCTATTTTGAATAAATTCTGGATAATTAATAGCTTAGTCAGTGTTATGAATAGATAGGTATATAGATATATACCTACGTATACAAATGACTGGCATAGCACAAGCGTCAATAGTTTGGTAAAATTTTGTTTTGTTGACGTTTCGGTAGTTTTTATGTGGCAGTGTCCATTGTGTGCATCTCCTTTATCTGTTCAAACCAATCAACCTTGGCGTTGTGACAATGGTCATAGTTTTGATGTTGCCAAGCAAGGCTATGTCAATTTATTACCTGTGCAATTTAAAAATTCGCTTCAACCAGGCGACGATAAAGTGATGGTGCAAGCGCGTGAAGCATTTTTAAATGCAGGTTTTTATGCTCCATTAATTCAAGCGATTAGTGCAGATATCCAAAGCCATCGGGCGGCGGGTTCTGTCCGTGCAATTTATGATGCAGGCTGCGGTGAAGGATATTATTTACGTCAACTTAGTGCATTACTGGATGATCCAAATATCACCTATCAAGGCAATGATATTGCCAAAAATGCGGTATTGAGAGCAGCTAAACAAGCACAGCAACACGCCTTAATTCAACATCAATATGTGGTTGCTTCTTCATATCATCTCCCCTTGAAAAGTAATCAAATCGATGTGCTGTTACAAGTATTTGCGCCTATGGACACCGCTGAAGCAGTACGCGTCCTCAATACGGGTGGATTGTGGTATCAGGTCGTACCAAATCAATCACATTTACAAGAATTTAAAACCCACCTATATGACACAGTCACACCACATGCACCTGAACCATTAACTGATGTCCCGCTGCTTAAAGAGATAGATGTGGCCTTTGTCCTTGATTTAACCTCAGTACAAAAAAGCCAACTGTTTGCGATGACTCCTTATGCTCATAGCGCCAATGCCAACAAACGAGCATTGTGTATTGATGATCCAAGTAGCGTGACAATCGATTTTAAGATTTATGTCTATCAATTACCGTCAGAGCAAGAATAACCATGAGCTACGCAGATGAGCAATTAAGATGAGTAATAAAAAAGCCGCTTTTTTTGACCGTGATGGGGTGATAAATGTCAATCATGGGTATGTCCACCAGATTGCTGATTTTGAGTTTATGGACGGTATTATCGAGTTAATGTTGCATGTGCAAGCATCAGGATATGAGCTGGTTGTTGTGACCAATCAATCTGGTATTGCCCGTGGTATGTATACTGAAGATCAGTTTGCACAGCTTAATCAATGGATGTGCGCGCAACTACTTGAGCAAGGTGTAGTGATCACCGATACTTATTATTGCCCACATCATCTTACAGCGGGCAATAGTGCGTTAACACAAGATTGTGCATGCCGAAAACCCAAGCCTGGTATGTTATTAACCGCAGCTGAAAAGCACGGTTATGATTTGTCACAAAGTATTATGGTAGGGGATAATAGATCGGATATGCAATGCGCGATCAATGCGCATTTACGAACTGGTTACTGGTTGACGAATAAACCTCAGGATATCATTGCGCTTACTCAACTAAGTGATACCGTTGCAGAAAATAGCACGCAGGTATTACAAATAAATACACTGCGTGATTGTCTTCATTTAATCTGAGAAAACTGACTGATATGTTTGATTGCTCGGTTGAACATATCGGTGTTTAGTTGTTGATTTAACTGATTACCAGTGGTTTTAGATTGGATTTCAGTTAAGCCGTTGCTCTTGATCTTAGCGATATAATTATCATTGAGTAAAATCACCGAGTCATTTTGCGTCGTGACTTGCCAATCCCTAGTTTGTCCAAAAATATTTTGTCCAGTAGAGTAGACAGTCGGATTTACATCACAACCTAACTGGGCAAAGATACTTGGCACAATATCTTCATCAAGCATGACTTGTTGGCTTAATGTTTGATTACTCCATACTGTCCCGTTCACCCCTTTATCTGCAGGGTTAGGCGCCATAATAAGCCAATTTTGTGCCGTTAATGACTCGCTCATTAATGCTTCATCTTGGGTTAATGTATTAAGCTGACTGGCACTAATAAACGCAAACGTAATGCCTGGCTGGGATTGTTTTAGCGTACGGGTTAATTCTGCAAAATCCAGCGTGATGATTTTATTGTCACCAATACCCGTGTTTGACGGGCTATACAAATGAATCGGTAATTTAATTCCGCTAAGCACATCCACCATGACTGGCGTCGCTTCTTTAAGGTAGTGGTGATATAAGTTAGGTAAGCTAAACAGTGCCGTTTTAACTAACACATCTAATGTATTTGCCGGACGGAAATAAGACGTTGATGACCAATCAGATGGCAGGGCGGCTGTGGCATCAATCGGATCAGTCACATACAATACCACCCAACTTGCCGTTCTATCGATAGGACAGTAAAGCGGTTCTTTTGGGTAGGCAAGTTGTTCGATGTTGTAGGTAAATTGTACCGATTTTTGTTGTTCATAATCAGCAATATCTAACAACCCATAACGAGATAAGGTGGTTTTAGCCGTTGCAGGATAAGAAAGCGGGAACATATTATCCTGTTGCATGATAGGTTGGTACAAACGTGCATCGGCCCATACATGTAATGCATGTGAACCAACGAAGCTAAACAAAAACAAACCAATCACAGATTGACCTACGCGCTTACGGCTAAAGCGCTCGATGCGTTTCCATAAGGCATTAGCCATGAGTAACTGAAAACCAAACCAGACAATGAAGAGCAAACTTAAAAATGCCCATTCTTGCCAAGTGAAAAAGGCAATGTGCGAGCGAGTTTCATCGACAATCAGCTCACTTGAGCGCAAACTTAAATGTAAACCTGTTCGATTGAACAAGAGCGCGTCAAACGCTAGTAGGGCTAAACCTACTGCGGCAATGAAAGAGGCGGCGGTTTTAACAAAGCGCACATTTTCCAACATATAACACATAGGTAAAATGAAAATGACGAAGCCGATGAAGGTAATAAAACTAATATGCCCAAACCAATTTGCAAATAGATAAATCTGACCTAATAGGTTGTCAGGAAATGGTGCAGAGAACACATAGATAGATGCAATCACCAGTGCGATAATAATATTAAAAAACGCAAACCAATGACCCCAGCTGACTAAGCGGGAGACTTTCTGACGGCGTGGTGATTCAGCAAAAATCATAGATTAATCCTTTACGCTACGCTGTAATACATCACAAAATTGTTTGACCATTTGCGGTCTGATTCGTTCATCAACTTGATGCGAAAAAATATGGGTGATAGCGTTACCCAACACCATTAAAGACAAATCTCGGGTTGCTTGATGCTTTTCTAAACACATTAATACTTCATTTAATATTGTTTCAAACTGGGCATCATCATACTGAGATTGTTGTGGCATAAGGCTTGTCTCTTTTAGTTAAGTAATGGCATAGCATCAGTATATGCAAAATTATCTGATCTATATGATTTTTCTAGATTATAATAGCAAACATCTATATCACCAACAGTGAATTTATCATGAGCGCAATAATCAAGCATTTTGTCATGCATCAATTAGCGATTAACAGCGAACAGCGTTTAACATTAACGCCTAAGAACGCGTGTTTTGATATCGGCCCTTCAACCGAAGCCTTGGCCCACGAAATCAACCAAGCGTTCAATACCAAACCAGGTAAAGGTGTGGGTGGTTTTGCATCAATCGAAGTATTGCAAGCTGCGGTCGAAGGTGAACTAACGGATAGTGACGACTCTGACATTTCTGATGAAGATAGTGTCGCGACTGAGAATGCGACAGCGGTTAATTCTGGTCCACGATTTAAAGAATTGTTAGGCGCGACGATTAAAGATGCTGAGCATTTTATCGAGCTATCTAAAGGCGGTAGCCAGTTACTCATCAAGGCGTTAGTCGAGGATGGTTTAGTTGAGACTGGCTATATTGTGTTTGTTCATTATGAGTTTTTGGCAACTGAGTATTTGTTGATTGCTCTGCTTAATACTAAGCAACATGTTGAGGTTACAGACGAGTTAGAGCTAAGTTATTCCGATCATCTTGATGTCCCTAAGATGCAACTAGCCGTGCGTATCGATTTAACACAATATACAACGCAACCAGAATTGAATCGTTATATTAGTTTTATTAAAGGACGAATGGGTCGTAAAGTCTCAGACTTCTTTATGCGTTTTGTGGGTTGTGAAGAAAAAGTCGATGTTAAAGCACAAAACAAGCAGTTGATTGCCCAAGTTGATGATTATTTAGCCACTGAACAATTATCCACCGAAGAAAAACAAGTATCTCGTGGCGTCGTTGCTGATTACTACAAACAAAAAATCGCATCGGGTGAAGACATCAATGTCTCTGAATTAGCCGCTAAATTACCTAAAAATGAAGAGCAACAGTCTGATTTTAGCGTGTTTAATGCGCATTTAGAGCAACCCCTAGAGCCTCAGTTCCAACCAGATCGCGCTGCGTTAAAGCCACTTGCTAAGTTTTCTGGACAAGGTGGCGGTGTTACATTGAGCTTTGATCGTAATTTACTTGGAGATAAAGTACACTACGATCCTGTTACCGATACCTTAGTAATTAAAGGCATCCCACCTAATTTAAAAGATCAGTTGTCTAAAGCAGACAACGATTAGCGGAACCAAAACATGCACCTATTTGTAAACGATTTAACTGTCATGGATTTTTCTTACTTATGCCCCAAACGCGGTATGGTAGGTGAGAGCTGGATCGTCGATGTTATTTTAGCGGGTGAGCTGAATGAAGAAAGCATGGTCCAGGACTTTGGAATTGTTAAAAAGCAACTCAAAGGTCTGATTGATCAATACGTAGATCATAAACTACTCGTACCAGCCGAACATGCGTACTCGCAAATAACACATCGTGATAAAAATATGGTGCAAGTAAGCTTTCAACGTCCTGACGAACGTGCGATACATATGTATTGCCCAGATGAAGCTTATGGTTTTATCTATGCTGATGAAATCAACATGGAAAGTGTGGGTGCGTATTTAAAAGACGTACTGGCGATTCACTTACCTGATAATGTTGATGATATTCAGTTGTTATTGCGTGCTGAGGTGATTACTACGCCGTTTTATCATTACACTCATGGATTAAAAAAGCATGACGGTAATTGCCAGCGTATCGCGCATGGTCATCGTTCCAAAATCACGATCATTGAAAATGGGTCTGAAAATTTAGCTGAAGAAGCCTACTGGGCAAAGCGTTGGGCCGATATTTATATTGGGTCAACTGAAGACCAAGTCACGATTGGGCAATTACAATGTGACTATGGCGACGTGACCGATGCTACGCATTCTGCATTTGCGTATGAATCATCACAAGGCTATTTTGAAATGGCTATTAGCCATGAAGAATGTGAAGTCATCGACCGCGACTCTACAGTAGAATGTTTAGCGCAATATTTGCTTGAAGAGCAGACCAAACGCTCTACTGCCGAACAGATACAAGTCATCGCATTTGAAGGTGTAGGCAAGGGCGCCATTGTACAAACGAGTCGCTAACCGAGCCTTTTGTTTAGGTAAATAACAAACCAGCCGATAAGCTATAATAGCTAAACGGTTGGTTAATTATGAGCCTCACACATCTTTGTTCCCAGATAAATTCAAATTTGCAACAGCATGCTTCGCCAGTCACGCATGCAGTGCCTACTGCTGTCGGTTCTGCTTTGGCAGAGTATCGTGTAGATCCAACCCAACAAGCCCATTTGCATTGGCTGTTATCCTTAGCTCAAGCGCGTACAGGATTAGCTGAAATGAATGTTATGCACTCGCAAGACGACACCAGTCTCATAGAAAATTCAGATTCAAAAATCAACGCGTTAGCGACAGCACCGCCGCAGCCATTAGCTACCTCAAATGCACGGCTGCAAGCGATAAAACATACTGCCACCGCACTTGCTAATGGCGATATTGCTAATATGCACTTGTTACAACTCATGCAACCTCATCCGCTAAGCTTACGTAATAATCCTGATTACATTGACGACGACATCCTCGACAATGGTGTATTTTTGCGCGAACAAGTGACGTTGAACCAACAAGCATTACAGCCCGAACTATTACATGATTTATATGTGAAAAATGAGACAAAACACATTGTCGGTGACAGTCATACCAACAAAACCAGCCTAAACGCCAGATAATACATGTGCACAAGGATAGACGCCCTATTGTTGTTACTATGCACGCATAGTAACAACGGTTATCTAAACCATAAATCTCTATAAGTGATTGTTTTATATTCATAGATATTATTCTAGTGTGTGCGATTATTATGCATGTATTGTAACTACATAAAAAATGGTAGAAAGAATCAATAAAAACAGGGTAAGCTATTGAAAATAATTATCTATGGGACGTTCGGATATGACAAAGCACCGTTGTTACAATGAAGTCTTCATAATAAGTTGTTATTTGCCTTCAAACATCAGTTGACAAGGTACGGCATTGCCGTATTATTGTGCTATGGTTTTTATTGAAACAAGTCTCTTTACTAAAATTCTTCCCGAATACTTATCTGATGATGAGTATCGAGCACTGCAATCTTACCTATTACATAAACCAGACGCGGGCGATATTGTTAGAGGTTCAGGCGGTGTTAGAAAAGTTAGGTGGGCTTCTTCAGGAAAAGGTAAAAGTGGCGGTATACGAGCTATTTACTACTGGAAGAAAGCTGAGCATGAAATTTGGATGCTTACTTTATATAGCAAATCAGAAAGTTCAACTATTGCAGGCCATGTATTGAAACGAATAGCGGAGGCAATCGACAATGAGTAATCGAGATATTGGTGCTGAAATTTTAGCAGGTATAAATGAGATTAAGGAATACAAAAAGGGAAAGGCCTCCCTTAGAACAACAGGGCTTAGTGAGCCTTCTGCGCCACAAGTTATACGTTCAAAATTAAAAATGTCTCAAGTGATGTTTGCTGGGTTGCTTGGAGTAAGTACAAGAACCTTGCAAGACTGGGAGCAAGGACGAAGAAATCCTCAAGGGCCAGCGGTGGCTTTATTAAGAATTGCTGAACAACATCCTGAAGTCTTTGGTGAATTAAGATAGATGGTAGGGGCAAATAACAAAACTATAAAGACGGACATGCCAGAAGGGCACTGGCCCGCCGCTTATAGTAGGTGTTACTGATAGTCCATTTCACCAACCTTCTAGTTTTTATTAACTATATACTTTCGTCCGCTTTATCTCATCAGCGGACTAAAACAGCTGAAATTCTAACGGTTCCTTTCTGCTAAAAGGGCCTAAGATGAAAGCAAGTGGCTAAAAATATCAAACTTTATTAACATCGCACAGCCATAAACCCATATAACCATAAAGTAAATAAGGGTTTTGGTCGCAATAGTATGCGCTTTTACGTATACTACGCCACGCAATTTTGCTTTGGTTTTACGTTCCAATTCGCAAGGAAATATAAAATATGTCTAAATACATCGTTTGTGCGCTGTACAAATTTGTCACACTTGAAAACTATGAATCAATGCGCCAACCACTGCTTGACGCTATGCTTGATAATCATATCAAAGGTACCTTATTACTTGCTGCTGAAGGTATCAATGGGACTATCTCTGGTCCGCGAGAGGGGATTGATAACCTCTTAGCTTACTTAAACGCTGATGCGCGTATCAACCCCGTTTCTTACAAAGAATCATTACACGATGATGCACCGTTTTACCGCACCAAGGTAAAGCTTAAAAAAGAAATCGTCACCTTAGGTGTTGAAGGCATTGATCCTCTTAAAACAGTGGGTACGTACGTGAAGCCAGCAGACTGGAATGCCTTGATCTCTGATCCTGATGTAACGGTTGTCGATACCCGTAATGATTATGAAATCGAAATTGGCTCATTTAAACATGCAATTGATCCTAAAACGCAAACGTTTAGAGAATTTCCAGAGTATGTCAAAGCTAATCTAGATCCGGCCAAAAATAAAAAGGTCGCAATGTTTTGTACGGGAGGTATTCGCTGTGAAAAATCCACTGCCTATCTAAAAGAGCAAGGATTTGACGAGGTATATCATTTAGAAGGCGGTATTTTGCAATACTTAGAAGACGTGCCTAAAGAAGAAAGTTTATGGGAAGGCGATTGTTTTGTATTTGATAATCGCGTCGCAGTTAATCACGATCTTGAAAAAAGTATTTATGACCAGTGTTATGCCTGTCGTCTACCGATCACTGAAGAAGATAAGCTTAGTGAAGACTATGAAGCGGGTGTGTCTTGCCCTAAGTGTGCTGGCACGCATAGTGAAGAGCAAATCGCACGTTTTCGTGAACGTGAAAAACAAGTTGCATTAGCTGAAGCTAGAAATGAATCTCATGTGGGCAGTGATGCACGTATTGCAATGACCAAACGTCGCCAAGATAAAGGTGAAGAACGTCGAGCTCGTCGTGCCGCTATGGGCAAAACCAATAGTTAAAATGGTTAATTAGCATTATTGGTAGTTGTTGCTTCTGCGGATTACTGTAATATGTTTTGTACATTCATTATTCATAAGTTTGAGTTTTATTATGGAACAACAAACAAAACTAACAGAGCAACAACTTGGCGATATTCGTTCAGAGTTTAACTTTTTTGACCGTGATGGTAACGGCATGATTGAGTTACCTGAGTTCATTGAGCTACTAACGGTGTTAAGCCCTAAAACTAAGGTATCTTCTGTGGAAGAAGGCTTTAACCTGATTGATGACAACCATGATGGTTCGATCGATTTTGAAGAGTTTGTGCACTGGTGGCAAGAAGGGTGGTGGGAATACTAGTTTCTTTGTTTCAGCATCCACATTGATAAGCTGATAAGTCCCTTTATCAGCTTTTTTATATCTTACATATCTTCGTTATTTGTTTGATCGTCTTGTTTTATTTCACTTAAATCTATTTCTTGCTCGTCATCTTCTATGACTGCACGAGGCTTACGTTTGATCATCACGTGACCAATATCTTTACCTTGCGTAGTATCGACTCGTTTTTTTGTGATTTTAGGCGTATCTTGCGTGCGTTTTTTCTTTGATTGCTGGGTGTCTTTACCTTTAGATTTTGTAAGCTTGTGACCACTAAATTTGGCTGGAAGCTGTGGATAAGTTTCTATGACAATTTCGCTGCCGACATTTTTTTGAATATGTGTAAAGGCATTCCAATCTCTTGGTCCTACGATAGCAATCGCTAATCCTTTTTGTCCGGCACGACCAGTACGACCAATACGATGCACGTATTCTTCAGCTAATTTAGGTAAATCAAAGTTTATTACTAAGGATACGTTACGTAGATCTAGTCCACGAGAGGCAACATCAGTCGTCACCAAAATCGAATACTGACCGGTTTTAAAACTCGACATGACGCTTGCACGCTGGTTCTGTAATAAATCACCACTTAGTGCAACGGAGTTGAGTCCTTGCGCATTGAGCATATCACTTAGCTTGACTGTATCTTCGCGGGTCGCACAAAACACAATGACTTGATCATGATCTACTGTCTGAAGAAGAGAGCTTAACATCGCTTGTTTATGTTCAATATGGTCGGCAAAATACCATTTTTGAGTAATGTCACTATGGATAGTGAAACTACTATCGAGCATAATTTTTTCAGGATTACGTAAAAGCGTATCGGTTAAATTGGTCAGGGTCGGACTATCGAGTGTCGCAGAAAACAGCATTGTTTGACGTTTACGGTGATCTGCAGCTTGGTTAATCGCGAGCAATTCTTGTGCAAAGCCCAGATCCAACATGCGGTCGGCTTCATCATAAACCAAAATTTCCAATCCATTCAAAAATAACGTTCGACCAGATAAGTGATCTGCAACACGACCGGCTGTACCAACAATAATCTGTGGATTATGGCGCAGTGCTTTTACTTGGTCGTTGTAGTTTTCACCGCCGACGATTAATTCGGCTTTGATTGGCAAAGATGATAATAAAGAACGCACTTCGATATACACTTGCTTTGCAAGCTCGCGTGTAGGGGCGAGAATCAGTGCTCTGGCATCGCGTTTGGCAAATGACTTTTGATTTAACAACCGATGTAAAATAGGCAAAACAAAAGCAAAGGTTTTACCTGAGCCGGTTTTACTACAACACAAAACGTCTTTACCAATCATGCCATAAGGAATGGTATTAGCTTGAACTTTGGTTGGTTCAACGAAGTTTTTGGTGGTCAGTGAGGTGATCAAACGATGATCGAGATCTAGATCTGAAAAAGTCAAAAGCGTGCCTTATTGTGGATAACGGTGAGATTATACCAAAGACACGCTTTACTGTAACAGTTTATTTGTACTGACGGCACTTCACTGAGTGCGAGGTGCTAAAATTGCATTTCAGGTACATGCTCTGGTACTACGAGCTCGCCAGCTGTCTTGGATTGGATCTCTTCCACACTGACACCAGGCGCGCGCTCACTTAAATAAAACGCTTGGTTTTTAACCTCTAATACCGCTAAATCGGTAATGATCCGCGTAATACAGTTCACGCCAGTTAAGGGTAGCGTGCATTGTTGTAGTAGTTTTGAATTACCGTGTTTATCCGCATGCGTCATCGTCACGATAATATTTTTAGCGCCGGCGACTAAGTCCATTGCTCCGCCCATGCCTTTGATTAGTTTGTTCGGGATCATCCACGAAGCGATATTGCCCGATACGTCTACTTCAAACGCACCTAATACAGTAAAGTCCACATGACCACCACGGATCATGGCAAAACTCTCAGCAGAGTTAAAAATACTGGCACCCGTGACAGCGGTGACGGTTTCTTTACCCGCATTAATCATATCTGCATCGAGCTGTTCTTCCGTTGGGTTAGGGCCCATGCCCAGTAAGCCATTTTCAGATTGCAACATGACCTGAATATCTGCGGGGACATAGTTGGCAGCGAGAGTAGGGATCCCTATGCCTAAGTTTACATAATCACCGTCTTGAAATTCTTGCGCCACGCGCATTGCAATTTGTTCTCTTGATAATGCCATAATGCGATTCCTTATTTAGCGACGACTTTGCGTTCAATACGTTTTTCGAAAGATCCTTGGATGACCCTATCCACATAAATACCAGGGGTGTGTATTTGGCTAGGCTCTAGCTCACCTGGCTCAACAATATGTTCCACCTCGACAACCGTAATCCTGCCTGCAGTGGCTGCCATTGGGTTGAAGTTTTGGGCGGTGTGACGATATATACAGTTACCATAACGGTCAGCTTTATAGGCTTTGATAATCGCAAAGTCACCGGTAATGGACTCTTCTAAAATGTAGGGACGACCGTTGAACTCTCTGGACTCTTTACCGTCACCTACGGGCGTACCGTATCCTGTAGCGGTATAAAATGCCGGAATACCTGCACCACCAGCTCGCATTTTTTCGGCTAGTGTACCTTGCGGGGTTAATTCTACTTCTAACTCGCCATTTAGTAACTGCTGTTCAAATAAGGCATTCTCTCCAACATAGGATGACACCATTTTTTTGATTTGTTTATCTTCGAGTAAGATCCCCAAACCAAAACCATCTACACCACAGTTATTGGATACGATAGTTAACCCTTTAGTTTGCATTGTTTTAATTTGTGCAATCAGCCCCTCGGGGATCCCACACAAACCAAATCCACCAGCGATTACTGTCATATTATCTTCCAGTCCCGCCATTGCTTCTGCGTAACTATTTACTACTTTGTCAAAACCAGCCATTGCCTGCTCCATGTATTAGGAAAGAATTGGTACACACAACTAGTATAAAAAAGTTTAATGATTTGTAAAATTGATTTATATTCACTATTAATAGATTTTAGTTATTAATGTGGGGCGAAAAAATGTCATTGTCATTTAAACAATTGCGCGCATTTATTACTGTAGCGCAATCCAATAATTTCGCTGAAGCGGCGCTTAAAATGCACATTTCTCAACCTGCATTATCCTCAGCGATCAAAAAATGTGAAGAGATCTTGGGAGGGGCATTGTTTATGCGTACTACTCGCACTGTGTCGTTGACCAAAGAAGGGGAAGCATTTTTGCCGATTGCTCTGCGCTTATACGATGAATATCATGATTCTATTAATCAAATTCAAGCGGTGTTTGCTAAGCAATCCGGTTCGTTAACCATCGCCAGTATGCCGTCTTTTGCTGAGCGCTACTTACCAGAGTATCTGTATGCATTTCATCAACGTTATCCTAATATTTCCATTAAAATTGAAGATGTGGTGGTAGAGCGAGTAGAAGAACTAGTGAGTCAGGGCAAAGTGGAATGTGGTTTTTCATTTGAGCCAACGCGAGATGATGATATGACCTTTACGCCTTTATTTACGGATAAATTTGTTGTGGTTATGCATCCTAGTCATCCATTATGTCAACGTGCTTCATCGGGAATGTCATTGTTAGATATTCAAAATGAGGCCATGGTCGTGATGAATCGCAATAGTAATTTACGGGTGTTTATTGATGGAGTGTATAAACATTATCAAATCACCCCGCAGATCATTGCTGAGGCGTCACAAATTGGTACATTAGGTCAGTTAGTCAAACAACAAATTGGGATTGCAATTGTACCTCAGTTGTCATCTTTACGCATGGAGCAACTTGGGCTGTGTTGTGTGGAGCTTAATGAAGCAATGTTGCAGCGTAAAGTCGGAATTATTAGTGCGCCTTATCAGCACATGTCGGTCACGACTCAAGCCTTTTTAGAGATGATTGAGCAGCCAATTACCACTTAGTTTTGGTTTCAAATTGCTCATCCATAGGATCGTGTTCTTTTTGATTTTCAATCGAAGGTTGTTGTTCAGATAACAAGATATGCTGAATTTCAGCCAGTTTTGCACGGTACTCTTCTGATTTTTTAATACAATATTCATCTTGATTGTTCTGTGCTTCAAGCGCTTTGATAGATTTTTCATAATACTGTCGTGCACTCCCGAGCATATTAGAGTTGATTGCAACTTGTCCGCGTTTCGCTAAGGTTTCAACATTGACCTTTAATTGTAGCTTTTCAAAATAGCTGTCTAATCCGGCATACACATGTTGTGATACACGTCCTTTGGTATTTTCAGCGCGTAACAATACACGTAAACGCTTAATGGCTTGAATGAACTGGATAATAATCTTGTCGTTATCGGGTAAGTTAAACGCAGGTGGAAATCTTGGCACTTCACTTTCGGGCATGTGCGACTTACTGGCGGCATCTTCGATGCGTTGTTGAATATCAAATGCTTTGGGGTTGAGTTTACCCATGATCGTTAATGCATTATGTATACGGCCATTGAGGATGGCGAGCATGTGCATAGGGACGGGGAGCTGACTAGATGACATCAGCGTATTTTCAGTTTCATCAATGATGTTTTTGACTTTGGTCAGCTCTCTGCGTTTGTTCGCTTCTTCTTCTAATTTATGTTGTTGCACAGCATTAATAATGATCGCGACGATAACTAAAGCGATGATCAAAATAACAATGATAGTAAAAATCATAGATAGCCTATAAACAAAAAGCACTACATCAAGGTGGGTTAATTATGCCACAACACCTCTGTAATAAGTATATTTCGGCTGAACTCATTTTTTGTTGATAGTTTTTTGAGGTTATTCTCTAATGACAGCAAGAATAAAATTGTCTCAATGGTAGGATTAGTTATAAAGGACTGGTAATTATTCCACTTTCGTTATAAATTTTGCTTATAAGAATATAACTATTAGCATCAAAATGAAATTACAGCAGCTCAAATATATCGTTGAAGTGGTAAACAATAACTTGAATGTGTCGGCAACAGCGGAGAGCCTGTTTACTTCACAGCCAGGGATCAGTAAACAAGTTAGAATGTTAGAAGACGAGTTGGGGATCCAGATATTTGGGCGCAGCGGTAAACACCTGACGCATGTGACTGATGCAGGACAGGAGGTTATTGATATTTCGCGTGAAATTATGGCTAAAGTGGAAAGTATCAAAGCGGTTGCCCGTGAGCATAACTTGCCTGATCAAGGAAAGCTGAACATCGCGACCACACACACTCAAGCCCGTTACGCGTTACCGCATGTGATTAAAGGTTTTATGGATAAATACCCAGAAGTGTCATTACATATGCATCAAGGTACGCCATCACAAATTAGTGATTTAGCCGCCAAGGGTGAAGCTGATTTTGCTATCGCAACTGAGTCATTACACCTTTATAACGATCTAGTTATGCTACCTTGCTATCACTGGAACCGCAGTGTCATAGTCAAAAAAGACCATCCGTTGGCGCTTAAATCGACGATCTCAATTGAAGATATTGCACAGTATCCACTAGTGACTTATGTATTTGGTTTTACTGGTCGCAGCGAGCTTGATCAAGCGTTTGGACAAGCAGGGTTAGATCCTAAGATAGTATTTACCGCAACTGACGCAGATGTCATTAAAACTTATGTTCGTTTAGGTGTCGGCGTAGGGGTGATTGCATCAATGGCAGTGAATCATGAATTGGATAGCGACTTAGTCAAAATAGACGCCAGTCATCTATTTGATTACTCCACTACCAAGATTGGTTTTAGAAAAGGTAACTTCTTACGTAGTTATATGTATGATTTCATTGAACGCTTTGCGCCGCATCTAACCAAAGATGTGGTAGAGCGTGCGATGATGCAAAAGACCAATGAAGATGTTGAGCGTATGTTTAAAGATCTAACCTTACCGGTTAGGTAAGTTTTTAATTAGCACTCTACAATATTGACAGCTAAACCGCCTCGTGCGGTTTCTTTGTATTTACTCTTCATATCTTTGCCAGTTTCACGCATGGTTTTGATGACTTTGTCTAATGAGACTTTGTGCCTTCCGTCACCACGTAGTGCTAAACGTGAGGCATTAATCGCTTTAATTGCCCCCATAGCGTTACGTTCAATACAAGGTACTTGTACCAGCCCACCGATAGGATCACAGGTTAGTCCTAAATTATGTTCCATACCAATTTCTGCTGCATTTTCTACAGCATTGACGTTACCACCCAAAATTGCCGTTAACGCACCTGCAGCCATAGAACAAGCAACGCCGACTTCGCCTTGGCAGCCCACTTCTGCTCCAGATATAGATGCATTTTTCTTATATAAAATACCGATTGCCGCAGCGGTTAATAAATACCGAGTAGCGATCTCTGTATCCACCGTCGCCATGTATTTGTCGTAATAGGCTAACACCGCTGGAATAATACCTGCAGCACCATTAGTTGGGGCGGTGACCACACGACCACCTGCTGCGTTTTCCTCGTTTACCGCAAGGGCAAACAAATTCACCCAATCCATCGCTTGCATCGGATCATTTGTTTGCTGATGTTGTAAACGTCGATATAAACCTGGGGCGCGACGGGTTACCTGTAAGCCTCCAGGTAAAATCCCTTCAGTTTCTATACCGCGCTTAATACAAGCCTGCATGACTGACCATATATGGGCTAATTGGTTTTTTATGTCTGCTACGCTGCATAACATCATTTCATTTTCTAGCATTAATGTACTAATAGAAATACCGTGCTCATGACACTGAGCCAGTAATTCTTTGGCACTGCTAAACGGATAGGGATGAGTAAGTGTCTGTACTTCATTGGCGCGTTGGGCTATTGCCTGAAAATCCTGATCATGAACAATAAAACCACCACCTATTGAATAATACGTATCACTATGTATGCAAGTATCATTAACAAAAGCATGTAATGTCATGGCATTGGCATGCTTAGGTAGGGTTTTACGGCGATGAAAGGTAATAGCACCTTGTTGTGCAAAGTGTATGGGATGTGTACCAGCTAATAGTAATTGCTGCTTGTCGGTTATAGCAGCCAGAAGCGTGTCGATAATACCATCATCAATACTTTCAGGTTCGTATCCCGATAATCCTAAAATGACAGCTTTACCACTGCCATGCCCTTTACCTGTTTGACCGAGTGAACCAAATAATTCGACATGCACATGAGTAATGTTAGAAAAATCGGCTAGGGAGTGTAGCCGTTGTGCAAATGTAAAGGCTGCACGCATTGGCCCAACGGTATGTGAGCTTGATGGCCCGATACCAATGCTAAACATATCAAATACACTAATCATTTATAGCTACCTATCTAATCACTCAAATTAGAGTATGCGCCGTTTTAACACTAATCTCTAATGAATAATGTTAATGCAATTGATTAAAAAAGCTAATGAGTTGTTAATTGACTTTGGATAGTAAATGATTCGATAAGTGCTTGAGCATGCCTGCTGTTGCACCCCAGATGTATGTATCTTGCCAAGGAATAAAATAAACCGGAAAGGTTTTATCAAAACGTGTGATGTGATGGGATAGTATATTTTGCGGATTAATACAGTGGGCTAGTGGTACTTCAAACGCATAGGCCACTTCATTTTTATCGATAACCAAAGGCGGAATACTGTCAGCAATCGCTATGTAAGGCGTGACATGAAATCCGCTGATAGTAGCGTATTGTCCAATTGAACCGAGCACTTGGTTATGCCCAATACTGATACCTATCTCTTCTTCTGTTTCGCGAATAGCGGTGTGCTGCAGTGAGGCATCAAAGGTTTCATACTTACCACCAGGAAATGATATTTGCCCTGCGTGGTGTTTTAAATGTTCGGCGCGACGGGTAAACATGACATGTAAGCCATTGGCTCGTTCGACTAACAATATCATGACAGCAGCATCTCGCGGTGAGGCGAAATTTTCATGCAAACTAGGAAAATCATGTTCGTTTTCTACTAGTCGGCAATGATTAAATGCAGTTATGAATGTGTGTCTGTCCAAGTGACATCCTGTTGCAATATAGGGAGTATTTTAGAAACCTTTGCAAGGGTCTCTGCGTATTCATTATGTGCTATTGAGTCTAGCACGATTCCACCACCTGCCCAGCAATAAATCTTGCCATTTTCACACAGCAACGTGCGGATACATATATTGGTATCCATATCATGCTTAACGCCAATATAGCCGATTGCACCACAATAAATATTACGTCGGTTAGGCTCTAGTTCTTCAATAATTTGCATCGCACGTACTTTGGGTGCTCCGGTAATTGAGCCTCCTGGAAACGCCCCTGATAATAAAGCAAATATTTCACTATCAGCATTTAAGGTACCTGTTACGGTAGATACCATATGATGTACGGCGGGATAGGACTCTAAGGCAAATAACTTAGGTACTTTGACACTGTGAGGGCTGCAATGTTTAGATAAATCATTACGCAGTAAGTCCACAATCATTAGATTTTCAGCTTGGTCTTTTTCTGACGATAACAAGGTGTCTGCGGATTGCAGATCCAATATCGGGTCGGCATAACGTGGCATCGTCCCTTTGATCGGTTTGGTTTCTACTTGACGATCATGTACTGCTAAAAAGCGCTCTGGGGAAATACACAAGATAGCCCCTTGTTCAGTTTTGATAAATGCGGAAAACGGCGCGTTATTTTGTTCACGTAAGCGCAAATAACCATCATACTCATTACCGGTATAGGGAGCATCAAAGCGTTGTGCGATATTTGCTTGATAACAATCTCCAGCAACGATGTATTGATGCAAACGATCCAGACGAGTGATGTATTGAGCTTGTGTCATATTGGCTTGCCACTGTGCAGTAAGTACAAAAGCCTCATCTCTGGTATCGCCAGTGTCTATCTCAAGTGTCTGTAACAAATCATACATTAATACCAGACCAGGTTGCGCAATTGTAGTGCTACGTGAGTCGGCAACCCAATAGTACTGGTTAGTGTTGCGGTCATAAACGATACTGTGCAGGTAAATCCCGTAATGAAAATCAGGTGTGTCGTATTCGGCAGGGTTATCTTGTGGTAAGACTTCTAGATAACGACCTGCATCATAACCAGCATAACCGGCTGAACCAATTAAAAAAGGTAATTGCTCAAACAAAGCTGAATGTTGGCTCGCACGTTTAGATGCGATTAAATCAGCTTCATCAATAATGTGCTCGTGTAAGTGGCGCAATGCAATAAATGGATCTTGGTGTGAGGTCAGTGAAGCCTGTTCGTTTTGGTTGATTTGCACACAATCTAGCGCTTCTGGTACGATAGACAAATCCACTCGGCCATTGGTTACCGAGTATGTTGCAACCGGTGCAAACAACAAAATATCAAACTGAGCATCGTTACCTGTATTTCCCGTACTATCCAAAAATATACTATCAGCAAGGTGCGCAACGGCGCTAAATAAGCGCTCAGGGGGAATGTGGGCAAATTCATCGAGTGTTTTTATTGTTATTAGGGACATTTGACACCAAAGTTGTAAGGTTAGGTCTTTTGTTGTGCTACAACACAAGGTACTATTATAAGCTAATTATTAACTAGAGATCATGTAGTTAGGATCACTTAATTTATGGAGTCGGCATGACAGTCATTCGCCAACAAGATTTTATCGATAGTATCGAAGACGCATTACAATTTATTTCCTATTATCACCCTTTAGATTATGTCAAAGCGGTAGAGGCAGCATACAATCGTGAAGAGAGCCAAGCAGCAAAAGATGCGATGGCACAGATTCTAATCAACTCACGTATGTCGGCAGAAGGTAAGCGTCCATTATGTCAAGACACCGGGATCGTGACCTGTTTTGTCAAAATTGGTATGCAAGTTCAGTTTGATAAACATGATCTTACTGTGCAAGAAATGGTTGATGAAGGTACTCGTCGTGCTTATCTAAACCCTGATAATCCTTTACGCGCCTCGATTGTTGCTGATCCTGCCGGTGCACGTGTTAATACCAAAGACAACACACCTGCTGTTGTGCATCTTGATATGGTTGCAGGCGATAAAATTGAAGTCATGATTGCGGCAAAAGGCGGCGGTAGTGAAAACAAATCAAAAATGGTCATGTTAAACCCATCTGATGATATTGCTGAGTGGGTAGTCAAAACTCTACCTACTATGGGGGCTGGTTGGTGTCCACCAGGTATGCTAGGTATAGGCATTGGTGGTACTGCTGAAAAAGCAGGCGTACTAGCCAAAGAAAGTTTAATGGATCCTGTCGACATCCAAGAATTAATTGCACGTGGTCCAGAAACAACCGAAGAGAAACTTCGCGTTGATATTTATCATAAGGTAAATGCTTTAGGTATAGGCGCACAAGGTTTAGGTGGATTAACCACTGTTGTTGATATTAAAATTAAATCTATGCCGACTCATGCTGCCTCCAAGCCGGTGGTGATGATCCCAAATTGTGCTGCGACGCGCCATGCGCATTTTTATCTTGATGGTTCAGGTCCTGCCGAGCTCAAAGCGCCTAAATTAGAAGATTGGCCAAAAATCACATGGGAAGTAGGCGCGGATACTCGTCGCGTCAATATGGATGAGCTGACCAAAGAATCAATTTTGGATTGGAAAGTGGGTGAGACTGTGTTGCTTTCAGGCAAAATGTTGACTGGACGTGATGCAGCGCATAAACGCATTCAAACCATGCTACAAAACGGCGAAGGTTTACCTGATGGTGTCGATCTGACTAACCGCTTTATCTATTATGTTGGGCCGGTGGACGCAGTGGGTAACGAAGTCGTTGGACCTGCGGGACCAACAACAGCCACTCGTATGGATAAATTTACCGATATGATGTTGGAGCAAACAGGCTTATTAGGCATGATTGGTAAAGCAGAACGTGGTCCTGCGACGGTTAAAAGTATTGCTAAACACAAGTCTGTGTATTTAATGGCTGTGGGTGGTGCTGCGTACTTAGTGTCTAAAGCAATCAAAAAATCACGCGTTGTTGCGTTTGAAGATTTAGGTATGGAAGCGATTTATGAGTTTGAAGTTGAAGATATGCCGGTAACTGTAGCGGTTGATTCAAATGGTAACAATGCACATGAAACGGGTCCTGCTATCTGGAAAGCGAAAATTGCTGATCTAGATGCAGTGCTTAAAGCTAAATAAAAGAAGTAAGTTATATAATTAATCTGTATTTATATACAGTGCTTTGATATATTACAAAACGTCGCATTTGCGGCGTTTTTTATTTATAGGCGAAGCGATGACAAATTCAATGCAACTTATCACTCTGTGGATTATTGATAATTTATGGTGGGCACTGGCTGCACTTACCATATTGGTTGCATCAGTCACTTATTTGATTACTTCCCAGGGTTTATCCGTGCGCCATACAACCCAATTAGCGACACTACAAGATACTCTGACTCAAGCCCTTGAACATAATACCGAATACCAAGTTGCCAATGGTGCGTTAAGCGCTTCGCTACAAGCTTTACAACAGTCATCAAAAGAAAAAATGGCAATGATGCAGCAAGCAGAACAGCAGCTATCAGATAAGTTTGAGCGTTTAGCCAATAAAATATTTGAAGAAAAGAGCGTGAAGTTCAACTCCGTCAATCAGCATAGCATGCATAATGTAGTACAGCCACTACAGGTCAAACTCGACGAGTTTAAGCAACAAATCGCTCAGCAATCTCGTCATGAAGGATTAGAGCGTGCTGCCTTAAAACAAGAGATCCACAGCCTTAAAGCCCTAAATGAAACCATCAACGCTCAAGCGCTAGCTCTGACCCAAGCATTAAAAGGGGATAACAAACAACAAGGTAATTGGGGCGAAGTCGTCCTAGAATCGATTTTATCGAATTGTGGGTTACAAGAAGGGCAAGAGTATATTCGTCAAGCGTCATTACGTGACGAAGACGGGCGCTTATTTCAACCCGACATAGTGGTTAATTTACCCAATAAAAAATCGGTAATCATTGATGCCAAGGTATCGTTAACGGCCTATGAGCGTTTATTTAAAGCTGATAACGAAGCTGAAGAGCGTATTCAGCGTAATTTACACCTCCAATCTATTCGCCAACACGTCAAAGGTCTATCACAAAAAGACTACAGCCGCTTATATGGTATTCATTCGTTAGATTATGTCTTATTGTTTTTAGCCTCAGAGGCTGCGTTTCAGACCGCAGTCAATGAAGATCCAAACTTGATTAATGATGCTTTACAGCAAAACATTATGTTAGTGAGTCCAAGTAACCTAATGATTGCCCTTAAGACAATCAATAATATTTGGCAAACCGAAAAACGCATCAATATGTCACATGAGATTGCCGAACAAGCAAGTAAATTACACAGTAAGTTAGCAGGGTATGTCGAAGAGATGGAAAAGGTCGGTAAACAGCTCAATGTCGTGCAAAATACCTATGATACTGCTATGAAAAAACTGTCAACGGGGAGGGGATCTATTGTGAGTATGGGTAACCGACTACAAGAAATGGGTGTAAAGACGCAAAAATCCCTACCCAAAAATACGTGAAGAAAGCTTGTACAACGAAATATTATACTTTTACCTAATAGGATCTTATTTCATATCCGTTAAACTTATTTGTGATTATCAATGGGGGGAGGTGTAGAGCACTTTATTGTGGCCGTTTATTGTGTACGGTAGTCTCATCTTTGCACCTCCTGCCACCTTATTTTTACAGTCTATTCCTCAATTGCATAGCTAGTCGTAATTGCGACAGTTTCTTGCAGCATTAGCATTACCGAACAGTATTTTTCTGTAGAAAGTTGCACCGCGCGGGCTAAATGCTTTTCATTCAAATTAGATCCGCTGACAACATAATGAGCATGGATTTTAGTGAATATACGAGGTGGGTTAGGGGCGCGTTCAGCGGTGACTTCGCAGTGACAAGCATTGAAATCTTGGCGTGCCTTTTTCATTATTTCTACCACATCGACAGAAGAACACGCACCAACGGCCATTAAAACCGCTTGCATCGGTGATAAACCTTGTTTGTTTCCATCTAAATGGCAGGTTTCCCCGGTATCCATGACACAGTCAAAACCTAAATCACCTGTCCATTTTACTGTTGCTTGCATGTGTTACCCCTTCTTAATTAGTTTAATGGCATCTTTAGATAGTGAGATTTGTTTATTTTTAAACAAGGTACCAATAGCTTTTTTATAAGCATTTTTGGAAACGCTAAATTTATGGGAAATATCTTCAGGGCTACTTTTATCTGTCAGTGTCGAAATACCACCATGTGCCTCTAAATCAGCAATGATTTGTTGTTGCAAGGTTAAGCGGCTATTGGGGTTATCTTGCAATTGCGTGATGTCAATTTTGTCATCTGAGCGAATGCGTTTTACCCACGCTGAAAACTTGGTACCTATTTTATATTTTGCCAATGCTTGGTCATGAAACAATACACCTAAATACTCTTGATTGATGAGAACCTTGAAACCCATATCAGTTTCATGCCATACCACACATTCAATCGCTTGACCGACCGAGAGTGAAGAATAGGGATCGGTTTCAGCAAAGAAGCGATGAAGTTTAGTTGCACCTAAGACACGTTGACTGTCTTCTTCATAAAAAACATGCACAATGTAAGACATACCAATCACAACAGGGGCTTGTAAATACTTGGTTGGGACTAATAGATCTTGGCCTAAACCCCAATCAAAAAAAGCACCAAAGTCAGTCATACCTGTCGCTTGCAATAATACGGTCGAACCAGACACTGCTTTAGGATGTGTCGTCGTTGCTACACATTGCTGTTGCTTATCGATATACACAAATGCATCGACACTGTCACCCACGGTTAAGGCGGTATCAGCGGTTGGCAGATAGACGTAAGTAATGAATTCATCATCGCTAATCGATGCTTCTTGAGCGACACAGGTATAGCCTTCATGTAAGACTTCGTGAATGACAAGTGTATTTATTTGACCAATTTTAAGCATAGTGACTGACAAGTAATTAATAACATATTACTATCATACAGCATTGGATGTTAAAGGCGTATATATGAAATTAAATTGTGATTTAGGCGAAAGCTATGGGCATTATCAAGTACCAGTAGATGAGGCTGTGATGCCATTTTTGCAATTGGCAAATATTGCATGTGGGTTTCATGGTGGTGATCCATTGCACATAAAACATGCAATCGCATTAGCCAAAGCCCATAACGTTACGATTGGTGCGCATCCTAGTTATCCTGATTTGCAAGGGTTTGGACGCAGACATATGGTGATCCCTGAAATAGAGCTAGGCGCGATTTTACAATATCAAGTAGGTATGATGCATGCGTTGTGTCAATTTGCAGGTACCCGTTGTGAATATGTCAAACCGCATGGCGCTTGGTACCATGACATTGTGGCTAACGCGACAGTTCGAATGGCAACATTCCGCGCACTTCAAGAAATGCAGTTAAACTTACCTATCATGTTGCCTGCTACCGCTGATACATCTGCATTACAAAAGTCTGCCGAGGAATTTGGCATTACGATTTGGTTTGAGGTGTTTGCTGATCGCGCTTATCTCGATAATGGCACATTGGCGCCAAGAGGTATTGCAGGAGCAATATTAAGTGAAGAAGCTGCATTAGCACAGGCTAAAAGTCTTATCCAATCACAGCAGGTAGTGACTATGTCCGGCAATATTCTTTCGCTCAAAGCCGACACATTATGTGTGCATTCGGATACCCCTGCAGCCGTGGCGTTAGTCCAACAAATTGCCACGTTACTGCCATCGATGTCTGAATAAACGATGACGCGAATTGTAAAACAACGAATTGTTGCGCAATGGGTAACCCCGACAACACTGCATTGTGAACTTGGCGAATTCGATGATTGTGTCAATAAAGCAATGCTCATTGGGCTGTGTCGTACACATTTATATGCGCATATGGCGCTCAAAATAGCCGATATCGTGCCAGGTTTTAATGAATTATTAGTTCAGTTTATTCCCTCTGAAATCGATTATTATGATGATTTACAACAGGTAGAGCAGTTGCTCAAGCAATGTATTAATGATTCGTTAGCGACAACACTAAAACAGACAGATGTATCACTCACAGATGCGGGTGGCAAGGCAATTACTCGTATTCCTGTTGATTTTTCTGCTGACTACGATTTAGTTGATGTAGCAGAACGGTTAGCGTTATCTCGGGCCGATTTGATAGCACAGTTTTGTGCACTTGAGTTTAGCGTGATCCTCAACGGCTTTATGCCTGGTTTTGTTTATTTGTCAGGGCTTCCTGAAAACTTTCATTTACCGCGTTTAGCTACACCGCGATTACATGTGCCGGCTGGGTCGGTGGCAATTGCCGATGCATATTGTGGTATTTACCCGCAACGTTCACCCGGTGGCTGGCATATATTAGGCATAACCGAACACGTCTTATTTGACATTCAACGGCCAACACCCGCAAGCTTTGCAACGGGAGATGTGATTCAATTTTATCCTCTCACGCCGCTTAACACGCCCGCAAATACCTCGAACAATACGTCTAAAATAAGTAAAGCTTGTGATTGAATGTACGCTAACTCAATATCCGATTTTTATTATTGATAGCGGTAGACGCCATGCTGGGGCATCAGGTGTCAGTGAATCAGGTCCAATGGATCGCGCTGCATTTTATTTGGCCAATCAATTATTAGCCCAAGACAATTCAACTAGCGCACTTGAAATCATGGGAGAGTGTAGCTTTGTCACGGACATCCCACTAACCATTGTTGTGACAGGGGGAAAAGCACCCATTAATGTTACAACATCATCTAACAATATCTCGAGTACATGCAGCTACAATACAAACCAAGTTATCAACATTCTCTCAGGAGAAAGGTTAACTATTGGATGCTTATACCAAGGTATGCGCTTAGTACTTGGAATTGCTGGAGGAATAGATGTACCGAGGTTTTTCGCTTCTTCGTGCGGAATTATGCGCGAAAAGTTTGGTGGTTTAGGGCAGGGTAAACCTATTTTAAGTGGCGATAGCTTTGCTATTGGGAGTTATCAACTAAACGAATATCAACCAGCTGATTATCAACCAATTAAAGATAAAGAAACTGTAGCACAAGGCTACGAAAGTAATTATGTGATAGAAATTGATTTTGTTCCCAATTATCAACATGCGCAATTTTCTGTTTATGCACGATATCTATTTACAAGCCAACTAATGCAGGTATCACAACAATCTGATCGCATGGGCATGCGTATACGCACAGACAAAGCGATACCTAGTATTGTTAAACATCAATCGCAAGCGTTAGCTTTAGGCGTTATACAGATCCCACCCAATGGACAGCCAATTGTAATGGGGCCTGATAGACAAACTCATGGCGGGTATCCTGTCATCGGTACCGTGCCTGAATATGCATTGAATAAATTGGTGCAGCTGACACCAACACAAAACTTTGTGTTTACGCCAGTGGATATTGAAATAGCTATCGCCAAGTATTGGATGAAGTTACGCTAAGACGACAGTAAAATGTTATGAGTCGGCGTCGCAGTTTTCGTCATTACACTCACCATACATATATAAAGAGTGGTGCGTCAATTTCATATTGTTTTGTTCTGCCACTTCAAGCTGACGGCGTTCGATGACTGGATCTTCAAACTCAACCACTTTTCCGCAACGCAAACACACCAAATGATCATGATGTTCTTTGTGACTGATTTCAAATACCGATTTGCCACCTTCAAAATGGTGGCGGATCAAAATTCCTGCATCGTCAAACTGGTTTAATACGCGATATACCGTAGCCAAACCAATATCTTCGTCTTGGTCTAGCAAAATCTTATAGACGTCTTCTGCACTGATATGTTGGTTGTTAGGTTGCTGTAATATTTCTAGGATCTTAAGGCGAGGAAGCGTGACTTTCAGTCCAGCTTTTTTGAGTTCTTTGTTCTGATCCATATTATTATTATCGCATGCGGTGTCAAAAGATGATGCTAGTATAATATGGCTAATATAAATATAAACCCCTTTTATACAAAATAGTTACAAAAGGGGTATTAGCATAATACAGAAAGAGGTTTGAGTTATGATAACTCGGCGAGGCACATCTCTTCTTTTATTTGTTCACACCATGCATTCACACGTTCTTCTGTCAGTTCTGGTTGACGATCTTCATCAATCCCTAAACCAACAAAATGATCGTCATCAGCCATGCCTTTTGATGCTTCAAAATCATAACCTTCGGTGGACCATTTTCCGATTAAAATTGCACCACGTGCTTCGACAATATCACGCACCATGCCCATCGCATCTAAGAAATACTCAGCATAGTCTTCTTGATCGCCACAACCAAAGATGGCTACTAGTTTGTCATTGAAGTCTACTTCTTCAAGTTCAGGAAAAAAATCGTCCCAATCACATTGAGCTTCACCATAGTACCAAGTCGGGATCCCAAATAATAAGAGATCAAATTCAGCTATTTCTTCTTTGGTACTTTTGGCAATATCATGCACTTCAATGAGTGATTTACCCAATTGCTTTTGGATCATTTTCGCGATGTGTTCGGTGTTACCAGTATCGCTACCAAAAAATAAACCCACACTTGCCATGTTATTTCCTTACTTAATTAATGCCGCTAGCTTGCCAAAATAATTGAATCAGACCTTTGGCTACAAAACCCATTGCGCCCAACAGTAACACCCCATAAGCGACAAAACGACCAGTCTTAGGTACGTCATTTTTACTTAATACATCATGAATAGCATATCCCATTATAATAAATAAGATAAATAAACCGATATTGAGTGCGATGGATTCAATGAGTTCGTAGTGCTGAGCTAACATCTATAGTTATAATCAAAAATTGTATGTTGTGAATTATATCATAGGGCGCTAATAAAACGCATCCATTGGCGACAATAACTGTAAACTTCTTTGTCCTAAATCAAATGCTTCAACACAAACTGCTCTACAATCCGATTAAATACTAGTGGTTTTTGTGCATGTAACCAATGACCTGTACCTGCTATTATTTTGGATGTTGCGTGTGGAAACAACTGTAAAATTACAGCTTGATGATCCCGTGTAATGTAATCGGAATCTTGACCTTTAATAAACAATGTAGGCCCTAGATATTGAGTAGTGAACTCTGGCCATGCAATTAATAACTCATAATCACGAGTCAACAGTTGATGGTTGAAACGCCAACCCCATGCTCCATTCGCATCTTTATATAAGCTTTTTAACAAAAACTGCCTAGTACCTTCTTCTTCCAGTAATTCGTCAAACAGCGATTTTACTTGATTACGTTGTGTTACGTTGGATAAATCGACATGATTTAATGCGTGTAAAACATCCTGGTGTCTATGCGGATAATTAACCGGAGCAATATCAGCAACACACAATGATGAAACAAGTTGAGGATGAGTTAATGCGATATGCATGCTCATTTTACCACCTAACGAGTGACCGATAAAATGTGCAGTAGTGATATTATGGTGCTTGAGTGTTGCGATGATCATTGTGCAATACTTAGCAAAACTAAATCCGTCAGTCCAAGGTGATTGCCCATGATCGGGTAAATCAATTTGCATTACATTACAATGCTGGGAGAGGGCACGAGCAAGGATATTTAAATTATCCCCACTGCCAAATAACCCGTGAATCAAAACAGCCCAAGGCAAATCCTTACCTTGGGCTGTTATTTGAGTATTACAAAGCATTAAACAGCAAAATATTCTAATGATTTACCATTTTCAAGTGCTTGTGAGAATACAACTGGCATACGACCAATACCGGTCCAGTTTGTTGTGTCCCCATTGACCGTGATTGCATATTTAACTGGGCGTTTTGCACCGCGCTTGCGGGTACGTTTAGGCTTATCACCCATTAAACTACTATCAAAATCTGAGATATCTAATCCAGCTTCCAACATTTGCTTTTTAATTGCTTCAATTTGAGCAATTTTAGCTTGGTTTTCTGCTTCGTATTGAGCTAGTAACTCTTTACGCTTCTCAATTACTAATGCTAATTTTTCTTGAGCATCAAATAATTCATCTAAAGATAAGTCTTTGGTTGCGCCTTGAAGACGACGAGCGTGTAACAGAATATCTGAGAATTCACTCATAGATGGTTTCCTTTAAATAATTTGATTTAATTTATAATTCTTACTCTAACTCTTCCATTATAAGCACTAACTTAATTAAATTAAATTTTTTTTTTACATATTAGGATAATTAGGACCTCCGGTACCTTCAGGGACACACCATTGTATGTTTTGACTGGGTTCTTTTATATCGCATGTCTTGCAGTGAATACAATTTTGAGCATTAATTTTAAATTGAGGTTGGCCGTTTTCATCATCTACCACTTCATATACTCCAGCAGGACAGTAACGCTGAGCTGGTTCGTTAAAACTGTTTAAATTCAATTTGATAGGTAGATTATGATCGATAAGCTGCAAGTGACATGGCTGGTCTTCTTCATGGTTTGTGTTAGATAAATATACCGAACTGAGTTTATCAAAACTGATGATACTGTCGTATTTAGGATAATCTATAGAAGGGCAGTCTTTCCTTAATTTCATCTGCGTATGATCTGCATGATGATCATACAAATTAAACGGCATTTTGCCATTTAATAGGTTTTGATCGAAGGTATTAAATGCGCCTCCAATAAAATTACCCCATTTATGTATGGCAGGTCCAAAATTACGCGAGCGGTAAAGTTCATCAAATAACCATGATTGTTCAAACAGTGATTTAAAATTAGGTAAATCAGAGATTTCATCCTTTAGTATAGTATATATACTTTCGGCTGCAAGCATGCCGGATTTCATCGCTGTATGATTTCCTTTTATTTTAGCAAAATTTAACGTACCCGCCTCACAACCTACTAATATACCACCTGGCATAGTCATTTTAGGTAAAGAATGATAACCACCTTTTGCAATTGCACGGGCACCATAACTAACGCGCGTACCACCTTTAAGATATTGCGCTATTTTAGGATGGTGTTTTAAGCGTTGAAATTCATCGAAAGGGCTTAAGTTAGGATTGTTGTAATTTAAATCGACAATTAAACCTATTAATACTTGGTTATTTTCTGCATGATATAAATAACTACCGCCTGTGGCATCATCTAGTGGCCAACCTGCAGTATGCACAACTAAGCCTTCTTGATGTAGTTGTGGATCAATATCCCAAATCTCTTTAAAACCGATTGCATAGTGTTGTGGTGTAGAGTCGCGATCTAAATTAAACTCGTTAATAAGTTGTTTGCCTAAATGGCCGCGACATCCTTCTGCAAATATGGTGTATTTAGCGCGCAGCTCCATACCAGGCATATAGCTGTCTTTGTGGCTGCCATCAGCTGCAATGCCCATATCACCAGTGATGATGCCTTTGACAACTCCTTCTTCGATGATAGTCTCCGCTGCAGCAAAGCCAGGAAATATTTCTACACCCAGTTCTTCAGCTTGCGTTGCTAACCAACGTGTTACGTTTGCCATTGAAACAATATAGTTGCCGTCATTATGCATTGTTTTAGGAGTCATTATATTGGGGAGTTTGATGCCTTTTTGATCACTCGTTAAGTAATAAATTTCGTCTTTAGAGACTTGTGTCGTTATCGGTGCATTCAACTCTTTCCAATTTGGCAATAACTCATCAAGTGCGCGCGTTTCAAATACTGCGCCAGATAAAATGTGCGCCCCAACTTCGGAACCTTTTTCAACAACGCACACCATTAATTCTTGATTTTCAGCCTGAGCTAATTGCATTAAACGAATAGCTGATGATAATCCTGCGGGCCCTGCACCAACGATGACAACATCAAATTCCATGGATTCTCTTTCCACATTACACCTCTTTAAATATGAGTGATACACAGTTATAACAAATTCAAATAATCATGAAGACGATAACAGTGTAAATTAGACAGATTGAACAATTACGCATAATGTTAACGTTACCAGACATAATATTAACATTAACACTAATTTCTCACTTAACACAAATGAGGTAGATATGAAAATTTTAGTCCCTGTTAAACGGGCAATTGACTACAATGTCAAAGTTAAAGTCAAGGCTGATGAATCGAATGTGGATTTAGCAAATGTTAAAATGTCGATTAATCCATTTTGTGAGATCGCAGTCGAAGAAGCTATCCGATTAAAAGAATCGGGCACGGCTACAGAAATTGTTGTGGTATCGATTGGGGCACTTGCTTGTGTTGAACAAATTCGTACAGCATTAGCACTAGGGGCTGATCGTGGTATTCATATTCAAACCGAAGCTGAGCTTGATTCATTACAAATTGCCAAGCTGTTAAAGACGGTAGTTGATAAAGAAACACCGGATTTAGTGATTTTAGGAAAACAAGCAATAGATTCAGATAATAACCAAACTGGTCAAATGCTTGCTGCACTAACTAATATGGGGCAGGGAACCTTTGCCTCTAAAGTAGCTATATCTGATGGGCAGGTTGCCGTCACCCGTGAAATTGATGGGGGGTTACAGACAGTCTCTTTGACTTTACCTGCGATAGTGACTACTGATTTACGTTTAAATGAACCGCGCTATGCGTCGTTACCAAACATCATGAAAGCCAAACGAAAACCAATTGAAACCATTGCAGCTGATTCATTAGATGTGAATTTAACCTCTAATGTGAAATTACTTAAAGTAAGTGCACCAGCGCAACGCAGTGGTGGTGTGAAAGTGGCTGATGTCGCTGAGCTTGTCGCAAAATTAAAAACAGAAGCAAAGGTGATTGCATGAGCATTTTAATCTACGCAGAACATGATAATACAGAATTAAAAGCAGAAACGGCCAAACTCGTGCATGCCGCCAGTCAAATAGGCGGGGATATTGATGTGTTGGTTGCAGGGCATGATTGCGCAGCTGTCGCACAAGCTGCTGCGGCAATTAGTGGTGTTTCACGGGTGTTGGTAGCGGATGCAGGTTGCTACCAATATCAATTAGCTGAAAATGTATCGGCTTTAGTGGTTGAGCTTGCTGACGGTTATTCGCATATATTAGCGGCTGCCACTACAACGGGTAAAAACTTTATGCCTCGTGTTGCAGCGCTCAAAGATGTAGCCCAGATTTCAGACATTATTGCTGTCGAATCTGCTGATACGTTTGTCCGTCCAATTTATGCTGGTAATGCGATTGCCACGGTGCAGTCTAGCGATGCGGTGAAAGTCATGACGGTACGTGCATCAGCATTTGATGCTGCAGCATTAGGTCATAGCGCAGCTATCGAGGCGTTAACTCAAGCGCACGATGCTGGTCTTTCTCATTTTGTGAGTGCAGAATTAACCGTATCAGAGCGTCCTGAATTAACTGCTGCTAATGTCATTATTTCAGGCGGTCGTGGTATGCAAAATGGTGAAAACTTCGCTTTACTCAATGGTATTGCTGACAAATTAGGCGCAGCAATTGGTGCATCACGCGCGGCAGTTGATGCCGGGTTTGTACCGAATGATATGCAAGTAGGACAGACTGGTAAAATTGTCGCTCCACAGCTGTATATAGCAGTAGGGATAAGCGGTGCTATTCAGCATTTAGCTGGAATGAAAGATTCAAAAGTCATTGTTGCGATAAATAAAGACGAAGAAGCGCCAATTTTTCAAATTGCAGATTACGGTTTGGTAGGGGATTTATTTGATATTCTTCCAGAACTGGAAGCAGCACTGTAATTTTCAACTCGTCGTGCAAACGAATAAACCAGTGCGTATATCACGTTGACCATATTCGGTTAGCGTGTTGTGCACTGGCTCTTTGAATTAATAATGTAAATTAGCAGCTAACTTTAACTAGACTGCAATGACAGAGTTTTCATCAAACGTTAATTCATTAGGCTGATACTCATCAGCCTGCCAATCATTTTCCCACGTAGTATCATTAATTAAATACCTAAACGCGTATTTGTGATTAGCTGGTAGATTGATGGTTTGCGTAAAATCACCCGATTTTAAACGACGCATAGGCGATACATCGGTAGCCCAATCATTAAACTCACCTATTAATTTTACTTGTTCGGCATTACCAGCTTGTTCAGCAGTGATTTTGAATGTGACTTTACATTCAGGCTTTGATTTTAAGTAGGTTTTTTTAAAAGGCATAATGTCAAACGTTCCTGTTAAGTTAATGGCAGTTATAGTGTAAATGTTATAAAAGTACAATTAAAGGTTATTTATTGACCGATTTTAACGTATTTATCGACGCGCACAAGATATTTCGTAATTTAATTACATAATATTTTTGATTGAAACATTTGCTAACAAACCTTTAATCCATAAAAAGCATCTTATACTAACAACTTTAGTCGAAACCCAATAAAATGGGGAAATAATAAATTTGTATATATTTTGAGAATAAACCGTATGAAAGCATTACGATCTGTTGGCTTACCCTTCATTATAGTTATTGTTGCTGTGATCGTCACAGTTATTCTGACTTTGAATAAACCAAAACCAGAAAAAAAACCAATAGAAGATAAAACATTCTTAGTCGAGGTCCAACCGGTCACAATTTCTGATGTAACCTATTCCGTTCGCTCGCAAGGTAATGTATTACCCAAAATTGAAAGTGCGCTGTCTGCTCAAGTCAGTGGCCGCATTGAATCGGTATCAGATATTTTCGTTAATGGTGGCATGTTTGAACAAGGTGACGAACTAGTTGTATTAGAGAATGCAGATAAAATTACTGATGTTAAATTGGCTCAAGCGGAAGTGCTTCGAGCTCAGGCTTCTTATGAAGAGGAGTTAGCACGCGGAAAAGTAGCAGAAAAAGAATGGCGTACGATAAATACTTCTACCCCAACCGCGCTAAGTTTACGTAAACCACAACTGGCAAGAGAAGAAGCTTCGTTACAAGCGGCTCAAGCGAATTTAGAACGCGCTCAGCGTAACCTTGCTCGCACTGTGATTACTGCACCTTATGATGGCATAGTACAAAAAAAGCATGTTGATATTGGTCAATTTGTGGGTATTGGTACTGTTTTAGCTGATATAGCAGCAACATCTAAAGCCGAAGTGCGTTTACCATTAACTGATGGTGATTTGGCCTACCTCAATCTTGATGCAACGGGTGAAGGTAGTGTTGTGTTAACCGGTCGAGTAGGTGGCCGGAGTGAACAGTGGCTAGCCAAGCTAACACGTGATGAAGGCGTAATGAACATGCAAAGTCGCGTCATTTATGCCATTGCAGAAGTGAATGATCCATACCGACGTGATGCGCAAACTCAGCACAATATGTTACGTTTTGGTAGTTTTGTGAACGCTGATATTACTGGTGCTACAGCAAATAACATCGTGGTGCTACCTCGTAACTTAGTGCGTCTTGATGGCACGGTAATAACGGTGACTGACGATAGAAAAATCCTGATTAAAGATGTTGAAGTGCAACGTGCAGATGATGAAAAAATCTATATTAGTGCTGGCTTGTCAGCGGACGATAACATTGCTGTCAGTGCAGTACCTAATGCTTATGACGGCATGAAAGTGCGCTTGCCAGGTGATGTAGTTGAGACTGCACCAGAAGTGAAAGCCCAAGCCTTAAATGAAACGGATGAGGAGGGCGAGTAATGTCTCAGATTGATACTCATAAAGGGGTGATCGCGTGGTTTGCGCGTAACCATGTCGCCGCCAATCTACTAATGTGGATTTTACTATTTGGCGGTGTGTTTGGTGTCCTGACCATACACAAACAAGTGTTTCCAACCTTTGAATTTAATGTTATTTCCGTTCAAGTGCCTTATTTGGGAGCCGCGCCTCAAGAAGTCGAAGAGGGGGTCGTGCTTAAACTAGAAGAAGCCGTTAAAGATCTTGAAGGCATTAAACGCTTAACATCACGTTCTGTAGAGGGCTTTGGCTCGCTAAGTATTGAAGTTGAAGATGATTATGATGTGCAGTTGTTACTTGATGAAGTCAAAGTGCAGGTTGATGCGATCCCATCCTTTCCTGCCAATACTGAAAAACCCGTCGTTTATCGTGTCAAAGCGCCGCAGGATGTATTGTGGATCTCAACTTATGGCGATGCGTCAGAAAAAGAGCTCAAAGAATTTGCCAACGGATTACGCGATGATATTGCCAACTTAAATGGCGTATCCGATGTGCGTGTAGTGGGCGATCGTCCCTATGAGATTTCGATTGAGATATCAGAAGCAAAATTACAAGAATACAACTTAACATTTACTGAACTTGTCTCTGCGGTACGTCGTTCTTCGATTGATATACCTGGCGGATCAATTCGCTCTGAGAATGGCGATATATTATTACGCGCAAAAGGACAAGCTTACGATGCATATGATTTTGCCAGTATTGTGTTAGTGACGCGTCAAGACGGGACACGTTTATTATTAGGCGATATTGCGTTGATTAATGACGGGTTTGTTGAAGACAATTCCTTAGCGTATTTTGATGGCAAACCTGCCATTAGTATTCAGGTGCGTGCGGTAGGCGATCAAAACGCTTTAGAAATTTCAAAAAGTGTCAACGAATATCTCGATAAACAACGTGTGAATTTCCCTATAAATATTCAAGCTGATACATGGGGGGATAGCTCATTTTATTTAGCTGATCGCCTTAACATGATGTTAGAAAATATGGGTGTAGGTGCGCTATTAGTCTTTTTAGTGTTGTCATTGTTTTTGAAGATCCGCCTGGCCTTTTGGGTTATTTGGGGCTTACCAGTTTGTTTCTTGGGGACCTTGGCCGTGCTACCGATGGAGTTCTTAAGCGTTTCGATTAATATGATCAGCTTGTTTGGCTTTATCTTAGTGCTAGGGATTGTGGTCGATGATGCCATTATTATGGGGGAGTCTGCCTACACGGCTATGGACGAAGATGGCCACTCAGTGGATAACATTATCAAAGGCGTTAAGCGCGTCGCGATGCCGGCAACATTTGGAGTATTAACTACCATCGCAGCGTTTTCACCGATGATGATGGTATCAGGTACCTTTGGTGTGATTTGGAAAACGATTGGCGGGGTAGTGATTGTCTGCTTGATATTCTCTTTGATTGAATCCAAATTGATTTTACCTGCGCATTTAGCGCACATGAAAGACAAGCCTTATGATCCGAGTAAAGCCAATGCTTTGCAACGTTTCCGTGATTTTTTCGCAGAAGGGATTAAAGTATTCATTCGCAATAAATATATACCGTTTTTGGAAAAGGCAATCAAACACAGATACACCACACTAGCGAGCTTTTTTGCTGTGTTTATCTTAACGATAGGGTTGTTTTCTGGTGGGGTTGTTAAGTTTGTATTTTTCCCAACCATTCCATCTGATTTTATGTTTGCAAGTGTTGAATTAGAGCAAGGCTCATCGCTAGTACAACGTGATAAAGCGATTAAAACCTTGATGCAATCGCTAGATGATATGGATAATCAATTGGTTAATGAAACTGGTGAAGGGGCAGTGAAGCATTCGATTGCATTTAGTCAAGGTACATTAGGTGGACAAGTGTTTGTGGAGTTGTCTAAAGGTGAAGACCGTACCATTACTGATATCGAGTTGTATGACCGCTGGCGTGATGTCATCCCTGAAATTCCAGGTGTGAAAACGTTTAATATCGGCGCGCCAGGTGGTCCAGGTGGTGGTTCTGATTTATCGTTTGAGTTTAGTGGCAAAGACATTGAAGAGATGCGTTTGGTATCTGCTGAATTAAAAACCTTTTTAGAACAGTACGAAGGGGTGTCTGATATCAATGATAGTTTTTCGAATGGTGCCGATGAAATTCGCATCAACATAAAACCATTGGGTGAGGCGTTAGGCTTAAGTTTATCCAGTTTAGCGCAGCAAGTTAGATATGGGTTTTACGGCGCAGAAGCGCAGCGTATTCAGCGAGATGATGAAGAAATTCGGGTAATGGTACGATATCCTAAAGAACAACGTAACTCGATTGGTAACTTAGAAACCATGCGCATTCGTGCAGCTAACGGTGATGAAATTCCATTTGCTGAAGTCGCGGACATTGAAATTGGTCAAGGGTATACTTCAATCAACCGTGTGGATGGCAAACGCTCTATCAGTGTAACAGCTAAAGTTAACCCTGATATCATCGAGCCAAATACTATTTTGCGTGATGTAATGATGCAAGCTATCCCGCAATATTTGAAAGAATACCCAGGGGTATCGTTTAAGTTGCAAGGTAATTCAAAAGAACAACAAGATGCTATTTTGTCACTAGCACAAGGATTCTTGTTCGCTTTATTTGCGATTTATGCATTGTTGGCGATACCGCTTAAGTCATACTCACAACCGCTTATTATCATGTCGGTTATACCGTTTGGCATGGTTGGTGCCATTATTGGACATATGGTCTTAGGTCAGTCCGTGAGTGTGTTATCTATCTGTGGGATCATAGCGTTATCGGGTGTGGTGGTGAATGATAGTTTAATCATGGTTGATTTTGTTAACCGTGCTCGCGCCGAAGGCATGAGTATGATTGATGCTGCTATGAAAGCCGGCTCGGAACGATTCCGTGCGATTATATTAACCTCATTGACGACGTTTATGGGCTTGATGCCAATCGTGTTTGAGCGTTCATTGCAGGCTCAAGTCGTAATCCCAATGGCGATATCGTTGGCGTTTGGTATTTTGTTTGCCACTGTCATTACGCTGATACTAGTTCCTGCGTTATACATGGTATTGGATGATATTAAATCAATATTATCTAAGACGTATCGCGCTAAACGAGATCTAGAGCGTGCAGAAATTGCAGCGCAAGCCAATTAAGGATATTACACGATTAGGGAATTGCGTGTAATTGCTTAAATTCGATGAGCTGGTCAGCCTCGGCTGCCGGCTTATCCCAGCGGATCCTGTGGATACGAGGAAAGCGCAATGCGACCCCTGATTTGTGGCGTTTGGAACTGTGCGCCGCATCAAAAGCGACCTCAAATACCAATGCTTTTGCTACTTCTTTGACGGGTCCAAAACGACCAATTGTATTTTGCCTTACCCACTTATCAAGTGCTTTGAGTTCTTTGTCGGTAAATCCGGAATAAGCTTTGCCAATCGGTAGCAAGCGCGCGGAGGGTGTGCCATCTTCGCTCAGTTCTTTAATCCACAAACCAAATGTGAAATCCGAATAAAACGAAGAACGTTTCCCACTTCCGCGTTGGGCATACATGATGACGGCATCAACGAGTTGCGCATCGCGTTTATATTTATACCATATGCCTTTTGGGCGACCGGCGGTATACAGGCTATCTTTACGCTTTAGCATTAACCATTCAATATATCCATTAGGACCGCGACAAATAGACTCGCGTAATGCATTTAGGTCGGCAGCATCAGCTACGCTAAACACTTCACTTTGTTGAATCAACGCTTCGTTTGCTAATTCTGATTGAGCAAGTGTCTCGGTTAAAATCTGTTGTCTATTATGTAAGGGCAGGTGAGTAAGAACGGGGTGGTTTACTTGTGATCCATTCTGCTCATCCGTACTATTTTCACTTAGCGTAAGTATGTCATATAAAATCAAGCCACACGGGTATTGCGCTTGCAATTTTTTGCTTGGTTTTTTCTTATTGAGACGTTGTTGTAAATCGTTAAATGAACTGATTTCTCCGTCTTTAAAGGCTAATAATTCACCATCAAATACGCCGGGTAAACTAAAGCGGTCAAGTACATCTGGAAACGCGCCTGAGATATCGTCGCCGGTGCGTGAAAACAAGGATTTTTCTAATCCCATGTCGGTTTGTTTTACGACCGATCTGATTTATGACACGTTACACGAACATGATCCCGACCATATTTTATTAAACATCACCCGCGAAGATGCCGAGCGAGATTTGCTAGACTTACGTCATTTAGCGGATTGATTGATCCGCTATGTCGGTAGAATCGATTTTGTGAACTTAGAAAAAGCGTCACCAATGGCCATCCCAATCGTGCTGAACGTGCGTAGTGAAGTGATTAAAGGAGCAGGGCGAGAAGCGTTACTCGAACAAGCGAGTTTATATGATGAAGCTCAATATATGATGGCAGAGCTGAAAGCCTTACTGTCAGGTGAAACCGCATAATAATAAACATAATTGGATACCATGAGACCTAACTTACAACATCATATCGCTGCACAACATGCTACTGTGTGTAAATTTGCTGAACAAGTATGGATTGCAGATGCCTAGGGGGCGTTGTTTTGGCCTCAACATCAATGGTTGATTATTTCAGATTGCCACTTTGAAAAAGGCAGTTTTTTAAAGCAATTTGCTAACCCCATTCCGGTTGTTGATACGCAAACGACGTTACAAATAATTGCTTCGCTCATCACTATTTATCAACCTAAAAGAGTAGTGTGTTTAGGGGATAGTTTTCACGACGTGCACGCCGATAAACGCTTATTGTCTACTGATATTAAAACCTTACAAAGTTTGATCGCATCAGTGCCACAATGGGATTGGGTCTTGGGCAATCACGACCCTGATATACCTGAACAGTTTGCGGGAAATCGCGTGCCTTACTTAATCCAAGATAAATTATTATTTACGCATGAGCCTGAGGACGCTGAAACGTTAAGTGAAATCTCTACTGAACATCGCCTACCAATAGAATATCAAATCATTGGCCATTATCACCCCAAACTGTATAAAACAGTACGCCGTCAATCGATGTCAGGGAAGTGTTTTGTATTTGATGCAAAGAATATGATCATGCCCGCTATAGGCACTTTTACTGGTGGGTTAGATGTGAACGATCCTGCATTTAGTCCTTGGGTAGATACGAATGCTAGGCAGTATGTATTGTGTTATGAGCATAAAGCATTTCGTTTGGTATAACAGATATAAAAAAACGTTGTGAAGAGGAGACCTTCACAACGTTTTTTATTGTGTCTTGTTACCTAGTCAGTTAAGGCTATGTAAGATTGAGCTTAGTAAAATGATGCTTTAAATTCAACACCAATAACACGTGGTTCGTTAACAATCGCTGTTAAGTTATTGAAGTCGATACCACCGCGAAGGTTTTCTTCGTCAGTGATGTTACGACCAAATAACGCAATAGAATAATCGTTAGCAAAGTTTTCATAACCTATGCGTAAACCGCCTTCAAAGTTATCATCTGTTGCAAACTCAACTGAATCATATAAGAAGATGTTAGTTTTACCTTGGAATGCCCAATCAGTGAACACATAAAACTCACCATCATCACCAGCAGGAACCGAATAACGGGCTGTGAAGTTAAAGATTGTTTCAGGTGCTTGTGGGAAAGGGTTACCATCGACTAAAGCACGGTTATCAGAGGTTAACGCATCATTAACGGTACAGTTGCCAGCAAATGTTGCATTCGCGCCACATGGGAATACTGATAATGTGCGATCTTTGATTTCAGTCTTGTTGTAACTAAAGCCAGCCGTTAATGTTAATTCATCAGTCGCTAAATACTGTGCGTCAATTTCATAACCTAAACCAGTCCCTTTATCTGCGTTGATTAATGCAGTGTTATTCGCACCACCACCAATTGCAGAGAATTGAATATCATCAATCACATAATAAAAAGCAGCGGCATTTAAGCGCAATGTGTCATCAAGTAAGTCAGATTTGAAACCAACTTCTACTGAGTTAATTGTTTCGGCATCGGCGACTGAAGGCGCGCCTTCAAACGCAACATCACGGGCTTGAATGGTTTGAGCACGGAAGCCATTAGCATAACGAGCAAATACAGATGTAGTATTGTCGACTTTATAATTAGCCGAAACTTCATAGCTTAATTTGCCATCATCAACATTTAATGGCGCATAGTCTTGAACGCTAGCTGCACCAATAAGTAATGCAAAACCATCTACGTTTTGATCGCCAACAACAAGTGATTTTTCATCATGGGTGTAACGCAATCCGCCAGTTACAGTAAGTTTATCATTAAGCTCATAAGTCGATTGACTAAATACAGCCCATGTTGTGTTTTCATGAAATACTTCAGAAGCACCAAAGAAACCATCAATACTGGTTACGCTAAATGATGAATCAAAAAAGTATGCACCGGCTTGCCAGTTATATGCACCTTCGTTGTCACTTGCCCAGCGAATTTCTTGCGTAAACTGTTCTAGATCATTCAATAAATCTTGGGTTACCGCAGAAAAAGGAATGAAACCAGGGTATGACGTTTCAAGCGTACCGTCACCGTTGATATCAACAGCTGGATCAGCGCTAACACCACCATCAACATCACCTAATGAAAAGCCTTCAGCAGTTTCTAATGCTGTGATAGAGGAAAAGCTAACATCACCCATGTTGTATTCAACATTGATTGAACCGCCAAAACCTTCATAGGCTTGTGGGTTGTTATCAAAACCAATGCCTAGTAAATTTGCATCATAATATACCGATTCACGGTCATAGTTTGCATTCAGGTCATTGCTACCACGAGTTAATGCGTTAGCTCGGAAGACAGATGCTGTGCCATCTAGATCACGACCATGAAGATTCACCAATACTGATAAATCTTCGCTTGGGGTAAACAATACTTGTAGACGGTATGCTTTCTCATCAAAGCCACCGAATGCATCATTTTGGCCAGAAAAGGCATTATCAATATAGTCATCACGAGTTTGTGAAAATACAGATAAGCGCGCCGCTACATTATCGGTTAAACCACCACCAATTGCTGCTTCTGCGTTTTGTGTACCAAAACTACCCATGCCTAATTTAAAATATGCGTCAAACGAATCAGTGGGTTTAACTGAATCAAATTTAACAATACCGGCAGTCGTGTTACGACCAAACAATGTGCCTTGAGGACCACGAATAACCTCTACTTGCTCGATATCGAATAAAGGTAAGCTTTTTAATACGACGTTTTCCATCACGACGTTATCCATCACGATAGATACTGGCTGAGAGGCTGCCAAATCGAAATCAGTATTACCCAAACCACGCATATAAAAACGCGGTGCAACACGGCCATTTGAGGTTTCAGCGTATAAACCAGGTACACGGGTTGCTAATGCTAAAATATCATCACCACCAGAAAAAAGGCTAGCAAAACGCTCACCATTCAACGTAGCAATTGAAATTGGCACTTCTTGAAGACTTTGAGTACGCTTTTGAGCCGTAACTGTGATGGTCTCCAGACCTTTTTCTTCTGACGCGTCCTGGTCAGCAATAGCAGTATTAGCCGCTAAAATAGATGAAACGGCTAGTGCCAATGATGCTTTGTTAAATGCATGCATGTATGTTCCTATTAAGGTTTAGTGGTGTTGAAAATTTCGCGCGGATTATAGTCTATTTATCTCCTGAACCATAATCAATTCATGGAATTGATTCGCCAGGCGTTAGCTATTTATGCCAGTATTCACTCATACAATAAAAATAACAGGTGTTTTATGCAATTATCAAACGAGCAAGCATTTACAGGTAAAACGGTCTTAATTACTGGTGGCGCCTCAGGTATAGGCGCTCAAAGCGCACTTACATTTGCTCAATTAGGCGCAAATATAGTGTTGTCTGATATTGCTCAAGAAAACGGTTTGGCGACACTAAACAAAATTCACGAATTTGGTGTAAAAGGGATATATGTTCATGCTGATGTCAGTGATGTTACTCAAGTTAACGCGTTGTTTGCAGCAGCAATCAACGAATTTACCCATATAGATGTGGTAGTTAATAATGCAGGTGTCGAGTATCCGCCAACGCCCACTCATTTAACGGATGATGCATTGTTTTTACAAAATGTAGATGTGAATATTAAAGGGGTGTGGTTTTGTGTGAAGGCAGCACTGAACATGATGCTTAAACAAAAAGGTGGAGAGATCATTAATGTTGCCTCAGTGGCTGGCCTTCGCTCTGCACCGATGATCTCTGGTTACAGTGCGACTAAACACGCCGTTGTTGGTTTAACCAAATCAGTAGCTGTTGAGTATGCACGAGCAAACATTCGCGTCAATGCAGTGTGTCCAAGTTTTATTGATACCCCTATGGTGCAACGGACATTAGCGCATATGGACGAAAAAGGACAACGGTCGATTATCGGTGCAAGCCCTATGAAACGTCTTGGTACACCGCAAGAGATTGCCAATGCAATTGTATGGTTGGCTTCTGAGGAATCGAGTTTTATGAACGGTCATTGTATGACGATGGATGGCGGGATGCTGGCTTAATTAACGATTATTTAAGCGATGATATAAGCATTACACTCACACTGATAATCATACTAAAAAAAAGCCAGCTCACATATGAACTGGCTTTTTTATGGCAATTAATTTACTTTATGAGAAATCAATGCAGTAATTATAAAACTGAGACTAATGCTTTAGCCAACGCATCGACGTTAGTCAGGTTGATACCTGCGATATTGACACGAGATGAATCAACAAAATACACACTATGATCAGCACGAACCGCTTTAACTTGTTCTGGGCTAATACATAAGAATGAGAACATGCCTTTTTGTTGGTTTACAAAACTAAAGTCTTTTTGTGCACCATTTTCAGCTAGCTTGTTAACTAGTAAGCCGCGAAGATCGCGCATACGGTTACGCATTTCATCTACTTCAGCAACCCATGAGGATTTAAGGGCTTCGTCATGCAAAATAATATCTACTAATGCACCGCCATATGAAGGAGGCATAGAGTAGATACCACGAGCAATAGCTTGGATTTGTGATTGCACAATCGGAGTCTGTGCTGAATTTTCAGTTACCATCACTGCCAAACCAACACGTTCGCGATATAAACCAAAGTTTTTAGAACACGATGCTGCAATAATTACTTCTGGTACTGATTCAACCATTAAACGCATGCCAAAAGCATCGGTTTCTAAATCATCACCAAAACCAAGATAAGCACTATCGATAAACGGCAACCAACCTTGTTGTTGTGCCACTTCAGCAACTTGACGCCATTGCTCTTGAGTTAAATCTGCACCTGTTGGGTTGTGACAACATGCATGTAATAACACCACGTCGCCTTTTGGGATCGTTTTTAATGTCGCTAACATCTCATCAAATTTAATTGATGCAGTAGACTTATCAAAGTAAGGGTAGGTAGCAAGTTCAAGACCGGCATTACCAATCAATGGAATGTGATTTGCCCAAGTCGGATCTGATACCCACACTTTTGCATTGTCGTTACAACGCTTAAGTAGTTCAGCTAAAATACGTAATGCACCACAGCCACCTGGAGCTTGAACTGCAGCAACACGATTACCTAATACAGCTTGATTACCTTTACCAAGTAACAATTCGAGCATGCCGTCGATATAACCTTGCACACCTTGTGGGGTAATGTAAGTTTTAGACGTTTCCGTTTCTAATAAGCGAAGTTGTGCTTGAGCAACAGCACCGACGATAGGGGTGTTCCCTTGTTCGTCTTTATAAACACCAACACCTAAATCAATTTTCTTTGGATTCGGGTCGGCACGAAATGCAGCGGAAAGACCTAAAATAGGATCGGGAGCAAGAGCGGGAAGAACTTCAAACACGAGTATGTCACCTTTAAGAACGAATGAAACCGCATTATGCCACTTTTTATTACAATTGCACGCCTAAGATCAACAATTTAGACCAGTTTCTACTGCTTAATCTAAATTGAAGTCAAAATGCTGAGTGCTGCTGATTTGACCGGATGATGCATAACTGCGTTCTTGCCATGTAAGTTGCTGGTTTTTATCAATAGTGATTACCGTAGAACAACGCGTGCCATAATCTGGACTTTGGATAAATACTGAAGAGAGTAATTTTTCCCAAGGCTTAGCAATACCTGTGTCGGGGAGTTGTTCATCATGTGCTTGTGTCGCATCGGTTAAAATTGCAAATAACGCATCAATCGATAATGGGGCAGACTGCTGACATAAATGATTTAATGCGCTAACGCCTTGTTGGGTTTTGGGCCAAGGGGTATTGAGCTGTGCATTAGATAAACCATATACGCCATCAGTTAAGGCATGATGCTCAGCTGAATGACTATTAAAAACGTGTAAATCCTGCCAATGGCCATATACCAAGTTAAACCCATTATATAAATGTGCAGTTGCCGATAAGTGTGCAGTGTGTTGTAACCAAGCGCCTTGATTATGGAGGGCTTGAACGACCAGTTCGCCGCGTGTTTGTGCATCAAACCGATCCTTTGACGGAGCGCGAATATTAGTCAGTGCAGCGAAGTTACCATTGCGATGCGCACCTAACCAGGTACCACCAGCTTGGCAATCTTTACCCGCTAGCATACCAGGGTACTCATCCCAAAAATGCGAGGCTTGAGTTAACCGGGCATGAAACTCATCGCGATTCGCAGCAATTATGAGCGGATAATCAGGATGTTGATTGACGGCAATAAACAAAATACACATATAAAACCCGATGAGTAATACTTCTTTTATCCCTCGCACGTAGGCGTGTAATAGGCGCGTATTAGGCGCATAAAAGAAATAATTAATAACTAAATTGTCTCAATGATACGCTATCTGAGCCATTAAGTGCACATGCAAATGTTTGAATTTATGGTAAAGTCTGCATTATGACTGTTATGTGGAACATTTTTCTTGAAAGATTTAGGTATTACAACCCAATTAGTACATGCTGATAAACAATTTAACCCGCAACAAGATGGTGCGGTTCATTCACCGGCAAATAAATCTGTCTTGTTTGAATTCCCCGATGCCCAAGGCATTGTCGATGCGTTTCAAGGTAGATTGGCTGCGCATGTATACGCCCGTTCCTCATCTTCCACCACGAATGCTTTGCAAAATGTGTTAAATCATTTTGAGCAAGGAGTGGGGGCCGTGACATTTGCCACAGGTATGGCTGCGATTAGTACGTGTCTATTGAGCTTGCTCAAACAAGGCGATCACATTATCGTCAGTGAATATTTGTTTGGTAACACCCGCAGCTTCTTTAAACACTTACAACTGTTTGGCATCGAAGTGTCATTTGTCGATGTGACTAACGTACAAAATGTTGTGGCTGCGAAACAAGATAATACGTTAATGGTGTTCACCGAAAGCTTATCTAATCCAATGACCCAAGTGGCTGACATGAGTGCGATTGGTCAATACTGTCAAGAACAACATTTACTGTATGTAATAGATAATACAATGTCGCCTTGTGTGATTTTTTCGGCAAAAGCTTGTCAGGCTAGCTTAGTGGTTTCATCCTTAACCAAATATATTTCTGGTCATGGACAAGCACT
>Ga0222715_10000052_pt1 | contig 121913 bp, 128 predicted proteins | sample C33_9DmetaG_FD_165056 | JGI IMG/M metagenome (GOLD analysis project Ga0222715, IMG submission 165056) | Estuarine water microbial communities from San Francisco Bay, California, United States - C33_9D | ecosystem: Environmental > Aquatic > Marine > Unclassified | place: USA: California...
CCCAGAGCACCACTCGATTTACCTGATCCAGAAACTCCAAGGATAGATGATCTAAACTTCATCATCATCACGTCAGAAAACGCGGAGGAAGTGTTTGCCAAGCTCAAGGAAAAGAACGTGGATCCTGTGCTGTTTGGCCTCACAGATGATGACTACGAGACGCTGTCCACTAACTTCGCACAGATCCGTGCATACATGATCAAGCAAAAACTCACATTAGAACAGTATCGAGAATACTACGAATCACAATAAATATTTGCATCAATGCTGATTGGCGGTGACTTATAGTTACGCCTACCTTTGGTAACAGTGCTCGCGTCCGACACGGCTGGTGACAAAGAACAGGTTAATATTATAAGGTGACGTTACAATAGTTTCGGTCCATTCTCCATTGAAGAAACAGGAGAAAAGATGGACAGCTCACATCTAACAATAGGAATTATAGATTTCTTAAAATCAAAACCATTCGTACACATCATTTCAGAACCAAGGACAGGAAGCAGTGCCCTGTATGGAAGCCTTTCGGGAAGTTTGCAACTATTCAATCTTAACGAGCCTTTCGACCCTAACAACAAGCCACATGTGCGAGATCATGTGCTGACATATCTTAACAATAATGCATCGCAATGCAGAGTGATGAAAAATCATGCCTTTGCTATATTAGATCTAAACCATAACGAAAAAGAAAGACTGTGGAAGGTACCCGCGTTCAATGTGGGTCTCAGCAGGAGAGATTGGTTCGCCCAAACCTGCAGTCTTGCCTTGGCGGAGTATACACAAAATTGGGATTTTCCTCACTCTGCAAAATTTAATGTTCCGGTTGATTTTTTCGAAGACAAATTTAGACAGTTGATGGGTTGTAAAAATGATCTGTCACAGTTAGACGAGCACTATGATATTTTGGTGTACTACGAGGACATAAAATTTCCTAAATCACAGTCCCATAGGCACATCTCTTCTCAAACAGCAATTGAAAACATCGAACAACTCCGAGAGGTGTACTCCAAGCTAAAGAGCGTTCACCAAAAATACTGGAGATTGCAGGACTAAAGAAAGATAAGTATTAGCATGTTAGAAATGATAGAACGTATGGCCTCTGATAGACTGTGGATATACACAGCATTAGTTGGGTCTTTGTTTGGTCTGGCATTTTCCACATATTTTAAGTCAACTCGCATAGGTCTTTGGATGTATGCTAAATTTGATACGATGGTTGATTTTTTGGTGGAACGCTATGGTTGGACTTGGTTGCAACAACCCGAAGATGGATGGCGTAAAAAATATCCTTATGTGACCAAAAAAATAGATGAATTAGAAGCAAGAATCAAAAAGTTGGAGAAATAAAATGATACAATGGATCAAAGACAGAATAAAAGAATCATCAACCAAGCACGGCATAGGACTGCTGATCGGTTGCTTGTTAATCATTGCATTCGGTGGGTTGGCTAAAATTTTAGCATACTGTGGAGTTGCATACTCGATTTGGAGAATCTGTAAAAAAGGTTAAATATCAAAAATGGCACAAGATATCAAAGATGACGAACTGAACGTTTTCGACGACATTGAAAAGGACACACTCAAGGAAGACAAGATAGTGGCGCCCGTCGACCAAAAGACAACTTCTAAGAAAGTGTCTGTTGAACTGGAAGTGGATACATCTGTGAAGGATCTTGGCCCAAATCCTTATGCTAAATTAATTCATCTTGCTCGTGCTGTAGACTCATGGAGAATATTTCCGAGAATTTTTATTACCACTTACATTTATTTGTTATACAGAGTAGTTGTTTGGTACATGAACCTTGCAGATCCAACCATGGAACAGTCAGGATTGGTATCAATTGTAGTTGGTGCCGGTGCGGCTTGGTTTGGTTTATACACAGGCTCTTCTAAAAAGCACGACAAGTAGCACTTGTCATTTGACAAATCAACATTATATAATATACTATGGATATGGATCCTTACACGGTATTAGGCGTTGACCAATCTGCATCTGACCAAGACATCAAACAAGCATTCAGGAAACTGGCTGTCAAATATCATCCCGACCGTGGCGGAGATGAAAACAAATTCAAAGAAATCAACGAAGCCTACGATAAGATAAAAACTGCTGAAAAACGCCAGCAGTTCGAAGCATCCAAAAGATTCGGCGGCGATGGATTTAATTTCAACTTTTCGCAGGGCGACCCCTTTGACATGCAGGATATGTTTGCACAATTCTTTGGTGACGGATTCAGGCAACAAAGGAGATACTCGAGAAGGCCCAGCAATAAAAACATTCAAGTCAATCTGGAAATAAGCCTTGAAGACTCCTATCATGGCGCAAAAAAACTTTTCAATTTGGATCAACTACCAAAAAAGATATCAGTAGATATTCCACGTGGCATAGATTCGGGGCAAACAATACGATACAAAGGATTAGGAAGCAGTGAAATCAAGGAGGCGCCGGCCGGGGATCTTTTGATAAAAGTGTATGTGTCTCCGCATCCTGTCTTCAAAAGAAGTAAATTAGATCTGCACATGGAACAGACTGTTAATTGTTTCGACGCAATATTAGGAACCAAGTTAGTGATCACACATTTGGACAAATCAAAAATAACATTAAAAATACCTCCTGGAACACAGCCAGGCACAACCATGAGAATACCCGAACATGGAATGGTAAATTCCAGCAATCAAGTAGGACATTTGTACATCCATATAAATGTAAGCATACCGACAAGTTTAACAGAAAGGGAAAAAGATGACATCAGAAGAATCTCAGAAACATATTCTTAAACTAAATCTGCATCCTCATGACGCACTGCGTCAAGTCATTCCCGAAACAGATCTCAAACAAGATTTAGAATGGGACAAGATCGCCAACCTCATGCACACCACTATGGAAGCCGCAGGCGGACTTGGGTTGGCCGCTAATCAAGTCTCCGTTGGCATAAGGATGTTTGTGATGAGAGAACGCAAGTCATTTATCAATCCCAAAGTTGTTGAATTTTCCAAGACCACCACACTGACCGAAGAAGGATGCCTGTCATTTCCAAATCTTTTCATGACAGTGGAACGTCCAGAATGGGTAGTGGTAGAATGGTATGATGAACAATTAAAGAAATCAGTTGACAGATTCACGAATATATGGGCAAAATGTATACAGCATGAAATCGATCACTTGGATGGAAAACTCTTTATCGATAGAGTGAGCAAATTTAAATACGAAAGGGCAAAAAAGAAACAAGGTAAGTTAAATGATAGAACCAGATGATAAGTTAAAGAGTTTGTTTGACGATGCAGTCAAAGAAGCAAGGAAACACAAGCACGAATACATCACATTAGAGCACTTGCTGTTGTCCATAGTGTCGGATGAGGAGATTGCTAATCTTTGTAAACAAGCGAAAAAAATCAAATACGGTGACCTTATAACTGATCTGAAAAGCCATATCGAAACTAAACTCAACGAAATCAAAGTCAAAGACGATGTTTACCCTAAAAGGACTGCGGCCATAGATCGTATGGTCAACAGAGCATTCACACACGCCATCTTCGCAGGTCATGAAGCGGTGAGCAGTCTACACCTACTATCATCCATGTACTCAGAAACTAATTCACATGCCGTGTTTTATCTTTTAAAGAATGGACTCACTAAAAAAATAGTTGTAGATTACATGACAGAAGTCGGATCGGATCTTGGAGAAGAAACCGCCAGTCATGTGTCTTCGAAACAAGCGTCAAAGATTTTGAAACAATACACAGTCAATTTGAATGAACAGGCTAAAGCAAACAAAACGTTCACTTGCATAGGAAGACAAGACATAATAGACGAAATTACTCTGGTATTAGGAAGAAAGATCAAGAACAATGTGATCATGATCGGTGATCCTGGTGTAGGTAAGACTGCTGTTGCTGAAGGCCTTGCACACATGATAGTGAACAATCAGGTTCCAGAAGTGATCAAGGACCATACCATTTATTCTGTGGATGTGGGATCATTGATAGCAGGTTCCAAGTACAGGGGAGATTTTGAAGAACGTTTAAAAGTTTTGTTAGGTGTGTTAGAAAAAAATAACAAAGCAATCATGTTTATAGATGAAGCACACATGATGCATGGTGCAGGATCTGGTGGACAAGGTGGTGTCGACCTTGCCAATTTGCTAAAGCCACACTTGGCAAGGGGAGATTTAAAAGTTATTGCTTCGACAACTTGGGAAGAATACAGAAAGCATTTCGAAAAGGATCGTGCATTAATGAGAAGATTCGCCAAAGTCAACATTGAGGAACCGTCGATAGAACATGCCAAACAGATTATGTATGGTCTAAAAGATGAATTTGTTAGATTCCATAATGTGCAGGTAGATGACACAGCCATCGAAGCAAGCGTCGACTTGAGTGTGAAATACATCACTGATAGGCAACTGCCGGACAAGTCGATCGATGTGCTGGACAGGGCATGCGCCAAAGCAAAGATATTCGATGCCTTCAAAGATGTTCAACTAAAGGATGTGCAAGAACAAGTTTCTAAAATATCAGGAATCAAATTCGAATCCATAGTGCAAACCAAAACTGAATCCATGGAGAATCTTTCCGAACACATCAAGACACAGGTGTTCGGGCAAGATGAAGTGATAGACAAGATGGTGGACACTGTCTTGGTAGCACAAGCAGGATTGAAGCAAGAAAACAAACCGATAGGCTCTTTCTTGTGTGTGGGTCCAACAGGTTGTGGTAAGACCGAAACAGCAAGGAAATTAGCAGACGGGTTGAATCTTCCACTATTGAAATTCGACATGTCGGAGTACCAAGAGAAGCACTCAGTGGCCAAACTGATCGGTGCTCCTCCAGGATATGTAGGATACGATGATGGACAAACCGGATCAGGACAATTGATAAACGAATTAGAAAAACATCCTAACGCAGTGATATTGTTCGATGAAGTTGAGAAAGCACACAGAGATGTGATGACAATATTACTACAAGCCATGGATGACGCAACTATCACATCGTCCAACGGCAAAAAAGTAAATCTCGCTAATTCTATCATACTGTTGACATCCAACCTTGGTGCTGAAGATATGCAGTCCAACACACTCGGATTCATGGAGAACACAAACCATGATGGAGCAGTTGATATAAATGCTTACTTCTCACCTGAATTCAGAAATAGACTGGATGCTGTGTTGAGATTCAAGGCACTTGAAAAACCTGTCATGTTCGATATAATTGATAAATTTATTAATGAGTTGAACAACCAGATGAAAGACAAATCCATATCAATAAGGCTTGATGATACGGCAAAAGAACAATTAGTCGAAGAAGGATTCGATTCAAAGATGGGGGCGAGACCATTACAGAGGGTGATCAACACACGAATTAAATTGCCTTTATCTAAAAAAATATTATTCGAAGGCATATCGCACACAGATCTCACAGTGAGTTATGACAAGGATGAAAAGGATTTTACAATATCAAAATAAGGAGAAACAATGCCAATACCAGAAAAAATTATCATACCAGCCAGTAAAGATCCGGGACAAGGACACTTCTATGTCAGCATAGTCAAAAGCATGTTTAGATTTGTTGCCTCATTTTTGTTGGCATATGCAGGTTACAGATTATGGAGTGGCGAAATAGTCTACACCGACTTTTTTATAACCGAAGTTGGATTCCTAATGATGTGGTCCGGTGTGACACTTTTTGTTGCAGAAGCATTAGGAATAATAGAAGAAATAGTATAAAAAGAATCAAGGAGAATAAATGAAAAATAGAATATTAAAGTTCATGATAGAACATGAATACATCAAAACCAATTCCATGATTAACGCTACCATACAATCGCATGGTTTGGGAGGATCACCGGTCATACTCAAGAAGGACATCCTTTTCGAGGACAGCGCCATCACCCCCAAGGGAACGATTTACATCAAAGGATGTGATCCTGAGAATCTAAAAGAATATGTCGTAGGCTCTGCCAAGGTACACGCAGTAAACGGCATGGATGAGCCCACTATTAGAAGACTATTTCCTGAAATAGCCTAATAAATATACACATGCCCGTAACAGCAATCACCATTCAAAGCCAAGTTGATGCAAGCGATTCGTCAGCATCAACAGTATCAGACAAAGTTAAAGCAGATGGATACTATGGCAATGCCGATGGACTGCACACTGTGGCATACATTTGTTCTTCTGATTTCGTAGGAACCATCAAACTGCAAGCCTCGTTGGCCTCTGATCCTGCGTCCACAGATTGGTTCGACATAGACGGAACCTCGGTGGGGGATGGATCCAGCGTCGTGGCAACTACCTATAAGAATTTCACAGGCAATTTTGTATGGATCAGATCAGTGGTTGATGTTACCACAGGATCCGTAACCAAAATTTTACTTAATTATTAAATTCCATTATAACTAACTGCATGATAGCAGGAAAAGTATGGGGAACCACTGAATTAGTGGAACGCAACGGCGTTCTCGAATTCCACAGAATTGTAACCAAAAAAGGCGGAGTATGTTCTAAACATCTACACGAATTTAAGTGGAATGGATTCTTTGTCGAATCTGGATCACTAATGATTAGAGTTTGGCAATCAGACTATGATCTATGTGATGAAACTGTATTAAAAGCGGGTGATTACACCAAAGTAAAACCAGGACTCCTACACCAATTTGAGTGTTTGGAAGACTCTGTGGCGTATGAACTATATTGGGCAGAATTTCCGGAAAAAGACATCAAGAGAGACACTGTAGGCTTCCAAAAATAGCGGGTTTTACCACATTGACAGATCACTAATCTGTATTACAATATACGTATGACAAGATTAGTGAGTATTCTATTATTATCACTATTTTTAACAAACTGCGGAGGCAGTGGGGGAGGACCTGTTTCTATTTCTGTTCCAAATCCTACAAATATTTCAATCAGCACCGATGTGGTTTCTAATTCATTTGTCAGTGCTTTGATCGACATCGCCGACGACAAACAGATAGATATCAATGAAGCCTATCAAGCATTTCAATGGGTGGAACAGCATCCTAACTTTGATCCGAGTTCGCTGGCAAATGTCAACATAATAATCGACAGCCAAAGTATGACCTTGGAACAAGGCTATTATGCATTGAAAGGATTCAAAAAGAGGTATTATGATGGCAAGGAAAGTTTATGGTCTATGGCAGTTGAACAAGGCCAGTTCGACGATCAGTCAGCAGAATACATAGCAGTGCAACAGATAGTTGAGTATGACGATTCACTATCAAGCCAAGAAAGATTAGATTTATACAAAGATCAAGGACAAGGCCAAAAAGTTGTTGTCAGCACAAGCATTTCTCAGACAATTACAAACACAGATGTGGTTGTGGGCGAAAGTGTGATCACCACAGCGATCACCACAAGAAATGTTGTGGAATCTACACTGGACGGCACAGTGACCAAGACATATCAAACCACGACCACCACAACCAAAGTACCAACACACACAACAACCACCAGAGCCACAAGGACAACTTTTAATTGGTCGGATGGCACAACAACATCAACTGATTCAGACCCTGTTTCAGAAACAGTCACCACTTGGAGCGAAAGCGCCGATGTGGAAGAAGTATTGACTGCAACATCAACTGTGCCCGTAGGTGAAATATTTTTGACTGACGAGTACAACAGCACAGCATTGGATCAGATAGGAGCCTCATATGCCTATGCCAGAGGCTGGACTGGAGACGGTGTGATAGTTGGCATGATAGATTCAGGCATAGACACTGACCATGAAGATCTTGATTCTGATAGATTTTCAACCATCAATTACAGATTTGCTGGCACAGAAGATGACAATGGTCACGGCACGCATGTGGCTGGAATCATCGCCGGTGCAAAGAATGACATAGGCACACACGGTGTGGCCTATGATGCTGATCTTATTTCAATAAAATTGTGTTCGAGCAGTGGCAGATGTTCATTTTCCTATTTCGATGATGCCATGGTGGTGTTGAGCAATCAAGGCGCCGCTGTGGCCAACCTATCCGCTAACACATCGACAACAATCTTGACACAAATTGGTAGCACTGATGCTTACTACTTGCCCGGACAAACTTCCGTGGATGGTGTTGCAGATGCCACACTGTCGAATTATCAGACAGCGATCGACAATGGCATGATCATTGTGAACTCCGCAGGCAACTATGGGATGGATTACCCCATGATGCCTTCGCACTACGCCACCAGAGTGGATTCGAATGGTGACTTATATCTTAATGGACAATGGTTGATCGTGGGTGCTGTCGACTCCAACAATCAAATTGCTTCATGGTCCAACAAGGCGGGACACATCTGTTCCAATGTGGTGTACACGGACGGCGTTGCCACAGGCTGTGATGACACTTTCAACACCAAAGATTTCTTTGTGGTGGCACCAGGTGTGAACATTCTTTCCAGTGCCAACGGTGGTGGCACAACCACCAAGAGTGGAACTTCTATGGCGGCTCCTTATGTGACAGGATCTATCGCTGTGTTGAAACAGGCATGGCCACAACTGAGACCTGAACAACTGGTAGGATTAATCACATCAACCGCCCGAGACTTGGGAGCACCAGGAGTTGATGCTGTGTATGGACACGGATTGGTGGATTTGAATGAAGCAACCAAACCACAGGGTGACATAGTTGCTGTGCAACCTTCCGGAGCCATCAGTGCCATATCAGGTGGCATCGTGGGCGACTCATCCATGAGTGGGTTGGACAACATATCCGCAGTTTCATCCATAGTTGTGATGGATTCATATAACAGAGATTACTATGCCGATGACGACAATTTCACTTCCTTTCAATTGACCGAACAAGCACTGGGCAATCAATATGTCAACTATGAACCAGTGACAAAACTGCAAGGGGATGGCATGCTGTTTGCAATGAGTGAGAACGGCGATGATTGGCTGTATGGAAAATCAGTAGAACACTCAGACAAGTTGGACGTCACATACAGTTTTGGACGCATGAAACAGGACGGCAGTCTGTTGGGATCATCCTTCCAAGGATCATTCGCAATCAAGTCCAGCACCACAAATTATGTTGGGGCAGACATGAACTACTCAGTGACGGAAAAATGGACATGGAATAGTGGTTTTATTAGGGGATATTCGGACGTTAAATCTGCCAATGATTCATACATCACTGGATCTTCCAACATACAGTCACAATCATGGTATTTGGGGATGACCTATCAGAACATTAACAATCAATTCATTATCAAAATGGGTGAACAATTGAATGTCGTCGACGGTGATATCAATTATACCCTTCCAACAGCATATAATTGGACCGACAACTCGACCACATTCACAAGTGGTTCTGCTTCGGCAAAATCAAGCGAAGTTCCTAAGGTAGTGGAGTTGGCGTATTCCAAACAACTATCAGAATCATGGAATTTTTCTGCAAGTTCGAGGTACACTTTTGTTGAAGATAATGACTTGATGACGGCGAATTTGGGTGTGAAATATGTTTGGTAAGACATTGACAAAACTTAAATTTGCAATATACTAAAAGGATGATAAGATATATTTTATATTTTGTATTGATATGCATACCACTGCATGCAGGTGAATACCAAATTTTTCCTAAACAAGGAACCCACAATCCCAGGTGTCTTGAAAACGCACAATTCCAAGTTTCGGAATTAGATCATTTGTTGTCACCAAACAAAAACTTCAAATGGGTGACAATGAGACAAAAAAATGATTTTGATTATGCAAAAGTCAATAGAAACACAATCAGGAACCTTTCTTTTTATTGGAGCCAACCAACAAAACAAAATGCAGATCAATTTATCAGATATCTTTTAGAATTATATAATGATAAAAAATTCGCCAATGGTGTAGGTGGTGGTGACGGTATAGACAACGCAGGTAGATTGCAACCAGCCATATTTGCTTTGTATTTTTCTTATCATGCACTTCAATCAAACGGTCATTTGGACGACACACAGCAAGAAATATTTTTAGAAATGTTGGGATCTCGTTCAAAAAACTTGTTTGGATTCATCAACAGGGAAGCAAATCACACATATACCATGTCAAGATGCAGTAAAGGTGGAGACATTTTTGGATGTCAGAACCATACCTATGATGTTCAATTGACCAGGGTGCTGTACGGAGCCACTTTCAATGATCCAAAACACTTTCAACAAGGACAAAAAATATTTCATTTCGCGATAGACGACTTGCATGATGATGGAGCATTGTGGAGAGAAGCACAAAGAGGAGCATGGAGTTGGCACTACTATTCCAAGGGTCTTAATCTTTTAACAATCGTGGCCGAAATACACAGATCGAATGGTAAAGATCTTTATGATTACAGCAATAGCAATGGCCAAACTTTCCATGACGCAGTCAAGTTCTTGCTGGATGCAATGCACGATCATGAGATCATGTGGAAGCATGCGAGGAAAAACAAAGGATTAGATGGCAAAGGTCAACGCAAGGACTACAAAGATTTAGAATATTATCACATGCTAAAATTTAACGGCATGGATGGACACAATGGGTGGGCATATGTATATGTCAACAATTTTCCGGATCACCCCAACTCACAAAGGATTAAGGAAACAATACAACTGCAGGATGAGATAGAATGGTCTGCAGAAGGTTTGGATTTGGGTTGTTTTTATCCTGTACCGGTCTCTGAATATGGAGTAGACGGGCAGGACACAATCAACGACACAGAGATGGTCACCAAATTTACATGGGAGAAAAATTAATGATAGAAACAGTCAAAGTACACTGCACAGATAACAACAAATGGGTTGATTTGGAAATACTCAATCACACGGATGGATGGTTAGTAGGATTACTGAAACCGGGTGATCTTAAATTGACATTAAGGAAGGTCAAACCCAAATTGTACGTGGGTAGTCTAAACGGTTATGAATTTGTCTACAAAGAAGATTAATGTAGGCATCATAGGCAGTTCGTTTTCCACAGGTAGGAGCGAGTTAAACTATAAGTTCGAGAATATTTTCCACTCTCTCACTTCGGACTTTCACTTCCACAATCTCGCATGCGGTGGCAAGGGATCTGAAAAGTATCTTCAATCTGTGGTAAGACTCAAGGAAAAACACGATATAGATTGCCTGTTGATGGAATTGTGTTACAATAGAGCATCTATTAATGTACCATTATCTGAAAATTTTACCTTAGACGATTCCGAATACGATCTAAATTGGATAACCGAATCTTATTACGCACCTCAAGGATTCCAAAGTTGGGAAGTTCATCTGCAACACGATGACGGAGTGTTTCCGTTGTGGCAGGAAAGGCCGTTCATCAGAGACATGACCTGGGAAGAACAGTCCAAGAAACTTAACATCGTTTCTGGAATCAGAGATGTGCAGAAATGGCAAAAATTCCAACTGGAGATAGCATCCAACTACAAGATGCGCCAAACACTGTCTGTGATAGACTATCAATCTGTGGTTAGCCTCTGCAGGCAACTGGACATAAAATTAGTGAGTTGGAGCCACAATTCAAACACAGAATTTACAGTCAAATGCTTCCGTGACTTGTTGCCCGATCTAAACCGTGTTCAATTCGGTGATCATGATAATGCACAGGACTATTACATGAACATACACCATGGGGAGATACTGTGTGACGGTTGCCATTTCACCATGCAGATAGATGAGCAAATGGTCAGAGATCATCTTTTTCCAGCAGTGCAATCAAGGTTTGAACGCAATAAATAGTATATCATGCATGACGAAAATCTAAAAGACGCTATTTTTAATTCAGTTTTCGGTGATGAGGACATGTATCGCAGGCATTATGTCCCCACTGTTATGTACTTGAGAAAAAATCCTGAGGACAAAACAAGGGTCCAGGAACTTGTGGACAATGCTACCATGCGTTTTTGTAAGGCCAACAAATTGGATTACCAGAGCATTCCATCAGAAGCCAAAGAAGAATTGACAGCGGACATTTACAACGAGATAGTACAAAATGAAATTAATAGAGGTAGATAATCCCACAGCGGCGTTCGTGTTCGGTAGATTCAATCCACCTACCATAGGACACAAAAAATTGTTTGACAAAGTCAAAACAGTAAGCGATGTCTACTTTGTGTTTGTTTCGCCCACACAAGATCCTAAGAAAAATCCACTGAACAGGGATCAAAAGATAGCAATAATTAATAAGCAATTTCCAGAAGCAGGCGATCATATCATCAATGACCCCAGCATAAGAACCATCATCGATGTGATGAAATTTTTACAACAAGCAGGACACAAGCGAGTGGCCATGGTGGTGGGTTCAGATAGAACCAAAGCATTCAACGACTTGTTAGCAAAATACAATGGACAGGAATACAACTTTGATTCTATCGATGTGATATCAGCGGGCGACAGAGATCCAGACTCCGAAGGTGTTACGGGTGTCTCAGCAAGTAAGGCACGTGAAGCGGCGGTGGCTGGTGACTATGAAACATTCAAGAAAATGTTTGTGGGCAACGAAGGGTTGAAGAAAAATATCTACAAGGCAGTGAGAACTGGTATGGGTGTCAAAGAAGAAGCCGCTGGTGTTGGTATTGTTACCAAACAGAACACAACACCCGATGTTAATAAAAAAACACTGGGCAAGATAATGAAAGCACTGCGCCTAAAATGAACTTGTATGAGTTAGAAACCACGGTTAAATCGCCCATTTTGTATGTGGACATGGATGGTGTGTTGGCGGATTTTTACGGCCCATTCAACAAGATGGCAGGTGTGGCATCGTGGAAAGATGCCTCAAAGGATACAGTCAGCCAGGTGCTGAAGGACATCACCAAGCAGAAGGATTTTTGGATAAACTTGGGTGTGCTGTCAGACGTGCCGAGATTGATGTCGGCCATATCGGCCATAGCAGATGGCAATTACACCATATTGAGCAAGGCACTCGCTGGAGACAGCAGGGTGGTTGAACAGAAAAAACAATGGGTCAACAAGTTGCCCATCAAACCCCAAAAGACCATCATCATGCCGGCCACAGCCGACAAGGGAAAATATGCTGTGCAGGCAGATGGAACACCCAATGTTCTCATCGATGACTTCGGCTACAACATCAAATCATGGCGGAATGCTGGCGGAATAGGCATACATCACAGCAACGGAACCATAAACCAAACCATCGATCAGCTCAAAACAGCTTTCTCAAAAAAATAAATATTTTTATGCGATTCTTAGAATTCCAGATCAACGAGGGCATGAGTTTCCATGCATACAAGAAAGACCCCCAAAAAGGATATTGGATGATGGTAACTGGTGACGAATCACAATACCAGGATGATGTCTACAAACATGATTTCAAAGGAGATCACAAGGACCACGTTAATCCTAAGTACAAAGAAGAGCATGATTTACACTTGTCCAACATGAGTTGGTATGACATATTTGACGTCATAGGTTATGATGTTGATGACAACATACCTATAAGCGAATTCATCGCAAGGACCACACAATGGTTGCAAAAAAATTTAGGCAAACCATCCAAAGAAGTACCAGATCAAGTTGATCAAAACCCGGGCGGACCCACCATGATAGGCGGGGGCAAACCAGAAGGCTACTACAACAGAGTTATCAAACAGATGAATCAGATCGCACGTGATGGCCAAGCAATGGGGGCCACACACGTGGGAGCAAATTGATAACAAAAATATCTCTAATCGTTTACATGATCACTGCTGTTATGATCGGACCAAATGGTGAAAAACTGAATCCTCGCTATGAAAGATTAATCTTCGACACTCTCGAACAATGCCAAATGGCCTTGGCAAATCCAGATGTGTCCATGGCCATGTCCACTTCAGTGCAACTTGCTTATCCAGGATATCTATTGGAACAGATAGGGTGTGGTGCGTGGAACATGGAAGACGATATCGACTCTCCATTAGAACTCCAGTCATAAAAAAAGGGCACAGTTTCCTGCGCCCTTCTTAATTTTATCTTTTTATTATGCTTGTGTTTCTTGGAACGATATCTGCACGTCACAAGATCCTGAACCCGATCTCGTTGTTGGTCGAATGTTGATAGCCAAAATCTCAGGACCATCTGGGTAAACACCTCTGCCCGGTATGGCCGAAGCTGCCAGTTCCTTAATAGATGACAGATCTAATGTACCAGAGTTGGTAGTGTTGACCGGTATCGCAAACACACGCTCACCACCTGTGGCCGCAATGCCGCCATCTGTGAAAGCAATGTCATTGGGGTCAGCGTACTGCACGAAGGATGGTTGGAAACCGTTCGCCTCTGTGTCTAATCCCTGCCATTGTGTGTTCTCAGCATCGATGTTTGTGGAGTTCAATTCACCTGTGATCAGATATCTTCGTCCTGACACGTTGATCCTTAGGAAGTTTAGGAGCAACTGCGCCTTGTTGACCAAGTCCCTGTCACCTATGTCACCAGTGATCGAGTTCGAAACCGATGGAGCCAATCTCATCACGATGATGGTTCTGTCCGCTGAACCCGAAGTTGAGAAGTTCTGCACGTTGATCGTAAAGTTGTAACCTCTGTCTGTTTGGAAACCACCGTCCATGATCAACGCAGATCCCCAGTGTGACACAGTCGGTGTACAAGTGTTACCTATCAGATAAACACCATCACCATCTGCGTGACCGGCAGCTGAACCCTTAGTGAAAGATCTCAACTGACCATCTGACCATTGTGTCAGTGTGGCTGATCGAGTCAATCCTGTTAGATTGTTGCCAGACTTGCCTGTGTATCGGATCACTTCATTGTTGATGCCGATGTGTACTGGATTCGCCACTGATGCTGTTGGAAAGTGTGTGGCATCCACAACAGTCAGCGTGGTCGATCCTGCCTCAATGTCGCCAACCAATCTGGATCTACCCGCAGTGTTGGTCACACAATACTTGACAGGTGTGTTACCTGAACGCATGTATGCTTCGTAGTTCACGTTGTTGTTCTTGATTCTGTGACAGTGTAGGTACTTGCCGCCCTGGCCTCTCATGCCGTATTGGATGTAACCAGCACCGTACCATGTGTACTCGATGAAAAACATCTGCATCTTTGTGACATCGAACACGAATCCTGAAGGACCTGTGCCATCACACTTGTCGATGTTCCACTTGCTCTGTGGAATACGCTGTTCTTCGATCAGTGTCAATTTAACGTTCTGTTGGTTTCTTCTGCCTCTGAAAGCAGGCGAAACGATCAATGTGTTGTTGTCTGTGATCTGCTGGATGGTGTGTGTCATTCCCCTGATGATCACTTGATCTGATACTTTACACTGTTCTGTGAATCTGCAGTCACCGTCACCAGTTACTTCTGTGGAATCCGCTTCCACGCTCACAGTACCTGCGAGTTGAAGTGTGGATCTTCTCTTGACCACATTGATTGTGACACCGTCATATTCGAATAATGTGCCATTTTGGTCATCGAAAAGTCCCAATTGGATGGAAGAACCGTACCAATTCTTGACAGTACACCTTGGCTCTGAACCAAGTTCTGGCTGTGTGGAATCCAGTGCCGCTTGTGCTTCTATGATGAATGATGTGTCTGACACGATGGATTCGACCACATAGTCACCGTTCCAACCTGAAGTTGTGATGCCTGATATGTTCACTGTGGCACCAGCGTTCAAGCCATGGTATCTGTCCAACACCACTGTGATGTTGGCTTCGCCACTGCCTGTGGAGTCTGATGACAGAGTTGTGATGTCAAATGTCGGACACAGGATCGAACCTGTGCTGAACACGAGACCCTTACCTGACTGGTATCTAAAGTATTTTCTTGACTGTCTTGATGCCAACGAACCATGCGATGGTGTTCCGTTACCAATCAACACACCACCGTCGAACGGTCTGTGTACGAAGAAAGTGTTGTCCTTGACCGTGATCGTACCTGTCAGCGTGCCACTCACTGCCGCACCGCCTTTGGCTTGGTATGTGAATGTTGTGGGTGAAGGTATCGTAAGTATAGGAAATGATCCTTCGGCATATTCTTCATTGGTTGCAGAGTTCAACTGCACCAACACCAAGTTGCCTGGTTGCATGCCGTGTGCTGTCTTGGTTGTGACAGTTATGGTCGAAGGTGTTGATCCATCTGACGCGATCGGAGTGGTGTCCGCCAAGTTCAATTGAGCACCTGTGTATCTGCCCGCTTGTCTAACTGACGTAGACGATGTGTTTAAAACATCACCCGCTGTCAGTCCTGTTGCTCTTTTTGGATAGTAGAAGAAATAGTTGGTCTCCGCATTGTGGATGAAGTATCTACCGTTGGCATCTGTGTCTGCCAATTCCTGGATGGAAATGTAAGATTCAGCGGTCAAACCGTGTGCTGAAATGTGTACGCCCACCTGTGGAAGGTTGGCATTACCGTTGTCGAACACACCTGTTAGGTAAACCAACAGTGATCCCACTCCCGCTGATGACAGTGCTGATGTTCCCAAAGCACCTCTGCTGATGGTCTGAGCACCGTTCACTGAACGTGATGTGGATGTCATTTTGACAATTTCTCTAGTTGCAGAAATTTCTGCGATCACAGTACCAGCCGAGTAAGATGGCAAAGGTTCTGTGTTGAACTGACCTCTGTTGATGGTCAACTGTGTGGCAGAATCTATGGAGAAGATCTTACCGATCTCCAACTTGTTGATTCTTCTGGCTGTGTTGCCTGATGTGATGTTTGCTCCAGCGGCATTAGAACCGTTGACCTGTCTGGTCACAGTCAATGTGTTTGTCGACTTGGCAGATACAGCCATGATCTCATACACATTCGATGTGTCTGTCTGCACCATGATGTAGTCACCGTCCGAGAAACCTGTGCCAGATGCTAAGTTAACGGATGTAGTTCCTGTGGATGTGATGTTTGTGGAAACGGTTGATCCCACGAATGATGAATCACCTGAATCAGGATTGTCATACATGATCACATAGTCGCCTACAGTGAATCCTGATGAGTCTGCCACAGAGAATGTTCTGCCTGTGGCTCCTAAAACAGCTGCTGTGCTGTAGTTGGTTGTGCCCGAAACTGTCATCAAACAACCATAGTCGTTGTTGGCCCATGGTGTGTCGCCAGTCTCTTGGTTAGAAAGAGCGATGGATGTGTCACCTGCAGACCCAATGGTGTTGTCAGCGGCAAGATGAGTGACGTAACCTGCTTCAGGTAATCTAAGATCCGATCCAGCAAACTCGTACAGACCTGGTCTGTCTGAAACTGTCACCACTGACTGCCATTTTGTGTTCTGGAGACCGTATTCGAAGTCAGCGTCAAGTAGTGCTTCCGGATTGGACACCCTCATACGCTCAACAGCGTCAACGCCGAAAGCGTAAGGTATGATTGTGAATTCTTGATTTTCTACATATATCAACAGCTCATCGCCGGCACTCATGGATGAAGTGTTGTAGTCAAGCGTTACTGTGGTAACACCATCCTGTGATTCCGGAAAATCCGAATCCACTGCTTGAGATGTTGACACAGTTCCCCCCAGGCCTGAGTCTGAGAAGTTGTAGATGTTGATGTTATCTGTTGTGTTGTAGATAACTAAAATGTCTTTCTTTTCATATGTTCCCGAGAATTTGACCGTGCCAGTTCCAACTCCTCCTGGTGTGAACACATAATATCTTATTTGTTTTCTTGCCATTGTTTTTTATACTCCGAATACTATACTGTCTCCCAGTAATTTACCGTTTAGTGCCGCAGAGAACTTGCCTCTTTGGATTGTGTTGTTTACGATTTTTGCATTGGTCACTGTGTTGTCTGATGGTGTACCAGTGTCCAACACGTCTCCTAAAATTACTGCAAAAAAAGTCTGTCCATTAGTTGGAGCAGTAGTAAAAGTGAATGTTGCGTCAGTCACTGTGAAATCTACGCCCGGTTCTAATAAAACTCCGTTCTTAGCACACATGATCACATTTGCGTTCTGTGGTTGGTAGTCTGAACCTCCCACTTGGATTGTGAACTGTGTGGTCGACCCATCAAAAGAAGCCTGGATGGAGTCCATCTTTCTGAAAGCTCCTACTGTTGGTGTATTTCCTAAGTATGCCATGTTATAATCTCCCTACCACAACTTCGATTGTTGATTGTTCGGCGTCTGTGCTTTCCAATGCCTTGCCGATCACTGATCCTATGCTTGGATTGGCTTCTGCTCTGGCATAACCGCCGCCCGCTGATACCATCATGTCACCCTTGGCCACTGGACCTTTGACCTTGCATGGAACTCTGCCTGATAGGGCCAAGTCGATCACATGGTCTCCTTCGAGTCCTGCATTCATCAAGTGTGCTGGTCTTGTGGAAACCACGCCCGCAACTTTTTTGCAAGCATCTGTGTCGCACAGTGTGACTTCTGCATCACCACCAAACATTAAAACTGTGCCTGGCTCGTAGTCTGCGTCTGCTGTGTATTTTTCCGCCAAGTCCGCGTAGAAGGCTGTGGTCGCTGTGAGTGAACCTGATCCACCCACGTTTAGGTTACCGCCCACTGCCGCACCACCTGTTACAATAAGTGCACCTGATGATGTGTTTGTGGAAGCTGTGGAAGCTGTGATTTCCAAGTTGCCCAACACGAAATCAGCCGCTGAATATGTTGAATCTGTGGTGTCCACTGTGGTTGTGGGTTCTGGAATCAAGTTGTCGAACAGTTTCCATTTGCCATCAGTGACGTCTCTAAAAATACCTGTGTGTCTGGTGTTGGCACCATCGTTGTACTGTCCAACCAAACCCTGGTCCACAGAGTCACCTGCGTTTGTGCTGGCAACAAATATGAACGGATCTGTAACCGCCAATGAATCCGATGATGTGGTTGTGAATGTGCCGTTGACTATGAAATCACCAGTGACCTGCATGTCTCCACCCACAAATAAATTTTCTGCTATGCCAGCTCCTCCCGACACCACCAAAGAACCCGATGATGTGCTGGTCGAAGTTGTTGTGCTTGTTGCGTAAACTGTGTCACCCACATATAATTTTTGTGTGATACCAACACCACCCGCCACTTGCAGTGCACCTGTTGTGGTGCTGGATGCTGTGATGGAGTTGTTGATCTCTACCCTCTTGTTTCCGTTGGTAACGAAACCAAGTCTTGATGTGGATGGGAAATAAATTCCTGTTGAGTTCTGACTGACGTGATTGATGGTCGGCGAACCCTCAGAACCTGCTTGGAAAGAAGTCGTGTCCAGTGTCACTGTCTGCAGAGAACCCGCTCTGTATACCACTGTGATGGAGGATGAATCCGCCGGCACAGCTCCCGCACCAAAAGTCAGTGCTGTTCCTGTCGCTGTGTAATCCGTGGTCGGAATCTGCAGAGTGTTGCCCACCTGCACTTGGATGTCATTTTCTGTTCCAACGCTTCTGTCCAGTGTGAAAGATCTATTTGAACCATCACCTGTGAAAGTTTGCTGTGATGATATCAATAATGTTTCTTTAGGTGTTAAACCTATGTAAGCCATTATGTTATCTCCATTATGCTCATTATGGCATCACATGATGCCGATGCTGATGAATTCACTTTGATGGAGTGTCCTGCTTCCAAAACAACTTTTTGATCTCCACCGATAGCTACCAATGAAGCACCCGCTGAAACAGGAGCATCTTTGATGATGTAGTAATCTGTTGAACCATCGTTCAGTGTGACTTCGACGTTAATCGCTGTGCCTGTTGTGTTTGCCACACTCAACCCCACCACAACAACTGTGGTAGTTGAATCCGCAGGCACCACGTAACCACCCACTGCTGTGAGCGATGTGCCTATGCCTGAGGAAAATTTGTTAAAAAATGTATTTGCCATGTCCTTTTTATCCTAACGCTATGCTTAATGCTGTGGCATCGTCTGTGGTAGCCGCTGTGATGCCGTTTATAGTTACGCTACTCGCCGCCACAGTAGCTGCTGTGAGATTGGCTGCCGCAGAGTCGTCAGCATTTCTCACTAATAAAGTGCCAGAGCTATCTTTTACGATAACAGCGTTGTTTATCTTGATATCAGTACCGACGATGTCGAGTCCGTTATGCACTCTAAAGTTTTTTGTAGCCATCTGATCTTATACTCCTTGGTCATATAGTGTATAGTCATACATGGTTATGGGAATAGCGTGTTTAAAAGAAAGGGCCTATGCCCGTTTTTTTAATGCCTGCCATGTTCTCATATATCCCAATGACAATATTACTCAGATATTTATAATTTCCATCATGGTTTTTTGATCTAAGACTTCAAACACAATTAAATACACACATGCGACTGAAAGAGATTGTGAAAATGGGACATCATCCGTCTGTGTTGCGTTATCCATATCGTGTAAAGACCAAAAATGGCAAGGTTATATTAGTGCGTGATCCCAGCAAAGGCCTCAAGAAGTGAGATTAGAAGAATTCAACATCAATGAATCCGAATCCAATAAGCTGGTACACGGAACCACCAGGGGAGTTTTCAACGAAGTGTTGCTGGCATTGGCTGTTGGTGCAAAATTTTTCAGGGGACAAGCACCGGTTGAGCGAAAACACGTAGAAGAACTGATGTCTATGTTGAGGAAAAACCCTGATAGAAGAATCACTGGCAGGAACCCGGAAGGTGATCCCATAGAGATCGTCATAGGTGACACCGGAGAAACGCTGGGCAAAGACATCCAAGAACCAGAAAATTTAGTGAAGATGGTAGGACAGCTTGCAGGCGACATCATGTTTGCAAACTCGGACGAAGTTTCCGTGAAATTGGCCAAGAAATACGCCACAAATGGCAAGCCCGACAAAGTGCTCGTCAAACAGATGGGCGGTGAAAGATCCAAAACTGATGTGGCACTAATATATGTGCAACCGGACGGTTCTCAAAAAAGACTCCACGGCATCAGCGCCAAGACATACAGTCCGAGGCTGGACAACAAAGATGTCAACACGTTGGCGACAGCAAAGCAGTATTTCAGCAATCTCGGTGTCAACATCGATGTGACCAGATACAAAGAATTTGACCGTACCAAGAGCGCCACCAAAGAATTTTCTTCCATGTTCAAACAAGCCGAGGCACAGCTCAAGACACAGTTGGCGGCCGACAATGACTCTCAGGAAAGAAAATTTGTTGGTAATATGATCGACTTTGTCAAGTCTGCCATGACCGGGGGCGACGATTTAATCCTTGTTGATGTGGAAGATGGAGCGTTCAGCACACTCAAATTCGAATTACTGCTGAAAAACTTACAAAATGTCGATTTGGATGTTGCACTCAAGAAACAAACTGCAACTTCACAACAACCCGAACTATATGTTTATGACAAAAATCTTGGCGCAAAAGCAGGACTTTTGATGGTGGTGAGGTACAACATGATTGCACCGAAGTCACATCGACCTGGCAGGCACAGACTGTTCATAGAGGGCGGTTCTCTGTTCAAAAACCTTGCTACATACATGAAAAAACAAGCATCAGACCAGGAATAATCACAGAGCACGGCTAATAAATACCTTTATGTCAGACCACAACCACACAATTGATTTTTTCAAGAAGGCTCTCAGTGCTATCAATGTAGTAGAACAGCCGATCACATATCAAGATTACATCAACAACAGAGAAACAACCACAGAAGCAGTGGACAAGTCAGCACTCCGAGATTGGTTCAACAAATATAAAAAATATGAAGGTGTCAACGCAGATGAGTTGCCAGCAGGCATGTTGAAGGCCTACATAGACACAGGAATTTTGACTGACGGTGTAGAAGCCAACGAATTTGCAAAGGCAGTTGAAGCCATGGGCGGTGACAGAGACGAAGCAGAACAAGATCTATTTGCTAATCCAGAAAAATTTGCCAAAATGTTGCCCATCACACATGCCATGCAAGAAGACTACAAGAAAGCAATGGGTGTGTCTGAAATTGACGAAGACAATTGCAGAGAAGCGGCAAAGATTTTAGGCGACGATGTTGTGGGTTTTGGCATAGCAGAAGACATCATCAACGAAATGGGTGATGAGGAAACAGAATTATTATCAGGTGTCAGAGATGAAGACAACATTCTTATTGTACAACGTGGCGACAATGCCGATGACATAGATGAAGATCCAAGGGTAATAGGCGAATTGTATGCTTCTGAAAAATATTCAGAAGATGACATCAAAAAAGCCATAGCAGATTATTTAAAAAGCAAAAACTTAGATACTAATTTTTATTATGACTCAACACCTAATGACTATTACAATAAAGAAACTGTGGATGGCAGACCATTCAGAGCAGAAGTTAGTTTACACTGGTTGGGTGACATGGGCGAAAGCGTTGAAGAAGACGATGATGAATATGATCAACCAGCGTCTCGACCAGAAGCGGAAATGGTGGACAATCAGATTGCTTTCATCAAATATGCTGTGGACGAAATCGAAGACAACGTCAAAGCAGGCGGAGAGTTTCCAGAATGGTTCCAGAACAAACTGAGCGGTGTTCATGAGACCATCAAAATGTTACACGCTTACATGGAAGGTGAGCGTAGGAGTGACGACCAAGGTGAAGAAGAAATGGGCGAGAAAGCTCCTCCAGGCAGAGAAAAACAAGTTAAGAAACTCAAGAAAAAATTTGATGACCCAGGGGCACCATATGCCATTGCCTGGGCTCAACACAACAAGCACGGTAAACCGAGCAAAGAGTCAATAGGAGAATCAACAATGACTGACACAAACAAAAAGAAGCTGAACGAGGGTATCAGAATCCAAACCGATTCATTGGAAGATTCAATCGCCCTTATGACCATACTAAAAAATGCTGGACTTGATCCACAGCAGATGAACATTCAACAATCACCCTCAATGAATGCTCCTGCTCCGGATATGACTCCAGATGTGCCTGCGGAAATTCCAGGCGAAGAGCCAATGGATGTGCCGATGGATGAACCAGAAGCAGAAGCATTTGATAATGCTCCAGATGAAAAGATGTTGGACAAAGATGACTATGAATTAAAAAGAAACAAAGTTCCAAATTCAAAAATGGGATCAGCATCTGCCAAACAGGGAGACAATCCACTGGAAGCCATTGAAGAAATTGCCAAACAACTTAACAAAGAATATGAATTATTCAAAGAAGGCAGAGTCAAAGACTGGATGCTGGATATGGAAGCTGATGCCGCTGACATGAGCAAACAAGAGTTCATCAAAACACATAGCGAAAAGTATGCCTACATCTGGGACAGGGTTCAAGCAGAACTTAAAGGCGAAACCAACGAGGCTAAAAAAGCAAAACCTGATTTCCTTGATGTTGACAAAGATGGCGATAAAAAAGAGCCAATGAAAAAAGCACTCAAAGACAAAGATAAAAAGTAATGCATCTTGCCGAACTCTACACAGTTGAACTGTTAGAGGCATGGACCAAGAAGTACAAGAAATCAATAAATTGTTCTAATCCAAAAGGATTTTCACAGCGAGCTCATTGTGCTGGTAGGAAAAAACGTCAGTCAGGCAGTTCAACCAAATCAAAATCTGTAAGTTAGATTAGATATCTTCCACCCTGGGCATCCATCAAGAAAAAATTGAGTGTGATTCTATTTGAAGTTTGACTGCTTTCATATGAATGCCAGGTGTTGCCTTTCTTGCCACAGAACACAAATGTTGAGTTTGGAACCCAAGGTGATTCCTTCACAAATGTGCTGGGGTCTTTGGTTTCATACATCTTGGTTCCAACATTTTTCTGGGGAGTGATGTAAGTCACACTGCTCCAGAATTTGGATTGTTTTTCTTCGTGTATTTCAAAACGATAGGGCAGTGGTGGTGTGATCGAGATGTAGGCATACACAGTGTGGTCGGGATACCAACGTGGCTTGTAGTACAATCCTTTGGTCAATGCCTTTGCGTTGTCATAAATGTGTTGAGCCACGTCTCGGATTTCGTCATACAAGGTTATGCCATATCCGGTGAAATCCTCGGGCATGATGAACTTGAGTTGGCCATCAGTTTCCATGTCCAAAAATTGTTTGCATTGATCCACTAACTGTTGGAACATAAGATCTGGCAGGGTGTCTTGGACTATTTGATGATCCCAAGGTGTGCTGTCTATCGGTGTGTTCAAAACAGCATCTACAAAGCGTTTTCCCGTCATACATATAATTATAGCAATGATTACTGACCTATATTCAAATGGATGTTCATTCAATACCACCAACGGAAAGGCCTACATAAAGGAGTTTCCTGGACAGATATTGAGTGATCATTTTGGTTTGAAACTGCATCACTTTGCACGAGGAGGCAGGGGCAACTACAGGATAGATGTGGTCACAAAAATATTCTTCGAAACCTACCCTAAATTCAAACCCAACACGCTGGCACTGATAGAATGGACGTCACCCTTCAGGAGAGATTATCCAACCAACGACCACTGGAAACCACACCCACAGCAATCCACCACATGGAGGACTTGGCAAACGATAAACGAAATTAAATTCATCAAGACCCAACCAGGATATGATCTGGACCAAGATCATTCACTGTTCATGCTGAACACCATGTTGAATCTCCAAACATATTTCAAACACAACAACATCAAGTATGTGATGTATCATGGACTTCCATCTGAGATCGACACCAGTTTCCAGGATCACGATGTTTTGCACAAATCCATTGATTGGAATCACGTCTACAACCCAACCACCAGCCAATTGGATTTCGTCAACGAGAATGGATTAAGGGTCAGCCTTGATGACAGGCACCCCAACTCGCAAGGTCATATTCAATGGTCGGATCAATTGATAGAATTTTGTAAAAAACTTTACCCAGGCTTACAAAAATAAAAATATGGCTGATTATTCTTCCATAGTCAACTCACTGCAAATTGAAATAACTTCATACTGTAACGCCTTTTGTCCAGGTTGTGGTAGGAACTACAAGGGTGGCGAAACCATCCCAGAATTAAATTTAAAACACATAGATCTTGACCTTTGGAAAAAAATATTAAATGATGATTTTTTCACACAGAAAGTAAAAATAATAAGTTTGAATGGTATGTTCGGCGATCCTTTGATGCATCCAAAGATATATCAAATGGTGGAACTACTTCCTAAAAACTTGTACATAGAAATTCATACTAATGGTAGCATAAGAAATCCTGAATTTTGGTCTAAGTTTGGAGTGCTTTTATCACAGTTTGATGAACATAGTTTAATTTGGGGCATCGATGGGTTGGAAGACACCAACCATTTGTATCGTAGGGGCACAAAATGGTCTAACATAATCAAAAATTTAGAAGCATTCAACAGTGCTGGAGGAATGTCGGAATGGTGGATGACTGTTTTCCAACACAACAAACATCAAATCTTAGAGACAAAGAAACTTGCTTTGGAATTAAATTGTAAAACTTTTTCAACCAGAGAATCATACAGTGATCGACTGTATGCCAAAAATTACAGAGATATGCCCAGCCATGACTGCGTTGCTGTGAGCCAAGAAGAAATTGAAAGCATTCTTGGTGATAATACTTTTATAGACGTGAATGAGTTCGACAATGATAATGTAATTAATATCTGTCCATGGTTGTCCACAAGATTCGTACAGATCGACAGCAACGGAAAAATTTGGCCTTGTTGCTATACCAGTGAACAACCTGTCACTAAAGCAAATTATGATGACATATGGACTTTTCCTAACATCGAAAATGATCTAAATGTCATGACTTTTGAGGAAATTTTCCAAGGAGAATTTTTTAAAAATACCATAGATGATGTTTGGTCACAAAAAAAATCTCAAATGTGTAATTCATGCATCAGCGGTGTCAAACCTTAAACAGTAAATATATTAAATGAAGATTCAAGAAATTATTGCAGAAAACTTTGCTGACGGTAAAAAAAAGGGTAAAAGTCGTCCGGGCAGAGTGAAGCGAGCAGGTGCATCCTGCAAGGGTTCTGTGACATCATTGAGGGCAAAAGCTAAAAAAGCATCAGGTGAACGAGCGAAAATGTATCACTGGTGCGCCAACATGAAATCTGGAAGGAATAAGTAACAGTATGAAGATGAGAGAAATTTTTGAACGTAAAGTATCCGAGCAAGCCACAGCAGGCGCGACTTCTTCCGGCAACATAGCCTCAGTGGTCAACCCCCATCTATCACCAGGACCGGCCAGAGGTAAGAAATCTTACATAGGTTCGCCGGGTAAATCAGGCACAAAATCTCCCCCACAACCAAAACCAAAAAAACAAAAACCAACAGACAACGCACTGGACTCTAATGTTTCTTTCTTTGGTGCGACAATAAAAAGATAGAAATATCCAACTAAATCGTTTATAATTGTTAAATGTCCGAAGAGATCATACAGTATAGTCCTGATTGGAAATCACACATCACAGAGTTTGTGGCACAGGCCATGAAGGAAGGCAGTGAACAAACATTCTACAAGAACAAAATGGACCTGGACAACATCCAAGGTAGCATATGGATGGCTGTGGTCGATGGCAAGGTCGTCAGCGTTTCGTACGCACAGGAAAGCCACATAACGGGTACTCCCGAATCGTTGAGAGCTTGCAGATATCACATCCTCAAGGCCCACAGGCACGGTCGATATGGGTTCAAGATGATGAAGAAGCAGATCGAATGGGGAAGGCAACAGGGTTACAAGCACTACTATTGGACCTGCGACGTCAAGGACAAAGCAAAGAATAGTCTGTACCAACACAAGAGGAGATATGTGTTCACCAAAGATGACAAATGGTTCGATGACAAAGACTATGTACAACTAAAGTTGGAAACAAATTTGTTGTTTCATGATTCGCCCAAGTCAGACATGTTGCAGTTCATATACTCATACTACATAGATCCAAAATACACATGGAATCCTATCAAATCTGTGATAAAACACAACCACACAGGGCAAGACATACCAGTGGAAGAAATCTTACAATGCGAGTACAGTTAGGAACCATATCAGTCATACACGAAACTTGGTTGCCCTACGCTTCCGCATGCCTGATCAGTTACTGCAACAAGATTCCTCAAATCAAATCCAAGTTCACGTTCAATGATCCATTGTACAAGTACAGACCTATGGAAGAATACAACAACATATTCCAAGAGTCCGGTGTGTTTGGTCTCACCTGTTATGTGTGGAACCAATCCTACAACGATCAACTCATGCAACACTACAAGTCGATCAACCCCGGCGGCATCACCATGTACGGTGGACCCAATGTGCCGGAGGATCCGGAGTTGGCCCAGCAGTTCGCAGATGAAAGGCCATGGGTCGACATATTTTGGGTGGGTCCTGGAGAAAAATTGATCAGCGAGTTCCTGCTGAACATGGACCAACCGTTGCACACGCATCAAGGATCATTTGGCAGGACATGGAACAATGTTCAAGTTGGCAGGAAGTTGTATCAGATAGCACCAGAAGAGATGCCCACACCCTACATAGATGGCGTGTTCGATTCCATACTGGCGGAAGAGAAACGAGTCAAGGCATCTTTCGAGACCAATCGGGGATGCCCCTACAAGTGTGCATTCTGTGACTGGGGCGGACAGGCGAGATCAAAAGTCACAAAATTTGATTTGGACAGGGTGTATGAACAACTGGACTTTATATACAACAGGAAAAACATCGCCGAATTGGAGATACTTGACGCGAACTTTGGCATGCTGGAGCGAGATCTTGAAGTGGTCAAACAGATGAAACAGCACAAGGATGCCACGGGAAACAATCCCAAGATATCCTACTCCGGTCTTGCAAAAAATGGATCCAAATGGTTGCCTGAGATAATAGACATCATCCATCATGACCTTGATGCTGACCAACGCAACCTAAAAGTGAGTTTCCAAACACACTCAGAAAAAACATTGGAAACCATAAATCGTGCCAACATCAAGAACGACAAGTTGATTCCATTGATAGAGTCATTCAAACAGAAAGGCTTGCCAGTGACGTCGGAAATGATCATAGCACTGCCAGGTGAAACAGCAGACTCTTGGTTGTACACACTGCAAAAGGATTACGAGCTGGGCATCGATTTCATGCGTACATACTTCCTTAATCTTGTGCCCAACACAGAAATATACACCAAAGAATTCAAAACCAAGAACAGAGTCAAATCAAAGGTATTGGCTTTTCCGTACTCATTCAGTGGACTTGGTTACAAGAAACTTCACACAGATCCGGAGTACAGGGATGAAAGAAGCACATACGAATTCGAAGAAATCGAGATCATGCACGAGTGCAGTTCCTACAATTTGGATGAGGTGGTGCGTATGTTCGACTACTGGTGGTTCTATCACAACTTCCATAATTCGAGGGCATTGAACCTGACCATGAAGAGCCTGCATGACACACAGCATGACATCAAATTCCAGATCACTTGGTTCTATCAGCACTTGGACAAGATGCCTTTCATGCGACAATTGGTGGAAAAGAATCGTGCTATCATAAAGAACATATTCAAGGACGAACCAAGGACAGAAGTAAAAGATCTCGCCACATATCTGTACTTTTCAAGATGCCTGCGTTCGGATGAAATATACCAGTTCTGGCACAACAAGGATCAATTCATTGAAGATCTCAGTCAGGTGTATCCAAGAGAGTTGGTGGAACAGGATGTTGCAGAATGGAAGACGGATTTTGACATGAGCATGTATGGCACAGATGCACGGATCAAACCACAGGAGGCCTTGGCGATTGCACATGAAAGATAATTGGCAAGAGATCATATCCAACGAGATATGGCAGTGTGACGACTTTTTACCAGATGAGATGGTGGATGAAATACTTGTTCAAATGTCAAACACGCAAGGAAAAACTTTGGATGGTGCGGATGCCAAACACTTGGTTGGAAAAACTTACTACAATTACAATGTGCTGAACGATCTCAGACACATCGAGGAGTATAGGACTTATATAATAGACAAATTAAACACACTGTACGAGCCTGTGCTTGGCAAAACTGCACTCACAAAAGATCTTTCACCACTGAACTATTTTTTCAAAACATTTAATCCCAAGGTGAGCAAGTATGATCTACACACAGAATCACCTGAATTGTTCGGTGATGTAGTTTTCATGCTGTACCTGTCCGACGAACCCGATGGTGACCTTGTGATACCAGACAAAACACAGTGCATGGAAATGATGACAGAAGGATTCAGCGAAATGATGCAAAAAGTTCAAGTGCGATTTGCAGGTCCGTTGTCGATCAAACCACAAAAGAACAAGTGTGTAGTGATGAGAGTTGGATTGGCACATATGGTCGAACCATGCAGTGGCAACAGACCCTGCGTGACCGGATGGAGTTTTGCTTCCGACGAATACGTTAAAAATTATTCTAAAAATTAAGTTCCTGAATGTCTCTTTGGTCAGGCAGACTGAACATCAGTGCAATTCTATCTTCTGAACCACCGTGCTCCACAGAATGTTTGAAACCTGTGTTGAGGAAATATGCTCTACCATCCGCTGGCATTTCATATGACTCTTCCACACCCCTGCGCCAAACCTTGTTGACCACATTCGTTGTCCCCTGTATAGGAACTATAACCCTCACTGCGTAGGAAGGGCAGTAGTCGATGTGTGGTGTTAGGAATTTGCCAGCAGTGATTCTCGAAAGCCTTACTCTTATGGGAGTGGATTTGAACTGAGATTCTATGGCTTCCTTGATGTATGAATTTTGATAAAGTGGCAAAGGATGATACCAGTTGTGTTCGTTCATCGCGGGAGGTAACTTTTCGTCACGGAAAACTTTGGTCTTGTACTTCACTGTCTTCCTTTGCCCTTCCAACACGTTGTTGGCCTGTAGCCTGCATTCCGTCTTAAGATCATCCAAATCCAACACATCGTTGAGGCTTGGCTCGAAGTATGTGAGATTTATCTGTCTAAAGTGCTCATAGTTAGATTCTGCCAGTTCCAGATGGTTTGAACAAAGTCCCCTGTTGGCCTGGAACACACTGACCCATTCTTGGTCCAATCTTACAACTTCTTCTTGCAGTTTTTGGATGTCAAATGACTTGCCCGGTATGGGTGCAACGCTCGGTAATTGATATTTTTTTCTAATTAACATGATCTACTGTATACTTTTTATACTTATTTTTGCTTCTTGTCAAGAGTTCTTGGTGTTGGTCGATATTTACTTTGCCCATCACAAACACAGTCAATCTTTCCTTTTTTTCTTGTTCGTCTATGTCCACTCCGTGGGGCTGTGATTGATGGCTTATTGCGTAGACATCTGTGTCATCAGGAACATATGTGTATGTTTTTGGTTGTTGGAGTATGCTTTTGTTTTTGAAGGTGGGATCATAATCCTTGCAGAGATAGAGCTTGTCACGTGATCCCGACACTATCAATCTGTAACCCGAAGGTTCGTTGTTTACATGATGATCGACCAACCATTGCTCCATGGTTGTATGGTGCCTCAGTCTCACATCACTGTCGAAAGACGACTCACAACCATCCACGTGCGGCCAAACATCCGACTGGCTCCTACCGATGGTCACATAACAAAAATACTCATAAGGAAGATGTTGCTCCATCCAACCTATGAGATCCGGATACTTCTTGGCGAAAGGGCTCCATGTACCAGGAGGACCGAAAGGTATGCTCTTGTCACGTATGCCATTTTCACCGTTGCCCAGCAAAACTTCCAAATTCCAATATGCGTATGATTCATCGCCCTCGAAGGCATCGATTATAGATTGCTTGTTGGGTATGGGTGGAAGATCTATAGGACAGAATATCATTGTAAGTTTACGGTGGTGATGTAAGTTCTGCTCTGCACAATGTATTTGACCGCTCCGAGTATGTCCACCAATGTGTCATTTTCAATCACGTTGGGATTTATTATGGACACCTTGCATTTGCCGATGTGCTGTTTCTGGATATGATCAACTGTGGTGGCCAATATGGATTTTTCCAAAGGATAGTCCTGTCTGACCGTGCTCCACAGATGAGGCGATGCCCTGTCAGTGCCTATGTTGATGATGTGCTTGTTGTGATTTTTCCAGCGTTTGTAAACCTTCCACAACATGTCTGTCTGAGATGTGCCTGGCCCTGCATGGGCACAATTGACGAACACATCACACTTGTAGGATTCAAGAATTATCCTATCTTGTGCATCGTCATCAGTGACATCAAATCCGTTGGATCTGCTGAATCCCACGCAGTCACCAAGATTGTTGTATAAGAATCCACCGACCAGTCCCGTATGGCCTGTTATTGCATATTTCATTGTGTATATTATACTTATTTTTGTGTTTTTTGTCTATTCAAAAATACAGGTGTTAATTGCAATATTATAAATAGTTTACATGGGCATACTAAAAAATATTCTTATAGAACTCGAGAAAAACAAGCAACCAAAGGAATCAAACAAACAAGGAAAACTGTTCGATCTCGAAAAAACCATCAGAGAGATGGCCAAAGCCAGAGGACTAATGCCACGAAATTTTTTAATTAAAATAGCAGAGCAAAATCCAAAAATTGCTCAAAATCGAATCATACAAAAATTAATAGGTGAACAGGATGTGCCCACACAAAAAGGAAGAGATGCCAAACCAGAAGTTTTGACCAAGCGAGCAATGAATGTGGTTAAGAAACAGATTAAAAAAGATGCCAACAAAGAACGCAGAAGAATGGACAAGGATGCTGTGGGCGAGGATGTAAAAGACCAATTCACTAAACTGATTAACCCTATGGGTCAAGATTCTACGTCACTGGAAAAAATCAAACAGTCACCTGGATTCCATGAATTGATTTCAACAATGTTTGCTTCAGGCACACAAGCAGACATGGATTGGGACGAAATATTTTCTGCCATGTCAAAGATGTTGAACATGAATCCCATTGAAATCAAAGCCATCCTACAACAAGACGGTATGGATTTTGCTGAACCAGATGCGGCAGAACGGTTCAAACAAAACATGGGCGCCACAGGTTTCCTTGGCAAAGGCAAAAGCAAAACTTTAAATTCTATGTATGAAGACGAACATCAAGATCGTGGCTATGCTCAAATGATTATTCAACAACATCAAGACGAATACAAAAAGTTCATGGACACAGGAGATCTAATGGATGCTCCAACCATATATGAAAAATTATTTGCTTACTTCTCATCATCAGATGCTGACGACATGATGCCATACGGCACACAAAAAGCACGTGATGGTGATCCATATGTGTGGTTGGTAGACAAGTTGGATGAACTGGGACTCATCATAGAAGAAGGCAATGAGTTTGCACAAAAGGTGAGACAACTCAAAGCCACAGGCGCCAAGAAAGGCACCAAGTTCAAAACATCAGATGGTGAAGAACACACACTGGAACAAGTTTCAAAAAAGACAATCGACAATTTTCACACAGAATTAGACCGGTTGGTACACAAATATTTTGGACACTCATCAGATGAGAAAAAAGAAAAGGTCAAAGAAGATGACGACAAAGGTGAAGTGATGGTAGGTTCATACCAAACCAAACATTTTGATATTTGTCCTTCAGCCACACAATTATACAAAGACATTGATGTTGAGGATATGGACTTAGCTGAGCGTTCTGCCAAACTACATGACACGCTATTCTACATGGAAAAGCATGCCATGGAAATGAAAAAAGCAGAACCAGAATACATTGCTATGATGCAGAATCTAGCTGATCAAATCATGGCCATGGCGGGCATGATGGGATTGGAATCAGAACATTCATATGTGCAAGGACATGTTGATGCTGTCAAAGATTTAAATGAAGCCATCGCAGAATCTAAAGCAATCACAGAACAAGAATTTGACGAAGCGGCAGGCAAAAAGGATGCCTGCTATCATAAAGTAAAAGCAAGATACAAAGTATGGCCTTCAGCTTATGCCTCTGGTGCTCTGGTGCAGTGTCGCAAAAAAGGCGCGGCCAACTGGGGCAACAAGAGCAAGTAATGAAGTTATACGAAATAGACGAAAATCTCAAAAAATGGTTTAAGGAAAAATGGGTAAGGTTTGGTCCTGACGGCAAGATCCGTGGCGACTGTGCCAGGGGTTCTTCTTCAGAAGGCAAACCCAAATGTCTGCCACAATCCAAAGCACACGCACTGGGCAAAAAAGGCAGAGCCACAGCGGCATCACGCAAACGCAGAGAAGATCCCAACAAGAACAGACAAGGCCCTGCAAAGAACGTCAAGACCAAATAGTCCATGGATTGGCAAAATTTTAGTTCCGAACTGGAAGTTGGCATAACAAGTTATTGCCAGGCAGAGTGTCCGTTGTGCGACAGGACTTTCCGATTAGATAATCTTAGACTGCTTCACATAGACAAAAATGATTTTGAGAAAATTTGCCAAGACCTCCCCGACACTATCAAGACCATAAGGATATGCGGTGACTATGGAGATCCATTGATGAATCCACACCTCGATGAAATACTGGACTACCTGGTGTTCGGAAAAAAATTAAATTTTAGAATACACACCAATGGCGCCATCAGGAAACAAGAATGGTTCTCCGACTGTGCCAAATACGGTGATCATTGCGAGTTCGTGTTCGGCATCGATGGCACCACCGCTGAAGTAAATGACATCTACAGGAAGAAAGTAGATTTCGACAAGGCATGGAACAACATGCTGGCGTGCGCCAAGTCACTGCCAATGGGCAAAGTGACATGGCAGTTCATAGTGTTTCCACACAACTATCATCAGGTAGATGATGCCAAACGTCTTGCAGGTCAACACAACATAGAGATATCGTTCACAGTGAACACGAGACCTCCGTTTGATGATGATGAGGAACCTTGGATATTAGATCAAGAAAAACAGGACATATTGGTCAACAAGTACAACGCATGGATGGAGGACTTTTAAATGGCCATCAAGTGCAAAACCCAGAGTTTGGTAATAGAGTATGACAAGAAATTATGGCCTTGTTGCTTCGTGGCCAATTCACACTACAATAGTGATTATCTCAAAAAATTACCAAAAGATTGGAACGATCTGTCCTTGCACAGCATCAAGGAAATTTTAAGTCACCATGCCTACACCGATCACTTCAACGATGCGGATTGGCAATCAGAAAGATGTGACAGCATATGCAAAAAAGAATGCAGTGAAAATGATCCAAGGTAAATATCCCATGCAGGAAAAAATTTTTAACATAATCTCAGAACGACTTGGTATCAGCCTATCAAAAATTACTTTGGAATCTCACTTGGTGGATGATCTCGGCGCGGACAGCTTGGATGGCTTAGAAATCATCATGGACATCGAGGATCAATTTGGTATTACCATCGATGACCAACATGCAGAGTCCATAGTTAGAGTCAAAGACATAGTGGCCATAGTTGAATCCAAATAATTAAAAGTGATGCGTAAACCTTTCGTGTACTTGCCAGACATCCTCTACGACCAAAGTGAACTGCTTGATATCCTGGCAAACAAGTGCGAATGGTTCGAAATGGATGGCACTGCCGACGCTCCATTGGTCAACAAGCAAGACACTCCAGACAGCATTAGGAAATTTTTTAACTACCAAGATCCATTTGTTACCTGTGGTTTCGTCAAAGTGGATGTCAAGTATGATCTGGTTCCACACGAAGACGAAGTAATACTCGCACCAGTGTTCGAATCACCAGAATTGATGAAAGAGCTCCCACAATATTACATAGATTGGTTGAAGATCATTTCAGCAAGAGACTGGGCAATCAGTTTCCCTGTGTCTGGTGATTTCACGAATGTGACAACAAAGATGTTCTACAAAGAGAACAAGGAATACATAGATGAATTTTCATTGAGCAAGGCACCTGCACTGTTTCGCACACGCGGTGAATACCTGCATGGCGTTGTAAACACATCTGCAGAGCCCAGAATATTATTCCAATTGAGTTTCAAGGGCCATGACATATACAAAGCGTTCGAAGAAAATGTATATCCGAGTGAGATCCATAAACAAGCATTATAAATACAACAAATGAAACTTAATGAACTTGACCTACAATTACAACATCCACAAGCGGGTGATATTTTAACATTTGAATTCGGCGATGATCTAGCTATAGACACACCCATCATCGAAGTCAGGGGCGAAAACATTCTGATTTACACAGACGATATCACAGGCAAATTATTATCAGATATAGAAGAGGCAGAATACAGAGGCAGAAAAGTTCCATTGGGCAAACCAATGAGAGGCGATGTAAAAAAATTTAAAGTTTATGTCAAGGATCCCAAGACAGGCAACGTCAAAAAAGTCAATTTTGGTGACCCCAACATGAGAATCAAGAAATCAAATCCAGCAAGACGCAGATCATTTAGAGCAAGACACAACTGTGCTAACCCAGGTCCAAGAACAAAAGCACGATACTGGTCTTGTCGTAAATGGTAACCCGGAAATTAATCGAAGAAGATGTGGCTTGGTTAAACACCGATCCCGACGACCTATGGATCTTTGATAAATTAATCCTGTCAAGAAAATTAGGATATCAGTGCGGTCCTGCCGGAGTGGATGTGCCACACGATGGATTCTACATAGTCCGCCCCACAACAAACTGTGTGGGATTAGGATTGGGAGCATACGAACAATGGCTTACTGTGAAAGGTTGGACTGATCATCTTCAACCAGGAACTTTTTGGTGTGAGATATTCGAGGGTGACCATATATCCGTCGACTACGAATGGGGAGATCCTATCCTCAGTGTGCAGGGTTTTAGATATCCTGAATCATTTACTAAATGGAAGAAATGGATCAAAGTTGATGTTGTGCATGAAATCCCGCAAATACTAAAAACGATATCTAAAAAATATCAATATATGAATTGTGAATTCATAGGTGGAAAATTAATCGAAGTCCATCTTAGATGTAATCCTGATTTCGATCATGGTAACACAGAGTTCATTCCTGTCTGGCAGGGGCAAGACACTACACCTCCGGATGGTTACACATACATAGAGTGTCCCGAATACAACCATCGCATCGGTGCTTTTATACGGTAAATACCTATATGAAAATTGTAGAATTGATCAATTTGCCAGCATCAAGTCAAACACACTCACCACAGTCACCAGGTTCACGCGGATTAAAACTAATCAAAACCAAACCATCCAAAAGATATTTCGACCCCCGGTTCGATAAAGCATCAAAGCAAAAAAAACAATAGACAAAAGTAAATTTTTGTTTTATAATACGAGCAACAAGGAGATCCTTATGAAAACACTTAATCAAGAAGAACAAGCAAAAGTGAAACATGTCATCGAAAGTGGCATTAAAGTAAAACAAGAAGTGCAAGACCTATCGGAAGGTTTGAGAGACACTGTGAAAGCAGTGGCAGAGGAATTGGAGATCAAACCCGCTCTGCTCAATAAGGCCATCGCAGTTGCATTCAAAGAATCATTGGCATCAGAAAAACACGATATCGAAGAGCTGGAAGAAATTCTTGCCATCGCAAAGAAAATATAGCATGAAACCCTATCAATGGTTGGCGTGGTTGGGCACCGCAGTGCTGATCACAGCGGCCACACTGGCGGCCTTCAATGTGTATCCTGTTTATGTTTGGTTGTTTATAATTGCCAATTCTATCTGGGTAGCAGTGGGGGTGCTGTGGCGTGAAAATTCTTTGATTGTCCTAAATGCAGGATTGACAGTAATATATGTCATTGGAATGATATTTGGATGAGTTACGTAGACGCACTGTTTGATCGAGACACGGACAAGATATCCGTGGTCGAACGGATCAAGGGCGAAAGGCGGTATGTGGAATATCCTGCTCGCTATGTTGCGTACTATGACGATCCCAAAGGGAAGTTTAAATCTGTGTATGGCACTCCGGTGTCAAGGATAGCAACCAAATCGGGCAAGGAATTCAAACGTGAAGTCCACATGCAGTCAGGCAAACGTCTGTATGAATCGGACATCAATCCAATCTTCCGCTGTCTGGAGGAAAACTACCTCAACAAGGATGCTCCGGAACTACAGGTAGCGTTCTTTGACATCGAGGTGGACTTTGATCCCAACAAGGGTTATGCCAAACCCGCAGATGCTTGGGCGCCAATCATTTCTATCACCGTGTATCTGCAGTGGTTGGATCAGTTGATATCATTGGCCATACCACCCAAGGATTTCCCCAATCCTGAAATTATTGAAAAAGAATTTGAAAACACCATGCTGTGTGAATCCGAAGCAGACATGTTGGATAAATTTATCACAATTATAGAAGATGCTGATGTGCTGAGCGGATGGAACTCGGAAGGTTTTGATATTCCCTACACAGTGAACAGGATTTCCAAAGTGATGTCAAAGGATGACACACGCAGATTGTGTCTGTGGAACACATATCCACGCAAGAGAACATTTGAAAGATTTGGCAACGAAGAAGTCACATATGACATCATTGGCAGAGTACACTTAGACTACATGCAACTATACAGGAAATACACTTATGAAGAACGGCATTCATATGCTCTTGACTTTATTTCCAAGATGGAGTTGGGTGAACAAAAGACCCCATACGAAGGCACTCTGGATCAATTGTACAACAAAGATTTTGTGAAGTTCATGGAATACAACAGGCAGGACGTGGCACTGCTGGGCAGGTTGGATGCCAAACTGAGATTTATTGATTTGTCCAACGAACTGGCACACCAAAACACCGTGTTAATACAGACAACCATGGGTGCTGTGGCAGTGACAGAACAGGGCATCATCAACGAAGCACACAGGCGTGGCATGGTAGTTCCAGATCGTGTTAGACGTGAACCAGGATCGGATCCGGCGGCGGGTGCCTATGTGGCATATCCCAAGAAGGGTCTGCAGGATTGGATAGGATCCATCGACATCAATTCACTGTATCCATCTGTGATCAGAGCATTGAACATGGCTCCGGAAACCATCGTGGGCCAACTCAGACAATCACTCACAGAGGAAGAAATGGAACGCAGGATGACCATTGAGAAGAAATCCTTCGCGGGTGCTTGGGAAGGTGAGTTTGGTTCACTTGAATATCAAGCAGTGATGCGAAAGGATCGGGCACAGAGCATAACCATTGATTGGGAAACAGGAGAGTCAAACATATTAAGTGCCGCTGAAGTACATGAACTGATTTTCAATTCAGATCAACCATGGATGTTGAGTGCTAATGGCACAATATTCACGCATGAGTTTGCAGGAGTTATTCCTGGACTATTAGAACGCTGGTATGCAGAACGTAAGGAACTGCAAGCCAAAAGGAAGAAGGCCATCGATGCCGGCAACAAGACCGAACAGGCATTTTGGGATAAAAGACAACTTGTAAAAAAGATTAATCTAAATTCGCTGTATGGTGCTATCCTAAATCCAGGTTGTAGATTCTTTGACACACGCATAGGACAGTCAACCACACTCACAGGAAGATGCATCACAAGACACATGGCATCCAAGACCAACGAGATCATCTGTGGAGAGTATGACTACAAGGGACCGGCCATAATATATGGTGACACAGACTCTGTGTATTTCTCCGCATATCAACCACTCAAATCGGAGATCGATGCAGGCAACATTCCGTGGAACAAAGAAAATGTTGTGCAACTGTATGATTCTGTGGCGGCGGAAGTCAACAAGTCTTTCCCCAAGTTCATGCAACAGTCATTCAATTGCCCCGGCACATATGGCAAACTGATTGCGGGCGGTAGAGAAGCAGTGGGATCAAAGGGACTGTTTATCACAAAGAAAAGATATGCCATGAAGATATACGATCTCGAAGGCGAACCCGTGGACAAGATCAAAGCCATGGGGTTAGATCTAAAACGTTCGGACACACCCGCATACATCCAGGATTTCCTATCAGATGTGTTGGACATGGTGCTGACCGGCAAGACCGAAGAAGAAGTCATGGACTTCATCGCAGACTTCCGTTTGGAATTCAAAAAGATGCCAGGATGGGAGAAAGGCTCCCCACGTCGTGTGAACAAACTCACTGAATACCATTCACGTGAAAAGAGAAAAGGCAAGATCAACATGCCCGGACATGTCAGAGCGGCCATCAATTGGAACACCCTCAAAAAGGTTTACAACGACAAGTATTCCATGGACATCATCGATGGCCAAAAATGCATCGTGTGTAAACTCAAGGACAATCCCATGGGGTACACATCTATCGCATATCCAACAGATGAACTGAGAATACCAGATTGGTTCAAAGAGTTACCATTCGCAGATGACGAAATGGAATCAACTCTTATCAACAAAAAATTAGAAAACCTCATCGGTGTTTTGGATTGGAATCTTGGCAATTCCGAAGCAGAAAATACCTTTGACAAATTGTTTAATTAGAGTTGACTTTAGCTCTAAATAATTCTATAATAAAAACACTTAGGAGATACACAGTATGAAAGATACACTACAAGACATCGTCAAGCACACTCATTCTCTCGGTTTCATAGACCTTGTGAAGGTGGTGGGTGACGACAAATCAACAACAATAGATGCCATGGCGGAAGACAGATCTGTTGTGGTCAAATCAGAATTAAAGACACCAGTGAGTGAATGGAAGGGAACGTTCGGTATGCCAAACTTGGGCAAACTCGATATCCTGTTAAAACTTCCGGTGTACAAAGACAAAGCAGAAATCACAGTCAACACACAGGAACGCAACAACGAAACTGTGCCCGTAGGATTGCATTTTGAGAACGATTCCAAAGATTTTAAAAACGACTATCGCTTCATGAATGCTGAAATTGTCAGTGAAAAATTAAAATCTGTGCAGTTCAGGGGTGTGAATTGGCATGTCACTATCAAGCCAACCATGCCAGATGTGCAGAGATTAAACTTCCAAGCACAAGCGAACGCAGAAGAAAATGTGTTCACTGTGTCAACAGACGGTGATGCACTCAAATTCAAGTTCGGAGATGCTTCATCACACGCAGGTGAATTTACATTTGCAAAAGGCATCACAGGCAAACTCACAAAGACGTGGGCATGGCCAGTGGCACAGGTCACACAGATTCTAAAATTGATTGAATCTAATGAATGTGAGATGTCATTCTCAGATGATGGTGCACTGCAAATCACACTTGATTCAGGAATGGCTTCATATCAATACATCCTACCAGCACAAACCAAGTAGATGAATACCAACCTCACTGCTGAACAAAAAGATTATGCTGTGTTTCTTCCAGCACTGAGTGGATTCTTTGCTACATTCGTAGGCAAACAACGTCATGAGGAATATGTAGACAACTCTCGAATTCCTCAACATTTTACAAATGGCGTTGAAAGTTTGAACTGGCTCAACCCCCAACAAGGACTGTTCCAATACAATTGGACATTGTACTCAGCGGGTCACGCCGATCTCGACATCAACAGAGATTCTCCTAAGGAAGACATGATCCGCAATCGTGATAGATCATCATCTTGGCTACTCGGCGACTCAGGTGGTTTCCAAATAGGTAAGGGTGTTTGGGAAGGTGATTGGAAAGATCCTAACTGTCCCAAGGCTAAAAAGAAACGTGAGCAGGTTCTTGCGTGGATGGATGCTTACATGGACTACGGTATGATACTTGATATTCCGGCCTGGGTGGCTCGTTCACCAGCAGGCGCCAAAGCAACTGGCATAGACAACTATCAGGATGCCGTCAATGCCACAAGGATCAACAACGATTATTTCATGAAGAATCGTACAGGTTCTTGTAGATTTTTAAATGTGTTGCAGGGTGAAAATCATGCTGATGCTGACGATTGGTATGAGCAGATGAAAGACTACTGTGATCCCAAGAAATATCCCGAAACACATTTCAACGGTTGGTCCATGGGCGGACAGAACATGTGTGATGTGCACCTTGTGTTGAAAAGATTAGTGGCACTAAGATTTGACGGACTGCTGGAAAAAGGCAAACATGACTTCATGCACTTCCTTGGCACATCAAAACTGGAATGGGCCACACTGCTCACAGACATCCAACGAGCAGTCAGAAAACATCACAATCCAAATTACACAGTAACGTTCGACTGTGCATCTCCATTTTTGGCCACAGCCAACGGACAAATCTACTGTGAATTGGAAACCAATGATCGTGAAAAATGGGTGTACAGAATGGTTCCATCCATCGACAACAAAGCATTTGCCCAGGACAAAACCCCATTCTCAGAAGCATTTGTGAGAGAAGGCAAGCACACAAGTTTTATGAATTCACCCATCACCACAGGACTCACTGCCAAGGACATCTGCATTTATGGTGCGGGTGATCTCAACAAGATTGGTAAAGAAGGCAAGACATCATGGGATTCATTTTCATATGCCATCATGATGGGCCACAATGTTTGGATGCACATCAACGCAGTGCAGGAAGCCAACAGACAGTATGATGCTGGTAAAATACCAAACATGTTGATCAACGAATCATTCGATCGAGTGATGTTCCGTGATATTGTGGAAGCGATATTTTCAACGGATGACAGATCCGTAGCAGATGCTATAATAGAAGAGTATTCGAGATATTGGATGAGTATTATAGGAACCAGGGGTGCAACAGGCAAAAAAACAGTAAATGCGTCAACACAGTTTAATAATTTATTCGAGGAGGTTTAAATGTCAGACGAAAAGATAATCTATTTCAAACAGCAGTTGAAAAAGTTAAAGAAACAAGTCAAGCAGATGGAAGCACAGCGTGAAAAGACAAGATCTTGGAATCACAAAGCAGAACTGTTGGAAATGAAAAAGCAGAAATTATATTGGAAGGATCTGTTACACGGCATCGAAAACATGACCGATGAAGAAATTGATGCATATGTGCAGGAGCACACACTGTCTACACCTTTAAGTGAATATGAATGGATCGAGGAGATGACCAAAGATGAAACGTGATTATCATGATGGCGTAAAAGAAGGTGCCACATTTTTTGTCGGTAAAGAAGTAGAAAAAACACCCACAGAAGGTATGAAAACTCTGTTTGTGGTTGACTTGCAGAGAACTGCCACTGTGCTGAGAAACGCAGAAAAAAATTCATGCAAACACATCTACTTTGGTGCCAATCATTCATACAAAGTCATGGATGGGCAAGAAGTACAATCGATCGCATCACAACTCAGATACTTTTTAGACAGAGATTATCATGTGACCATAGATATGAATCCAGACTACAAGTTTACAGACATCACCGATCTACTGTCATATTCCAAGTTTACCATTGTGTATGGTGTCACAGTGGAAAATGTAAACAATATTCAAGGCAATGTGGTCATCAAGATCGATGACAAGGACTTTAAAGCAACAAATCCAGGTGTGTGGTGTTGGTCTGTGAAAGACATGATGAAGAAAAAGAACTACACTGCTTGGGACAAATACGGAGACGACACAACGATATGAAAACAATATGGGTAACATTTAAGAAGGAAGGCATTCACAAATATCCTGCGGCACTGGAAGATCCCAAATTAAAGACTGGCGACGAATACGACGTGTCTTTTTTAGGATACCCGCACAGACACATATTCCATTTTAAGGTGTGGATCGAGGTCTTCCATGATGATAGAGATATAGAATTCATTCAATTCAAAAGATGGCTCGAAAAGTTATACAGCGAAAAGACATTGGAATTGGACTATAAATCTTGCGAAATGATCGCTGATGCATTGGCACAACAGATCAAAACAAGATATCCTGGCAGACATATCAAAATCGAAGTGTCGGAGGATGGCGAAAATGGTTGTGATATCGACTATCCAAAAGAAGAGGATCAACCTTCTAACAAATCATTCTTTAAAAAGATAGACGAACAGGTAAGGAGTATCATAAACTAATGACAGTTTATTCTTCACATGATTGGCGTAAAAACACAGATGATGCTATTGTTGTTGCTTCCAACATAGGTATACAACTTGAAGCAAACAAAAGTAAAGTTATCTTTACCAATCCAAAAACTCTGCAAAGAGAAGAAGTTGATGTTTCAAGACTGGTTAGGGTGTTCGTTAACAACATGGAATCCAACAAAAGGAGTGTGAAATGAGCAATCCAGGACCTTACAAGTTTGAACACACCATTGTGATAGCATCCGACAAAACCACAGAACGTGGTGGATACTATGACACAGAGGGTGGCGCTCTCAACGGCAACTACACAGACTTCGATGTTGGCTGTATGGTGTCAAATGACTTGGGTCGCAAGGGTTATGAGTATGGTGTGGACTTCTACTTTGAGGACGCAGGCTGTGATGAAGTATGTTTTTCAGTGAAAGACAAAAAGTTATTAACATATCTTTCAACCAGATATACAACTGTTGCGGCGGAGGACAGCATACACGGATGATTTACATTGTAGACATTGAAGCAGTGGAAACTCGTTACACCGCAGAATGGAAGAAGTATCTGCCACCACAGCTGGAGAAATCCACAGGTCACAAAGTGGTCACTATATCAGGTGGTGAAACTCCGCAGGCAACCACTCCAGGTGCTTTCCTAAACTTTGGTGGCACCAATGTGTACAAATCCAAACAACTCGAACAAATTGCAACCATGTTCTGTGCTGGTAAGATCAAAGATGGTGATTACTTCCTGTACACAGATGCCTGGAATCCCACTGTGATACAATTGAAATACATGGCAGAACTGTTGGGTGTAAAGATTAAAATTGGTGGCATGTGGCACGCTGGCTCATATGACCCTGCAGACTTTTTGGGCAGACTGATTGGTGATGCTAAATGGGTGAGGCAAGCAGAAATCAGCATGTTCAACTGTTATGATCACAATTTTTATGCCACAGACTTTCACATCAAACTGTGGGATAAGGCATTCTTTAATATTGAATACAATCAACCAAATGTAGTGAGAACAGGTTGGCCCATGGAATACTTTGACAAAGAGTTGGAACCATACAAGGGAATGCCCAAAAAGAATCAAATTGTGTTTCCACATCGTTTGGCGCCAGAGAAGCAACCAGAAATATTCTATGATCTAAAAGAAGCACTGCCACAGTATGATTTTATCGTGTGTCAGGAACGCCAACTCAAGAAACACGAATATCACAATCTACTGGCAGAATCCAAACTGGTGTTTTCAGCGAATCTACAAGAAACACTGGGCATATCAGGCTATGAAGGATTGATACTTGACTGCATGGTGATGGTACCAGATCGACTGTCATACACAGAGATGTTCCTTGACACAATGAAATATCCAAGTGTGTGGACAAAAGACATGAAGAATTATCAAAAAAACAAACAAAAAATTATGGACAGAATCGTTGACTTGATGGAAAATTATTCTAAATATCTCACAGAAATTGCAAGGCAACGTAAAAAATTACAAACAGAATTTTTCCACGGATTTAACTTGTATGACGCAATCGCAGAAAGTATAATAGAAGAATGAGCATATCAGACACAATCAAGCAAAGAATAGAATCATCCGGCGACAGATTTTGGGCAGGTGATAACATTTCACAACACATCCGCGAAGGTGAACATCAACAATTGATCGATGAACTAACAGGCAAGTTTGAATCTGTTTTAGATTCACTCATCATCGATCGTGAAACAGATCCAAATTCCCAGGACACAGGCAGAAGATTGGCCAAGATGTATGTGAATGAACTCATGCAAGGCAGATACTTTCCTATGCCAAATGCAACTGCGTTTCCTAACCATGTCGATGACGGTTATGACGGAATGTTGGTTGTCAGATCTGAACTGAGATCCGTGTGTTCACATCATCATCAGCCCGTAAGTGGTGTTGCATACATTGGAATAATTGCCGCAGACACTCTAATTGGTTTGAGCAAGTACACAAGAATCGCTCAATGGTGTGCAAGACGTGGCACACTGCAAGAAGAATTATGCAACGACATAGCCAGAGAAATAATGAAGGCAACTGGTTCTAAAAACGTCGGTGTGTACATCCAAGCAACTCATGGTTGTTGTGAGAACAGAGGCATAATGGCTCATTCGAGTCTTACACAAACCACTGTGCTCAAAGGTGCTTTCAATAATGACTCGGCTACTAAAAAAGAATTTATGGACAACATCAAATTACAGCAAGAGTTTGCACCAAGATGAGAATAGAATCAGATATCAAATTAGATTTCAAAGACGTCCTATTTAGACCCAAACGTTCACAACTTACATCACGCAAAAATGTTGAATTAGAAAGAGATTTTGAATTCAAACACTCCACACAAAAGTGGCAGGGTGTTCCCATCATTGCGGCCAACATGGATGGCGTTGGCACATTCACAATGGCCAAGGCACTGCAAAAACACAATTTACTCACAGCAATCAGGAAACACTACACAGTTGATGACTGGCATCAGGCAGTCAAGACAGGACTAAAATTAAAGAATGTAATGATCTGTACCGGTTCTGCCTATCAATACAATCAGGAAGCACCAGACTATGACACCATGAAAAAAGTTTTATCAGCATATCCAGACATTCGTTGGATCTGCATCGATGTTGCCAATGGCTATCAACAGAACTTTGTGGACTTTGTCAAACGAGTCAGAGACGAATATCCAGACAAAATCATTGTGGCCGGTAATGTGATCACAGCAGAGATGGTCGAAGAACTCATCATCGATGGCTGTGATGTTGTCAAATGTGGCATTGGTCCTGGATCTGTGTGCACCACAAGATTGATGACAGGAGTGGGCATGCCCCAACTGTCGGGTTTGATCGAATGTGCTGATGCAGCTCATGGAGTTGGCGGACACATCATAGCAGATGGTGGTTGCACAGTGCCAGGTGATATTGCCAAGGCATTCGGTGGTGGTGCTGACTTTGTGATGTTGGGTGGCATGTTGGCGGGCACAGACGAGTCCGAAGCAACCGTTCAAGATGGTCGAGTCACTTTTTATGGCATGAGTTCAGACAAGGCCATGGAAACACATGGTGGCAGACACTCATATCGTGGTTCTGAAGGCAAAGTAGTGTCGATACCCCACAAGGGTGCTGTAGAGACCGTTATCACGGACTATTTGGGTGGTTTAAGGTCCACTTGCACATACATAGGTGCCAAAAGATTAAAAGATATTCCCAAGTGTACCACATTCGTACAGGTGCACAATCAAGTAAACACGGTGTTCGGTAATGGCAGATAAAAAATACTATACTTGGAAACAGATTGAAACCATGTCGCTGTTCCTGGCTGATTTAGTTGAACCCAAACTGTTCACTCACGTCATAGGCATATCACGTGGTGGGTGCATACCAGCAACCATAATTTCACACAAACTCGACATACCAATGATTCCTGTCAAACTATCTACCAGAGACCATGCACAGGAAATGATTCCTGATTTTCCTGTTGGTCACGGCTCTGGCGACACTTACATAGATCAGTACAACTTTCTGGTTGTGGATGATATCAATGACACAGGTGAAACATTCAAAAGGATGCAGTCTATCATGTTGCATCGTGGCGCCCATTATGTAGAATACGCCGTATTGATCGACAACGAACCCTCACATTTTACTGTGAATTATTGGGCGGAAAAAATCAATAAAGAAAAAGATCCCCGTTGGATAGTTTATCCGTGGGAAGTATAGACATTTTCTAAATATATGTTATAATAAAACAATGGAAGACAAGAAATACTATTATTCGGAAATATTTTATTCGATACAAGGTGAGGGACACTACACGGGTGTGCCCACTGCTTGGATACGATTCTTCTTGTGCAACTTACAGTGTAATGGGTTCGGACAACTTAAACCAACAGATCCAGACTCTTGGGAACTTCCATACGAAACATTTGATGTCAGTCAAGTAAAAAGAGTAGAAGATTTACCTGTGTGGGATAAAGGTTGTGATTCATCATACACATGGGCCAAGAAATACAAACACCTAATGGGCCAAGCGACTCCCAAAGAATTGGCAGACAAAGTCATGGATGTGATGCGAAATGATTCTAATCCAGATGGTTTGTTTGTTCATCCAGTTTCAGGACAACATCAACATCTGTGCATCACAGGTGGTGAACCACTGATGCCACAGTCACAAGATGCGTTCGTGGGTGTGTACAAGGAATTAGAAGCAAGGGGTAATCTTCCCGCATCGATCACATTCGAAACCAATGGCACACAAAAATTGAAAGATTCATTTAAATGGTTTGTGGCAGAAAAACCCACAGAAATTTTCTTTTCTGTTTCTCCCAAACTTTGGACAGTGGCAGGTGAAAAATCCGACAAAGCCATCCATCCCGAGATAGTCAAAGACTACTTTGCATTATCTAACAGAGGACAATTGAAATTCGTGTTAGGTAATGATGACGCCCAATGGCACGAAATGGAAGACGTTTTAGCAAACTTTAAAGCACAAGGCATCGATTATCCTGTGTGGGTGATGCCCGTTGGTGCGAGAGAAGAAGAACAATCAGCCACAGCAGGCGACGTGGCAAGACGTGCATTTCAACGAGGTTATAATGTTGCGGCCCGTGTGCATGTACATTTATTTGGCAACTTGATAGGCACATAATGACCATAGAACCAATCAAAGAAAAATTAGACGATAAAATCAAAGCACTCAACTCATCCAGAGTGTACAAGAAAGTAACCCCAAGGGGAGATCTATCTTGGTATGTCAAATGGGGTTCGGTGCTTCTTATATTGATCGCAACAGCGGCCAGAAGTGTTGGTACCATACCGCACATCGACATGTGGTTCGGATTGTTCGGAACCGCCGGTTGGGCGTGGGTTGGATATCTTTGGCACGATCGAGCACTGCTCTTTCTGAATGCAGTCTTGGTGACACTGTTAATGGGAGGATTGATGAACTATTACTTCGGTTCTATCCAATGATGAAGTTGTTGTTTAAAATGCTCAAAGACTTCTTGTATGAGCCGTATGTATGGGCCATCATGATGCTGATTTTGAGTATGATTATAATGGAGTTGGCCAATGGTTAAACCTTTGCCTTCCGACGATATGACGTACCAATATATGTCTAACTCTGTTGAAAAATGTAGGAAAATAAGTGCATTGACAATACTTGGTATATCACTTATAATATTAGTATTATGTTGGATAAGTTAAAAAATATTTTTACAAAGAAGACTGTAAACAAAGAACAAAAATCTGAAAAAGATTTAGCGACCGCACGTGGCGAACCATATGTTAAAGTTTTGGAAACAAATGTAGATAAGAATAATCCAAAATACGGATATTTTGAATTAGATTGGAATCAACACTTTGTGACGAACTTAAAGAAACATGGATTTTCCGGAAACACAGATGAAGAAATAGTGGATCATTGGTTCAGTGTGCTGTGCAATACTATTGCCGATGAAGGCTCTGCTATCCAACCAGACAATCAATTAGTCAAGGAAGAAAAATTAGAAGATGGCAGAACAGAAATCTCATAAAACATACCTGATCATAGATTCAGCCAACACATTCTTCAGAGCAAGACATGTTGTAAGAGGTGATGACGTAGAAACCAAGTTAGGATTGGCCTTACACATCATGATGAACTCTGTCAAAAAATGTTGGGAGAGATTTAAGGCGGATCATGTTGTATTTTGTTTCGAGGGTAGATCATGGCGAAAAGAATTTTACCCTGCCTACAAGCAGAACAGGAAAGCAACTCGAGATGCGATGACTCCGTCGGAACAAGAAGCAGATGAACTGTTTTGGCAGACTTTTGATGAATTCAAATCTTTTGTGACGGATAAGTCAAACTGCACTGTGCTCCAGCACCCTGAACTCGAAGCAGACGATTTGATTGCAGGATGGACACAATCTCATCCTGATGACAAACATGTGATAATATCATCAGACACTGATTTCTACCAATTATTGAGTGCAAACATATCTCAGTACAATGGCATCACAGATATATTTGCCAACACTAATGGTTTCTTCGACGATAAAGACAACCCGATAATCGACAAAAAAACCAAAGATCCTAAACCTGCTCCGGATCCAGAATGGTTGTTGTTTGAAAAATGTATGCGTGGCGATTCATCGGACAATGTATTTTCCGCATTTCCTAAAGTGCGTACCAACAAACTCAAGGAAGCGTTTGAAGACAGGAAAAGTCAAGGATTCGTATGGAACAACCTCATGTTGAGCAGATGGGTTGATCACAACGGCAAGGAAAGAATAGTCAAGGAAGAATTTGCCGTAAACGAACAATTAATCGACTTGACCAAACAGCCAGATGACATTAAAATAAAGATAGCAGAAACAATAGCAACTGCAACAGATGAACCAAAGTCTGTGGGAAATGTTGGTGTGCATCTGTTAAAATTTTGTGCCAAGCACGATTTAGTTAGGATAAGAGACAATGTTAAATTTTATGCAGAACCTTTCAACGCAAGAATCCGTCAAGACCAAGCAGTTGTTGCCTGATCGATTTTGGATTATCGAAAATAATGGAGTTAGAATAGGAACTATCCAGAGGCACGACGAAAATAACTTTGTTGTGACAGGTACAGACTCTACCATAGCTCAACTTTCTAAGGACGAAGTCAATCAACAATTTCATATATTCGACAAGCAAGATATTGTGAAACCTGTGAAGGAAATAAAGAAAGAAGTGTATGGATATCCGACCAAACATGTGCCTTACAATGCAGTGTTAGATGTCAAACACAAGATTCCTTTGTATTCTAAATCAGAAAATTCTTCCAACATGTATGCGGCGGGTTATTATTTGGTTCACTTTCCAAAAGGCTGGGTCAAGGGATTTTGTCCTAAGATGGTGACCATAGCAAACAATGAATTCAAAGGTCCATTCAAATCAGTGATGGAACAGAGACAGGCTTTTTCAAATGTCAACAAAGATTAACGACACACTGCACATCAAGAACTTTATAGACACAATTAACAAAGCGGACAATTCGAGACAGAAAAATCTCACCATAGACATAGAACACGCAAAAAGAGTAAGGAACGGACTTACTTCTTTGTTGTTACTGTTGGCAGAACTACAAGCCAATAGATCATCTTCTTCAACACCAACGACTGACATAAGTATGGACGGAGGTGATTTTTAATGAACATAGTATGGACTAAACCCGGTTGTTGGTACTGTGACATGGCCAAGAACTTATTAAAGCAAAAAGGTATCCAATTCGAAGAAAGAAACATCGGCCAAGGCTGGACTCGTGAGCAATTATTAGAAGCGGTGCCAAATGCCAAAACAGTTCCGCAAATCTTCTTAGAAGATGCATACATAGGCACATACGAAGACTTAAAAAATTATTTTCTTAAATAATTGGTGCAATATATCATAAACTTAATCAATGAAAAATTGTCTTGGGCAAATGATACGATTCATGACTTAAATCTGCACGTAGGGGATAAAAAATATATACTTGAATTAGGATGCGGTATAGGATGCCTTAGCAAAATACTCAAAGATTATGGTCATAAAGTTGTGTCCTGTGATGATAAAAATTATTCACCAACAGAATTTTCTATAAGATATGATGAAATTCTTAGTTATTTTAATCACCCAAGATTACATTTTCATTATTTGATTCCCTTGAATGATAAAAATAGAAAAATCAATAAAAGTATGTTTGACAAATTACAACAAGAAACTAACAACACTAAATTTAATTTAATACTATGGCAGGCTTTCGATTTATTCCAATTAGAGGAAATGCAGTATGACGAAACTCTTTACTTGGTAAAGAACTTATTAGAATTTTTAAAATCTAATGGAAAAATAATAATAGGGTATGCGCCATTTATACCCCATACTAAAGACGCTCAATTTGAATCAACTAAAGCATATAGATGGTTACAAAAATGGCGCTCATCTAATTACACAACAATGGGAGATTATGTTTGGGAAATAACCCATAGACCCAAAACGTCCTAATATTTGGTCTTAAATCAAGATAAATACTCATATAATATGAGTAGACCCAAACCCAAAGTTTTACTGCAATACAGTAACAAAAAGAACTATAAGTCTGAGGAGATCTTGGAAGCAACTGCCATATGGGCAGTGTTTTACCAAGGTAAACCTATAAATTTAAAATCATCATCATTGATATCAAATTATCCTGGACCAAAATACAAAAAAGTGTCTTTTTCCAATCCAGGACATGCACATAATCTTGCCCATAAGTTAAATGAAATGTTTAAAACCAAAGAATTCGAAGTTTTCGCATTGACTACAGGAGACAAGGTTAAAGATGAAATTAACTAAATCCAAACTCGCAGAACTGATCATCAGACAGTGTGATATATCCATGACTGCCGAGTCGGTCAAAAAAATGATGTTCAAATCTTTCGTAAAGGATGACGCACATTTCCAAGTAACCTACAAAGGTTTTCAATTGTTGAAGTATGCCAAATTCAAGACCTATAAGATTAGATTAAACAAAATAATCACTATGAAAGCGATGCTGAATCTGGATAGGATGTGTCCGAGTCCCTACTACCTACCCAAGAACAAGAAATACATATATCTGTTCGCAGAAAAACCCGCAGTGGTTCTGCAGATGCTGGATGGCGACATAGACAATTTTCAGATGTGATGGAAATATTTGGACCAAAAATCGATGATCCATGGCCACATGTAGTCGTAAGGAATTGCCTGTCAGCCAAAGACATTTCTACATGCAACCAATTGGTTGATCACATAGACGTGGAAAGTTTGCCAGAGCATGACAGAGAGGGAGACATCACTACCAAGACCTTGTGTGTCGGTGATCTATCAAACACAGATTTATCGGTGCTGTTCGACCATGGTTTCCATAAAAAAATTTTAGATTATTGGTCAGTGCCATATCAACAAGGATTCAACTACAATGTTGTTTTGGACCATTGCGGTCCTGACGGATCGAATGGATGGCACACTGACATCGGCAACTCGAATGATGCCTGCGATGTGGTCACCCTGCAGTGGTACATAGAACAGCCTCACAAGAATAGGACATTGATGTTGAAATCTAAAACAAAACAATTAGATTCCAAGTGCATGACCAACGATTTCATAATGTTTAAATCCTCTCCTAACACCCAACACATGTTCCTCAAGGGTGTTGGTCACAGGACCAGCATAAGATTGCGTATCAAGACCAAGTTGATCGGACCTAATATTTTGCACTCTGCGAAATCAGAAGATCAGATAGGTGTGATCATAGATTGCAAGGACATGGAATCTGGTTCCTCTGTGGAATCACTGGAGCACAACTTGGGGAACTTCACCAAAATCAATCTGGAACATCATGGATGGCACAACATATGTTTGATTGATTCACACACTCAATTCCAAGATGCTGTCGACAATCTCCGTGATAATGGTTGTAAGACAATCGTTGTATTATTCGCGGGGGCGATCGTGAGCCAGCATACAAAACCCATGGTGTCTGATCTCGATGGGTGGTACGCACACAAAAATCAAAATCGTGTGTATAGAAAATACATGATCTTTCCTTCCGATACAGAATTAAAAATTCAACAAAAATCTGTGTACGGTGGCGATGTTTTGGATGTGATCCAGGACAAACACAATCACGAATTAGGCATATTTTATGTGCATCCGGAAAAGGGAACCAACAATTTCCTCAAGAATGTACAGCGATTCATGATGCCACAAATGTATGGAAATGATCAAGATTCGGTAGAAATCAGCAATTTCATCCAAAAATTCTGGTAAAAAAAGCCTTATTTTACAACAATTTTGGTTTGGTTGACACTCTGTAGTAAGAAGTTACAATATATTATAACAAGGAGCGTAAACACAGATGAGCGACAAAGTATTAGAAACAACCAGACAGATAGGCCCGAAACAGGCAATATCTGCTCTACAACATTGTATCAGCCTAAAAAGACCAGTGATGATATGGGGTGCACCAGGTATTGGTAAGTCCGATATTGTCAAACAGATTGGAGACGAACAGTCACGTGAAGTGATTGATATCAGATTACCATTGTGGGAACCCACAGACATCAAGGGTATTCCATTCTACAATTCAACATCCAACAAGATGGAATGGGCACCACCCATTGAACTGCCATCGGATCCTGATTCAACTGCTATATTGTTCTTGGATGAGATCAATGCGGCACCTCCGGCTGTGCAGGCGGCGGCCTATCAACTTATATTAAACAGAAAAGTTGGTGCATATGACTTGCCCGAGGGTGTGTCAATTGTGGCGGCTGGCAACAGAGAAACAGACCGAGGCGTGACATTCAGAATGCCTGCTCCTCTTTCCAATCGTTTTGTTCACATTGAAATGAAAGTGGACTTCGATGATTGGTTCGAATGGGCCACACTCAATAATATTCACGCAGATGTAGTGGGTTACTGCACATTTGCTAAAAACGATTTGTATGACTTCGATCCCAAGGGTTCTTCCAAGGCATTTGCCACACCAAGAACTTGGTCGTTCGTGAGTCAATTACTAACAGAACACCTGCCGGACAACACGCTCACTGATCTGGTTGCAGGTGCTGTTGGCGAAGGTACAGCCATCAAATTTATGGCTCATCGTAAAATTGCGGCTGACCTTCCCAACCCAACAGACATATTATCCGGCAAAGTTAAGAAACTGACCAAGAAAGTTGAAGTGTCAGGACAGTATTCACTGGCAGTGTCCATGTGCTATGAACTCAAAGAGAATGAGAAACACAAAGACTTTGACAAGATGGCAGACAGTTTCCTTAACTTTATGATGGACAACTTTGACACAGAATTGACTGTGATGGGCGCCAAGATTGCTCTTTCCACATACAAACTACCAATGAAGCCAAGCAAGTTGAAATCATTCAACAAGTTCCATGAGAAGTTTGGCAAATATGTTGTAGCGAGTATGGAGGGTTAATGAGAACTCCACAAGAAGAAAAAATCGTAACAGCCAGAATATCATTGTTGCTGAAGAAACCATTCTTTGGCAACATGGCCACAAGACTTATCCTAAAAGAAAAACCCGAAATAGGCACTGCGGCGACTGATGGCAGACATCTTTGGTATGCCCCAGAATTCATTGACCGATTGGATGTCAAACAGGTTGAGTTCTTATTAGCACACGAAGTTCTACACGTGGCATTTGAACACATGCTAAGACGTGGTGACAGAAATCCACAGGGTTGGAATGTTGCGGCCGATTATGCAATTAATCAGATACTTGACGATGAAGGCATTGGATCTAAACCTACAGGTGATGATGCTCCATTGTTGGATCCACAATACAGAGGTTTGTCAGCAGAACAGATATATGACAAACTATCGGATTGGCAGAAACAACAGCAGACACTCGATGTCCATATCGACTTGGATAAGGGAGAAGCCACTATCAAGGACAAGGACGGTAATGAAACAAAAATCGAAATGCCCAAGATGTCTAAATCAGAACAAGATCAACTCAAGGATGAAATAAAAAATTCACTGTTACAATCTGCCAAGGCGGCACAATCATCAGGTGCTGGTAATATTCCTAAAGGATTAGAAAGACTGATCACAGACATCACACAACCTAAATTGGACTGGAGATCGATGCTGAGACAGACCATAAAAAGTCAAATCAAGAACAACTACTCTTGGATGAGACCTTCACGCAAGATGTATTCGACTAATGCAGTGCTACCAGGACTTGACGTCCAAAACGAGTTAGATATTTGTGTTTCGATAGACACATCAGGCTCTATATCAGAATCTATGCTCAAAGATTTTTTGGGGGAGATCAATGGTATTGCAGAAGAATTTGATGACTACAAGATTAAAATATGGTGTTTCGACACAGAAGTTCATGCTCCGGAATCATTCGAATCATGGGATGGTAAATCAATTACCAATTATCAACCACAAGGTTACGGTGGTACAGATATAAGTGTAAATTGGAAATGGATGCAGGAAAATGAAATAAAACCACAACTGCTTGTGTGTTTTACAGACGGTGAAACTTGGGATCGTTGGGGTGATTCTGACTATTGTGATACACTGTGGATCATTCATACCAATGACAGAGTAAAACCACCTTTCGGCCAAACCGTTTATTACGGTTGATCATTCCTATATACATAACTATAATATGCGTATATAATTTAATATTAAATTAAGGAGACTAAAATGCCGGAAGAAAAAAAACAACCTGTTGCAGAAACAAAAACAGAAAAGACTGCAGATGCACCAGTTACACAAGATATCAATCTTACAGTTGCAGACTTAAGAAATCTAAGAACAATTATTGACATCGCGAGCCAGCGTGGAGCATTCAGAGGAAACGAACTCAAACCAGTTGGCGAAACATATGATAAGTTAGATCAATTCGTAAAAGCAGTTGATGCCAAAGCACAAGCAGAAAATCCTGCTCCAGCGGAAGGTGAAACAAAAGACACACCTGCGCCTGCTGAAGAAAAGAAGTAAGGAGTACAAATGAAACACGTAGGTTTTTTAAAAAAATTAAACTCTAAAGTAATTGTAGTATACAAAACTATACCTGGAGATCCAGAATCATCTTTAGTTTTAGACAGAGATGCACTCAGACCTTTCGAGGCAGACATCATAATACCACACCTGGAATCACCAGAAGGACAAGAAGCGTTCGACTTTGGCGATTACCTTGCTCAAAGATCAATGCCAACAGATGACATCACAGGTGAAAATTTACCGGGTGCAACTTCAGATCCTTCAGATCCAGTGGCAGTGGCAAACTCGAGACCGACCACCGTATTGGCGTATCTTCATGCCAAGGGATTATTGATCAAACAACCAACATACAATGTTATAATGACTCCAGAAGCGAATGTGACCATGGCTTTGGACGAATTAAACAAGATGATTGCTGATCAACGTGGCGTTAAGATCACAGACTTAGCACCAAAGGATGCAGCCAACTTACCAAAGAACGATCCGCAAAAAATAGAAGCAAAAAATATGTTCACAAGAGCAGAAAGAATGATTGCTCAGGCAGAAGACCTTAAGGAAAGAGCCTACAAGTTAGACGAAACCCTAAGACCTAAAAAGGGTAGACCTAAAAAAGAAACTGTAGAGGCCTAACGTATGGCACGGGTATTTGCTAACGACGTTTTAAGAGCATGCGAAAAACAAGGCATCGATTCCAAGTTCGAAACGGTCATCTTGGCAGCTCATAGAGCAAGACGAATACCAAAACTCAATCAGTCAGATCATGTTTTATCCGGCGAAGAATATGATCAAGGATCCACGGCGGTCACTGCACTAAGAGAAATCGAATCAGGTAAAATTGATATGATAGAACTTAGAGACCAAGTGATACAATCATTAAGAAATGTGACTGCTGTGGAGGAACCTCACGATGAATGAGGGTATAATTTAACTCCGCTACCGACTTTCCGTTTTGGAATTTTACTGTCCGCTGAACTCACACAACTTTTTGTTATGCACGGCATTGGAGCATCGAACAACTTGAATCCTGTTTCGATGTTACCCAAAGGCACATCTGCACAAGAATAAGATCTTTTTATCGAACCGTCAGGTTCCCTTATGATGATTGATCTATATCCAGATGAACACTCCCAACCTTCGAATTTGTTAAAATTGAAAGCATTGAATCGTTCTGCTTGGTCCATGTACCATTTCTTGCCCTTGGAATCTTGGAACTCCACTTGAAAGTGTTGCGGAACTTCCGTGTTGTGAGTGATGTTTTCTTTTGATTCTATAGGGAATTTGGGTTTGGGTCTCATGACATATTTGTTTTTAACTTCAGTGAATGCTCTCTGCGGCATGCCGTTGTATAATTTTTCCTTCATTTCATCCGTGTAGCCGTCTACAATCTTAGATGCGGTGGTGTCCGACTGTGGCTTGAGTGTGACATTTATGCCTTGGTTGTGGAAGAACAAAGCATTTTCATAGTAGCGATCAAATGATTCCGGAACCATAACCATATTGATAGTGACTTGCACATCGTGTTCTTGACAGTAAATTAACTTGTCGGCGAAGTCCTGCATGCGGTCGGGAGTGTTGACGTGTTCCACGTGTAGGCTGGCAGTGATGGATGCCCTGTGAAACTTAGACGCATGATCAACATATGTTTCGAACCATTTCATCGGCCTTGAACAATTGGATGTCATGTGTACAGATGTGTAGTTGGTGTTGGAAACATCATCTGCAAGATGCTTCATTATGTCCAGATATCCGGGATGGAAGGTTGGTTCGCCGCCACTCAATGAAAAATGGAATGAATTGAATGATCTTTCCCTGGCCTGTCTTTTGATTTCGTCGATGGTTTGTAAACACAACTCAGTTGGTCTATGGTCCTTGGTGTTGGATCTGGCGTATGGCCAGCAGTACGAACATCTGTAATTACAAAATCTCCCCAACAACCAACTCACAGAAAATATATCTCTGTACAGCAGTGTCCTTTGTCCAACACTAACGATATCATCAAACGGAATCGCACTGAAATCGTATTCCGATGTTGCCAAGTTAGACATTCCAGAACTCCTTGAACTCAGGAACTAAATCTAAGATATTTTCTCCTCTGCTTTTATCAAGGGCGTTTGTGTAATCAACAAACTCCTTCCAGTACGTTGCGTACCAATCTTCAGAGTACATGTATTGGATGACTTGTTTGACCTTTGGCCTGTTTGTGTATGGTTGAAGTCTTTCCTCAACTAATTTTTTCAACTCTAAAGGTAGTGTTTTTATGTTCAAGCACTTGGGATGATTTAAAATATTTAAGTACACATCATCGAACATGATGGAATCGCACCATTCATACAATTTAGGAAGTGCTAAGATGTTATAAGTCTGCACGGTAGAATGAATCTGGAGTCTGGTGTTTCTAAGTCTTCTCAGTTTCTTAAAGTTTTCTTCAATCTTGTTCCACGAAGATGGATATCTCACGTACCTATCCAAATCTCCAACAGCATCTATTGAAGCATTTATCTTGACCATTTTAAAGAAGTGCCAGTACCAAACCATCCTGTCCGGAATGTTTGTAAGATTGGTGTTGTATTTCAAACGTATGTGTTTGGCGAAATCCTTGTCCTGCAAGTATTGGAACAGGTCATATTGTTTTGTGGCGAGTGTCGGCTCTCCTCCGGTCAGATATATTTCTTCTATGCAGTCAGCAATTTTAGAAATGTTATCCCATACCTTGCTGTTTTCAAACCAGTCCATGTTGGATAGCCTTTTGATTTCATCTTCGGGTAATTTTTCATTGGGCACCAATTCTGCTGTGCTAACGACATCGTTCCATTCTTTCACCCACTGTGAACTTGCATACGGATTGCACATCCTACATTTTAAATTACACAGATTGCCCAGTCTTAGATCAATGTATCTTATATCAGGATGAGCATACTCTGTTTGGATGTCTATGGTGTCATTGTACCATGATTCGTTGTAACTCTGCCTCGCACTTTTAACGCCCGCATCTTCTTCTGAAAAACATCTCTGGCAAATTTCAGGACGTTCTCCATTAATAAACTGCTGTCTGATTTTTTGATAATAAGGAAGGTTCCAAACTTCTTCTATGTCGTGCTGATCTAATTTCATGGGTTCATTGTTCTCATCAACAATATGGTTTTTACCAGGTGTTGAATTACAGCAAACTCTGTACTTGCCACTGGCGTTTGTTGCCAAATGCATGAAAGGTAACACGCAGAAAGTAGGCGATATATCAGCAGTAGGATCCTCGGATATCTGCTGTTTTAATGGTGGTTTAAGCGTCATACAGCGGTGTTTTACTTGTCCTCGCCTGTAATGTACTTGTAATACTCCGCAGGCCAATTATCGTAGTAATTAGTGTGTTTTAGATAGGCTCTCCTGCTCATGATATCGCTTTTGATCTGCACAAATATGCAGTTGGTAAAGTTCTTAACAAAAGCACCTGATTCTTTATTGCTGATAAAGAATAATAGATTGGTGTGCTTGGGATCTTCTGAAAACTCTTTGATCTTCTTGTCGATGTATTTTTGGGTGTATGCCATCTCGTCTCCCAACCAGCATATGGCTATCATGTATTTCTTGAGATCTAATTCGTCCACACAAGAGTTTATATTTTCCCGTGCATCAATGAACTGTATCTCATTGCCCAGTCTGGCTTTTCTTGCGTATGGACAAACAGGAAACCCGTTGGGTTTCACCTTTTCTATGTGAGATTCGCTCCATGCAAGAAACTTATCTCTGAACTCATCAAAACTCTTTTGAACTGTCATGATATTTGTAAAATTGTATGTTGATTCCGTTCTTCATCCAGTCGGCAGGTTTACCATCGTGAAGCACACTGGCATGTATCTGACAAGCATCAAACACAAATAAACTTCCTGTTTCGTGTTCTAATATTGTTTCCTCTTCGAAACCTCTCAAATTATTTTGTGACACATGTGGATATCTTTGTTCGCTCCACTGTCCATAATCTTTTTCAGGATCTGTGGGATTGCCGAACTGATCAATAAGTCCATCATACACTCTTGCTATCCTGTATGCAGAATTATCTTGACTGCTGGAAAAATCTCTGTCAAACGTCACTGAATAGCCAATGCGTCTTTGTTTGTAAAATGCTGTCCAAGCTTTAGTTCCATGTCTTAAGAACAGAGGAATAATCACACTCTTCCACGGAATCATGTTGTCATACCATCTATATGTGTGTTCATCCTCAGTGGGCAAATCAACGTGGCAATCGTGTGGCTGTGTGGTGATGTAAAAGTTACCGCTGTGTTCAGTAGAAAATTCTCCCCTGCCGAATAATTCTTCGAATCTATACTGCAACCATGGCATCTTTTTAAACATGTCTGTCATATCAACTACAGACTGTATGTTGGATGCTGTTTCTTGAAACTTGGCTCTGTGTGCATTTTGAAATTGATACAGCCTTATCTTTTCTATTTCGCTCTTGCTGAAGAACTTTGGTATCTTTTGTGCAGGTCTGAATCGTTCGATAATTTGCTGTCTGTAATTCTTGCAACAGGTGATGTATCTTAAGTTAGCCATTCAATCTTTCCTCAACTACATTATAAAACTTATTTTTATAATAGTCAAACACAGGCTTCCTTATGTTGATTCTGTTGTATGAACTATCTCTATGGAAAAAATCCCAATCTGGTTTTCTGCCAGATGCTATATGGATTGTGGGCGATGGTACTAAACCAAAGTATTTGCACACCTCGTGCTGAGATTCTCTGTACAAGTTTGGCACAGTGTCAGGACTGAATTCTTTCATCAGCATGTTACCAACATATGTGTTCAAATGGATGCCATGATGCCATTCTGTTTGCACAGCCATCGGGCCGTATTTCCATTTGGTGTAGCAGATGCCAGATCTGAATTGTCCTGTGCCCAAACCCTTGGTTGTGGAGAAAGCAACCACTTTGATGCAGTTGAAATCCAAAGTCCACTCAAGACCATAACAAGTACCAAACCATGCACAATCAATCATAACAGGAATATTGAGTTGATCACACTTTTCTAATATTTCATAATACCTCGGATGGATGTGACCTGCACCAGAAAAAGGCACACTCATCACCACCGCATCATTTTTTTGTAGTGGTTCGTTTTCATCGTCTATGAACCATTCCCAATAGAATTCATGTACATCTCTGTTGTACGGGTACTCGCCTCTGAGCATTCTGAGTCGCCATTTGTTCCTTGCACATTCATAATGGAACCAATCCAGTGTTTGTGTGGCACCAAGGCTCACATACTTGAATGGAAAAGTGTCGAGGCCTTCCACCTTGTTCAACTTGGAAGACTTGATCCATTGTGTGAAAGTGTCCAGATACTCGTCTTGTACATCGTAATCGATATTGAACCATCCATGTTCCTTGACATGATCCTGTAAGAATTTAAAGGGTGGTTCTATGGTAGTGCTGTTGCCAGTAGTGCCCAAGTAGTCTTTAAAAAGTCCCGAGAATTTGTTGCTCATTTTATCTCCCAAAATTTCCTGTATGTTGGTTCTATTTCTAAAAAGTCTGTGTTTCTCACTTTGTCTATGGCAGTGATGTACCTTTTGAAATTGTTAAAATATGTTTGCCAGTTCGGTAGCTCAGGCTTGTTGAGATTGACCTTCAACTTGTCTATCCCCGCTTGATAACTTCTGTTGAACTCGCCCGGCCATGGCATGTCTTCGTGTATGTCCTGTATCATGTCGTATGCTTCTTTCCTCATTTCATTGTTCAATGCTCCAAGGCTGAGATATTCCGGCTGGCTCACTGTGTTGGAGAATGAGAAGGTGCAATAATCCCTGTACTTCTGTAGCCAATCCCAAGTTGCCCTGATGTTGAATATGTTTGTGGCCATGCTTGTAAATGTAACACAAATTTCGTTGTTTCGCAAGTTTGCGTATTTGAATATCATCTTCTCGAGATCGTCTATCTTGTACTGCTTGCCACCTCTACAATACTCATACATTTCACCGACTCCCTCGATGCTGATGTAGAGCATCACACTTTCAAACTGTCCTAACAGGTCCATGAATTCCTCGTCGTTCACTGTGGCGTTGGTCGAAATGTCTATGGTGATCTGGCTGTTCCAACCAAGATCGATCAATTTTTTGAGGATGATCTTGTTCTTGGCTTCGTATGTGGGTTCGCCGCCACGCAGTGCAACATATCTTAGATTCTTAAAGTACTCTGGAAATTGGAATATCTTATCAATCACATCAGTTTCCATGCTGTACACACCAAACCTGTTCATCCTCAAATCCTTGATGTCAGACTTTTGAAGTTTCTTTTCGTCGGGTATCCATCCTGTGCTGACGGCTCCTCTGCAATGTACACATTTTAAATTACACTTGTTTGATGTGCTGATATCGAGATAAAGGAAATTGGGATTATTGTAATCTGTCACTTTGGGTCTTAGGGTGAGATTCCAGCCTTGGTCGTCTGTGATCGGTTCCATTTGATTCCGTGGCATCCTGTACATAAAAAAAGTGTCATAGAATCTTCTACGACTGTGGCCTATCATCTTGTCTTTGTTTGCACAATCAACACACCCAGGATTTATCTTCCTGTCTATCTGATCCTGCCTCAGTTGTTTCCAAGTGTCGCCTTCCCAGATTTCCTTGAGAGACTGTTCATGCAGATTGCCTAATGCCAATCTGTACACAGAGTCCGTGAAAACATCTCCATTGGGATCTATTGTGAGGCACAAGAATGGAGCGATGCATCGAGGTGATGGTTGCAGTAGAGTGCCGTCGGTATGACCCAACGAGTCTAAAAGTATGTCATATTTTAATTGGCTCTTAAGCAAAATAATCCTCTTGATTGCCTTCTCTCACAAGATCCTGTGTGACACAGTGTATGCCGCCATCCCAAAAATATTGATGTCTGAACTTCCAATATATAGGGGTGATGCCATGCTTCTCCATCCTACGGAATGCGTACTGATTCTTGCCTGTGCAGATTACTGTGGATTCGTCTATGGAAAACACATTGACATCGAACACAGTTTCTTCCACACAACCTATCCAATGCGAGAACCATTCTTGGATGAAGTTTTTGTAGTATCTCTGTTTTTTCATGTACTGTATTTCATTTGGCAGTTCGGTTTCGGATCTGACTTCGATGATGTCCCAATCCTGCAACTTCTCTGGAACCCAATTCCTGTTCCAGGTCATCAACACACCGGGTTTTAACAGTGCAATTTTGCCGTCCGCGTGGCCGCCAGTTGGAATCTTTGTCCATCTGAATTGATCGCCCAACTCACGTTGTAGCCATTCTATGCCTGCTGAAGTGCCTTTGCCTTTGACGAAATCAACATCGCCGGGAAGGCTGTAAAATAGATCCTTGCCACATTTGATGACATTTGCGGCATGATAAAAGATTTGGCTGTTGTTCATGTCTTTGTATGGGATCTTGTCTGTGGTCACATACGGCATCGGCATGCTCAGCCATCTCATACCCCTGTCATACAACGATCTGCTGATGGGTTGATATGCCAGGTTCTCAAAGAATCTTCCAGCATCACCGGTGAAGTGTTCAACCACATTGGAACCATACACTCCCATTATGTCCCTTGGCATCAATGGGTGATTTGGAAACCAAGATTTCATCCATGGTGTGATCACTGTTTGTTCTTCACTGAAATTGAATATTTGTTTGGGTCTGTGTACAGTCACACCTGCTTGTTTTAAAATACCACACAGCGTTTCCAAATCTTCGTTGGTTTCCTCAAAGACTCGTTTGAACAGATCTCTTGCTTCAAGATCTTCAACATGATCAAAATTAGATGTTTCAAATGCTGATCCAACCAATACTTCTTTTAACGGTTGGAATTCTGTGTAGGTCGCTATGGTCATATTCTGTATTCCTCTAATTGTGGTGCTATGTTTTTCAATGACTGTTTGGTGTATTTGTCAATCGCTGTCATCCTGTTCCAAAACTCCTTCCAGTACGGTATATTATAACTTTTAGAATTCAAATATGCAAGAATAAACTGCTTTTGTGATTGTGAAAGATCGGTTGAATTTTGGATCACTTCATTACACTTAACTTTGGCTTCATCAGGCATTATGGTTGCATCCAAATAGGACGGTCGTTGTACGAAGTCGAAGGATATGTTCTCAGTTGTGATTGTCTTGCTCCATTTTACCAATTCATCGATCTTCCACACGTTCAAAAGGCTAATGGTAGAATGTATTCTCAGTTCAATGTTTGCGTCCAGTGATTTGTACCAATCGATCGTGTCTTGGATCGTATCGAAGTTGCTACCTATCCGTTGGTATTCGTTGACCTCTCCGTAACCATCGATGCTACAAACGATTTCTATCTTTTCCATTTGTTTCCAATAATCTACCACTTGCTTGGGTGGTCGTTTGGTGGCATTGGTGTGATACACCAATTTTATCTTGTTGGGTTGTTTGCTGTCCTTCATCAATCTTTCCAAGAACACCAAGTGATCCGGAGTGATCATTGGTTCTCCGCCAAGTATCTTGACTTCGATGAGGTCACTGAGATCCAGTTTGTCTAAGAGTGATAAATCAAAGCTCACAGGACTGGTCTTGGCACGCCCGGTTTCGTCCAAATATTCTTCGGGCACAACTTGATTGTCTGTGATACCAGCGGGTATAAATGCATTATTGTATAGATTTGCCCATTGGCTGGACTGCATTATATCACACATCCTGCATGATAGGTTGCATAAATTTGAAAAGAAAATCTCCAAATACTTGAGATTGAATCCTGCTTGGTGATCGATCTCATCTATGCCCAGTCGGTCGAACATGAGCGTCCTATAACTGTACCCTTTGTGCTCTTCTTCACGCCAACACTTGTTGCAACCGGTTAATTTTTCCCCGGCCAACATTCTCTGCCTTATGTCTTCGAAGTAACCTCTCTGGCTTACAGCGAGTTCTGGCTGTTGGAACTTGTGTTTGCGATATTCCGAATCACTGCCCAGTCTAAATCTACAACAAGGCATTGTGATAAATCCGTCAGGATGAGTACTGACTGCGAAGTGCATCCAAGGTGCCGCACAAACTGTTGATGGTACTTTAGATGTCACGGAATATGTCCTTCATTTCCGGAAAGGTGTCTGCAAAAGAGTTTGATCTGTGAGCATCGTTCAATTGCAAGAACTCTCTTGTCTGTGGCAGCCTTTGGCTCCAGTCTTCCGATTCCATGAAAGATAGCATTCCTTCTAATCTTTTGATGCCATAGTTTGCATCACGCCATTCGCTGTGTTCGACTTTGCCTTCGTGCCATGTTGGAATTCCCTTTTCCCAATTCTTTTCCCACCATGGATACCATGCTTCATACTTGTCTCTGCATTTCTTCTTGAACCACTCGGGCAATACTTTGACATTGAGATGTCCCGGCCAATACACAAAATGATAGTTGATACCACCTGCACCAAACGGCCACATGTTAATTTTATTAAATCCCTGTTCAAGTTTCCATTGGATAAAGTCTGGAATGTAATAGATGTTCAGCAGTTGGACTGCACACGCCACTGTGACTTCTACGTTGTTTGTGGTTTGTTTGTCCAGTATGTGGAACACTTCTTCTGTGCGTTTCCACTTGGAAGGATACCTTATGTATTCATTCATTGCACCTATCGAATCAACCGAGTAGTGGAATCGAACTTTCCTAAACTTGCTCCATAGTTCGAACAAGTCATCACGCCATTCGACACCATTGGAGTTGTATCGCAATTCGATCCTGTCATTGTGACCTTGCCTGATGATCTCTTCTAATATCTCATAATGTTCCTCAATGATCAAACTTTCTCCGCCAGCGAAGTAAACCTGTTTCATGTGTGGAATTTGATCATAGAACTGCTTCCAGAATGTAGGATTGTTCTTGTGCCAATTGTAGGATGAATTGTTGGTGGATCCTTTGTTCTCCCACTGCATGATTTCTTTAAGTTCGGGATTCTGCACCTTGGGGAACACTGCCTTCCAGTCCTTGATCCAACCCGAAGAATCATGTGGTGAACACATGATGCAGGCCAACTGGCATTTGGTGCCGAATCTCAAATCAATGTATTCCAAACGCGGCGGTACTTCTCCTTCGGGAGTTGTGTCTTTTATCAGAGTCTCGAGATCGGCACCGTTGTTCAGCCAATACTCTGTTTCCCATTGCCTTTTGCTTCTGTGTCCTGCGGCCTCTTCCTTATAACATTTCAAACATGATGGCGGTTGTTCGCCTGCCAACATCTGTTTGCGAACATTCTTCATGTATGTAGAATTCCAAGAAGAAAGGAAATCACTCACATTCAAATTGTTTGGTCTACCCTCTTCGTCTTTGAGGATGCCTACCTGTCCTCCATGCTTTTTGTCATTTGTGGCCCCCACGGAAGATGCATTGGCTGTGCAACACACACGCATTGACCCATCCGGTCTCGTGGATAGATGCATCCATGGCAGTATGCAGAAAGTGTTAGAAGGAAGTTTATTTGACATTGTTATTATTATAGTACATTTTGAGCTCAGGATAAAAGTCTAAAGTTTGCAAGTTTGTTTTTTTATCGTGCAATTTGCACCAACCGATGACTTCATGATGTATATTTTCTCCATAACTTTCTGTGTTCAGCAGGTATGTCTTGCATTTATCAGTCATTCTAACCAAACCATTGGAATATTTTCCATCTTTGTTCTGCAACACTTCATTCATCTGCGACAATGCTGATTGTTTGAGAGGATCTGATAGATACCTCGAACTGGTTGGTCCTAAGATTACAATGCTCGAGTTTGGTTCGAGGGCCATGTCCTCCCATGTGTCTGCAATTTCTTTGTACCGCAGTGCACCGAAAAGGCTGAACGTAAGATGTCCTATCACGCTGACTTGCGAACATTCATTCTTAATTTTCTTAATGTTGCTGGCGACCAAATTCCAGTCTCCATTTCTCCTGAAATATTTGTATGTGGATGGAGGACAGTCTATGCTTACATAAATGGATACCTTTTTGAATTTCTTCCAGTGATCAAAATATGCAGTGATGTCTTTTATGTTCAAATTCGAATGGATATCCAAGGACTTTGTAGAACAATTTTTACTTTTTACTATTTCGTCCATTAATGGCTTGTAGTATGGATCCAGCAACGGCTCACCGCCCGAAAAAGTAATGAGTTTTGAATTCTGTAGCGTCTTGACTATCTCGTCGAAATGTTTGGCAGTGCTGTGTTGATGATCATTGAAGAACTGCATGATATTTTCAGCGTTCGCATCGGGATGAATCGCAATGCCAACTTCTCTGGCTTTATCAATATTTTCTTGATTGGTGTAGAAATTTAGCCACTGAGTGGAAGATCTATGATCGCAATGCATACATCTCAGATTACAGAAATTAGACAATCTCATTTCTACATGGTCAAGATTGTTGGGTTCAATCGAAGAGATGTCTGCCTTTGACAGTGTTTCAATCAAGCTTTCGAACCTTGCGTGCCCCATAATGTTGTACTTGTCCACCAAGTTTCTCAATCTATGTGAATACACATTGTGATCTTCGTGCGTGTAACAAGTTTCACAATTTTTCTGTGTGCTTACTATGTCTCCAATCCTGTGTGATTTCCTCAATTTCTGATATTCTTCATTATTGAATTGCTCGAACACAGAATTAGTCCTCCAATTTCCCATTTTAGACTTGCCTTCGAAACAGGAATGCATCTCCCCGGACTGATCATAATCCAAGTGCATGTAAGGAGCCAAGCAAAATGTTTGGGGTGATAAATTGTATCTCTCCAGAATTTCCTTGATTATTCCGACCTTAAGATCTTCGCTCAATTTTTTTGTCTCAGTCATGGTCACACTCCCTCTTACATTCTATGTCTACTTTGGTCTCATCGTTCCAATGTTCTGTGTTGTAGTGCTTTGTGAATGCTTCATGATTTAAAATTTCTTCCAAGGTGTGATGATCCAGACTGTTCCAATCTTTTGGTAATGACTGTAGATAATCACCTCTACGGTTGGTACACACCCAACAACAAGGCCACACCGTGTTGTCATAGTTGATCATTAATTTTTTTGATTTACATTTAATATTCATCTGTCAAATAACTGTACTCTTTTTGTTTAGCTTTTACAAACTCTATGATGTCGGGGTTCTTGACTGTGTACCTGTGCCAGTGTCTTTTGTTCAATTTGAAGTCAAATCTTATGCCGTTTGCCTTGCAGTAGTTGGCAACTTCATCGATCTGGTGGTAGTTGTGATTGAATATCAACATCTGCCAATTGCAGTTACCCGGCCACAGATTGTATTTGGCGAATGTTGTGCAATTTTCTTTGGCCTTTTCAAAATCAACATCAATCCTGTAGATGGAGTTGGTCGATTGATCAAAACCGTCGATAGAGAAATTTATGTAGAGATTGCCTTCGTATTTTTCCGCCATTTTCTTGTACCAATCCTTGTCACGCACACCTCCGTTGGTGTCAACTTGCACCAACATGCCCTTCTGCAGGATGGCGTAGTCTATGGCTTCTTCTATGTGTGGGTGCATCATGGGATCGCCATAATCGCCACAGAAGTGTATGCTCCTTATTTCAGTTTTGTCCAATTGATCGCACAGTGTCTTGAACTTGTCTATATCATAGTGCCACAGTGGCAAACTTTCTTTTTTCTTGCCGGTTTTTTTATCTGTCCTCATGCACAATGGACAATTCGCATTGCAATAAGTGGTGAAGGAAACTTCTAATATTTTCAAACCCTTCCAGTTCATTACAGTATCTTTTCCTTTGTGTTTGTAAAGTGGGCGAGTGGATTGAAACTTTTCATTATGATCTCTCCCGCTCTGAATCTCGAATTCACGTACTTGTCTCGCGAAAATATCAACTCGGCGTGTTTCTTTATGTTGTCTTCTGTTATTCTTTCAACATCATTTTCGTTTATGCTGTCTGTCAAAATGTTTTTGTTGGATAGATAACCACTGGGGACAATTATAGTTCTTTTGTAATACTTGTCGCAGTACGATTTCAATTTTTCTAAACTTGCAGGATTGCGCCATTCACTCATGTGTATGTTCTTGTATCCTTGATTATACAACCATGCTTCAGTGATGTTGGCCATTCTCATCCCAATCTTGCTATAATGTCCATCGAAGTGATTGTCATTGTGTATGATTATACCGTAATCCGTACCTTCATCATAATTCGTAATGGTGTTGATTTGTTTCTTGCCAAACCTCACCAGTATGCTGACCTTGTCTTCTTTGAGGTGCTTAACGTGATGCCATGAATACATGGATGTCGCCATGGCGTAGAAAAGATTTGGTTCCAACGGGACTTGTGTTATTTCGTTGAGATTGTCATCCTGCAAAATCACTCCGTCCTTTTCGTATCCACTGATGTACAACTGGCCAGTGACCAACCATCTATATTTTTTTTGATCGTTGTGGATTCCGAGTCTGGTGTCTGCATTGTCCCAATGCAGATTGATGTAGGAATGATCCGGCTGTAATCTTTGTCCATACAGTGCCTGTGTGACCATATCATACATTTCCTGGTTTGCAAAATAATCGAACAGCCATTGTGCGTCTTTGGTCAAATCGGTTGGCATAGAATAGTTTCCGTGCAGTGCGTTGTCGTGTTCATGCACTTGGGGATCATCGCAGTATGCCTTTATCTCATCAAACACGATGCTGTCTTTACAGCGTTGAAAATCTACATCTGGCATGTGATTCTTGATAATCAAATGTGCGTAAGGTTTTTTGTGTACTTCCATGTTACTACCTAAATTGCTCTGTGTAAGGATCCCATTCTACTCCGCACTTCATCGCACAGACTTTGAGTTTGCCTTGTGAACAAGAAGATTGATTCCAACTGTCTTGTATTTGATCGAATATGCCACTGTCAAAAACTTTAGATATACCATTCTTTGCATCGAGAACCTGCTTGCCTCCCAATCCGTCGATCAATGACCATATTGGTTCCACCTTGGGATCTTTGTGCCACCATTTGTACATCCTGCCTGCGGTCCAGCAACAGGGAAGCACCAAGCCTTCCGCCGAAACATATATTGACTTAGATTTGGCCACCTTGCATGATATCGGCACAGCGTCATAGTAAGCATCCATCGAACCATACTTGTCGATTATGGACTGTTGTTTTTTGAGTGCTTCGTTTTGATACTTTTCATCGGGTTTCTTTAATTCAGCAGTGTCATCGCCTTTCCTGTTTTTTGCTTGATGCGATTGTTTGGCATCGCTCTGGGTGGTCACGAATCTACCTGTCTTCTTGGCCACAAACTTCTCGAACCCTTTTTGCTTGGCAATTTTTTCAGCCTCCTCGACTTGATGTTGATTGTGCTCAAATATGAGGAAATCCCATCGTGCCCTTCCACCTGCTCCGATGAATGCATCCATGGATTGCTCCACTTTTGACCATTGCACATGTTGCCTATAGATGTGATTGGTGTCTTGCAAACCATCCACTGAGAAGATGACGTGTCCATTCTTACCAAGAACCTTTGCTAAATTATCCCACCATTCCGGCTCTCTGGCACCGGCGTTTGTGTTCAAACTCAAATGCATGTTTGGATTGCAGTTCCTAAAGTACTCGAACACTTCAAGCGTATCCTTTGCCACGATGGCATCTCCCAAATTGCCACACATGTACATCGAATCCAGTTGTTGAACAAAAGAAAATGGAAAGATATCCATGCAATCCTTTAGACTTAATTCATCAAGATTGATGTGTGGATTGAGAGCACCCCCATTCTGGTTCCTGTCACACATCGGGCAAGCCGCTTGGCATTTTTGTGTGATCTCAAGATGTACCTGTCTGATGTCTTGCAATCTATACATTAAAACTATTATACACTATAAGATATGTAAGAATCAACCTCTGGCTTTACCTCACTGCCATAGGGCACTTCCATATTTTTTTTGTTCACAGGACAATAGAACATTTTCTTTGGTAGATCATAACTGTAACCAATTCCTAAAAACAGCAATGGTGTAAAACCATATTTTTCTTCTATGGATGGTGTTTGGATGCACTTGCAGAATCCTGACGACAAACCTTTGGCCTGTGCGGACAAAACTGTGAACATGCTACAAATTCCTATCTCCATGTTGGTAACACTAAACTGCCATTGTGGATCTTTGTATTCAGGGTTCGAGTCTTCACCGTATGAATTTGTCATTGGTTTTATTTCACGTGCAGACCAAACGAACAGATATGGGGCTAACGTCTGAGGATTGTACTCGCCGGCCCTCCTTCCATTAGGGTCTCGTTCTGTGCTCTTGTACAAATCCAAACGAAGTTCTTCGTCGGACCAATCTAATATTTTAAGATCATACAGCACTCTGTTCTGTTTTGACGGGCACTTGGCATGGATTTCCTGGACTATCTTGTCTATTAATGATTTGTCAGGAACTCGATCAGTAAAAGTAAATGTTTGATGTTTGGATTTTAGAATATCTTCCCATTGCATATGGATATTTATTCGGCCAATAATTTGACATCTTTGGCCGGACCTGTCTTGCTGGGCAGATCTCCGTATTGATCAACATACCATTCTATCACGGCTCTGTACCAATTTTGGCTGTCGTGGCTGGCTGTGTGGTTGAACTTGGAAAGATTGTTATTGGTTGCTTCCATGACCACTAACGCCCGGGCAGACTCCATTTGCATTTGTCTGAGAGTGAGATTACTTGTATCCAAATGTCATAAACCTTTTGTAATTAGGGGTTTCGAGTTCTCCGTGGAACAGTCTTTGGTTCATGGGTGTTTGCCCAACGAACTCGTCTACATCCTTGACGCAGTTGATGTGTTCTTGGATGTCTTTGTAATTGTTTGTTTGCAGTATCACCAACTTGCCAGCGGGGATTTTGCTGTACCATGCATCAAAATTTTCTATGTGTTCACAACTGGTGTTGATGATGGTATCTGGTGAGTCGGTCAATTCACAAGGAGTGCCATTTCCACGCAACACATTGTAGACATGTGTGTCATAATTTATTTCATGGATGTCTTGGGTGCAGTGTTTGTACTTCCAATCATCTACCACCCACGGATTGTTAAACTTTTCAGCGATCAACCTACACTTGTCATCCACATCGAAGTTTCTTATCTTAGTGAATTTGAGTTTAGATTCGAACATCATCACAGCCAACAAACCATACCAACCCGCACACAAGAACACAGTGCCCAAGTCCAAGTTGTGTTTTTCCAATTCTTCAACCAACCATTTTTTGCATCGTATCTGACTCCTGCTCACGCAGTCCGGATCAATGGTTTCATCCTTGGTTATCATGTCGAACACATCTATCATCCTCGAATCGGATAAATTCTGCAATGATCTAATCAATGAAAAATGATTTTTTTCTATCACCATTTTCCTCAAATCTTCATGTTCGTCACCCAGCAGTCTAAAAAGACTGTGTAAATTATTTTCTACAACTGCTTTCCTAAGATCTTCAAACTTGTCATCACCAATGTGTCTAAAGATGCTGTTGAGATCTTGATTTACGACAGATTTCCTTAGGTCATCGAACTGTTGGTTTTCCTCGAAAAGTAGTTTACACCTCGACAGTATTTCAACAGGATCCATCAAACTGCTCCTTTAACCATTCATAATCATTAATTTTGTATAATGCCTGAACATCATTTTTGTTGTCGTACCCATACTGACGACCGAGTTGGGCTCCTTGCAGAGCATACTTGCCGAATGGCTTGTCTTCGCCTACAGTACACCATACATCCAATCTGTGTTCTGTTTCTGTGTCCTTTTGTCTGTCAATTACCTTTGACGATAACTTACAGCATTCTCTGAAAGCAGATTTAAATGTATTGAAAGGATCAACATTAAACGCTGTAGTACATGAAATTGTTTTCATTGCTTTAAAACTTTTTGACAGCGATGTTGTCATGTCGGGTCTCGAAGTGTCTTGATTGATTGTCAAGTGCCTTGGAAACAGTTTGAGTCCTCCATAGCCATATATCAATCCGTTCACAGGATTTTGTGATCTCCACACATGCACTGTTTCTAAATCCCATTGGCTGACTGTGTATCCAAAGTCGAAATCATCCATCACGTCAGCATCAGCATCAACAAACCATACCATTTTTGTGAATGCCAATTTGGCGCCCGCCACGTGAGCGTTGTGTATGCCTTTGATTCCATGCACCCTTTTGGCCATCGGACATCTTGCTAATAATTTTTTCCAGGCCTGATCAGCGGCCGGTTCATTGTAACTTATAAAGATTACATCATACATTTGTGTTCCAATCGTCTATCCTCGATCTCTGCCAATCTCCGTGGTGCCAAAGATCCTTGCAGGCATCTACCATTTTTTCCCAAGCATACTTTTGATCTTTGAAGGAAGAAAACTTTTCAACAGCATGATCATAGAATGTTTGTATGTCTTGATGGGTGGTATTCTTCATTTCTATACCCAATGGTTGATAAATTTTTTCTAAAACAAATTTTTTGTGCAACATAATATCCGGATGACCATCTGTTGTTGTGTTATTATAATACGAATTCTCGTTCATGTCAAAGTATTGCATCTTTGGTAATTTTGACACATAAAAATCTATCATGTTCCTCTGGTTTTGCAGTTCTATCTTGTCCTTGTCTGTTTGATTTGGTATGTAAAGATCTTGTGGTTTATCAGTTTTTACAATCGATCCATTTAACCATGGTTTGTAAGCAAGATTGGCAGAGATTATGCAGGTTGAGTTGTTGATTATATCGTTTTCCCAATCCCAATATCTGCTGATGAAGTTCCTGTCATAGAAATCCTGGTTGAGCAAATTACCATGATTACGCCAATGCCCCTGGATGTATCTGTCCTCTCTGGTCCATGAAGTCCAAACCACCATGATTAGATCATCTTGGTTGAAACCATGCTTGACATCTGCCTGCACCATTTTGGAAAGTATTCCCCTGTTGCCTATGCCACACAGCCCCCAATTGTACACAGGTACATCGAGATCTTTTTGCAGAATGGTCGCCCACGTGGGCCATTGATACTCTGTGAACGAACAACCAAAACAAAACACTCTTTTAAAAGATGTCATGATATTTTCCTTGGAACCACTTAGTATTCAATAAATGGTTGTAATTGTGTGTCAGTGTTTCGCTCATTTGTTCATACAACCATACCCATTCATGCACAGATAACTTTTTGAGATCTTTCAAAACCATGCAAACTTTTTCCATTCTTTTTACTGGATCGGATTCATCATCGTAGGATTCATCCCACCATTGGTTAAAAGTTTTAAACCCTAATCTTTTAAGCCAATGCAGGCCGTGTTGATGGCACACTAATATAAATGGGTGATGTGCTCTCATGGGTTTGAATATCTTTTCAGAAAAGAACACTGTTGGTTTCCAATCTTCATAAAGAGTTTCAGTAATCACACTCACATATGTTTTAAGATATATTTCCTTGTTCAAATTTTGTGCATGATTTACAGAAAAATCTTTCATGTCATACGTCAAAGGAAGTTTAGATTTCAAATCGGAAAAATTAGGGTCATTGAAAGAAGGATGATCCGACCAATTGTAAATTTTAATTGTGTTTTTCAAATGAGTTTCAAGATTGTCATGGCTCACTATATTTCCTTCGATCAAATTATAGTAATTTAACATGGCCACGAAAGGTGCTCTGTGTGTCCTTTGCACACGATTCAAACAGTTCAGCAGTGAAATTTCGTGTGTGGCCTTATAGTTGATCTGATCTTGGAGCAGAACATTGTGCGGATCATCTCTGTAGTCTGGTCTATCCACCCAATCAAAGAATCCACTCTGCTGAGTCGCACAGGCAAAAAACGGTATAATGACCATATGGAATTTTTTACTCACATTGTGTTCCCTGCACCAAGAATGATAATTGTATCTTTCTATCAAATTGGATGTGCTGTAGATCAATTGACTCGGATTGATATTATAGGTTTCAAGATTATCATGCAACATTTTAAATGCATCAACTATCCTTGTTTTGTTGTATGGTGTTTGAATTTCTAAAAGGGGAAATCCCTCCATGGATTGATCAATGTGTATCCAAGCATTGCCTTGTTGTGCTTGTGCAATCAATTCGGTAGAAAAGTAGTCAAACAATTTGCCTTTGCCGCCACACAACCACCATTTTGGTCCACCGATGGTGCCGAGATTGTACACAAATTTTTCATTCTTGGAGCAAAAATATTGTATTGTGTTTTCCTCGACTTGATCAAAGTCAAACTCTATCCATTTTGGTGCATTCTTGAAACGATCATGGAGTTCCGTGTGAGATAGATTATACTCACCCAACCTATCATATGCAACATTAATCTTCATAGTTAGAAATACCCTGTGATATGGTTTTGGATTCTTTATGCTGTATTTCAACAGTGTTCAGCCAGTCAGTTAGTACAGGTGGAAAGGCCTTGTTGATGTCTTTGCCACGTCTCTGATCATATTGTTGATAAAAACTTTTAAAATCTGCCTGTAGTTTGGCCTTGTCTTCTGTGGTTCTGCGATGTGGTTTATCCACTGTTTCTATGTAGTCAATCAATCTTTGTATCTGTGCCAACTCACCTTCACCCAGTAATTCATGATGCTTATGGGTGGCATACCAATATTTTAATTTTGTTCTGCAATAATCTTTGATGTCATCAGGTAATGCCAGAGGACTCATAAATGACGGCCACCTTAATATGTTTAGATCAAGCAAAGGTCGATTGTGACCGTATTTTTCTTTCAACTCGATCATATCATCCATAAAATCAACAATAGAAAATAGACTCAAAGAAGTTATCGTCATCATCATAGTCACTGATCTAAAATTTGCATTGTCCATGAAAGCCACAAGATTCGATCTCCATTCGTTGTAATTCAATCCATCGCGGATGTATTCCGCCTGTGTGCCGTATGCTTCACAAGAAGTGTACAAATCGAAAGACTTGACGTCCAATTGATGTGTGTATCCAATCAATTTGTTCAAAAGTTCTTTCTTGATACCCAAATTGCTGTTCACCGCGAATCTCATCGATGGCAATGATTGTTTGGACATGGATTGGAGTAGTCGCCATAATCCGTTGCCCATCATGGGCTCGCCACCAGTTATTCGTAACTCTTGTAGGTGTTTAGAAAGTTCTGGCCACCAACGGAAGAATGCTTCCACATAGGGATTGCCTTCATTTAATGGTCCGTATGGTTCTGCCCATTCACCCGTGTTGTGATAAGCACCCGCACCATCTGTGACCAAATTTTGATAGGCTCCATTTGTCTTGATGTCCTTGCCCCAGGTGGTGGAATAGCCGGCGTTGCAGTATGAACAAGCAAAGTTGCACACACGATCGAATGATATCTCCAGTGTCCTTGGCATCACATTCTGTTGTGGTGGCAGTTTGGCTATGGCATCAATGTCTTCTTGATTGTATATCTTGGATTTGTACACCCTGTCTGAAATGTTTTCTCTACCGATGTCTTCAATCTTCCAGCAGTATTCACACTCAGCGGGTCTGATGCCTGACAGCATCTTGGCTCGCTGTTTCTTCTTGTGTTCTGTGTTGTGGATGGCAGAAGGATCTGTTTTGATGGCTTCACGATCTATGGGATGTGGTATGGGCAAATGACAGGAATGTGTGTAGCCATGGCCCAAATGTATGGAAGCATTCAACCATTTGGCCGCACAGAAAGAAGGACTCACAGAGTCTAATGTTTTTTTACGCCAATTGTATAAATCACTGCTCATTGTAATATGGGTTGTGTCCGTCCTTGTATAAAAATCTTTGGATGTAACTTTTCCTTAGCCTGTTGCCCGGTCTGACCGCATGCCAAGTAGTTGGTGTGTTTGCAAAACCCGACATTTGGTTCCTCCTTAGAGGAAGTTCAACTGCTTCATCATGTGGCTGATGCTCATATTCCTGCAACACTGTGCCAAATTTATCATATGATTGATCAGGAAAAAAGATTTGTAACACCATGTACGAATGAATCCAAACATCTGTGTGACTGTAATCGCCGCATCCAGGATCATCACGTTTGAACATGCGTTTTACCCATATGTTTTTCCAATCAAACCATCTATCAAATTTCTGTTGCATGATGTCAAACACTTCAAAACTTGATAAAAAGTTTTTTAATTCTTTGCTGTGCTCTTCAGAATAATAATCACGCACCCAGTTTGGTTCTTCCCAATTTCTCTTGTACTCTTCCTTTTTATCTTCATGCTCTAACCAATCAATGCTGTGCCAATCATCGATAAAAAGTTGCAAATGTTCTTCCTTGAGGAAATTTTGTACTGAGATGTATGGCCATGGTTTGAGTTTGAGTTCTGCTTTGGCTATATTATCTAATATATAATCAAATTGCATCTTTCACCTCATGATAGAAAGCAGTCATTTCAGGAAATGTTTTTAAAAAGTTCGTGCCACGTCTGCGATCATGTTCATCCACAAACTTAACAAAATCTTTCTTGGCCTGTTCAACATCAAATGATTGATCCGGACCTTGCTTGGCCACAAAATATATGCGTTTCATTCTATTGATTTCATGATCATACCAACCATTGCCACACAGTGGAGGCCAATCGCCAACTTCCTTGTTTTGGTACATCCAAGTCACCTGTGATTCAATCATTTGTCTGTAGGATTTGGGCAGGATGTGTATGTTTTGATGCCATGGCCATCTCAGATATGCCACATCAAGGCTGACAGGATTGCGTCTTTCAGGACCAGACATGAATTCTTTTCTCAACTGTAACCAATCCTGCATGAATTCTTGGAATGATGTCACACTGAGAGCATTGTATGTGGCCATGTTTGTGAGTTTGGATTTGGGGATTTCAGATAAAATACGTCTACAATTATCCAACCATTGGTTGTAATCTAACCCGTGTCTTATATATTCTGCCCTCGATCCTTTGGCTTCATTAGATGTGTACAATTGGAACTGTGCGATCATGTTTTCGCCTTGTATCCTTTTGACTTTTTCTATGAATTTGTCTAATATGTCTTTGGGCACACACAGATTGGAGTTGATGTTGGTCGATATCTTGGGATTTGGATTTTCTATCACATAGTCCAGCACCTTGAACGTGTTCTTGGTCATCAACGGCTCTCCGCCCGTGATCCTAAACACCCTCAGATCCTTGTACAGCTCGGGCCACCATTCCCAAAAAGCGTCCACATATGGATTTGGGTCTTTGTGTGGTATGGGCATCTTGTTTTGTTTTTCCACGTTTTCCAAATTATTGAATCTCGTGGAAGTGGGGTACGCTCCATGCTGTTTGATTTCTTCCATCCACTTTGAGGATATCTCAGGCGCACAGTAGGAACATTTGAAATTACACACATTGGAAAACGAAACTTCAAGATACGAAGGATTGATGTTGCCCGTGCCAGTCTTTACGATCTCATCACGATAATCCTGTGCCCATGGTTCATAACTCTTGGTGTATCTGTCAGACAAAACCTGTTTGTTGGGTGACGAATCTTCCACTCGCCAGCAGTAGTCACACTCTGCGGGTCTCTGTCCTTTGAGCATGAGTGCTCGCTGTGATTTTTTGAACTCTGTGTTGTGTAGGGCAGAAGGATCCTGCTTTAATTCTTCGATGGGTGTCTTGTGTGTCTTGGGGTGATGGCATGAATGATTGTGTCCTGTTTGCAGATGTAGTGTGACCTGCTTCCATTTGGCGAAACACATGCTGGGACTGATAGCATCCAACTCATTGGAAAATTTTTTAACGTCCTGAAACTCATCCATTTGTGTAGTCCATAAATCCCTTGATGGTCCTTTCCGGATTCCTGTACACCGACTTGTGGAATATGCTCTGCTGTGGACTCAGCGGTTCCACAGCGATGGGGAAGTGTAGTTGTTCCACCAAAGATCGACCATACTCATGTATTTTTTCCATGATATTAGCGTCATTTATGGTGGTGGAAACTTCGCTCTTGAAGTATGTGCTTAGGTAGTCCGAATCCCTGATCTGTACCCAATCAAAGTCTGTGAGATTGGTCAGATATGATCCCTGCCTTGCTCCAAGGATGGCCCACAATCCGTTGTCAACATCAGCGCCCACCATCTGCCATATGTACAATCTGTCCATGTTCTTCCAATGATTTTGATTGATGGCATGCGGATCAACTTTTAACCCACGATCCAGCGTCATCTTGACGCCTTCCCTGAATCCTGCCCGCCATGCCTGTTCGGGAGTTGAATTGATCACTGTCTTACAGAAACACTTGTTCAAATGAATGTAGTTTCCTTCCCAACAAAAATCAACTCGAGCACGATCTGTGTCAGCGGCTTCATGGCTCTTCATGGTCAACACATAATGTTTGGGCCAACCCTTGAGGCCACCGTTGCCATACAGCAGGCCATTCACGGAATTTTGTCCACACCATGACAGCACGGAATTTTCGACGTCCACGTCATCTTCCACAGTGATGATCTGTTCAATGAATCTCGGATCAATGATGGAATCTCCATCCACTGTGACGAATCTGTCCGTTTCTGCGATCATGGCACATTCTTTGTGTGCTCTGTCAGGTCCTTTGACGCCATGCACTCGTTTGGCCCATGGCACTTTGGCCGCCAAGTCTGCCCAATTCTGTTCGCAGTTTGGTTCATCGTATGACAGGAAAACTATGTCGCAGTCTGCAATTTTTACTTGTTTCATATTTTTACCACATGTTTGTAGGTGTCAAAGAGTCTGAATGCGAACACACTCACATCTTGCCTCTGGCATACATTAGTATCTATGTCTTTGATCACACAGTCCCCTTGGATTAGATCACCAATGGTAATCTGGAACTTGTCCAACAACACATTAGGATCATTCTCTTCAGTGATGTAAAAATTATACACTTTTTTCTCATAGTAGTCATTGTTTTTCAACATGGATCTTAGTTTTTCCGATAGGCTCACAGTCCACTTGTCCGGTTCTTGCGTGACTATACAACTTTCACCTTCTGGATAATACCCCTTTTCAATCTGGTAAATGGATTTGGCGATGTCGTAATCAATCTGTTCTTCTTTGGTGTTTACAATTTTCACTGTGCCTTCGTCACCGGGCACTGGCACCGCGATGTAATCCATGATCTGTTTGACTCCATCGATGAATTCTGTGGCTGTGAAAAGATCTATGGTTGCCCAGGATCCTTCCAACGTGTCGTCTCGGCCACCACCTATGGAATGGATGGTGCCAGATTCGGCATCATATCTGATCCACATGTTAGACATGGTACAAGTTCTCCAATGTGTTGATGATTTTCGGAGTCAAGAATTCGGATTCAACATAGTGTAAAACATCAGTGATTCTGTGATTGCCCAATTTTAGTTCTCCCTGATTGTTGATGTAAGATCCGATCACGTTGGTCCAATTCAAAGGTGCGTTGGACCATCCTTGGCATTTGGGTTTCATGTGGATGAAGGGGATAAAATTTCTGTCTGTGAATTCATCCTGCATGCCTGTGAGTTTGGCCGCTATGGCACAGGTCAAATCCATGGAAGGGAATTTCTGGAATTCTTTTGGAGCATATCTCAGATAGAATTCCTTCCAATTGTTTACAATTATTTCCACCATTGTGAAAAATGCTTTGGCTTCCGGAGATTTTTTAAAGTAAAATATGGTGTTGTACACATCAGGAAGATCATTTGCTATGAAAGTTTTCCTGTATGTGTCTTGTATGGGTTGGCCTGTGTATGTGATGGGGTTGTTTCCATAACTCACAGTCCTTCCCTCCAACAGATCCCACCAATGTGAAATGTCACGCATGACCAAACAATCCGAATCCAGCACGATGGTTTCTCGATAGGGTGTCTTGTGATACATCTTCCATCGGTTTTCAATCTTCCACAGTGAATTTTCCGCCATGTCTCCCCAAGGTATCGGTACTATCTCGTCAAACACTTCCTTGTATTGTTCAGGTACTTGGTCATTGGTCATCACAAACACCGGCCATTGCTTGCCGCAATTGATCTTGATGCTGAGTGCAAGGGCATAAGCCTGGGTCAGATAGTCACACTCATGACCTTCATTGTAGACATTCTGTGCGAAAATTCCAAAACCTTTGCTCAAGACCATACCTCATCGATGCATCTGCCCAAAGAAAACTTGTTCATACAATGCACATTGACTCCTTGAACAGAATTGACTGTGTACTGCCCAGGATGGGTTTCCTTGTCCAACAAAAATGTCATCTTGTTGTCCTTGATCTTGTGCAGGATGTCCTTGTCAGTGGTCATAAACATCCGAGCCGGCATGGAGTACGGCCAATCAGGATTGGTCTGGAAGCCATTTAGAATGTGAATTGCTATAGAAAACACAAAATCATTCCTCAATTTAGTGGGTTGGATTTGATACATCATCCTATAAAAATTATAATTTTCCTTGACGTGTGCTATGATTTCGAACAGCATGTGTGTGAGATGTGTTTTCTTAAAAAAGAAAGCGGTGGCCCAGAAGAATTGCACGGACTTGTCCGAAATCCTTTCGAAAGTAGGATCGTGTCTGGTCGGATGTATGTCCACAGGATGCCTGTCTATCAGGAAATCGTGCGGTTGTTGGAAACAGTCCTGCAGTTTCGAATTGTTGATCATGACATCAGTGTCCAAAACTATGGTTTGATCGAATGGGGTCAGTTCATATGCCGATGACCTATTGGTGTTTTTCCACATAAGGCTCTTTTCTGCTTTGGTTCCATCTCTGAATCTCTTGTATTGTGTGGTTTGGGTCACGTGCCAGTCAATGGGGATGATGTGATCCACTGCAGAATTGTGTTTTGTGAACCCGTCTTTGAGGTAATCCGGTGAATCTGTTGCTATGGCCACACCACAATTCATGTGGCGTTTGATCTGTGTGGCTAAGAATACCGCCTGTTTGACATAGTCAATTTGATCATTGTTGTTGGCAAATAGTAGGACACCATTATTCATTGTCTACAATTTCTTGTATGGATCGTTTGTTTTTGATTTTGTTGTATTCAGTGTGGTATGCATTTAGATTGCCCATGTACACGTCGAGTATTTGTTCAAGGAACTGGTTGAGATCTGGCACACGATAGGGTGCATCCAAAGAATCCACCACAACCACGTCGGTGGTGTGTCCAAGATCGATCAGTGTCTTGCAGTATGTGATCAGTGCTTTGGTAATCTCAAACTTGTGGCCATCCACATAATGGACAGATTGATCCAAAAATTTTTCCTTGAGCAATCTTTTTTGGTTGTTGAGTGTGACCATGTAGTTGCCAAACTCCAAGGCCTTGCTAAGTCTATTATCCATACGAATATTGTAACTTAAAAGTTAAAATCTGTCAATATTAGATTGAGTTGGTTACTGCGAAAGTTGGTGAAGCAATGGTCAGTGATGTTGTTGCTCTCAACTCGCCCACATTCACTGTGAGTGCTCTGTCCACGTTCTCGTCCACCGCTGGTCCTGTACCAGTTTGGTCACCTGTGTCAGCATCGTTGAATGTTTGAGTGATTGTGATGACTGTGGCAGATGTGTTTGCGGCATCTACTTGCCAGTAGTTTTCTGCGTAGTTGCCTGAACCGTATCTGTCCATGATCTTTGTGGTAGATCCTGGTATTGTGGATTCGTTGTATGAACCATAAATTGTGCCTGAAGCACCTGTTTTGGTGATGGATGATTTTGAAATTTTTAAAGTGCCCACTGATGAACACATGGTCGCCCAGTCTACGGATTTGGTGTTACCACCCGAAGCCACTGATGCAGAAATTCTTATTTCACCACCCGAGTTGAAGAAAAATCTTCTCGCTTCCGCAGATGAAAATGTCACTGTGACAATCTGGTTGTTGGAACCGTTCCAGCCTGCCGCTTTGGTTTCTGTGGTCTTGGCCGCTGTGGCAGTCATGGATGCCGCATTGGCAGTCAATCTGTTTGTTTGGATGAGGTTGGCCGCTGTTTGATATTGTGTCCAACCCTTGAACGAAACTCCGTTGTTGGCTTCAATAAGGTCAGCAGTTGTCACTTGGGCAATAAGTGAAGTGGCAGATCCTTGTTGATGGGTGTGAGCAACTTGTATGTCAGCGTATAATTGATTGATGTCATCATCTAAGATAATATCCGATGTTGTCTTTGCTGATGATGTTAATGATTGCCCGTATCCGCTGTCTCCCGAGCCAGTGCCCAGGACATTATCTACAGTGGTTCGTATTGCGTTGTAGTCTGTTGCTAATACTAAACTTCCTGATGCTATTGTCATTTTCTTTTTCTACCTTTGCCCTTTTTTACTTTTTTATATATTCTTTTTTATAACTTTCCAACCACTATTTCGAGTTTTCTGATTCCATGCTCTTGACTCGATTCTAATGATCTACCTATTACAGCATACACTGAATGTAATTCACTGTCAATATCGGCTTTTTGTGCTACTCCAGGTTCATCTGAAGTGGTTAACCTGTCACCTTTGTTGATAGGTCCTTTTACCTTGCAGTAAACTCTTCCTGACAGTGCCACATAAGGATGTGTGCTGTCGTCTCCAGCACTGGAATTCATCTTGAATGCTGGATCTGTTGACACTACTCCAAACACGTCTTTGTCATATGGAGCAGTAGTTTTGGTAATTTCTTTTTCACCTCCCAATTTAACAACATCACCTGGTTCCAATTGGCTGTCTGACTCATATCTTTCCGCCAAGTCAGCGTAAGTGGCCGATGATGCTTGACCAGTGAGTTCGCTTACCTGCAGGTTGGCATATTGAGATATTGCCACGTTGCCTGCTGTGCTTCCTGTTTCAGTCGTGAACACAAAAGCGAATTCGTTGGCAGATTCATCCCATAACATGGCCGCATTTCTTTGTGCGGCAGAATCTCCTAATCCCCTGTCTATAATAAGTCCGGAGTCGTAACCAGATATGATCGATGCTCCCTGATTTAAAACAATAAGCGGATCCGAAATTGTTGTGTTGGTTGCATTTACAGAAGTTGTTGTTCCATTGACTGTTAAGTTGCCTGTCACAGTGAGGTTGTTTGCAACAGTCACCGATGCATCTGCACCTGTCATTGTCATCACGGTAGATGTTACACCTCCGTCATTGACTGAGAAAATTATGTTGCCATCTTCTGTTGAATTTCTTAATGTAAAATTAGCACCGCTCTGTGTCATGGACACGTCGCCGTCTTGTCCTAAAATCAATGAAGAGTCTGCTTGGATTGTCAGTGTACCTGATGTGGTGTCCGAAGCATCTGATCTTAAAAAACTTGCCGCTGATATTCCTCCCAATGCATCCGAATCTGTTGCTGTGCCTTGGAATTTGTTCGATGTCACATTGGTGCCAAGTGTGATACCTTTCTTGATCACAGAATATCCTGATATAGCAGATTGTGGAGTAAATTCCACAGATGAAACCATTCCAACTATCGTGTCCGAAGTGGTCAATTCCAGAACAACTCTGTCTGTGCCTGTGTTGTCTGTGATTACTCTGACGATGGAACCTGAAACACCTGCACCTGCTGTGGCAGCTGGTCCAACCAACACCCAAGTCGATCCTGTGTACACATAAATTTGTTCATTAGTGGAATCATACCATAAGTCACCCTGCGATCCTGTGGAAGGTTCCGAAGTGCTCACAATCGAGCCACTCACTGCCTTGAAGGCAGAACCGTTGTACACCTGCATCTGATTCAGTGTGGTGTCATAAAATAATTGTCCCTTGATTGCTTTGGTAGGAGCGTTTGCTGTGGAGTTCGCAAAATTTTCTAATAGTGCCACCAAGTTTTCGTTCAATGGCTCACCGTAGCCGGCATAATTCTTACCAAATAATGAAAGATTAGTGGTGGTATCGATTGTACCGTCAGCGATGGTAGTTAAGATCGATCCGTCGGTCTTGTTAATTGTATAAGCCATTTAAAATATTTATCCTTAGTTTATATTAGTATAAAAAAAGTTAGTTCCTTCCTAAAACCACTTCTATCATGGCCACAGCTGTGGTGGCATGACTGCCCAAACTCCTGCCAATAATAGTCAAAGTGTGGAATTTAGGGTCATTTAAGTCGCACTTTTTTGCAACTCCCGGCACATCGCTGGTGACAATGCGATCGCCTTTAGCGATGGGTCCTTGCACCTTGCACACAGTTCTGCCTGTCAGTGTTACATACGGATGTGAGTCGTCAGTGCCCGCATCTGCATTCATCTTGAATGCTGGGTTTTCTGCGATAACTCCAAACACATCTGTGTCGTATTCCTTATCTGTTTTTGTGATTTCTTTCGAACCACCTATCTTTACACAATCTCCTATGTCCATGGGCACATCTGCTTCATATCTTTCCGCCAAGTCAGCGTAAGTGGCCGATGATGCCTTACCAGTGAGTTCGCTCACTCTCAATTCTGCATACTGTGAAATTGCCACGTTGCCTGCTGTGGTTCCATCTTCAGGAGTGAACACAAAAGCAAATGTGTTGGCAGACTCGTCCCATAGTAGGGCCGCATTCTGCTGATTGGCTGAATCTCCAACACCTCTGTCCACGATTATTCCAGCATCATAACCTTGGATGATGGATGCTCCTTGATTGAGAACGATCAAAGGATCTGTGATTGTTAAAGTTTCCGAGTTGTTTGTGAATGTTGTTCCTGTGACGTTTAAGTCTCCTTGCACTGTACAATTGCCTGCAAATGTAACTGCTTTGGTGGATCCGTTGACTGTGACTGCTGTGGAATCAACTCCACCATCATTCACGTTGATTAAAATGTTTCCGTCCTCTGTTTTATTTTTTAGGGTGAAGTTAGCACCACTCTGAGTCAAACTGACGTCATCGTCGGCACCAAGCGTGATGCCTGAATCTGATAATACTCTGATAGGCGCACCCATTGTGATGACTGATGAGTCGCCGGCATTGATTTGGTCAACAGAAATGGTTTCGTTGAGATCGAATGTTACGCCCGTCCCCGCCACCGTGGTCGTGATCGAATCTCCCGATCTGAATTCCATGTCTGTGGTACCAAGTGTGATGGAACCTGTGTTGGAAGCGGAATCTGAAAAACTAAATGTGGTTGTCAATCCAGACACTGCTGAATCAACATATGCTTTGATTGATTGTTGAGTGGCCAGTGCGGTTGCTGAGTTAGATCCCATGGCATCTTCGTCTAATATCGATGTCACCGCAGTGGTGCCTGCTATCTGCAAGGATGTGCCTGTTTTAAAAGCTCCTGTGGTTTGCAGAGATCCGGTAACCTGCAATGGAGATGTTATCGAAACTGATGACGAATCTGCAGCTCCAATTTGATTGACTGTGATGTTCGAATCTAAATTGACTGTCAATCTGTATGCCGTGATCAATTCTGCTGAACTGTCTATGTCTGTGGTGGTTGAAATATTTGTTCCACCTCTCACAGTTAAACCTGTTGTAAAAGGTACTTCTATTGTGGTGGAATCATCACCAACCACCGGCAAAGTGTTACTTGCTACAATTTGATCATCCACATATTTTTTGACTGATTGCTGTGATGCGACAGCAGTTGCAGAATTCGAAGCCATGTTGTCTTCGTCCAAAACTGTCACAGGACCAACTGTTACGAAAGATGTACCGTTGTATAATTTTAATAATGAATTGGATGTGTCATACCACAATACACCTGTTCTTAAACTTTGTGTGGGTTGGCTGGAAGATGGTCTTACTGTATTGATGTATTCGAAATAAACACCATCATACACTTTGAGTGCATTATTAGTTTTATCATACCAAAGTTCACCAGTGATAGGATTAGTAGGTGCTGATGTATTCGCAGAATTTTCTAATAGAGTAATAAAATTTTCGCCAATTGCTTCGCCATAGCCTTGATAATTCTGTCCAACCAAACTGATCGAGGTGGAAGTATTGAGTGTGCCGTCTTCGACTGTTGCTACTACTGTTCCATCTGTTTTGTTAATAGTGTATGCCATTTACTATACGTCCACAAAATTTGTTAATGATTGGATTCTGATAGTGTAATCGATCTGTATCAACCTGTTCAACGACTTTTGGACGGGATGGAATATGACGTGTGTCAAGAGTTTGCCAGCCCCCGCTGTGCCTTCATTTGTGAATAGTCCCAATTCATCAAACACATATGTGTCATTCAACGTGGTTGTATTATCAAAAGCTTGTTGGCCTGCAGGCTCACCGAAATCTAATAAACATGTTGCTATCAAATCTGTGTAGGTGTTTCCTGTAGTGTGTGAAATTGTTAACTTGTTTCTTGCTGTGTCAGTATTGGATGATGATGTGTCGTTTATAGTCTTGTAATAAGTTCGATTGTAAAGATTAGCATTGGAACCAGTGGCGTTGGGTGTCAAATATGTGATATTACCTGAAGCGTCTACTGTGGTTCCACCATTTCCAAAATGCATTTCTTCCATGAAGCCAGTGGTCCTGTTGGCCAAGGATTGTGCCAATGCCACGGAAAAATTTTCATAGTGGATGGCATTCTTCTTGTCCACATACACTTGACCTGTTTCAGGGTCATGAATTTTGATGTAACCTTGAATATCTATGCCTTGCTGTTCGTCTGGCTTCTTAGATTCCGGTTGTGGTGTTTGTTCTTGCTGTGACATCTTGTTATTTAGCGAGTCCTTTTCTCATGTGTTTTAATTTTCGGGCAGTTCTGCGGGATGTTGTTGTAAGAATGATACCTCTTCTCCTGTAGATGCTTGCAGTCCTAACCCATCAGCGGCTGTGCCGGATCCTGCATTGTACCATGTTGTGCCTGTTTTCTTGGTTACTCTTACCATCACACCAGTAGCAGGAGCAGTTCCCAATGTAATAGTGCTTGATCCATCCACTGTGTAGTCGGTGATCTTGGTTCCTCCCAATTGTACCACCAACTGATTTGTTGCTGATGCAGTGAATGACACACTGTCAGCATCATTGACCATTGTGAAGGCTGTGGTGCTTCCATCACCCTTAAATGTAGAAACTTTTACAGTATCTGTGTAAGGAATATTTTGCACCAATGAAGCATCTACCACCTTGGTTCCACTCACCAAAGTGTTTGAAATGGCTGTGCCCAAAGTTCCACGCATGATCTGTCCCAAAGTGTTCCCATCTTTGGTAAAATATGTGATCCTTTCTTTGCCTATCCAGACAACACCGGGTATGTTCGCGGAAGGATTTGGATTAGCCAGCACCGAAGCATCTGCAACGATTATGCTGGTGTCTGTTTGTGTGAGAGCTTGAGCCAGCGTGGTGGTGTGTGTCTTGCTTAATCTTCTATAATGATATCTGTTGAGAATATCTTTGAAAATTCTATAACCCATGGCTGGTTGTGAAACTGTGCCGGTCACATACGAAATCACTACATCCTTGACTGTGCCGTCCCCTATGACCGATTCAGGAATGATTATCTCGTTTCCTTCAACCCTATAATCATGGTTGGCAGTTAGGTGCTGTTTGTCGAGATGCACGAATGTGTAATCTGCACTGACAGGAGCATTGGCCAAAGTAAAATGGACGTCTCCCTGACCTTGATCATATGCGTAATCTTCCCAACGCTCTGTTCTCATGTTCATCTGGTTGTGGTTTCTAAAAGTTGTCACATATATTTTTTCATTGTTGATGCTCGATGAATCATTGCCAGTTATCGAAGACCAACCATCACGTAGAGTCATAACTGATGCGTTGGTGTCTAATTCATAATCGTGTCCTATCTTGAGCATGACTGCCACAGTCTCTCCAACCGCCGGAGCTGTGTTTAGGGTCACTGTTACAACATCGGACGAGTCATTGTTCAATGTGTAGTCAGAATTGACTGAAGAGTCATCTCCTTGGTAAATTCCATTCACCCAAACTTCGACCGTGCTGTCAGTTGCCTCAATCTTTTTGAAATTGTTGTTGGGCACGAAGAAAGTCCTTGTGGATCCATCTCCGCTGAAATATCTAACCACCGGTGGACTCAATCTGTATCTGTTGGTCGATGATGTGCCGGACACTCCTTCAACGATGATTTTGTGTTCGTATGGTCCGATCAATCCAGGTCTTGGATTGAGCGAAACTTTATTTTTGTTAGCTCCTGTGGTCGGCACTGTGTACTCAGTGGTGACCATCTCGCTGTATGCTATGCTTCCGGAAACATTGAAGAAATGCACGAATATCTTGGATCCTTCTGCAGGAGCGGAAGAGAAAGTAATTTTGGTTATGCCGCTGTCGCCTGTTTCGTCTGCGGTGATGTTTGTGTTGTCAGCAGTAAATGTGGTGTCATCACAAGTGGGTGTGAGTTGGTTGAGTGTGACCGATGTCTTAATTCCGTTGACTGTGACATAAGTCTGTTGGATGGAATCTCTGGACACATTAAGATTAAACTGCGTGGTACTGCCATCGCCATCTAACTCAAATTCTGCTACCAGCGTGTCCACAGATGCGTCCACCGTGTGTACAGTCACCACTGCCATGTTAGCAGGAGCAGTGTTGAATGTCACTGTCTTTGCCACAACATCGAGTTCGTAGTCTGTGGAATCTGCCTGGTTGAACTGATTGTCAACATACACTCTCACACTGTCCAGGGTGCTGATCTTTCCTGGCACATTGAACGACTTGGTCGAACCATCTCCATAGTAAGTTGCTCTGGCCATCATTCCACTGCCCGTGGATGGTGCTGTGTAAATTTTCATGTCCAGCGTGTCATACACTCCGCCCGGCAACACTTCCTCAGGTGCATGTGCAGAATATTCTGAAATGAATGCATCGCCTACTACTTCAATGTCTTCCGCTTTGGTGCCCAATGTTGTGGTGAAAGATTTGGAATCAACCACTTGGTCAACATTTCTTAGTTCAGTAGGATCAATCACATCCTGCTCAGTTGCGTCATATCTTGCAATATCGTATGGCTCAACATCGTATCCTTCGCCTTCTTCGAACTTCAATCCTACTAATCTAGTGCCAGGATATTCTAAACCCGTCATCAATTGTGCATACGCATCTATGTTTGTTGAACCATCACCGATGAGTCCTGCCATTCCCGCTGTAGGCGAATAGTATGAATTGATTCTGTCTGTTGCCGACCATTCAGTGAGCACAGTAAGATATCCAGCCGTGGATGAATCAGACAACAACACGTCCTTGTCATATGTCAAGTCACTGGTGAATGCTGTGTGTACCCTGTATATTTTTTTACCAACTCGTATGTTGTCGTTTACAGCATATGGTGTGAACTGAGCCCATTCCTTGATCACAGAATTCGATATTTCTTTGTTGCTGTTCAATCTATCAAACTTGATGATGCTGTCGAAACTTCTTACCTTGTTGTTGACCAATCTTGCCGCCACAACAGCAGGTGTTGTTGGATCGCCACCAGTTAGGGTGACTGTTGGTGTTGTGGTATAACCGCTGCCAGATGCTGTGACTTTGATCGATGTTATTTCACCACCACTCACAACAGCAGTTGCGACAGCTCCGGAACCGCCTCCGCCTGTGATAGTGACAGTAGGAGTAGAAGTGTAACCAGAACCTTTGGTTCCTACATCTATGGATCCTACTTTAAACTTGTAATTGTCTGAATAGAACTTCCATGGATTGTAATTGTACACATCAAAATAAGTGCTGTCGTCTTCAAATACTCTTGGTGCTACATAAGTTTTGTTTTGACTGTCATAGTAAGATTTGTTATCGAAGTCTGTCACATCGCCTTCGAGAGTTTCTAAATTTTTGTGCTGTTCTAATGTTTCCCTTATCTTGGTTTTAAATGGCAACACTTCTTGGATGAATTCTGTGACAGCCGATGTTGTGTTCAGCCTAAATTCCGGTGGTTGCTCTAACTTGTTGTATGTGCTGATCAGTTTGACGAAAGATGACTTGAACAACCAATCAAGGTTTTTCTGTTCTTGTTCAGCATATCTTACGAGTGTGAAGAACATCTTGTTGAATTCTAACAAGTCTGCGTCGATGAATATGTCCTTCTGCAGTCCATCAAACAAGAATCTTATTTCAGTGGTTGCTCTTTCATCGAACACATTATTAGAATATGTGTCACCATCGTATCCAAGATTAGATCCGCTGGTGTCATACAGATTAGTTTTGATTTTTAAAGTGCCATCCTCGGATGCTATTGTGTCGAAACTGTTGTATGTCTTCTTGTAAAATCTAAATTTTCCATCATAACTGGATTTGACCTTTATGATTGTGCCTATCGCATATTCGGTGGTTCTCATTGCACGCTCATTTGCCACCGTGTAATCAGGAGTCAGGGTAGAATCGTATCCGCTTGCGTACCAATCAGTGTATTCCCAATACCTTTTGGTGTCATATGATTGAACTTTGGTGGTTCTGAACTTCCTGTTCTCATCGAAAGTGTTTATGGTCCATCGATTGCCGGCACGTGAGTCGAATTCAACCAAGACTTTGTCATTGGTGTTGTAGGTTTCTGTGTTTAGATATGTGAGATCGGTGTCAGTATCAACTTTGATTTTGTAACCTTCCACGATCTTGCTCGGCAATGGTTCCTGCTTGAGCCAATTTGTCAGTGTCTTGTTGCCAGCGTATTGTTTTTTTGCCAATGCTTTGTTGGCGAACTCGATCATATTTTGCAACGCCGCGAATCTGTCTTTGAACATAGACTGTCTCGGTCTGTTCAATATACCATACCACATGGTGGATGGGAAACTGACGTCTGGCACTGTTCTACCATTTATGTCGTTGCCCTCCAATGAGTCCTTCATTTTTTCAATCAGCTGTGTCGGAATGTTTGTGGTGGTGTCATTTTCAGAAATTAAAACATACTCTTTGTGTGGTTGTATCTCAGACTCGCTTTGGTTTTCAAAACGCAGACTCAATTCATTGGTTATCCTGTTAGGATTGTATGAAACTAAGAGTGCATCATCTCTAACCACAGCACTGTATTCTTGGCTGTATGATTTCGGATCAATTATGGACTGTGCAATCTGATTGGCTGTGACTGTTCTAAACAACACTTGCGGTAACACAGTTGGGTTAGAAACCCAGAAGAAATATTTGTTCTTGAACTGTTGCACATTGGGATCGTAAACTGATTTGACCACGTAGTTTGATTGTGCAGTTCCTGTGATTCCTAAACTTTCTCCTTCTTGCGTTCCTGCAAGGTTGTTGTACTGTTCCGGAGTGTACTCGCTTTCTGTCCATTCATTTGCCTGCACTGTGGAACTCGGATGAAGTTTGCCCCAATTCAACAATCTAAAATTCAAATCACCCTGTTCGTACCAAGCAAACTTAAACTTGGAAGTGTCCAACCAGACCTGCCCGGTGTTAGTTTGTGTCCATGAATCGTAATCTGCAGGATCGTAAGGAGTTTTGTAAGATATGTTTTGCTCGACTCTACCGAATAATTTGCCTTTGGCTGGGTCTATGTGTTCTAATCTTGATATCAATGATGGACGCTGTTTGTTCACAACCTGCACTGTTTTAGTTTTATTATGATCCACCAAAGTTGGTTGAGTTTGTATCAATTCCCATCCACTCGCATCTGTTGATTGTTTTTTAAACCAATATACTTGACCCGCTCCCGAATAAGTGGAGTCTCCGGATCCAATCACGCTCTGGCCGGGTGCACCAACAAATATCGATCTGTTGTATGATGCCAGCGCCGAACCAAACTTGTCATTGGATGAAAGATCCTTGGGTTGTAATTCAGATTCGTAAACAAATTTAGTATCTAATTTAGAAAACACAAATGCGGCGCCGGTGTTAGAAACAGTGCTTACAAATGAAGTTGCTTTGCCGTCGAATGTTGTTTCCGCAGTCACAGTAGACCCATCCGTCAAAAATTTGTCAAAAGTTGTTTTTTGCTTGGGTCCGAAATTTAAAGAATGCACAATTAATCTTTTGCCATCAACAGCAACACGCTGACCAAACTTGCTGTTGGCTTTGTACACGGGTTGATTGATTGTCTGATACAACTTGTACTGCGAAATCACTATGGCATCACCTATCGAAGGAGTTGTTCCGAATGTCACAACATTGCCCGACGTGGTATAATCATATACTGTGTTGCCGTTCACAGAAACCGAAACTGTATCAGATGACACAGTGAAGTTTGGAGTGAATGCGTTTGTGGATCCGTCCCCGATGTGCGAGGATGAATTTAATTTGTAATAATACACAGCGCCTTGTGGATTTTCATTTACTATGGTTTGTGGTGACCCGATCAACAAGTCCTTGTCTGTGGCGCTGATGCCCACTGAATACCCGAAGTTGGCGCCTTGATTATTAGGACTGGTTATTTCTTGTGTTTGATAGTAGTAAGTGTCATCGTTTAATCTATAAACATAGACAGAACCAGAGTCTGTGGCGCTGTCGCCGAATGACGATGAGTCGAGATCATAATATGGCGAACTGATTGTGAGCACCTTAGCATCATCGCTGACTGCCATGGAGAATCCAAACTTATCTATCGATTGGGATGAACTGCCTGGTGTGAGTGTTTGATTGTATATGTACTTGCCGCTTGTCTTCTTGTAAACGTAAACTTTGCCTGAATGCAATCCGGAATCACTGGCAAGTGTGGTGCTGGACGGCGCTCCAACAAACAGATATGTGCCATCAGACGAAGAAGCCACAGACCATCCAAAGTACTCGTCGCTGCCTAATGTCGGGGATGCCACAGATTGGGTGATACCCCAACTGCCATACTGATCTTTGGTCATAATGTGCACCAAACCTTGATTAGTTTCTGTTGTGGTACCTACCACTGACGATATGGATACCAAACTGGACGAATCTTCTAACCATAAATTTTCTGTGGTGAAAACTCCACTTATTACCTTGACATACAACACATTATTTGTTGTGTCGTTTATCAAGATCCTTCCTGTGGCTTCACTGTCTGTGCCGTATATGAGTTGTCCGGGTACAAAAGATGTGTAAGCGGAAGCAAGATTCAATCTCATAATGGACTTGGAATAAGGTGAACCAGAGTATACTGTGTTTCCGTCGCCTGACACTGCAACACTGGTGCCATTTTTGTCTGAAGAATCTGAATTCAAATATGTGTACACCACTTCGTTTTTGAGCTTGAAATTGTCTGCATCAGAGTTCCTTGTGTAAATCACCGCGGCATTTTCGTTGGGTGATCCTATCACTAATACTGTACCGTTGTTTGAATTGATTCCCACTGCAGAACCAAAATTAGTGTCTGCCGCTGTAGATATTAAACTCTTAAATTTTTGTTTTTTCTCGAACACAGAGTTGTTGTTGAGTTGATATATCTTCCATAAGCCTGTGTTAGTCTTGTATCCATTATCAACAAACACGGTGTCGCCTGTTGAAAATCCATTGATGGGAGTGATGTTTACAATGTCATCCACACTCGAAAGTCTCACAGAAGTCAATTTCATGATGGTGCCGTTTTGCTTTGTGCTGTCGAATGTTTCAACGAATGGAACACTGAACTTGTACAATCCATCTGTGCTGTCCGGTGATTCAGTTACCTTGTGGATGCCATCGATGGCATTGTCAAAATTCTTGACCACAATGTAATCTCCGGGATTAAGTCCGTGTGGGTTATATGTGGTGAACTGAAGTATTCCATCTCTGGCTTCATAAAATTCTATATAATTGTCTATGGTCGTAGCTCTATAAATCTCCCAGTCCTTGTTGGCAGTGTTGGCCAACCAGATCCTATCTCCTTCGAACATATTTGCGACTGAAAGATTAAGCAACTGTGATTCGTCATAGGCGTTAAATTTTGCTTGATGTGGTTGTACATAACCAGCCATCGGATACTGGAAAATATGATCCGGGGTGTTAAGTGTGTCATATGAATATTTTGCAAAAGTAGGAAACTGTAATTCGTAGGGTCTGTCCTGCATCTCAGATGCTGAAACATTTATGATATTTTGTGTGTCATCGACAACACTTTGCGTGATGTTGTATACTTGCTGTTGCTGTCTGTGTGTTTTGTCATCCAAAGCAAAGAGATAATTTTGATCTGTCCTGTATGACCCAAACTCTCCCACTCTGAAAGCATTTTCTTCGTACACATTGTACTCAACTGCATCTTGCACAGTGGTCGGAGACTTGAATCGCTGTATGGGTTTGATTGTGCCTTTGTCCTTGATCATTCCTTGGTAGAATTTGTATTGGGTCAAATCATCCAATCCCAAGTTCTCCCAATACGTTCTGGTCTGGAAACCTATCAAGTGCTGTGCATACTTTTGTTGTTCTGCATCAAAGTTTTCTGTATCTAAGGAGTAAAAATCTCTAAACGATTCGGCCTTGGCGTCCCAGTTCGGTAGTAGGTCTTTTTGCGGCTCACTTGTTTTCAACCTGTAGTAAGAATTGTTGAAGTTTTCTCCGGAATTATGATTACTCAACACAACGTATGTGTTGCTTTGATGGCTGATTACATCGCCTTTCTTGTAATCTGTAAATGTTGTCCAGGAATAAACTTTTGCAGTGTCCACGATGTAACCGGGAGCGTAAATATCTCCGTTCCAGTTGGATGTTTTCCACCCCACCAATTTTACACGGTCCTGTCTGACTCCCATCAAGTCATCATATATCACATCTTTGAATGAAGTCTTGTTGTCCAGTATCAGCACATGTTCTTTCTGTATGGCCCTGATGTCTGCGTTATAGATTCCATCCTCATCTGGATTGGTTTCTATCACAAATTGTCCATTAGTTCTGTTGGTGGACAAGTTTGTGGGCTGGATGGGGAATCCATCCTGTTGTAATACTGTATAAAAATTATCACCGCCTATGAGATCATCACCAATTGTGTTTTCCTTCTGGAATTTTAATTTGGCCGATGCCGGCGAAAGTGTTATGACTGCTGAATTTTCCCATTCCTGGGTGCTCCAAAACAAAAACTCCTTGACTGAAAGATCCCAGTCAATGGGAGTGTTGAGTTCTGTTGAAAACTCGTCAAACACGAACCCTTTGGTTTTAAGATATTGATCATAACCGTACAAGAAGTTGGCCACTTCCTGTGTGGAACTTACTTCAGTGCCGTATGTTATGGTTGCGACATTCTGCAGGTAATCCTTGTATTTGTTGACCCTTACTCCACCCTTGAGAGGAAGGCTTGCGCCTATCTTGCTCCAATTGTCCTCTTCGAAGGTTTGTCCGCTGGAAATATTGTTGTTGGCTCTGTAGAAGAATCCGCCGTTCTTGACAACCGATCCGGAAGCATAGAATCCATTCGCTCGCCAATCCACGTACGATTCTGTTGTTGCACCCACCACCACAACACTATTGTTGTTGTTGATCCGAGGTGGGTAATATGAAAATGATCTATCAAAGTTGTTGTATCCACTCAGTTTGTATCCACCGGCGGATTTTTCAACTATCACACCCGAGTAATTGACATTGTCGATAGGTGCACTTTTAAACAAGTATAAATTGAAATTTTCTTTAGGAATGTATACACTCTTGTTAGTCGAAGAAGGACTGTAGCTGCCTACCACAACATTCATATTTTCCTTGTTGCTGAATCCACCCAGTTTGTAGGCCAACTGCACATCAAGATTGGATAACCTATTGGCTATGTAATCGATGCCGAAACCCAAACCTTTGACATAATCATACAACACATTGACATAACCTGCGGTTAAAGTTGTCCCCGAAGGAAGGGCATAGTTTGTGATGGTGTCTCGATATTTGCCGTCGTAAACATATTGATCTATTGTGTTCTTTTTAATTCTGGACGTGTCGAAATACAATCCTGAATACTGCCCGGGTCTGGCCAAAAATTTTGCTATCTGTAGTGCGAATCTGAATGATGACGATTTCCTCCATGCAGTCTCTGGTGGGCCCCAATCTCCAAAAACCCAAGAAGATGATTGCAGTTGTTCAGATGATGTGCCGCCTTTGATGATTCCTGCATTGGCAGGATCCAACAATCTTCCAGCATCGTCTACTGGTATGTTGGAAAGGACTCCGTTTCTGGCATACCTCCTGTAGTATCCTTTTCTCGATCCTTGCGGTATGAACCCTTGTTCAACGTGTTTCCAAAGCAGTAGGTTGCCTCCTGTGTAAGGAGCTGGTCCATACACTGAATCCCACCATTCTGGTTTTTCTGAAAATTCAAACATCTCCCAAGGAGCGGTGTGTGGTCTGTCTGTGTCAAACCATAGGTGGTATATCCTTCTCCAAAAACCCTTGAGTTGCGAATCATCGAACTTGGCTTGATAGCCTGTCCATTTGTACGTCCATGGGTTTCCAGAATCATATGTAGAATTAGTGGAGTAATCGATAGCATTCACGCCCGACCATGTGTAAAATTCTCTGGCTATCAAAGTGTCATACTGGTCAGTGCTGTAATCATTCAATCTATAGAAGCCTGGTTCTAAGTTGATGATGTCATCCTTGTAGATAGTTTTGATATTGTTGTATATTCTCTTTTCAAACTCTAATAATATGTCATCACGGAAATCATCATATGCCACTGTGATGGAACCATCATGTCCTTCTATCACATTGATGCCTTGTGTTGTAGAATCCTCTGATTGATAAGTGTCATCCAAAAACTTTCTCGGGGTGTATTTAGGAGCCAAACCCAGATTGGCGGGTGTTGCCGGGATGTACGATCCTTGTGTAGAAACATATTCGTCTATGATGATGACATCTCCCACATTCAAACTTTTTTTTATGTCCACACCGATGATCGCTGTCGAATCTTGTAGATCAGTAAACACATAATCTGTTCCGTTTAGTATCTGCACATTGTTGATGTAAACGTACACACTTTTCTCCGATAATTTTTCCAGATCGAAAGCACTTGTGATAGGATACGAAGTGATGTTTGCGTCAGTTACTGTGTAGGACAGTGTGTTCTTATTGGTGCCATATGCCAACATGTCAGATGAAAAGTATGGCATAGAACTGTTTTTGTTAGAATTGATGTGTGACAAAAGTAGGTCCAACTGTTCGGCCACTGTGCCGTTGAGTGTCACAGTGTCGCAAGCTGAAATTAAAGATTTCTTGATTTTTTCATAGTCATTGGACGAAGATCTGAACGCAGACACAATGTCCAAAACAGGATCTCTGGTCAACACAGACGCCAATGGTGCACTGCTGGAATGTTGCAAAAATTTAGTAGAATAAGCAAAAACATTGTCAAGATCTCTGCTGTTGTTGGCCCCCGATACCAATCCAGTGAATGAGGGGTGGTTTTGCACACCGGTCTTATAGTGTGAAGATATGTCACCGTGTGTGAAAGATAAAAGATTCTTGTTCAATGGGTTTCCGACCACTGTCACAGGAACTTCCCAAAAACCATTTGTGGTAGGAAAATCTCTCTCAGAGTAAGACTTGATGGTTATCTGAGTTCCTTGTGGTTGTTTTTTGTTCAACCGGACTATCAAGTTCTTGTTGGTGTTCTTCCTCACATAATCTTTGGTCAACTCACCGTCTATGAAAACTTGTAGTGTGATGTCGGTCAATTGTGCAGAATTTCTCCACGCCTTGACTTCAAAGTCTGTTTGATCCTTGTTGGCTGTGTATTCTTCTATGCGTTGTTGAGGATGTTCGATTACATTTTTCTTCCAGTTGTTGGAAAGTGTGTACGAACTACCCGAATTCACTTTCAAAAAATACTGTCTGAGGTTGAATGTTTCAAGGCCTTGGTCTGTTATGTGCTGGAATGTGTCCTTGTTGAAAGAATCATTCAGCTGAATGTCCGACAACAATCCATATCTTTGGTAAATCACATTTGTGTTGTACACAGTGTCAGGAGTTCCTTGAGTCGAATCAGTGGCAACTTCGAACAGTGTGGAACCAGCAAATGTAGTCGACAGATAGGTGTCATTTTTTGATAAACTTATTCCGGCATCATCGAAAACATCAAACAAAGGCTTCTGTTGCAACTTTGTCTTTGCCTGGCTCGACACCCATGCACCGTTTTTGTAATGGTATGTCTTGCCTTTTTGCGTTTTACCTTTTTTGACGAATATGCTCTGTCCCTCTTGCACAGTGGTGGAATCATCATCGAACGTGATCCTTAGACTGCTGTCTCCCAGAACTACAAACTTGACGGTAAAAATTTTATTCTTTTGCTCAGGATCATTAGGAAACACGATAGTGGAGCCTTCGGTCACTGTGGTCTGATCAATGCTCAATCCTAACGCACCCTGCAGATTGCTGAATGCATCAGTGGTCTTGGTATCGACAAAATCAACTCCCTTGCCTCTGCTACCGTGATTGAACAGTTGCAATCCTGGTATGAATTCTACTATAGGTCTTTTGGCTCTCTGGTTTTCATTCAGAGTTGTTTGAAGATTGTTTTTAAGATTGGCTGTCTCTATGACCGATCTGTGGAACCATCTGTTGCCTCTGGACCATGCGTTCAAATCCTGTGATGCTCTGTTTATGGTCCAGTAATCAGGAAACTCAATTATACCTATGGTTTCGCCCCAACCCTTGGAATCCCAACCAGTCACTCCGTTGTAGTCCCATGGTTCAATCTCGCTGATTCCATAAAGCTCATAAACCAATTGATCTTTCTGCTCTACCAACATGATACTTCTGCCAACATTTTCAACGTAGAACGTCTGTGGTCTGTCGGACACTGGATCACCCTGGAATGTTATCTTCTGCCCTGATGAATAAACAAGGCCAAGACTGTCTGTGAATCCATTTACTCCTATAAGGTTTTCCTGGATGTCGAAATTTTCATTGGCAAGGTCTTTGATTATTAATCGACCCTGCATAGGTTGATGATCTTCGCATTGGTAATATAAAACAGTTTCCGGTATAGTAGACGAATCCGACGTCGGAATGTACAAAGTTACCTCGCCCGACGAGGCTCCGTTGTTGTTCACGTAATCTGTGTTAGCTGTGCTGTCACGTCCTGTGCCATAATCTGTCTTGATCCAAAAATTCATGCCCGGAGCGTTGATTACAAACTTGTAAGTGTTGCCTCTGTACACAGTGATGTCAGGATTTACATTGGCCTTGTTGTTGAACTTCCATCCCGTTAAACCTTCATTTGTTACATTAATAGTGATCACACTTCCGGGGTTGTCTATGTTAGACTGCACCGAGATAGGACCATTAGGGATCCAGTAATACTCTCTGAAGTTGATGAGTTTGTCTGCGTCTACCGGCGGAGCATATGAGTAAAAATCACTTTGCCATAGTTTGTCGTGTCTGTACTTGTCACCACCGCGTGCACCTATTTCATTGACCACATCTATGTATGGTGCAATGAAATCAATTTCGGAACCATTAGATTTATAAGTTGTAGCTGTTTCCAGTTGATAATTTTGTCTCTCTTTGCTCTGTTCTTGAAGATATGTGTCATCCTTCCTAAAACTGCTGTGATACTTTTGTCCTACATAAGCATTAACCTTATCCAATGTGGATGGTTCTATGTATTGATCCAGAGTGGAGGATAGGAATTTTTTATTCTTTTCGGTTTGAAAAGTTTGTGGTAATAGTTTATGTGAAGGGCGAGTTGATTTTGCCATTAGTAGTAACCCCCAGAACTGCTAGAACTGCTAGAAGTTGCTGTGGATGTTACTGTTGCTGTGCCAGTAGTCGATGATGATGTACCAGTCGATACTACAACATTGCCTGTGGCTTTGATTTTTTCAGCAGTTATCGATGTGATCATCTCAACATTATCCACAGTGGCTGATGATATCAAAATTTCATTCTCCGAAGAGTTGATCTGAAACAATGAACCAAATCCACTCGATGCCTGAGCAGGTACTATGACCACGCTCAACACATCAGGTGTCAATGAATTATGCAAGAATGCGGCTAATTCTGAAAAATAAAAAGTGTCTCCAAAATCCCAGAGCCCCAAACTAAAATAAGTGTTAATCGATTCCACCACAGATGATTTCAATTGATTGTCGCTGACGTTGGTGGCAGGATTTTTAACAATCTTGAATGTTGCTTGCAGTTCAGACTCGGCGCCAGGACCGAACACTAATTTGTATTTTCCTGGATTAAAGATTATTTCATCCGAAACGCTTTTTAACTGATTCAAGCTTGCTGTATATGTTTCGTTTAGGGTAGCGATGGTCGGAGGCACAGGCTTTGTAGTTGATTGATTCTTTTTAAGCCAGGTTCTAAATTCCTGATCATAAGTTTTTGTCATCACATACACATCTATCATGTTTGACACAGCAGGATCAATTCTTCGAGATCTTGGAGCCCCATGGTTGTATCTGTAGTATAGTGAATCTCTACCTATGTACGCACTGTATCCAGACAGGGTTGTCAGTGTGCCAGTGGTGCTGTTGTACTGTTTGAATGTTTTAGTCGAGGAAAAATAAAATTTTTGACCATTTGCGTACACTTTAAGATCAGTGATGTCACCTTCTATGGATGTCACAACAAAATCACTGTTCAGCACAGGATCTTGCTCTTCGAAACCATTTCTGGTCACTGTCTGGAAGAACACATACTTGGATGTGGGTGATGTCAGTTCTCCTACAACTGTGTCGAAAAGATCAGGATCATCCACTACTCCGTCATCATCTGAATCGAAAAATCCAATTTTCATCTTTCTTGTATCGTAGTAACCATCTACACCCTGAAAGTTTTTAACTATCTGCCAATCGTAGTTTCTCTGCAAGGAAGAAGTTAGATCTGGTCCGAGGTTGGTGGAAAGTATCTGTATCTTATCCTTAATGGTTTTACCTGTGGTAGGATCATATATCTTGACTGATTCGTCGAAGTAAAACTTATTTCTGGATTTGGATTGGAAAACATAATCTGTGGAACGGTAATACACAGTGTAAGAAACGCCATTTGTAGTAAATCTTATCATCCATGATGAATCCGATTGTGTGTTTGCTGTTGATCCCTGATTAGCAAGACTGAAAGTGCCCGTGTTTAGATTGTCCTCGTTGATCACAGACCATGTAGATGTGAGATAATTGTATGATAATCCAAAATTCCTGTAATTCTTGACATTGTCGATGATGGACGCTGACAGTGTGGTGCTGACAGATGTAATAAATTTTGGTATAATCTCCGACAACACACTTGTGGTTGGCAAATTATCATTAAGTTGAATAGGACCAGTGCCGTCACCGAGATTGCCTTGCCCCACGTTGGAGCCATCTCCCTCGACAGAAACAATCTTGCTCCACCAACTATCTCTGGAATTTGGATGATTGGCTGAACCCAACATCAAAGTACCATTGTTCATGAAATGATAACCGGAAGGTGCTGTAAATTTGATCAGAGAGTCTGCTGTGACATATTTCAAGTTGGAACTTGATTGTGCTCCAACCGATACAGGAGTGGATCCTTCAAGGAAGTATCCTGTACATGAATTTGTGGATATGGTTGATCTGTTCCAAGTCTTGTTTGGTGATGTCAAAGACGGATAATTCTTGTAGTAAAAGTGTCTAAATGTTGCAGACTTCATCACATCTGTAAGTGTGGTGTTGATCATCTGTTGTATGTCATTGTTGTTGCTGAATTGGAAATCAAAAGTTTGATCTTTTTCATCTCTGTAAAGGATTCCGTCGTCAGCAAAAATATCTGTCTGTGAATAGACTCCGGTCGGATCTACAACATCTAAAAATCTCGATATGCCAGAACTTGTTCTAACCTGCGACTTTGCTTTCGCAATGGATGGATTCTCTGTCAACGGGACTATCTGATAATCTTCAGGAGTTATCATCCTATTGTTTGTGTAGTATGACTGCGGTGCCAGAGTCTTGATCTCCTGTATGGACTGTGAACGAGATGCATTAGTTACTGTGCCTTGCAATGAAGCGTTGATGGTCAGTGTGTTGGTCTGGCCAGATCTGGATATGTAGTCCACAGAGATGCTGATGTTCGACATTGAAGATTTTTGTATAGAGTATGTCAAATTGTTGCTGGCTCTAAACACACATCTGAAATTGCCTTTTGGCAGTGTGCCGTACACACCATCTGAAAACACAAGACTGACCTGATCGTTTGGTCTGGTGATCACTGCGTATTGGTTGTTGATGTTTTGTGACAATGAATTATAGATGACATTGTTGCCTGTGATCGCAGGCACCTTGGTCCATCTGTTTTCAATTATGCCGTTTTCGTCAAGGCCAAACAACCATACGTCTGAATTGTTGATGTTGGTTTGATCGATAGCAACCACTGTGTTCGGCGATGCATTAGTAACTGTGAAATCTTGGAATCCCACAGACCCTTGCTTGAAATGTAAAAAGTAACCGGTGTTAGCCGAACCATAACCCTGAGAATCATTCTTGTATATGAATGATAGACCGTTGCCTGGAATAGGTGATTCTTCATAGATGTATTTCTCATTTAAGAAACTACAAGGCACCACTTCGAACGGCATGTTGACTCCACCGATGTTTCTGTTAAAACCATACAATGGTTCTGAGATGTTGGCGGAATTTAATCTGTACATTTCTGTGGGTATGCCGAAGATTGTTTCACCGGCCTGTGGTTTGCCTATGAACTGCTCCCTGCTAAGAGCCGCATTCAATATCGAATTAAATTGTTCCTGCCAATTGGCATTGGTGATGTCGTTCCACAACACCGGAGTGCTGGCAAGATTTTGTCCGTTGGCATCAAACACAGATTCTGTGGTGATGACCGAATCAATTTTTAAAAAACCAGATGCCGCCACGTTCCTTTTTGGTTGGTAGGAAATCAATCTGGCCAATCTCAGCACTGACTCTTTACGCTCAGCAAGATCGATGAAATTTTCTCTGGCGTTTAAGTCGACCCTGTAAGAAATAGACTGACCAACGTATGCTATCAAGTCGATCAGTGCAACAAACTCCGAAGAATCTATATAGTCATTAAATGATTCAGGATAGTTTATTTGTAGATAGTCTATTAGGGTGCGTCTGATGGTGTCAAAATCATATGATTTGAAATCAGTTTCACTGAATGTTCTATAAATCTTCTGCCAGGCAGATGATGATAATAAAGTGTTTTGTCTTGTGTCTACAGCCATTGTTAATATTTATTGTAGAAATAATGTAAGCACTTTATTCTACCTTTTAGACTGGATACAATTGAGAAGATTGTGTCATCAAACCTTGGTTTTGATCGAACAAAAGGTTCATTCGCTCTGCGACTCCATAGGCCACATACACCACTCCGATGGTGATCTGAATTCCGTGCTCGTATTCATCCAGCTGTAAACTGTCTAAAACGACTCTGGGATCATAGTTTATGACGTTTTGCACATCCTGTGTGATGGCTTCTCGGGTTTGATCGTCCAACGGGTCGAATATGTACTGCCAGATGTTGGTTCCGAACTCCGGATTTTCCAACTTCTCTCCCTTCCTTATGTTGAAATGATTGAACAGATCCTGTTTAACCAACTCGAAATCATACAGTTTAGTGTCCTTGAAGTTGTTGCCCTGTGTGGAAAACCCCTTGAACAGTTGTGTCCTTGCGGAAGTGTTCTTCTGCACTGTTGATTTTGATTTGTAAGTTACTGTGGACATATTTTATATTTAACCTGCATAAACTGTGGCCGCACTGCCTGTAATAGAACCAGCATCACAACCATCGCCTTTCCTTGCACATAAAACTCCCTCCACATAAACAGAACTGCTGGATCCTGAAATGGAAGCGACGTGAGCCACGCAGTCTTCACCTGATGGTACCAAATGGCTGACAGTCACATCTCCTAACCTACACCACAACAAACCTTCTGCGTACACAGTGCTTTGTCCAGGGGCTGCCAATGTAGTTGTGCCATCACAACCGTGGCCCGTTGCCACAGCATCTGTTTGTCTAGCTGCCAAAGGCATTATGTTATCTCTCTTTCATCTGGCAATTCTCTGTCAGTTTCATGCCAAGTGGTCTTGTCTGGTCTTTTGTTTTCATGTTCAGCGTAAGGCTCTTTGGTCGGCACCCTTTTCAATATCGACTGTGCCTGAGCAAGTGTGTCATTGAAATATATTCCCTGGTTGGTGTAAGTTGTTAGGCTTTCAACATTGGTGCTTCCCACGTGTCCCGCCGAAACCTTGCCGGCTGTGTTCATGTGTATTTCATTTCCTGTATTGGCAAGGAAGTCTACGCCGGCATAGAAATTTATGTTGGTGCCAACTTCTATCTTGCCATTCACTCCAGCATACAGTTTGAAATCAACAGCGGCTTTTTGTTTGATGTCCGCCGCCGCCTTCATTTCTATGTTGGAACCCGCATCGATGTGGATCCTGCCCTTGGTGGCTGTGTCATCAGAGAATGGTGATGTGCCGATGGCTTTTATGTTGATGTTCCTTCCGGCTTCCAAGTTTATGTCCCTGTCCGCCTTCATGTTGTAATCCATTCTGGTATGTACGCTGATGCTGTCCTGTGACCAGATATCTATCTTGCCGTCCTGAGTGAATTCTATCCAAGCTGTGCCATCATTGTTTGTGATGTACACCAACCCTTCGGTGTTGTGCAGTAAGAGTTGGGCGCCGCTTCTGGTTCTCAATCTTATCAGTTCATTTGTTATGGGTTGGGTGATGGATCTGTTGACTTTCTTCGCTGGAGTACCGTCATCCATGACGAACTGATGTCCTCCAAGGCGAGAGTGTGCCACCTTGCCTATGGTGTTGCCGGGGTTTGGTCCGCCGCCACTGAAAATTTTGCCGTGCCTGTTGATGGATTCGCGAGGTGGAGTCTGTTGGCCTTCAAAGTCTATGGGTCCTGGTGTGGATATGCCGAACACCTGAGATGGTGTTTCGCGTCGTGCAGAAGATGATGTGCCTCCACGCACATTGTCATTGTGCAGGCCTTGGCCGATCAGTGCATCCGCCATGTAGGGGTTGACCGGGCGGACTGTGTACACGGAGTCTTTGTCCGGGTCAAGGTTTCCCCTGCTCACCAAATTCGTTTCGGCTTTCCTTTGTGCTTCGGCCACAGGCGCCGACTCCATGCCAAATTCACTGTAATATCTGTCGTTTTCAAAAGAGGTGCCAACATACTTGTTGGGTTGACTGTTTGCGTTGCCCGGAGTCATGTGATTCATGTATTCCTCGAACACACATCCCATCCAATATCCACGGTTTATGTCACCGTTGGCGAACATGACCAAAACTTTGGTGTCTATGTCTGGTGGTACCATCCAGAATCCATACGACTTCTGGGTGTTGCCATACTCTCGATTTCCGTCGGTGGTTTCGCTCAGCGGAGTTGTGCCCGCGAAGGGCGAGCAGTATGAGACCATAATGGTCGCGGCTCCCAGGGTCTTGGAAACTTCATCGTATGTTCCATGCAGTTCCGGAATATGCACTGCCAGTCTCCCCATCCTGTTGACATCTGTGGCGCTTTTGACATATGCCACATACGGTCCGGGAAAAGTTTTTATTCTGTTGCTGATGTCTGTCGCTGATCTTTTATTGACTGGCATTATAATCCACCTATTATGTAGCCTCTCTCACCCGCAAGTTGAGTAGCTTGTGGCGAGGTGCCTAAATTTTCTTGTAACCTATTCCTTTGCCCTTCTCCCAAATATTTGTCCAAATTCGCAGACTTGTTAGCAACAAATTCCACATCGATTTTTGGGGTTATCACATCAGGACCCATCGAGTTCAAACTTTGCCCCACAGTTGATTTTTTAACGATGCCAACTGCACCGCCGGTTCCGCCATTTGACACCGCCTCGTTGATTGGCATCTTGACCACATTACCCGACTCCCACCATTTTGTGCCACCACCAAAGGCATCTCCCGCCATGCTTATTATTTCAACCTGAGGAGAAAAACCTTCGCCTTCTCCTGATGCACCCACATCTGCCAAAGTTGGTAGATCATAGACCTTAATGATGGAATCATTTGTGAGTGACGATTTTGACACTTCCTTTTTGGTTTCAGAGCTTTGATTTTTTACTCTGTAGCACGACAGCACAGTTGTGTAAATGCCGTTTTCAAATCTGTGTTCACACAGATAAACTCTGTAGAATCCTTGGAATCCTTGTATGTCTTGTAAATTCTTAAACAGTCCGGATTCGTCATCGAGATCCACGGGTTGCTTCACGTTTATCTTGATGACCAATTGACCTTCGTCGGTGGCCACGGCTCCACTTGCATCTGTGTTTGTGGTGCCAGTGAATGTGTTTTGGAATGACCTATTGCTGACGTTTTTTTGTGGTATCCAGTAAGGATCACCTAAAATTTCAATGTTGGTGACAACCAAGTCAGCACGTGGATTCTGTATTAGATCCTGGAAGGACTGTACTATCTGTCCGTTGGAATCATTGAGTCCGTCTATCAAGTCCTGCTGTCCAATGTTCTGAACTTCGTTCTTAACATCTCCCACTGTTGACTTTTTGGTTTGGTCACCAAGATTTATATCTTGTCCAACTTCGCCGCCGGCGGATCCTGTGAGATCTCCTGCGGATCCATCATCTACAAGATAAGGAATAACCTGGTAGTAAGAAAATTGATAATTCAGGTTGAAATTCAACACATCCCTGTTGGCACCCGTGAAACTGTAATTATAAGTCCTTGAAGGGGTCAAATAGTTGGTGATGTCAATGGTTCCGTCCATCAAATCCGAAGTGTACACTTGCGATCTCAACACATAAACAAATGTGTACTGGTCCCTTCCGTTGCCGTTGTCTTCACCAATTTCCAACTGTGTCTCAAGCCTCAGTGTTGTCAACTCAAGAGTCTTGGGTCGGTTGCCAACGAACTGATCCCTATAAAATCTACTCTCCTTGACCACTGCTTCAATGAATGTCTGGATCTTGGTGCCTTTGTTAACGGTAACTATCCTCGCGTAACCGGGAGGTGCTTGATTCACTCCCAAGTTGGAAACAGCGAACATCTTGATCAGTGACGATGACTCAGAATAGTTGATCGGTGATGACAATATGTCTTTCATGCTACCGGATCTGTCCAAAACGTACTGATCAGTTTTGCCTGGCTTGAATTTTAGATTGCTGTTGGTCTGCAAGCTGGATAATTCTTGTGAGTATTTGTTCAAGAAATCTTCTATCAGGTCTCCCACCGTGTCGCCCGAGCATGTCACACTGGCTTGTAGTGTTTGATACAAATCCGTCAATGGAAGAGCAGTGCCTGGTCTGCACTGACACTGATAAGTTGTAACTCCTGCATCGATGTTCATCTTGACATCATAGATGTGCATGGGAACATCTCTGGTAGAAAACGGTATGTTGGACTTTGGTTGTTGATTTTCATCATAACCTTTGAATTCTATCCTTAGATTGTACACGGCGGTGGTATGATCTTTGTATCCTTGTATCTTGGCCGCTTGTATCAAGGCATCTATGAAGGAAGTGCCGTAGGGCTCTGTCACATCAAACAAAATTTGATACATACTGCCTGACGCGGTAACTTCGTTGGGGGCAACGCTGTTCCTAATAACCAAGTTGTCTATGTAATAATCAACGCCCAAAGGTCCGTCGCCTTGTTTTCCTTTACCTCCGCTTTGCAGAATGACCGTTTCGGTTCCGTTCACTCCTGTGTTGAATGCTTGCTTGCTCAAACACGACAAGGTGATGATGTAATTCATTGGTTCATAATCAAGCAAAACATTGCCATTTGGCAATTGTGTGTTGGATGATGTAGAAGTGTTGCCAGTGGAGTTTCCTCCGAACCCGCCCACTTCTGTGTTTTGGCTGAATGGGTGTGTGTAACCATTGCCCAATTTGTCTGTCACTTCATTGTTGGCACCTATCAGTGTGTCTTGCTCAGGTTCACGATTGAGCGAGAAGGGATGAGATGTGTCACCTAAATCTTTTTTGTAGAACTGTATCTGTTCCTGTTCGGCCGACCCCATCAACGAATTGGTGACTGTGCCATTCCTGCTTCCGTCTTCGTTTATTGTGATGTTTCCCTTGCTGATGTTGGGATGAACACCAGGAGATTTTGTCTTGGATTTGAATGCTTTGGCATATCCAAAGCCACTAAGGTCATATGGCAACTTGTAGCTGTTTTCTAATCTCTTGTTGTTGACCACATCGCTTACATTGGTCAAGTTTGATCGCGTTGACATATTATATTCCCAAATACTTTTCTAATGTTGGCTTCTTAGGTATCCTGATCACAGCACCCGCCGAGAACGACCAAATCGGATCTGTTATCACGTCCATGTTTCTGTGCATGAACACCCACCACAGTTTAGCATCACCGTAAAGATCATGTGCTAATAGATCAGGACGGTTCTGATACCAAGAGTCGATTTCATACTCGATGTCGTCCGGCTCGAAAGCAAACATTCTTTTGTTCAACACAGCGAGAGACTCTACTCCCTGTCCTGTCTTAGCATAAGGTGATGTGTTTTTGTATGTTGCCATTAAATGAATCCATCTTTGGCCAAGCTACCGGCTGCAAAATCTTTTAGGTTAAAGAATTTGGAAATCTTGTTGCGTGAGTACACAGGTACACACTGAACAGTTATCATAGAATCGGTCGGCACATAAGTGATGCCGTCCACTTCCACTTGTCCTGCGATCGGGCCGTATTTTTTACTCGGCCTATAATCGAAACCACCAATAGGAGTCGACGCAATGGGAGCCATTTGCTCAATTGTTATTTCTCCACCCTGCACCAAAGTTTCTGTTTTTGTGGAAGTTAGGCTTACAGGAATGTAGTCTACGTCTGCTCTGAGATCCACAGTGAAGTTCGTGATGATGACAGGCACATTTTGAAAGACATGTTCGCCATAACCGTTCAATTTACACACCGGAGGAGGATTGCCTTGATTATCTCCTCTTCCGTAGTACATCTTGGTTACTGTTCGTAGGAAGTGTATGGCTGCCAACCAATTTTGTCCATCGGTCTTGTTCATAACGGGGAAATTACCATTGATGGTCATGGAATCCACCTGCGAATTTTGGTATGAATAGTAAGGATAGTTGTTGTGCAACACAGCACGAGAATCATATGACGCAGAATGAGACATGAACACGGCAGGAGTTGTGGGGAATCTCACACCCTTGTAGGGTTTGTCCGACATGACTTTTAGTATCTTGGAATCGGCCATCAGTGTGTCGAACTGTGGACAACCTATGGTAACTGCCCAATCAGTTGTGCCGGATGATATAGATGCCTGCTGTGGCAGTGCAGACTCTTGCCTGCCAAATATGCCTCCCAAAGGAAGGCCGGCCGCTGCCAATCTGCTGCCTATGGTTTGGCCTATGCCCGTGACGGAACCTATCTTGCCAACGCCCTTTTTTAAATACTCCGAACCCTTGTTGAAAAAATTTGTTATCATATTGCAGATATTTATTGCAATCATTAACTACATATATTATAATTTGTACATGCTAACAAACAAATACTGCAATTTATGGCCACAAAATATCTAAACAACAGAGACATGCTCAAGCAAATACACCTGAGCAAGGCCACTTACAGCGAATATCTGTCCGAAGAGTACAGGAACTATGACATCATCGTGCCATCCATAGACAAGATCAACATACGATCGGTTGCACAGGGCAAGAGAGAACGGGCTAAAAGATTAGAACGTGAGACCGGTGAGAAACATGATCCAAAGAAGATAGAAAAGTCAGATATCGTGTTCCGAGTGATGACATTCGACCATGTGCCCAACTCCAAACGCAAGGTGAATCCCAAGAACATAGCAGAATCCAAGGCCAAGGTGAACTTTCCACCCTATCAGCACTGGAAATACGACGACAAGGAAAAATTGGTCTGCGTGGGCAAATCGCACTGGAAGGGCGGACTGTCCAATGGACACTTCTCTCCTGATCATGGCAAGATGACCAACACTCTGGCCAAGATGTTCATACTGTTGACACAGAGGTACGGAACCAGAGGCAACTGGCGTGGTTACACATACAATGACGAGATGCAGGGCCAAGCACTCATGCAACTCAGCCAGATCGGATTGCAGTTCGATGAATCCAAGTCAGACAATCCATTTGCTTATTACACAGCGGCCATAACAAACTCTTTCACAAGGATCTTGAATGTGGAGAAGAAAAATCAATCTCTCAGAGACGACATCCTGCAAGAGAATGGCATGATGCCTTCTCATACCAGACAGATAGAATGGGAAATCCAACAGAAAGCGGAAAGAGATTTATCGGACAAAGACAGCTAAGGAGTCAACATGGCCTCTCGATTCTCGTGTGATTACGGCCTTTACTGGATACCTGGCGCGGGCGGAAACTTTTTAGCAGGACTGCTGTTTCCTGATAGGATCAAACAAAAGTCCAGCAACGAGTTCAACACAGATCATAATTTCTGGGCATCATTTGATCGGTTCGACTTGTCGGTAGAGGGCCTTGACAGTTTCATAAAGAACAATCCATCCTATTACCCTATTTTGGGATTCCATTCCCTGCCACTGGACCACATAATCTCCAACAGGCTGTCACAGTACATCGGCAAAAAACATTTTTTCGTTGTGGACTGCAATCCATCGGACGTTGAATTCTGCCTGGCCTTGAATTTCGCTAAAAAATGGGTGTATGCGGCCTTGAAGGATCGCCATTTCGCATTCGAAACCATCGCCTCGCTTGCCACAAATTGGAGTTGGAGCGAATCATCCATGGAACGCAACTACGAAAGATGGAAATCTCTGTTCGACGAGTCGGAGGACCTGGAGCGTGAGGTATTGGGTCACTACCTGAATCAGTACTTTCCCGGTTGGAGCAGTGAAGATCATTGGGGCAAGGGATTCCAATATCCCGTCACCAACGGGCATCTGTTGTACGTCGCGAGGTGTGTGCGGGAAGGCGTAGTGAGGCCCGACAAAGATCATTTCATCAAAACAATAAAGGAAGAATTCAACATCCACCCCCATTTCCAAGCATACAGTACCGACAACATAAAGATAGACGATGATGGGTTGGATTTGACTGTGGTAAGGATGCCATACTCCGAAATATTTTTCCAAGCAAATTTTCCCTACAATTTCATCAAGCATGTCAAAAATTTTGATCCCGAAGTGATCAAGGCTTACAGCCTCAAGAACTTAGAATTGGTCGAGAGTTTCGTAAAGAATTTATACATATCCAAAGGTTTCAGAAATTACCTGGACCGAGCAAGAAATCATTTAACCAATACCACCAATTAAGATAGACAAACAAATTTTTTTGTAGTAAACTTATTCATAATGCAAACATTTAAACGTGCGGCGGTGTTTGGAGACATACACTTTGGCAACAAAGGAAACTCCAGACAGTTCAATGAAGACTGCGACAGATATGTGGATTGGTTCATCCAACACGCACAGCAACAAGGTTGCGAAACCTGTATCTTTTTGGGCGACTGGCATCATCAGAGGGCGACCATCAACATCACCACACTGCAACACTCATTAAAAAATTTAGAAAAGATCGCGAGTTCCTTCGAAAAAAATTATTTCATTGTGGGCAATCATGATTTGTACTACAAGGATTCACGTTCAGTGAATTCGATCGAATTCGCCAAACACATCAAAAATTTGAAACTAATTCTGGAACCATTCCACACAGAGGATTGTGCGTTTATCCCGTGGCTGGTGTCAGAGGAATGGAAGCAACTCAAGGACATGCCCGCCAAACCGTACGTTTTCGGACACTTTGAGTTGCCACACTTCCTTATGAACGCAATGGTCTCCATGCCCGACACAAACGAGCTCACTGCAGATGACTTGAATCATCATGGCTATGTTTTCTCGGGTCACTTCCACAAGCGACAGATGAAGGGCAACATCCATTACATAGGCAATGCTTTTCCGCACAACTATTCAGACGCCAACGATTTCAGGCGTGGTTACATGGAATTGGAACATGGAGGCGATCCTCGATATCACGACTGGCCGGACATGCCTGTTTACCAAACTTTAAAATTAAGTGAAATACTGCACAACGCATCTGTTTTAAAAAAACGAGCATATGTGCGTGTGGACATAGACACAGAAATAACCTACGAAGAATCCAACTTCATCAAAGACACATTCAGCAGTCAATACAAACTGCGTGAGATGACGTTCATCCAGCAGAGAGACATCACACAATACGACTCCACAGATTTGACACAATCATTCGAATCCATAGATGAAATCGTGCATTCACAACTGATGGCAGTGGATTCGGAACACTATGATCGCAACTTGTTATTGGAAATTTATAAGAATCTATGATCAAATTTAAAACACTCACAGTAAAAAACTTTATGTCGGTGGGCAATGTCACACAGGCCATCAACTTCGAGGGACAGGATTTGACACTGGTGTTGGGACAAAACATCGACTTGGGTGGTGATGATGCGGGATCAAGGAACGGCACAGGAAAAACTACTATTCTAAATGCACTGTCGTTCGCACTGTTCGGTGATGCACTCACTAATATAAAAAGAGATAATCTTGTCAACAAAACCAATGAACGTGGTATGGTGGTTTCCTGTGAGTTTGAGATAGATGGCAAAAAATACAAGATAGAGCGTGGCAGAAAACCTGCCATCATAAAATTTTATGTGGATGGTGAAGAAGAAGCATCAGACGAAGCACAAGGTGATTCTCGCGAAACACAAAAAGACATCACAAAGATATTGGGCATGTCACATATTATGTTTCAAAACATTGTGGCACTGCACACATACGCTCCGCCATTTTTTGGGTTGAAGGCTAACGAACAAAAAGACATCATAGAACAGCTGTTGGGTATTACTGTGTTGTCAGAAAAAGCAGAAGTGCTCAAAGAAGAAATCAAAGAAACCAAAGAAGTCATCAAAGAAGAAGAAATTAGATTGGATGAAATTCAACGCAACAATGAAAAAATACAATCATCGATCGACGCACTGGAAACACGTCAGCGTGGCTGGAAAGCACAGCAGAAGGAAGACATAGAGAAACTCACCCTATCATTGGAAGAACTGATGAAAGTTGACATCAAGGATGAAATCGAACGACATAAAAAATTAGACGCATACAATGAAAATTATGAAAAGAAACGCACTTGGGAGCGTGAACTTGCCACCGTGCAAACTGCTGTCAAACAGTCAACCAAACAGTTAACAGAAATACTGGATTCAATCGAAAAAACTCAAAACAAAACCTGTCCCACATGCGGCGGTGCCATGGAAGATGACAAGCATCATGCCATGGTCAGCAAATTAGAGACAGATCGTCAAGAATTCGAAAAGTACATAGAAGACTTGGTTTCGCAGGAATCCAGCCTCACAGCAAAGATAAAATCCATAGGTGACTTAGAACAGCCGGAAACCTATTACGACACCGCACAGCAGGCTTACAAGCATGAAAACACGGTAGAATACTTGGGCGAACAGTTGGAAAAAAAGACAGTAGAAACTGACCCATACCAAGAACAAATTGACGAACTGAAAACTTCTGCTGTGCAGGAACTGTCATATGTCAAAATGAACAACCTACGCAAACTGCAGGATCATCAAGAGTTTTTATACAAACTGTTGACTTCTAAAGACTCGTTTGTGCGAAAGAGAGTGATCGACCAAAACTTGACTTATTTGAATATGAGATTGGCCTACTATTTGGACAAAACCGGACTGCCGCATGAAGTAAAATTCTTGTCTGATCTCACTGTGGAAATTACAGAGTTGGGCAGAGATCTCGACTTTGATAATTTGAGCAGAGGTGAAAGAAACCGATTAATTTTAAGCTTATGTTGGGCATTCAGAGATGTGTGGGAAATGCTGTATCACAACATCAACACCATGTTCATCGATGAATTGGTTGATTCGGGCATGGACACAGCAGGTGTGGAAAATGCCATTGGTATTCTAAAACAGATTGCCCGTGAGCGCCACAAGAACATCTACCTAATATCACACAGAGACGAACTGCAAGGTCGTGTGAATAATGTGTTGAAAGTGACCAAGGAAAATGGGTTTACTTCTTATGCGTTCACAGATGTTGTAGAGTGATTAATTTTTTACCCACTCAGCGTAAATTCTATCGCCGGTGTCTTGTTGTAATTCTCTGATTGTAAAATCATACTTTTCGGACCACAAATAATTTTTTTCAAAAGTCCAGCCGTTGAATCCCATTTCGGTTTCGTGTACAAAGCAAGGCTGTGTGCCAGGGTTTTGCCTCCAAAAAATAACATCTCCCGGATTGGTCAAATGGGATAACTTTTTAATTTGGGATTCTACCAATTCATCGTCACCAAAGTGCAGACTTCCGAGTGCAAAATACACATTAAATTTTTGTGTAGGTTGATAATCTTCCCAACTAACTAACTCGTCTGCCGCGGGATTATAGGGATCTATGCCATACAACCTATCACCAAAATGTTTTTTAAAAAGATTATATCCACACCCAATATCTAATATTCTATCATGGGGTTGAATTTTGTCAAGAATTGCCCATCCAGAATATAAGAATTTGGTGTAATCTGGATACCAACCATCTGTCCAAACCTTTTCAAATTTCTTCATGAATCTATCAACGATGACTGTGTTGCTTGGTCGTCGAAATCTCCCTTTTCGATTGGTTTGACATACTTTATGTTAGCATCTTTTTTCAAAAAGTCATCCAACAGTGTGGTGTGATTGTGTGCAATAGGAAAATCTAATTGTTTTGCAAGACTTTCTAAGTATTTTCCTTGATACAAGTACAATGCTTCGTGTGAAACAAAATGTACATCATCAAAGTTTTCCATCTGATCCATAAACTTGGGAGTGGTGTGTTCTCCCCTTAATCGTTGTTGTTGCAACTTCAAGATGTTCCTGTCTCTAGCGATTATTAAAACTTTGACTTCAAAATACTTTTTTGCTTCACTGATAAATTCACCGTACTTGGGAGTTTGAGGTTTTTTATCTTTGTAGTAAGGACATGATATGGAGGTCACGAAGTTTTCGAACGGGGCTACCACAAAGTCTTTTAGTTTTGACGGATCCTGCCAATATTCCTGGAAGGGTTCTTGATGATGTCCTTGCCATTCCTTCCACTCCATCTGCCAACCTTTAACACTTGGATGCATGTTAAAGATTTTGGCAAATAGATGATTTCCAGATCCTTGGGGACCTGTAACAATTAATAATTTAGGTTTTTTGTTTTCCGACATTGCTTATCAACAATGTTAACACAGGTGAACCGAATATTGCAACCAGAGTTCCTTGGAATGCTGTGTCTGAGTATCCTAATTTACCCATTACAAACATGATTTCTCCAACTGTGGCGCAGATGGCAATTCCCCAGAACATGCCCTGTTCTGTAATCCATGTTGGTTTTAACAGTGCTATCATCGATGGCAACCAAACAGCCGCTCTCAACACAGCAAAGAAAAGGAACAGATATACCAACTGCATGCCTGGAATATTTGCAACAATCAATCCTGCTATTGCCAATGCGATCATACCCCAACGAGCCCATGCAATTTCTGAACCGCCCTTGAATTGATTGAATATGTCATGACCAGTCATGTTGGCCACAGAAGCAAACTGTGAATCAAGGATTGCCACCAATCCAGCAAACACCATGAACACAAATACAATGGCAGCTGCGGGTGGCAGGAATGTGGCAATTGTGATGGCATTGGTTGTGCCAACCATCGCACCCGGAATTTCTAATCCAGCACCCGCGGCCACAAATCCGAGCAGTCCCATCATGATGGGCACCACAATGAACACAAACGATGCCAACACATAAGAAGGAATGATAGAATCTTTCTTGATGGCAAATGCTCGCTGATAGAACGAATTGTCTCCCCATGGTCCTCCCATATGACCCAAGAAAGCTGCCGCACCAAATCCTGTGAACACTCCCCAAGCAAATGGTGTGCCAAATATTTGAGCACCTTGACCGGACTTGCCTCCCAAGCCTGCGATGACTGTGTCCCAACCGCCTGCTGATGATATCACCCACGGCACCAATATGATGACACCGGTCCATACCACAACAATTTTGATGACTTCTGTGATCACTGTGGCTTTGAGGCCTGTTCTGAATGAATAAAGGATGGCCACACCTGCCATTAGGAAAGTGGCCAGTGTGTAATCGATGCCTGTCAAAACTTCCACAGTTTTCGAACCTGCCAACAGATTGATGGCAAAAGCACAGGTGGCCAGTAGCATCATTTCTGCCACAAATAGTGACTGCACACGGCCGGAAAATCTCTTACGCAGATATCCAGAAAATGTGAATCCTTCTGGTTCATTTGATCTTATCTTTTTTGCAAAATAGGCAAATGCTCCCAGGGTGAGGAAGTTGCCCAGGCAGAACCAAAACAGTCCCACCAAGCCATTCACGTAGGCCTGTTGTGTGCTAATAAAAAGTCCAGGTGCCCACAGCCAAGCGGCTGCCACACTGAGTGAACCTTGGAATGTGCCCAGTTCTCGTCTCGCAACAAGGAAACTGGTTTTTGAATCGTTGTAACCCCTCGAGTACCAATAGGTCATTGATAGGGCAAATGCACCATACACAGCCAGAATGCCGATGCCGGTGGAGGGAGCAAATAATGGAAATAGTGTCTCTATCATGATGATGTCCTTATAGTGTTTATATACTATTTTTTGAACATGTTGCCATGCACTCTGACACGGATGTGTCCATTGTAGTAGGCATCTGATTCCAGCACTTTTCGAGCGAACTGTTCTCTGGCTTCTATGTAAGATAGTTCTGCTTTATTTTTACAGTAAAATAATATCTCACGGGTGAAATTGTCACGACCCAACTGTTCAACATCCTCAGTGAGTGCATCAGATGAACCATAGTATTCTCGCCAATCCGACTCAACTTTGTATCTGCGTCTGTTTTTCCTGCCTTTGAGCGGTGGACGGGACTTTTTGAATTCCACAAGTTTTTTGCCGATGTATTTCCTGCCCGACTGTGTGTTGGTGATTTCATACACGAACCCCACGTACCCTTCGGGTATTTGTTCAACAGGTTTTCCTTGATACATCCAAGTCATATTAAGTATATAATACATGCACCAGGCCTCTGACCACATTGTTGAATCGATAAACAAATGGATGGAAACATTTGTGGAAGTGCCGCATCCATCGTTCGGCAACATGCCTCCTTGTCCATATGCTCGTCAATTCAGACTGCAAAACAAAGTCAAAATCGTTGAGTGCAATTCTGCAATCTGGGATGAATGCAAAGCACAAATGCGAGACTGGACGGATGAATGGGAAGCCATTATTCTTGCATCCACACGCAGGGAAATTTCACCAGGTTTATTATCAGAACAGATCCGCAAATTAAACAAACATTTCAAATCACACGATGTTGTGGCTATGGAAGATCACCCCGATGACGAAGAATTGATCAATGGTGTGAAAATGAATCATGGCGAACTTGTGTTGGTGATTATCCAAAGACTCAAAAGATTAAATCAATTCAGCAAAAATCTACGAGCAACAAAATACTATGACCAATGGAGTGAAGAAAATCTCGACGATGTAGTGCGGTGGCGTTTTAACGACTGATGTTTTTCTTGCTCCAAAACTTTTCTCTGGTGCAGGGATTTTCGTAAACATCAAGGATGTCTTTTAGATCTGTGGCGCCATCTTCGGCATCACACAAGAAAGCAAAACGATCTGCTTCCTGACTCCATTCAGAACCATTCCACCATTCGAATCCAGGCATGTCTGCTTTCCAGGCAGACGAGTTGTCATAGCCTTCAGATAGATAAAAGTAGTTGTAGTTTTTTTCGTGTGCTTGACGTATTTCATGATCGATCGAAAACGAACCAAGTTGTAATTCAGGTCTGACATAGTCCCATGCAAATTGCCAATTTTCTACAGATTGGCCGTACTTGGTCCACACGGACCAAGCATGCACATTGTCATCGTGTGAATAGATGTAGAACACATCTTTGTTGGTGAATTCATAGTCATTGAATATAAAATGGTCTTGGTATCCTTTTTTGTTGATGTATTCATCGTAGATGTGAATTAATAAATTACGATTGGTTTGTGCAAACACACCGTCCCACTTCGACACCGTGACATCTTTGCGTTGAGAAAAACGCTTGGCGGACTCGATGTATTTTTTGATGTCGATCCTTGTGGACCGTACTTGTTGCCACACACCATAAGGTTTTTCTATAAATCCTTGTGTGAGTGCTTGTTCTTGTTCTTCAGGTTTGACTTCTGCCAGCACTTTGACTATCTGCATGTCTGCTGTGCTTACTACACCAAACGGATGTTCGTACCATATCTTCATTTAAATTTATTATACGAGATTTTGTTAAAAATTACGACCAATTAATGTACTGTTGGCATTCGCCCTGTCTGTAAAGATCGAGAGTGCAACAGTGTATGCCGCCATCCCAAAAATATCTGTGCCGCAAAGGGGCAATTATGGGTTCTATGTTGTGTTTTTTGAAATAGTCAAACACCATTTTGTTGTGATTGCTTACCACACAAGTTTTTTCGTCTATCATCATCACATTCACATCAAACACAGTTTCCGCCACATATCCCACCCAGTCATCCAGCCAGGTGTTGATGTATTCCAAGAGTTCTGTGTTGTCCTCCTCGCCGGGCATCCAGAACTTGCCAGATGTTTTGTGTTTTATCATGGAAAATTTTTCTATGTTGTCCGCACTCTCCTCGGGAGGTATTACCAAGACGTTCCAACCAGGAAAAGATTGGTTATAGTCAATCACGTCAACGATGGACAATATGACTCCTGGTTTACAGGTATGGAAACAGGCATCATTGTGACCGCCTACTTCTATCCAATGCACCTTGACCTCCGGCAACCATTTTCTCGCCCATTGATCCACATGCCGTTGTACCGATTGCAACGAGGTTGTGCCAGAGTTGTGCGATATGGCATTTCTCACGTCCCACAGGTCGATGAACAGGTCACGCCCCACCATGGTCCAACTACATGGTATTATCAAAAATTCCGGAATCCTGCACAGCTCTTTCCAAGCGGTGTATTCTTGTCGTCGCACGGTGGAAAAAATAGATGTGTCGCCATCATCCATGCCATCGTTGGTTCCGAGAAAATGCCTGCCCAGTACCATCCATTCGTCTCTGGGTTGCATTTGAATGTTTTGGTGTCTGGTGGCCGGCTTGTCTGGATCCAGCCTTAGATCATGGTCTATGTTCTGTCTGTACACTCTGACTCCGTGCTGTCTGAAAACATCCGCCAAGTTATCCAAGTCTTCCTGCGTCTCTACCAACATGGTTGTGAGTTTATCCTTGATCTCACTGTTGGCAACCTGCTCGAAAAAATTCTGGTTAACACAGTTGCCAACCATGACAGATTGCAGTGGATCCCACTTGCACCAAACATTAAATTCACTTTGAAGGTCCATCTCGAAATACAAGTGTATATATGAGTGCTAGGCAATCAAGGCAAAAACTTCAAACACAACTTAAGGCTACATAGCATCGCTGGTAACAGGGAACTACTCCATGAAGAATGGCGGCGAATCCCTTGATGCACAAGGCAAAAAAGATGTGGCTCTGCAATGAAACAGAAGCACCCACAGTCAGTCCATAAATTATTCAATCAAGGTGTGGACTGATCGCGTTGTATAGAATGAGCTAACGGGTACAGCACAACCGCCCGACTACGGTAGCGAGATTGGATGACTGCGATACAAACGTGATGTATCAAGGAAACATAGTTCTGCTGTGAAGCAGAATTATGACTGCTCATCAACGTGATGACGACGACTTTACTTCGTAAAAGAAAATGCTTGAGCGTAAGCGACAAGCGATTGACGAAGTCAATCAGTTAACGATGTTGCTTGTGGAACTTGGTAATAAACTCTTGCAGTTCAACATCAGGACGTGAATCCGAACAGTGTGATTCTAAAAATTCACTCATCATTTCGGCAACTTCTTTGGGAGAATGATCCAACAACATGCGTTTGATCACCATCACACACTGTGAGTGAAGATCCTGTTTGGTTATGACAGCATGTTTTGACTTAATTATTGCCATTCGTATTATTAGTTAATGTTAACATCGATATGATTTAAATTGTATGATAATCTACGGTAATTTGGCGCCGGCCATCTTGCCGGTTTTTACACTCGACCATTGCCCACCCTGCCACTCATAGTCTTCACCGTCGGATCCTTTTTTGATGGTGCCGATGGGCATGAACTTGTCCTTGGAGTCTATGTTGATCCCCGCCACTTTCCGGCCGATGCCCGCGGATGCCCTGAACTGTCCGTAGAAGTCTGTCAGCACTTTCCTGATGTGGCCCGCGTTGTATGATCCGTCCGGATTCTGCAATTTCTTGGTGTCGTATCGGAACCCCATCCTGCCGTCGACGCCGGCTTTTTTCTTTTCCCGGTTGAGGAAATCCTGGAAAACCAATTTGAAGTCTTTGTTTTGATTGCCTGCCTCGTCCTTGAACTTGTTCAAACTGTCCACGGCACTGGCTACCTTGTCCTGCATCTGTGAAAATTTCAAGGGTTGTTGCAGTCGTCGGGCGGCCCTGTTTTTGATGTTGTAGGCGGCCTGTCCTATGGCTCTACCCACTTCCGGATCGTATTCCAGTAGATCTTTGAATCTCATGCTAATATTTATAACAGTGGCAGTTTGGTCTTTTTGACCGTTTCCATGTTGGATTTTATCTGATCCGATATCATCTTCCTGTCTTCGGGGCTGAGTGCGTGTGCTGTGTCATAGTCTATGCTACCCCTCATGTACCAACAGATGGCCACCAGATCGGATTTGAGTTGCTTGTTGCTGTTCTCCAATTCTTTGAAATAGGCTTCGAGGCCAGATGGGTCTAACGTGAGGATCTTGATACGAAAAAACTTGCACTGTCCAATGTCAACGGAACTTCGAAACTTTCAGGAGCACCCTGTTCGACCATGTCTTTGGGTGAGGAAACCTTGATGTTCTTGATCTTGCCCAGGCCGTTGTACTTTGCGAGATGATCGGTGATCATCTTGGCAGTGGCAGAATCCATGTTGTCAACGAACTCGTTGATGTGACTTCTGTCGGTTATGCTCTGACCATCCGCCATCACTTCCACTATGGTGTCTTTCATGTTGTCCAGCGTGAGATTGGATATGTTGTTGAACACTGTGTGCAGTTCTGCCTGCCTCTGTTGAGGAGTCAGTTTGGCATCGTTGAGTTGCATCACCAAACGCTGTTGTTCATAGGTTTTGAGTTGTAGATTGGTCAATTGTCTGTAGGTGCCGGGTTTGACTTTAAGTTTGAGGTCGGCACTTATGGAAACATAGGGATCGAACTCCTGCTTGTCTATACCGTCCACCACTGTACGCAGATCAACCTGATACGCCATCTGTTTGTTGACCACAGGAACTGTCACGTTGACTTCCATCATTTCTCCGTAGGTCGCTGTTCTGATGGCCACCATGATGCTGTCCAAGTCTATCACAGGAATCTGCCATGGATCTTTTATCGCAGGCACACAAGATTTGATCACATCCACGGTGGTTTGTCCACTCATGAGAGCGTCGGGCGTGTTCATGGTCATCTCATCCTTGGCCGTCATTGGGTACACTTCCAACTCACCCGTCTCGGGCATGTCTAAAGCACCCATGGGATAGAACTTGCCTCTGGATGGCAGAGTGGCGTAGATGGATGGTTTCCTGAAGTATTTGTGTAATGGATTGTTTGGGTTTGTCATATTTTTGCTACCATAAATATAGTTATATAAGCATAATATTTATGTACGCACAAAATGGCAACAATTGAAGATTTAGATCTTAGGTTACTGGAACAACGCAAGGGGTTCGCGACCGAGCAGACCCTCGAGGAAATCAGGAATCTAATGGATGAAAAGAACAAACCACAGGGTGGATTGAACCAGGCCAACGTAACCAAACAGACCACCAAACAGACGAAAGAGTTCGGATCCAGCATCGCCAGAATGCATCCTGTGTTGGGAATGGTGGAGCGAGGATTCAACGCATTAGGTAATGCCATATCCGGCGCCGCTGGTTTGGTCATGTCCGTGGCCCAGGCCGACGGATCATTCAAGAGTTTGATTCCAGTGGTGGATCAAGCCGCTGACATGCTGGGCGGATTCTTTGGAAAAATCCCCTTATTTGGCGGTTTGTTCGGAGGAATATCGGACGCCACAGCGGAGTTTACCAAACTGAGATTGGCCCTCATGGACATGCAGGTCAACAC
>Ga0222715_10000057_pt1 | contig 113776 bp, 150 predicted proteins | sample C33_9DmetaG_FD_165056 | JGI IMG/M metagenome (GOLD analysis project Ga0222715, IMG submission 165056) | Estuarine water microbial communities from San Francisco Bay, California, United States - C33_9D | ecosystem: Environmental > Aquatic > Marine > Unclassified | place: USA: California...
ACGCTTTTTACACGTGTTTTCGTATCGTTCCAGTCCATCTACCACGTGATTGAATATGTTATACCATCCGATCAGCGTGTGCTTGGCTATATTGTACAATGTTGTTAATAGTCGTTTCATGTTTATCTCCTGTCTAGTTGTTTCAAAGTGTCGGACGTTCTATCTCCAGTCCAGTTGTTTCAAAGTGTCCGGCGGGGTGCATCTCATCACCTGTTCATGAGCCAGCACCAGCACTCCATCTCCATATCTCCTGTCCTGTGGTGGCACTTGAGCATCTGGCAGTATCCAGGCCACTTGTGGTTCCAGGCTCAGCTCCAGGCTGGTGTCATCTGTCAGTGTGGTGCGGGTGCACACTCGCACCTCGCTTGCCTCGCTGAGCACTCCTTCGGCTTCGGCTTCGGCTATCATGTGTTTCAAATCTTTTATTGTGAGCATGCTATCATTTTAATCAATTGTATCAGATCAGGCAACAATCGATTGGTCCACCACCACACTCCGGTGATGAAACACATGCCGATGCATCCGTCCCTGATGAGTCTGTACAGCGTGAACATGGTCGACTCACGCGCCCCCACGTTGAGAAACACCCCTTATGTTATTTGTTGGGGAATAATAATGGTTCGTGTTCATGATGCTGCTAACGCTCCGGTGACACAAACAGCAGCTGTGGCACACAACAGTCTGATCGCTCGGTACTGGTCCTGTTGCACATTCACCTCCATGCATGCGTACATCAACGCGAATGTCAGCCAGCCCAGCGAGTCGTTCACACCCAGTTGCTCATGATGTCTGCACGCGTGCACTATCAAGTTGATCGCACACAACACATGACACAGTCGCAGATGATTGATCGCGGTCCATCTCATAGCTGTGACTTGTACTGATTGTACCAGTAGGCGCTGTTGTCACGCAACGTCTCGTTGGCTGTTCTGATGTACTCAAGTGTGTCACGAGCACGATCGCCGATGTTCTCCACCAGCGGATTGTGATGCGAGTTGTTGCGCATGTCGTCGTAGCTGCTCACCAGGTCCGCGATCATGGTCTGCACCATGTCGATGTACGGACAAGTGTTGGGTGGCACGCCGGGACTTCGCGCTTTGGCATCCAATCGTTGTTTCTCTCGTTTGCGTCTGGTCTCGGCACTGACCGAGCGTTTCTTTTGTTTCACTGGCATGTGTGTGGTCTCCTGTGTTTGTGTGTAATGTGGATAGGTGTAAAGCGTGCAATCGCGGAATCTGACCAGGTCGATCATCGTTTGCTGTTGCGTCGCATGCTGAACGCCAGGTTCAGATGATGTGATTCGTAACCCAGGATCACTCCATCCTTGAATTGAATGTAGTATCTGGTGAACATTCTGGTGGGTTGTCCAGGTCTGTACTCGTTGCTTCTGATGCGACCGTCTGGCAAGCAGCTCACCGCGATCACTCGTCCCACTTGACCCACTCGAGACTGTTTGTTGCGGCTCACGTACGAGTGACCGTCTCCGATGCCTCCGTCCATCTTCACGTATTGTCGTGGAAGCACTTGCGCGCTCACCTCGGCATAATCGCCTCGTTGAAACTTGCACTTGGGATGTTTCCAGCGTGCGGTTACTCGTGCTTTGATGTCATGTAAATTTTTGTAAGTCATAATTGTGTCCTTTGGTTATCTGATTATCTCTTATTGTATACACTGCTGCTCAAACACGCAACTATTTTGTCACTCATCATCTTGTCTGTCTTGACACTGTTGATCCATCTTGTGACATGTGTACCAGTACCAACCGACGAGCAACGTGCAGCTCACCGGCACACACAACAGCATGAACCATCCGTACCAGCTCATGATCCGGCTCCAAACTGGTTCCAGCGTTCCAGCTCGCATGGGGTTCTGGCGATCATGTTCACCTGGCACAAGTATTGAAAGATTCCGTCGAACTCCTGATCGTGCATGCTGGCCACGATGTTGTGTAGCAAGTTGCGATTGAACTCCTCGCTGCAAATCTCTTGCAACCATTCAAGTTTGTCGTATCGATTCATGGACTGGAACTCCTCGTCGAATCGTTGTTGGTATGCTGCGTCCATGTCCGCTTGGTCCAGATCTTCATCAAGTTGTTCTGGTGGAAAAGGTGTTTGTGTTTGCATTGGTTGTGTCATCGGTGTTTTTTGTTGATAATTTTTGTGGCGCGCACAACAGCTTGTTCGATGCTGCTGCTACGATCGTTGATCCTTTTGAACTCTTCCCAGCTCACGCGCGGTGTTTTGAGTTGTTCCCATGCCTGTTTGCGACGCTTGTGTTTTGTTTCATCTGTCTGTGTCATGTGTATCCTTTGGTTAACTGATTATGATACAATTGTATGCACAGATGATCAAACGCGCAACTTTTTATTCGTAAATGATATCTTGCCAATTCAAAGTTGACGCGACCTCTCCAAAACCTTGTGCGTATTGAGAATGGTTTTTGTGCTGCAAAGCCTTCACATGCTCCATGTCCACCAGGTCCGGATGCACATACCAGTCTTCATAAACCCTGTTAGGTTTCCTGTTAGTTATGTCTCCAAACACCAAACAATAACCTCTGGCTTCTAGTATCTTCCTGGACTCGTTCCTAGGGACGATTTCTTTTTTAGCATAATAATCATGTTCAAATGTTACAACAGAAAACTTGTGTTCATCCATCACTTGCTCGTCTAAAGCTTTGAGCACATTCAAAGTTTTATGTGGAGGGTCAATGTCTAGTTGTAAATAGTCTATGTTTTGAGGTACCTTGTGAGTGTCAAATATCTCCTGGTAGTTGTGCAGTTGAGCATCCCCAAATACATAGTTGCTGTTGGGTCTGTGTTGTTTGTACAACGCTTCAAATCTGGATTGTTCCCACTCAAACATCAAACCTTTCCAATTCAAACTAGATTCTAACACATATGTGTTGTTGATTCTGATCGGATGACAGGAACCAACCTCCACAAAAAACCCATTGGTTTTGTTCTTCAATACATTGCAAACAAATTTATCTTGTCTCGCTTGTCCATTAAATTTCATAGTGTGAGTATTTATGTCGGTTTTCACATTTGATCAACAATGTATATGGCGAGCACCGGCAGGCTGATCACCACGGCCAGAATGAACAACTCAATCATCCTCTATTCCCCATCCGATCAGAAAAGAGTGCAACTCGTTGATCATGGGGTCCTTGTCAAAATATCTGTAAGCGTACCGCAACACATTCTTCTTGTCCGAGTTGTCCCAATCGCGAATCAGGTCGTAAATTTCAAACACATTCAAATTCCAGTTCCAGCTCTCCACCGCGTCATGTACCGTCTCGTGTTCCCAGGAGCTTCGCAGGGTCTGTTTACCTAATGTGTTGGTTTTGGCATCTAATGTTTTAGTCATATTGTGTAACTTGTTATGTTTTAAAGAGTTACAAAAAAGTCAGGTGTGTTTTTTGTGTAACTCGTTGTGTGTTAGTTGTTTATAAAGTGTATGTGTTGGATTTCGTCCGGTCGTTGGCGTTCAAGCGTTCCAGTTCACGCTGCAGCTGAAACAGATCGCACCTCCTGCGAGTGTTGGGCCAGTGTTTGTCTGCTTGTTGAGCATGCTCGATTCGTTGCTCCAATCTGGCACGCTTGTCTTGGTACCAGGCGCGCAATTGACGTTGACATCTGATGTGTTCTGGATGTTCTAATGTGTTCACTTGAGTTATTTATTCTTGATGTTTAATATGGCTCGTGTTATTCCTTTGACATGAAACCATATGTTGTGGTAGTGATGTGCGATGATGTTACGTTTGATGCAGCTCACGTGCAATTTGATTTGAGCTGCAGCGGACATCTACTGCTCGTCTGGATGCACTGACCCGAACAACACTCGATTGGTTTCCCGTCGGTCGCGGACCAGCTCGATGAAACCTACAATGGGTATCACCAGCATGGGTAACAAAAGTAAAATGGTTAAAATGATGTTGATTGTGTCGTGATTCATGTCATGATTATATGATTGTGATTGCGAAAGCGCAACTAAGTATGTGTTGAGTTCGTTCATCCTAGTTTCACTTCATGATGTTTGCCAGTTGTGATGAAGTCGACCACCTCCAATGACAAATAAGGTCCTTTGGCTCCTACATGCCAGTGAATCTCTTCACCCACATCATCACTATGATCACTCTTGTAGTCGTAAATTGCTACAAACCCTTGAGTCTCTCCATCATGCTTGATCTCGATGTGCCATTCGTATTTGGTTTTGTAGTCATCCACCGGATCTGTAAGCGGTGGTCCAAACAACATCTCCAGATAGGCTCGGCTCGTCTTAACATAACCTTGCAGGCTGCTTCCATTGATGCCGGATTGTGGTTTTTTATGATTTATAAATGTAATGTGTTTGCTCATTTGCTTCCTTTGATTAACTTGTTATGATACAATTGTATACACTCAGAATCAAACACGCAACTTTTCGCTTCATCATCTTCACTTAAATAGTTCATGATCTAGATTAAATACTAATATGGATAGGGATTACATAATGATCGCGATTGGTCTCGCGATCGGTATAATAGGATGGTTCCTCAAACGTGAGGTGAACAGAATGGAAGACCGTATAAATTCTCTCAAAGAGACAATGAGAGAGAATGAGCTGGATCAATGTGCCAACGACACTAGGGATCGCGAACGCTGGCGATGGATCGAGAAGAACATGGAGGATCGCCGCGCGGACATCCGCAAACTGTTCGACATGGTTCAGGAACTGGTGTGTAGAAAAAAATAATCAGTCAGTTGATCGTTTGAATATCCACCGGTCAACATGATAGAATATGTTGGCTCCTACAAATTGAAACGCTATCACGCTGGTGGCAGTGCTCCATTGTAGATGCTCCTGAAAGAACCACATGCATGGATAGCATACCACGAACCCTGCTTGCCATCTCAGATTGTATTTTAAGTAACGTTTCAAATGGCTATGGTGGGGTAGTTACCCTTGGCCTGTTCAATTGCTGGGCTCGGATCCGGTTCGATCTGATGCTTGTTGATTATGTCTTTGAACAGTTGTCTGCATTCCTGCACCCGTTTCAAACTCCTCTCGACTGATCGCCGCTCTGTTAGATTGCGCGGAAAACTTTCTCCCGCGGCAGTTTTTCCATTGTTCATGTATTGTAGAAACTTGAACGTGCCTTCCAGCTGGCTCAGTTTGAGTGACAATTCCAATTCCGGGTACGATTTAAAGTCTGTTGTTCTTGAGTGTGACATTTTTGCTCCTGTGTTTGTTGTTTATCTTACGATTGTATGTTCTTTTGAGTGAACGGGCAACTCCTGGTAATGTTTTTCTCCTGCCCCACAACGCATGATATTGATTAGGTCGCGCGGTCTCGAGCCAGTTCCAAAACTCTGGTATCGGCAAGCGTTCATGTTTTTTCACTTGCCGCTCATGATATGGCATGTTGTCCAGCTGCTTTTTTGTGTACTTCATGTGTGTGGTCATGTACCACTCCCAGTAATAATCATGTTGCAATTCGCGAATTAAATGTTCTCTATGTCTTTGATTATTATTTTTTCTGTACCATGGTTCATATTCCAAGCTTTTCAATGGTAGCCTGATCAACCTTCGTGACTCGTTGATCAGATAATCCATCTCATGGTCTTGTAAATCGACCAGCTTTTGAACCCTCAATCGGGTCAGATCTAGTTGTTGTTTGTTCTGTGGTGAAGGTTTTTCCTTGTCAATACATATGTACAATCCACGTCGAGGGTCATACATGTCACCATTAGACAGATGTTTATACATCGACAGGTTCGTCTAGTTTCCAAACTCGGTCATGAATGTCTAGCTCGAAACTTTTCCGCATGCACCAGTCGTATAGCCAATAAATTTCTACGTGGCAGTTCTTTTGTTCATAAAGCTCGAACACTTGATCTCCAACATGATACAGTAGATATGATATACCGGTGCGTAACATTATGCCATTGAGTAGTATTCTTCTTCCTCTTCAGCCCAAGGATCCTCTTCGTCTGATTCCTCTTCGTACCCTGTTGGTAATCTCATGTTGCCCCAGAATGCATCTCCACCTTCGCAAACCAACTCGCCTTGCAGTTTGTCCGCGCTGACAACATGTCCTAGTTTCTCATAGTCTCCGATCAATCCGCGATCGTTCCATTCTTTGATCAACGCAACAGGTATGGCGCTCAACGTACCTGCGTCAACTGGAAGGCTGGCTACCTCGACGTCATCAACAAACAATCGATATTGTCCGTCACCGTATGCTGTGCTCCACAAGTAGAAGCAAATCCCGGATGGTTCATCTTCTACCACTCCAACATAATGATGTTTGAAGTCTGGATCGTCTTGGTGCTTCTTGTCATATGCTTGCCAGTTGTCGCACAGCGGGATCCAATAGTCATCTGGTACCACGTAACATGGGTCACCGATCCAAAAATCTCCGGTGGCGTTAATGATTGAGTCTCTTGTGTTAAGTTTTTCGTAATGCATTTGTTGATCCTTTTGTTATCTGATTATTCTATATTATATGCTCTGCTGAGCAAACGCGCAACTTTTTATCTGGTTAGATCATATATGAACATGGCAAGTATCAGCACAACCATGAACAATGAGAACCCTACCATCATCTGTATGGGTCCAGTTCTGCATCCGGGATCAACTCCCAACTAGCTGCTTGTTCTTGAGGGACCTGTGTCTCTACCCCCGCGCTTTTCAAATATCTCAACGCGGTATCATACTTTTTATCTTTAAGTAACCCGTTGATAACCAACATGTCCGCATCTATTAGAGTAGTTTCGAAATACACAGCATGTCTTTGCTGATTGGCTTGAGCTCTTAAATATTTACATCCCTTGCTGAAATCGTCTACAGTTGATTTGATATCTAGAGATTCAATCCCATGAGCATCAGCCACTCCTATGTATGTTTCTAGTACTGGTTTCATATGATCAATCCCATTTGTAGGTTGATTCTAACCGTTTGTATATGTTGTCCACATGCTGGAGAGCGAATCGAACCTCATCATGCAATCGCTTGTCGCGTACATCCAGTGCAAATTCTTGCAAATTCCTCAAGTAGCAGTAGGAGTTGTAATATGATTCTCTAACTTTACCATCAACCAATTGAGGATGGTCAACCTTATTTCCGGTATGTTGTGTTGTGTTTGACATAGTGATTAAGATAATGAATGTATGTATTGTTGGTGAGCAAGATCATCCATGGCTGCTCTAGACAGATCATCGTCTTTGTACTGTTCAACATCTGAAGCGTTCAAACGCTCCACATGAGCCAGAACAGCCTTGAATGCTGATTGTACATCTTGCATGAACTCCGGAGTGCCCATCTCTGGGATGTTGTCGATTATGTCATTAGGATCATAAACGTTTATCACGTCTAGAATGGTTTTCCAATCTTTGCTAGTTAATCCAGTTTTGCTACATCTCATCATATTTTTTACCTCCATGTTGTTATCTGATTATTCCTAATTATAGTCTCTGCTGAGCAAACGCGCAACTTTTATTCTAATTGATTCGACAAGTTCAAATTTGAACCACTCATATGCCAACCACGCTAACACAATAGGTAGTCCGATTATCACCATGACAGGTTCTAACATGTTTTGTATTTTATTGTACCAATTCATCCATGTATTTATACTCACCTATCATGCTGAAGCGTCTGCTCCATCGAGTCTTTTTGAACACTCTGCATGCGTCACCGAAATTGGACACATCATGTAACATGAGAATGATCTGATCTATTTCAGCTGAATGGGTCCAACCCAGTACATCACTATCATCGGACAAAGGTATTATGTCATGTTCATCCCATATGGCGACCTCGTAAGTGTCTGATTCTGGCCCGCTACCATACACCATCTCACCGTAACTCACTGACAGGACATATGGCCCGATGTTGAGAGTTCCGTTGTATCTCACGAAATCTTCTCTGATTTTGTGTTGTTCGAATTGAATGTCTTTGAATCTGATCATGATTCAATTATATGAAAGCTTCATGAGATGAGCAACTAGCAATTCAGAGACTAAATACTTATATGGAAAAGAAAGATTACCAGCCCAAACCGTTCACGCAAGAGTTAGCAGAGAAAGCTCATGCAGACATCATGAAACCTTTTGATGACAAACGCACTCTGTGTAATGTTATCAAACAAGTTTACAGATGTGTGCAAGAGGACAGCTACAACTTGAAAGCAGCTAGAGATTTGTTACTAGAAGCTTTGTGGATGGGTCAACGAATGCATGGTAAACTATACAAAAACAAACGCGCGGAACTGGAACAAGAGAGTGCTGTTGAATCAATAGAGGATGATTGGGACAGTGAAGAGTTTGATTTTTGTGTTGATTGGAGCAAATTGGACGGGCGTAACGTCGCTCAAGGCAATTGGGACTAAGCTAGTTCAACTACTTCCCATCGATTGTCATAGTTCATTCGAAACGTACCAACATAACCATCGTAACCTGCGACGGTTTCAGTTGGTGCGAATAGACTGACACGATATCTATCATCGTCGCGCTTGTACAAATAGTATGGTTTTCCTACAACAGGTTTGATCCTCATCTCGGCATTGAACATGATGTCATTCCATTTGAACTCTTCTACTAGTTCTTGGAACTGTCGTTTGATATCGTTGTATCTGTCATCATAGTGCTTGTTGGCTGAAACAACTGCCCCGGTTTTCCACCCAGCGATGCTAGTGTCCGGACGGATCACGGGTGCACCTCGATCGCTCGCGTAAGGTAATGAGTGAGGATTGTCTGCTACATTGTCTGGTTTGTCCATAATAGTGGAGCCACCTGTCAGATTCGAACTGACGACCGTTCGCTTACAAGGCGAGTGCTCTACCAGCTGAGCTAAGGTGGCATCAAGTTATTTAAGCTTGTGCCAGTCTTTGATCCAGTTTGTGTATGGGCGACAATCACCATTCTCTCGAATCTTTATATCTTCGTAGTCTGCTAGCATCCTCCGATACAGTTCCATCTTTGCACATTCCAGCACTCCGATCACATCATTCATGGATTGGTAGTTTCTGTTTTTTTGCTCAAAGTATCCATTTATGGTCTGATGAATGGCATAGTTGAGATCACCGGCATCTTCATAAAGTCCTTCCCACACTTTGGGTCGTTTGTTTTTTTCTATATATGGCATCTTGTTGAGTATTCGTTTAAACGTTTCCAATAAGCTTCATAAGCATCACAATCAGTACCAAAACCAGACTCCCATACCCGGTTCATATACTCTTGGTGTTCTTGATAGATCAACACTTCTTGTCTAGCTTCTTCAATCTGACAAGCGTACCTTTCTCTGGTACTATCCGATTTAGCTAAATAGTCTTCCCACATGTCGTCAACTTGCTGTGTGCTTGAGTACATATGTATATAATAAGTGATTGTTTATATTAAGGCAACCTTTATTATAAGATAGTGTTTACATTGTAATTAAGTTAAAGAATAATAAATAAACATATGACTACTCACCACCAAGAAGATATATGGAGAACCTATCGACAACACTCTAGAACAAGAGAGATTGATTTGTATATAGAACATGTACTGTTTAATAATACACAGCTTATAGAAGAGGGGTTGCTAGGTGATATTGGATCCTCACTCAAATCTATAGGTGGGAAAGTCAAGGATGCTATCAGTCGTTACAACCCTCAAGAGCTTTACAATCAAGCATATGCCAAGATCGCCAATCAAAAAGACATGTTGGTACAGAAGCATCCCAAGGCTGCTAAACTGTTCAAGCTTGCTGCTAACCCGACCAACATCAGAGTGGCGTTGATGGCAGCTACATTGCTGGGTACATTGGTAGGAGTTGACATGGGAAATGCTGAGCAGATGCTAGCCGATTTACCAGAAGATGATGGTGGTCTAGCAGATCAATTGGCTCAAGCAGCTCAATCAGCTGAGAATGTACGTGATGGTGAAGACGCTCTGGATGGGACCTGGTACGATCTAGACACACAACAAGACACCGGTAACGTTCAGATAAACTATCAAGGTATTGACACGCACGTTGATGGATTAGTGCAACAAGGTTTGTTAGACCAACAGGCTGCTGAGCAAATAATGAAAGGTATAGACATGAAGAGCGGGATCGAACTGGGTGAATTTATAGAGGGGATGCAACTGTCTGCATATGATGAGCTGAAAACACAATTAGAAACAGTGATTGACATGGATGAAACTACAATCACCAAAAATGACCACCGGTTCGAGTCCTATATAAAATCTAGCGTGACAGACAAGAACGGACAAGAGCTTGTCATCTCGGAACATCGTCATGTGTTCGAGCGGTCAAGAATCGCAGGTGAAGATAACATCCAGGTAGTGGATGAAAGCAGCGGGTTGTCATTTGACATAATCACGGTGATGGATGCTAACATAAATCAACTACCACCAGACAAAGCAGAGGAGTTGTGGAAGCTAATTAACGATAGAGAGATGGGTGGTTTAGGATTGAAAGACACAAGTGATCCGATGGGTGGGCAGTTCCATATCGCCAAGCATGCTGGTGGTCATGGTCTACCAAATCATCAAGTACATGACACGGCTCAACCACCACAAGGTTTCGATGTCAGCCAACAATTCGCTCACAACACTCCGTTGCAAGAGAACAAAAGAGAGAATCATTTGATTTGGGAACAATACAATTTAATGACAGAATCTGGAGAACAAGAAAAAGCTAAGATACAACAACAGGTGGATGCTCACATGAAACGTATGACACATCTAGCTGAGATATTGGTTCAACAGGCTATTCGTAAACAAGTACCAGCTGGTCAGACAGTCACAGCTAAACAGCTTTAACGTGCATTATGAGCAATCGAACATGCGCTCATCATGTTCCCAAGCAGTTATGATTCTTTTCAACTCATCAATCGATTGAGATAATATCAACTGGTCAGCAGTTGAGGGTTGCTCTGGTGATTCTTCAACCACAGTCAACACATTACGAATGGCTTGAATTGTTTGGTCTGTTAACTCGTATAGCATTATTCACTCCAAGTCGTTTGTTTCAATGGTAACATGATAGCACCAAAGTTCAATGCTGGATTGTCCAGTGCGTTAACTTTTTTCTTATTTTTGTCAAGATATTTTATCATACCTTGTTTGTTTTTAAAATTAATGTTGGTAGTTTTACCATTTTCTTTGTACCTTATATTGTATTTGTATTTCATATTACATTAATGATCATGTTATGTTGGTGGGCCCGCTCGGATTCGAACCGAGGGCCAATGGATTATGAGTCCACTGCTCTAACCGCTGAGCTACGGGCCCGTTCAATAATTCAAACGTTCCGGACATATAATGTCTTCTATCAGCTGAGTGATATGACTATCAACTTGTTCATGAATGGCCAGTGACAGAATATGCCGCGCGCTCTCGCTTTGTAAATTGATCTGTGAATCTTGCCAGCTGTCTAACACACGACGGATGGTCGCATAAGTGGCTGGTCGCTCGATGTCTGTTGGAGTGTCAATTGTCGTTTGTTGGGTCATTTTCAGATAATGTTAGTGGTTCAAAAGTGTAGTTCTCGTCCGGCTGGTGTTGAGGGTATTGATCTCTGGTGCTACCTTCAGGGTCTGCAATCTTATCCCTCAATTCAGCATCTTCAAACCATTGATACTCTGTGTTGAAGTACATATCAACAGTCTGGGGATGAAACCCAGCAGTAACTAGCAGACCTTTGAACTTGTCCACAACATTACCTATACTAGAGTCATCAGCTCCACTATCCGCGGTGTATGTTTCTCCGTAATGTGTTACAGTAATTTTCATCACCAAATAGGAACGTCGAATTGGTTGCATAAATCGGAAAAGAAACTTAATTCGTATTGTATACGCTCGTCACCGGATTGATTTTGCACATGGAATATCAGCGATTCTAGCTGAGTACTGACAGTTTCCATCAGCTCTGCGCTATCTTCATCTTCACATTCACATATATTAGTCCATACGTCGCTACCAAACCATTTGTGTAGCAGGTCGTGCCCGTTTATCTTGTAATTATCGTCCATTTTGTTTATTGTTATCTAGTTTGAAATTGCAGCTCATGTCCTCCCATCGTTTGGCCCATGGATTTTTTTTCTCTACTCTCAAGTTCTGGCATTGTGTTTTATGCTTTCTCAATGCCTCGAGATGATATTCAAATGCCTGTTCAGCTGTCTCTGCCATGTAATAATGGTAACTATCAAATGCGGCATGTTCTATACCAGCGTTGTACTTTATACGAAACTCGTATAATCTAGCTTGGATACTCTCTGACATATTAATATAATATATATATTTAAGTTTAACTGCAACTTATTTGTTTGGCTGCTTGAGCATATCTTTTTTTATTTTGACACTCTCAATCATTCCGATAACATAATTCATTAATTCGTCCTCCGTTGCTGGTTCTGGGCGATCTCCTATCAAGTAAAGTAGTTCTTCTAACTGTTGTTGTAAATGGTTATATGAGCTGATAGCATCAGTCAATGCTGCTATTCTACCAGCATCATGGTCATCCATCACTATGTTTTTACCACGTTCATATGATATGTGTTCTATTATTTGTTTGTGCATGGTATTATTGTTCAAAATTGGTGCTGGTCAAATCATCAACAGGGGTGTTGAAGATCTTCTCCGCGTGGTTCAGAACAGTACAGATATGATTGAAGTACCACTCATCAATTGAAACCCAGTCTTTGCTTCTACCTTTCACAAATCTACTAACAAACAAATCTTTTTTATGTTTGATTGCTAGCACCATTTGCTCGTCTGTAGGTAGTTTACTCACCAGGATCAAAGTAAATACCTTCAAAGCAAACCAATCCTTCTGTACCTTCGTACCCGACTGCGGTGCCTATCTCTACTGTTTGTTCGTTATGATCATAACGAAACTGTTCAGCTTCGTCAAAATCATCTACTACATATATGTCTCTATAATTCATTGTTTTTATCCTTTCGTGTCCATAGATTGTATACTATATATCCAGTCATGGCAACTACCACCACATGACTGATCCAGAAAAAAGGGTCATCTTTTGATTGCTCAAAAATACTTACAATTGATGCTAACATGGTTTGTATTAAATATGAGCTGTGTTTTTCATACCAGCTTTCTTGACCGCGCTTCTACCATGTCGCCCCGGTTGATAACTTTTCCAATTGCTCCATGCATCCCCATCCATCACTTGAATTACACCCGCAGTCTTGTGACCATAAATCATTGCCCCGCGGTATGGTGTCACGTCTGCTTTGATCGGTGGTGGTAGTTGACCTAAAATATCCTTGACTAAAGTATCTGTTTTCATATTGACGATCTGTATATTTCTTCTGATAATTTTTTAAGTGTTAATCTCATGTATTTGTGAGTCTCTATCATGTTGTACATTCTCTCGAAGGTTTTGTAATGCTTACCACCGCGCTGCGTTGTGAGATATTTCATCACATCACACTCTAATCGTTTCAGATCCTTCCTGGTAAACTCGCTCATGTTTATATATTACGAACTCTGCTCTGCATCGGCAACTTTGTTAATTTTCTTAATATATTCTGGATCAGTTTCACATTTATCGATGAATTCTTGTAAGATCGCCTCGATCTGTTTGTTGAATGTAACATCATTCTGATGTGCCATTTTAGCGACTCCAGTGAATGTATCCTCATCTAGATCCAATGATACTACCTCATAACGTACTTTACGTATCATGGCTTGACCAGTCACCGGGTTGTGATCCCATATGAGCTCGTCACCTTCTTCCCACCCCAAGCGATCGATCACCTCGTCTGGTAAATTGAAGTAAAGGTCCCCATCCATGGACTCTTTTATATCTACTGTGCTAATCTTCATCATCCATCTCGAAAATTATGTCCTTGCCGGTGAGCAGGTCTAGTTTTTTATCCTCCAACACACCAGCAATTGTTTGTAGATTCAAATCAAACTCACGTTGAAATTGTTCTACTAAATTGTCCAGTGCTATTGTGAGAGCATCTGTTTGTTCATTTATATCCATGTTGTTATTATATGTTATGTTGCTGTGTGTGGCAACTCTTCCCAAGGGAAGACCAACCACCAATCACCTGATGTTTCTCCTGTGTAAATTGGTTTGAACTGGCTATGTTCTTTACAGTAAAGAGCGGCACATTTCACTTTGACTGCGTTGTCTTGAAACTTTTTTTCCAATCGTCTGAGTAAACCTAACATGGTGATACCCTCGTCACATAAATCATCCACAATCAACACTTCACGGCCTTGGCAATTCTTCATCAGATCTGTCACAACATCTTGGTACATCACACCGTGTGGATTGTCAACATCTCGCATGTTGGTCTGGTCATCATAACTATGATAACCATGTACGTAAACCTCCCGGACGTTCAAGTGATTGGCGATGATTGTGGCTGGGACCAGCCCACCTCTGCTCAATCCAACTATGTGTTTTGGTTTGAAACCGCTCTCGTTTATTTGACTGACAATTGATTCACATAAACGTTGAACCTGTTGCCAGGTTACCCATTGCTTCATACCATCAATTGGTTCCGTCATTTGAATCTGGTATCCATCTGAGAGTTGTACCATTCCAAGCCAATGCTCTGTTGATGGTATGAGCTTCATGTTTGGTCAATCGATCTCTTTTGATCAATTGCTTCAACAGCGGTGGTGGTTTGCTATAATCAATCTGTATGTAGTTGAGTAGTTTCATTGTAGCAAATGTTTGAGTATCTCGACAGAGCGATCACCGTTATGTATATCTCGTTCCGAACATGATTCTGAAAAAGTTTCATGTGGGTCCGGAATGTCTTTGTGATAGTTTCTTGCTAACCACAACCTCTCTTCAGCAAGCCGTAACACATTTTTGATCGCGATCTTTTGATCATCCGGCAGATCCATTAAAACTGCTTTGAAAGTCAGCTTTTCTGTGAGATGTTCCAACCAGCTCATGCTGCAAGTTTCAAATAACCACTGGTGCTGCTCAGTTCTTGAAGAGCTCGGCTCTTGAGCGTGCGTTGAGCACCGTTCAAATTGCTGAGCAATCGCTTGCCAGTGTTGGTGTTCTTCTTGATCGCATGATGGTCAAGATACTCAGTAACAGCGTTGAGCATGTCGTAACGGGTCTTGCCCTCGTTACCCATGCCTTCGTTGAACAGCTTCATCAGAGTAGCAACCTTGGTCTCTTCTAGAGTCTTGCTTCGATCGGAACGATCCTTGTTCTTCTTGTCACGCTCCTCGTCTTCAATCCACTTGCCAAAGAATCGATAACCAAACATCAACGCTTGATCCTCTTTCATGGCTTGTTTGGCCAACCATTCACCATTCTCTTTGAATGCATGCATGTCCTTGACACTCTCCGCGAATGCCTCGTTGGCCACATCCAGTTGAGCTTCCCAGCTTGGTGTATGTCTCACACCCAACGATTTGCCTGCTGCTTTGCTCAATTGACTGAGCATGTTGTTGCAAATCACGCGCTTGTTGAAGCTGAAATAGCTGTTGCGTCTCAACCCGTCATGGTAGGTCATCATGATCAATCGTTGCTGATATAGATCTTTGTGCTTACCCACTTGAACCGTGAGCTCTTTGGGGAGCCGTGCACTGATCCAGTTGATCTTGCCCGCACCTATAGTACCGGCGCTCTCGTACTTGGCACCGGCGTCTTCCACCACATTGGCGAATGGTGTGAACATCTCGCGATTGTCGATACACTGGTAGCGTTTACCACATGTACCAAGCACCGAGTTGGTGTCTGTGCGTCTAATCAGATTCACTCCCGGCACTTCGTTGCCCTCAGGATCATGAGCCGGTGTAGTCTCGACGTTGAAATTTAGTGATGCAGCACCCAACACGTCATCGATGGTATTGTAACTCGATACGTTTGTTCCTGCCCGTTCGTCTAAGCTGGTTAATTGACTAATCATAACCATATTATAGTAACCAGCAGTCGCAATCGCAACTTTTTTGTTGAAAAAAACATAGTTAGAGACTAAATTATACATGTACAGTGCTCAAAAGAGGCTGTGCGCTAAGACAAAAAGTTTAGAAAGGAGGTGAAATACACATGAGAAAAGACAACTGGTTAATCAGTCGGGACGAGTTCCTGACCCCGGTCGATAGTTTGCTCGACCGTTTCTTCAATGAAGCTGTACCTGCGTTTGGACAAGACTTCGGAGTAGAGTTCTTCGGTAACAACAGTTACCCCAAAGTGGATGTGAGGGACTACGATGACAAGATCACAATTGAAGCAGAAATCCCTGGCCTGGCCCGGGAGGATGTGAGTGTGGATCTAGAAGCCCAAGTGTTGACCATCACAGGTGGTAAACGTGAAGTTAAAGATGACGAACAAGGTGCTCGATACATTCGTAAAGAGCTCAAACGCTCCTCATTCAAGCGTTCATTCAAGCTGGGAGACAATATGAATGTGAAAAAGATTCAGGCCGATTTTGACAATGGTCTGTTGCTAGTCACAGTTCCAAAACGTGAGAAGGATGAACCTAAAAAGGTGAAGATTCTATGACGCGTTCCTAGGAACAATTGTCTGAGGCGGTGCTAGTCACCGCCTTTTTTATGTTCGGAACATGGTGCTGGGTCGAGGATAGGCTTGAGGTTGAGACTCACGATCACCCACATTGGGGCTGGTGAAACCAGTAGCAGGTCTGGGACTAGTCGCCAACAAGTATGTGTTGGGGCTGCCTTTTTGACAAGTAACATCACAAAAATCTCCAGGTGTTTTATACCAATCCGGAGCACCTCCTAGATCGAATCCCATGTCTCCATGTTTGCAATGATTTTTGATATAAGCCAGCACGTCTTTGTTTGTGAATCTGGTCTTACCACTGGCCAAGCAAGCAGCTACACCTGCCACTTGAGGACTGGCCATGCTGGTGCCTTGTATATCATTGAAAGCTGTTGCGGATCCAATCCATGCGGACACTATTTCTTCACCAGGTGCGAACACATCTATCATGGGCCCGTAGTTGCTGAAATCGGTTCTCCGGAAATCGTCTGTATGTTTCAAAGCACCTACATTGATCGCACCAGCAGCATTGTTAGGGCTCATGCCTCGATGAGCATATGCTGTTCTAGTACTACCAGTACCAATGTCTATCTGTACCCGGGTTTTGTTGGCTGTCGAGTGACAGTAGTAATTTTCATTACCAGCTGCACCAATCACAACCACTCCATCTTCTATAGCATCCTCCACATCTGCTCGGATCGCTGGGTAATCGTACGGTATCTCAGCACCATCCAACCCTATATCTTGACATATAACATTAGTGTTCCAACCTCTTGCCGGTGGATTGCTTGCGCTGTACCTGGTCACATTACCTTGACCATCATCGACATCAATCCAGTTGATGTCATCGATTTTACCGTCAAACCATGTACCTAGATAGCCGGTCCAGTCGGTACTGTACCCCCAGCTGTGATTTGTGATTGTTGGTCGATTGTTGCCCTTGTGTCTATGAAACGCGCGTAGATAATCAAATATCAAAAGTGTTGGAGGGTCGAACACACCACCTTCTTGCAAGGGTGTGTCTCCAAATATATCCAGATTGTATATTGTGGCTTCATTGGCCCAACCATAATGAGCCCCGGCAACTGTTCCACCCACATGTGTTCCGTGACTACCATTTGAGTTGTTGTTACTCGGTAAATATTGTAATGTACCTGTTTGTGGTGTCTCACCATCATCATCTATGCTAGTAACGTATTGATTCAATTCGTCGAGCCATTGATACTGCACAAATCGCGATTGACCTGTACTAGGGCTGAGCCATTCGACATGATCATATGACATGGCACTATCCACTATGACCACGTCCACATCCGCTCCATCACCAAACACTGATACTGTGTCTGTCACAGTGCCAGAACCCCAACTGCCTTTGCGACGCTGAGGGTCATCACCAGCACAGTGCAAGTGAGCCCAGCTCCTATCAGTTGAAACAAATGTACCATCTTTTCGAAATGTTTCGTTTGTGATGGTGTAAGGATCATACTTAGGTCTAGGGTAAGCATCGTACTTGTCCGGAGTCATCATAACTGCGATCACTCGTGGGTCCTTTTTCAAATCAGCTGCTTCTTGATCAGTCAAGTAGTAGTGAGTGTTTCTGCTGATGGGTCTTCTTCTACAAACCTCACAACATCTATCAGGTACACATGCATCACCGCCATGTGTTTCCATATCATCATAAAATTGCTGCATGTCCACTCCTTTGTGGAGTGTGACCACATACTCTACAGGTTCCATCAGTACTCCATTTTCACGTATGTCAACGTGACCGTGATAGCAGCTGCACCACCGCTCTGATTCTCAACTTTCAAATACACGTTGTCGGATGGTGTACCATCGTTGTTGAATCCCATCACACCTGGTGTGATCAGTTGTGTGCCGGCTCCGCTGGTTATCACCTCAGCTATAACTCCACTACCTGGTGCTGGGTCTGTTGTTTGAGTTCTAGATGCATCAGCTGTGCGACTAGCGGCGTCTGTGTACAATGTGACCCAAGCTGCATCACTTGTTTCAATCTTTTGTAACATGTATGATTTGGCTGCTACAATTGTTATGTCATCACTTGCACCATCAGCTATATTTGAAGTGCTAACATTGGCTGTGTTCCGCCGGCCCACACTGTCAACATTGACCCATCTGGTACCGTCCCATTGTATAGTGTCTCCAGTCTGTACACTGGTTATTTCAACATCAGCACTGTCACCCAAATCACATGCGCTACAAGCACTGAGTGCTGTACCACCGGCTGGGAATTCGTTTCTCCACAAATCTGTACTATTATCATACACTAATGTATGACCATTCAATGGGGTTGTTACCAACACATTGCTTAGGTCTTGTAGCTGTTCATTGGTAATATCGTCTAGTTTACCATCCAACGTGGTTTGTAAATTGGTCACATCACTTATGGCGTGATCATGACCAGTAGCAGATTTACCACCTAATGCGGTTTGTAGACCAGTCACATCGGTTATAGCATGCGTGTGACTAGTGGCTGCTTTGCCACCTAATGCGGTTTGTAGACCAGTCACATCGGTTATAGCATGCGTGTGACTAGTGGCTGCTTTGCCACCTATTGCTGTGTTTATGGTGGTTAAGTCTGTGTCCAAATCAGTACCAGAGTACCCCAGAGCTGTTTTGGCTCGGGCGTTGGTGAAATACTTGTTGGTTGGTGAGGTCGCCTCCGGCACTTGGTCTGTAGTACCGGTCAATGTGAACATCCCGGATGAGTAACTGATACCACCACCAACACTGAAATGAGCTCGTGTATCAGTAGCACTAGGACCGGTGTATGTTATCTCTCCGCTGGTGCTGTTGTACGCCAAGCTACCATCCCCACTGGCATTTACCACGCTGATGGCCGCTTTGGCACCACCTCCGACATCTGCTGGTGTGAATGTGAACACTCCGCTGGTGTTGTTGTACGCCAGATCTCCACCACCGGCTGCGGTGGTACTTGTGGATTGTGACACAGACCCCCGGGCTCGGGCGGTGGTGAAATATTTGTTGGTGCCCTCGCTCAACGCGCCAGTGTCATGATTGTTCAAATTGCTCACTGTGCCAGTGACATCACCCGTGACATCACCTGTTAGATCTCCTGTGACATCACCTGTTAGATCTCCTGTGATGTTACCTGTGACATTTCCTGTGACATTTCCTGTGATGTTTCCTGTGACATTACCTTCAAATGTGGCCGGTACCGAACCGGTGCCATTGTTGAGCACGATGGTACCATTAGCATTTTTCACATCACCAGTCACATCACCTGTCACATCAGCATTCAAGCTAGCATCTGTACCATTGGTACCATTGTTCAAAATGGTCACCTTCCCATCACCGGACTTGACTGAACCTGTGACGTCTCCTGTGACGTCTCCTGTGACTGAACCTGTTAGATCTCCTGTGACGTCTCCTGTGACGTTGGCGTTCACTCGTGTGAATGTGACTTCCGAAGTGGTGGCTACATCTTGCCCGATGCTGAGAGTACCAGCTGTGTTGTCCACTCCGGTGCCCCCGGTGATCTCTCCTGCCACATCCACTGGATTGTAAGTGAACTCTCCAGTGGAGTTGTCATAAGCCATCGCACCTCCAGTGGAGCTTCCACCTCGTGTGACGGTGAACAACCCTCGAATGTCGCTGGTGTTGTCTTGCACGTCTGTGATCTGGCCTTGATCGTTCACCGTGAATTTGGGAAATGTGTACGCACCGGCAGTCACGCTGGTGTCAGTGATGCTGAACACGATGTCGTTGTCGTTTTGTTGCAACGTCATGCCGGTGCCAGCGGCAACGGATCGTAAGATTATATCGGTCCCGCCCGCCCCGGGAGAGCCAACACCTTTGAATATGTTTTTACTAGTCGATCCAAGCGCGCCGTTGTTGATACCACCGGTGATGCTAGCACCAGCGTTGATGTTGATCGCTTGTTTGATCTCGTTGACATCAGTGTGCGACAGCACATCACCTTTGACTTTGTCAGTAAATAAAATGTAGGCCATAACAGTATTTATGCCGAAAATACTGTTTGCAATATGTTACTCAGGTGTTGTAAACAACAATTTGTGCACCAGGGTTGGTTGGCACATGAGGATCACGTTGATCCACGATGTGAAAATGTTTGGGCACGAACGGTTTGAGTGGAAACACCGCGGTGTTGCACAGATGACATTTGGTGTGTTTTCCGCTGTCCCAGTAGTTCTCGCTGATCAATTTGGATCTGGTGGTACCCACCATGTCCATGTAATTGTCAATCTCAACAGCCGCCATCTCGCTCATGCTGTACGAGTTGTAAAACACGCTGTGGTCCGGAAGGTCGTAAAGCACCTGGCTCAAATGATGAGGCACCAGCAAACAATCGTGTTGTTTGATCAGATCCATCAGCAACGCTTGTGGTCCCACAATGTCACGCTCGTTCAGATAGTGCACCTGGTGACGTTTGCTCAGGTTGTAATATGCCAACAACAACGGACTGGTCAAATCACAAATCACATAATGTCTGTCTGGTGCTCTGTTGATCAATCGATCGATCACATTGGCCTGGCTGCCGGCACCGATGTCTATGATCACATCACCAGGTTTGCTCCATTTGAGTATCAGATCCTCGGCCCGTCTCCATCTGATACGATTGTAACGATTGTTGTACGTGCAGCTCATCTCGGGGCTCTGTCCATGATGTTCCAAAAAATGCTGTATCCGGCCCATGTCCTGACTCTGCAGAGCTTGTTTGAATCGTTTGAAATCACCAGTGTCTATCGCGTTGTTCCATCGCGACAGATCATCATCCCGGTCCAGATCAAGCCGATACTCCAACCACACTTTGCGCGCGTCAATCATCTATCATGTCATGTACCAGTTTCAAAAAACGTTTCAATGATGGGCAGGTGGTGGCTTGTTGTATCACTGCCACTGGTTGATCCTGTTCATCATACAACACAAACACAAGCTGACCCATGCTCAGCTCGGCTCGTGCTTTCATCTATCGAGAGTAGTGACGACCTAGCGCTTGATTGGCATTCGCCTCACGAGCCGCGTATTCGTTCAACAGACGTTCTCGTTCCAGTGCACGTTGACGTATCTGTTGTTGTCTCTGCAATTCCAATTCTGCCTGTTCGGCACGTTGACGTGCGGCCACCACTTGTGGGTCGGTGTGCAAAGATCCCTGGCCGGCGGCTGGACGACAAGTCGTGTTGCCGCTGAATCGCTGGTCTTGAGTTCTCAAACTGTTGTGGTGTGCCCGTTGCTCGGCTTGTTTGCGCGCGAAATAACGCTCGCGAGCACTTTGATTGTCCCGAGCCTGGCTCTGTTGTGACCGGTGATCGCTGCCTTTGCCACTCATGTTTCCAATGATGCCACCCAGCACGGTGCCCAGAATGATACCTTCTTTCTGCTTGCCATGTTGATGTCCGATGATGCCGCCCATTGTGGCTCCGCCCAGGATGCCTCCGATGGTGCGTTGTGTTTGTTTGGTGCCCCAGCCTGGTTGTGTCGATGCATTCACATTTGACACTAGAATTGCCGCGGCGATGAATGCTAGTATTTTTATCTTCATGATTTAGTATTTATATATTGTAAGGTTAGCTTGCAAATTGTACAACTTTTTCTGTTGCTTTGGTCCAGCGACTGTCCGGGCCTCTGCCGGTCTTGACATACAACTCGGACATGGTCAACTCTCGCAGCAAGTGTTGAGCTCTCAATGGAGCGCACTCGAGCAACTCACACGCTTTGCGAATGCTCAACACATCATGTCTCACGAGTTCTGATAGCTCTTGTTGTTTACGATTCACTTTGGGTGTGGTTTTGTCTTCAGTTTTCTCTTCACGTTTCACAGTGGCATTGAAATTGTAACCACCATACCCCAATGTAGCCTCGAAGTCGCCTAGTGGACCGAAACGATTCTTACCGTCGATGTAGATCAGTCTAGCGGTCTCATCGTCTGTGTCCGGCATGGGGCTCACTTTCAAGTTCATGTCAACTGTGTGTGGTACGATGGTGCTGCCTTTGAGCTCTCCACTCTTGGTCAGGTGCATGATCATGCCCAACACACATTCATGTTCTTTGGCAGCCATCACAAGCTTTTGAACAGCATGTTTCTCCACTGCACGAAAGCCTCTGGCTTGGCTGGTGGTGAGAGCTTGAAAGCTATCCACGATCAAGATGTCATAATCTTTCATCACATCACACAGCTTCTCAACATCAGTCTCGTTAGCGATGTCCACGTTACGTACCTTGAGTCGTGAGCAGGTATGCGCCAATTGAAACACGCTCTCCTCACCACTAGCATATGCCACCTTGGTACCGGCTGACGCCATCGAGTCTAAGGTCTGCAACATCAATGTGGTCTTGCCACATCCTGCAGGAGCACACAACGTGAAACTGCTACCAGGTAAAAAACCTCCCCCGAGCATGGTGTCAATCTTGTCGATACCGCTCTTGAGTCTACGATTGAAAATGTCTGGTACCTCGATGGTACTCACTTTTTGGAATGAAGTTGTGTTGATGTCTAGATTCATAATATGTAATGTTAATGGGTTAAATTCTTAATATATACATATTATGGCTCATCTCATTGAGAGTCGCAACTTTTAATTTGTGATGAGCCGAGTTGTTGTTATTGATCAACCTAAGGTCAACAACGTGTAAAACTGATTGGCGTATGTTTTGAGATCGTCTAGTCGTGAGTCTGTGGGGAGTACATACTTCGACCGGCTTAGAACTTCAGTGTCAGTTGCATCCATTTTGATCGCGTTGAAGCGTAACTGAGCCACTTTGTCTTGATAGGTTTGATCAGCCATGGTGTAGCCTTGCTTGATAGCTTCTAACATGTCATCACCACCTTTGATGGAATAGAATGTGAACAAATCTCTTGTGATTGACTGCGCGTCTGTGGCGCGGGTGTCCACCGGGGCGGTGTACGTACCAGTCAAACCTACTATTTCAGCATCGTTTTTTAAAACTTCAACTTGTTTCTCATATTGATCATTGACCAATTCTGTCGCGATAGTGAACAGATCAGTTCTAACTTGATTGTCGGGTCTTGCCATGTATATATTATATATACAGACGGGTGAATTTTCCACAAAAAAACCCACCCGAAGGTGGGTTGCTCGTCGAGCGATTAGTCTTTTGATTCTACAAATGTATAGAGCTCATCAGCAATACTCAGAGAGTCTTTCTCTCTAGTATCACATGGAAGCGACCATTCAGTGTTGTTGCGGTTGGCAATCTCTTGCCGGCGTTGCAACTCTTGATGAAAGCGGTCGTCCGCTAAGTCTTTTGCCATTCGTAGCACATCGAGACGTATTTCGTATCCAGATCTTGCCATGATTTTGTTTTCCTTTCTTTTGTTTATTACTGTGTATGTGTATGTTCGACCTTAAAATTGTTTACTTTAAAAGAGGAAACCGGATGCTATGTAACACGACGTGGATATTATAATAGTGGGTCCCGCGAGTTGTGATAGCATCCGGTGTTCCGGATTCAATTGAGAGCAGCGCCCGCTACGCAGTTACCGCTCTATAAGAAATTGATTGGGGAGAGACTACTCTTCAGCCTTCTCTCAACACGTCTCTAGTTACCGCCAGGATGTCTCTGCAACTTGATGGCTGATTAAGCCGCTCGCAATCACTTGATCGTTGAGCCTCTACTACAGAGATCTTGTTCGCACTACGCTCCTAGATTCGTTGTTATGCGACAAAGGAAGGCCTTGGATTTTACTCCTCACCTCCAGGAGACATACCTATAGTTCTATGTATAGGATTGGCAGACGTGTACCACATGGCGAGTTGTTAACTCGATAGACTGTCCGTCAGCCTAGCCTCAATCACTCGATCGTCGACCCCTCGCCGCAGCGAAGACATGTGTGCCAGTGTCACTAAGGTTGTGACTTCTACTGGCGTCCCATCATCAGATCCGTCGATCTGATGAATTAAATTGATTTGAATGTGAAAGAACAGTGCCACCTCAGCGGCGTATACTTATATATTATACAGACTTATTTATCAGAGTCAACTATTGTTTTTGATTTTTTTTCAAATCAGGTGGTTGGCCACAAAGTTTTGCACGCGTGATCGGATGGTAGATTGCCTGTTACTCCCCACTTGTGAGCCAGATAACCTTCCATTTTTTCGCGATCAGTCGAGGTTACAGAATCCATGACAACAATTTCACCTATTTTGCCATTCAATACTGGGTCAAAACCCTTCAGACTTCCAATTTGGTTAAATTTAGTATTTGTGATGCTATCGTCTCGAGTTTTTGTAGAGTCATTTTGTACAGTACCGTTCACAGAGTACGTGAGTGTGGTGTCAAGTACAAAACCGACGATGGAAATGTTATTGAGTGAAATGGTAGCATTAGATTGAAAGCCGTTTGGGTACCATGCAAGGTTATTAGCGTATTCAGCTTTGTTGCTAGAATTGGTCTTCAATTGTATGTTGTTAGTGCTGTGAGACATCAAAAAATTCTGTACAGCTGCGTCTGGTTCCCAAACGAAAAATATTGTCTTGCCAGTACTAGCATCAATTTCCGGGAATGACATATAATCCACAACAAAATCTAATCCTGGTTTTCCTCCAGCCATCGCAGTGCTTGAGTAAGTGGGTTTTCTATCCGCGGTGGATTGTGTGGCATGATTGCCGTTACCGCTCTTGTCATCCCATTGGCTTACCGCTCCGGAGGAGGAGGTGATGGTGCTTGAGTCCTGTGCGTCCAACCATAAATCTGTTGTTACACTCGAAGGAGACCAATCACCCCACACGTTTGTACCTGCTCTGTACACACGCTTGATGGTTGTGCTTCCGGCTTTTATGCTGCTAGCTAGCTCGCCATTTGCTAAACGGATGCTCATTATTCGATCACGTACAGTGTGTTTGGATCTGTTGAAGCAAGCGCGTCATACGCATTTTGTGTCATGCGTCTGATTGATGCGATAGGAGCAGAATCGCTCAGATCTCCAGATATTGGTAGTTTTGATTCCCATCCAACTGCCAAAGACGAACCGTCTCTTACTTGATGAAATTCATAATACTCTCCTGTGGATGTTGCGGGTAACACGATGCTTCCTTGGCTAGTGCCGTCCAGTGCATCTCCTACTTGAGCACGTACCGTCACGGTGTTACCACCGCTTGCCTTGGCGAACACTCGGATGATATTTTGCGGGCAGCCAGTGTGTGGTAACTCGCATATGTGACTAGAACTAAAAGTCGCGTTGAATGCATACGCTTTGTAAGTATAAAAATCACTTATGGTGTAAGTCCCCTCGAAAATTTCTTGTTGAAATTGACCGGCAGCCATGAGAGCTCTTATAGCGGTCCTGTTGAGCAAATCGCTGTCTCCGTCTCCATCACCCCATTTGCCCCACACCGCTAGCTGTTGCAGTTGATGTGAGCTGTTGATCTGTACATATCGTTTACCCTCTTCAGTTTTATCGGCTCCGGAACCTCCTCCAGTTCCATCGACCACGGCGTATGAGACGTTATCAGATGCGAGAATCCAAGCTGGGATGGTCTCATGATCTGAAATGTTGTATTTGAACACAACACTCAAAGCTGAATTTGTTGGATTTTCCTGGATGACCTCGTAGTTATGCGAGGAGTTGACTGGTAGTTTGTCTGGTACACTTGATGAGTTGCTCATGTCATTATTTAGTCTGTATTGTATTATATTCCATCAAAAATCATAGTTGAACACTCGTAAATCTTGTTCATTCATCACCGTGGCCAATATTCTAGTGTTGTTGTCATAATATTCGCGATAGTTTTCATGATGTCTAACTGATTTTGGAGTGGTCCACCGATCTGTATGATTAGTGCATACTAGAGTCCTGGGTTGTATGTTCAGATGCTCACATATCTCATGGTAACTACTGTCTAGAGCTTCGAATCTCCCCACGTAGTCACACCCATTCACTTGAGTGTATTGGTCGGTATACTTGACACGTTCATGTATCCATTCTGGTTCATGATACAAATTGTTGATATATTTGCTGAAGCTCATGGTGATCGGCTTGGCTTGATTGTATCTCTTCCAGTCCAAATAGTAGTGATAGCTACTAACCAATCTGTCATACGGGTTACGTACCATGGTGAATTTGAAGTAATCATCACATGTTGGATTGGAAGCGACAACATGCTCAAGGGACATGTGGTTTGGGTCGTGTGACCAACAGTCGGTACATGTTACATTCTCAAACAACACATGCTGTTGTTTGAACGTGTTTATCAACGTGCTACTGGCGGTGCATGCGACTCTGATGTATGTCGCTCGATGTTTATGATTGATCATGTTCCCACCATTTGAAATTGTCTGATCTCAACAGCTTGTCTGCTTGCTGTTCGTTGTGTATCATCCAGAATGGAGTCTCAACTGGAGTTACTGTGCTGGGTGCACCAGTCAATCCGACTGTAGGTACATGTTTGATGTTCAATTTGTATTCACACCAATCAGGCAGTCTACCACACATGCCTATGAACACGTCTGCAGCAGCCACGATGCAGTCTTTGTGTCGGTTCCATTGCTGAGGTGATTCGTTTTGGTACATTTTGAACCGGGCACGTGTATCACCGGGAAGGTCAGTCACGTGATTGTTAAACCATGGACGTTCGTGCACACTAGCCAACAACTTCTTGGCTCCAGCGAGTGTCACCATGTAACATTCTGTACCATTGAAATCACCAGGGAAGTTGAGCTTGTCCAATCGTTTGTTGAACTGCACCAGATCGTATCGATTCAATCGATTGGTTCTGCTGATGTAGTCGTAGTGATGTATGAGACCTTTCACATCATCTACAACAGCATCATCTTCTAGTATCAACGTGCTCGATATGTTTTTCTCAACAACATGTTTCCAGATGTTGTAATGTGAGATGAAACAGCCAACCGCTCCATCACTCTCGCTGAAATACAATTGTTGTTGCAAACTACCAGGAGATAAATTCATTTCATGATGCTTGTAAACACATCTGTTACTCCCTCGAGAGTCGATCGCTTCAAATCTGACGATATCAACATCCAATTGTTTGTACGGGGCATATATGTCAACTTGCCCCGGCAAGTTCACACACACCTTGTATGTTAGTTGATGCTTGTGTTGGATGTGCTGGTTGGTGATGCAAAAATTTCTCCGGGTGGTCCAATTGATATTTTTATTTTTATAATTTGAGGTTCTGTAACTATCGTCATGTGGTACATGGAACACATGACAGTGGTCATGACTGAGCTTGACCCGCTTCAGCCCATACTGGGTCATACGATTGTATAGATCTTCATCATCATATCCATATCCAATCAAATTCTCATTGTAACCACCAACATCATCAAAATCACTCTTCCAAAAATGTGCGAAACCGTTCAACATGCGCAGAAAACCATGAGCGTCTTTCAATGTACCAATTTCATGGTCTCCGGTGATATAATTACCAGGTTTCAATGTGTATGTATCAAAATAATCATCATATGGGTTGAACATGTAATCAACATCCATTTTGATTATCTCCTCCCCGGTTGCCAAGCTTATCGCGAGGTTGTATGCTGCACCAAGATTGAAAAAAGGTTTGCATGTAACTCGATGGATTTTCACTCTAGGGTCTGTAGTGTTTAATGTAAGAGCCGGGGAGCTGCTCCAATCCACTACTACGATTTCATCAATATCTGCTTGTAACCAACTTGCAAGTGTTATGTTCAATATAGAAGCGCGGTTCATGCATGTACATACTATACTTCTTTTGATTTTTTGGTTCACGGCAGTGCATTAATTATTTATATATTAATTTGAAAATTTAATATTCTGATTATAGTCCCATGCTTTTTGTTTTTGTAATGGGTCTTGTTTACTGTTGTACACTACTATTTTAGTAGCTTCACTTAAGTATGCCATCCAATAGCTAAAGGTGCCCGCAGATAATATTAAATTATTAAAATTACTAGCAAATAAAATTATGTGAAGTGGGTGAATATTGCAGACGCGCATGTTGTATTTATTTATCAGCTCAACTAGAGGCGGGTGATCCGAGCTATCAGATGTCACGTAAATATTCCGAAAATTTGACCGGTTGTTTTTCAATTGATTCTCAATATATTCTATAGTACAGTATGTACGGTTTGTGACTAGGCAATCTCCGAATCTGCATGCAAAAAATGCGTCGTCTGGAGATATATTGATCTCCGGTGGTTTGTTGTATTGATATAAATCTAATATCTCAGCCCTATATTCACAGAGCAATCTACTGTCTTGATAAAAACCTGTTAGTTCGTAACCGGTTTCTAGGTTTGGGTTGTTCAAATAATCGTAATAATTCTTATCATCAAGATCAATTGTACCGGGTTTAGAGTACCCAGTTGTAGGTTTAATGTTAAATACATCTCCAAAGTTTGTACTGATTCTAATTTCATCACTTGAAGTTGTTTTATAGTTTCCTGTATTGGCATACACCGTCTCAGGAGCTGTATCCAAAGCCATCCCAGTTCGTTTCGCAAGAATACACCCGGCGGCATATTGTATCAAATTATTACCTAATCTACCTCTATACTTTATTTTTACCATTTCAAATTTTTTCTTTAATATTTTTAAGTTCTAGTAATTCTTTACATATTATTTTATTGTCAATCATATTATATTTAAAACCGTTCCGGAATATTTGCAAACATTTCGCTATTATAATCTCCTCAGAGTTTGCTGAATTGTGAAAAAACGTTTTATATAAGTACCTAATATTCGCTTTCATAAACAAGACTCGTTCTCTATCTTTTAACAATTCAACTACTTTATTATGTATAAACTCCATTGAGTGTACACGTATATCAAACATCAAGAAATAGTCATTTACGTTATTAATTATATTTTCCCACCCATAATCATTCATACTTGAAACCATTACAGGTATACAGCCGGAGCGGATGACATCATGAAAGCTATGAGCCCATGCTCGGTCACCGCGTAAAATATAAGCAATATCAGACGTACATAGTTTATCGATATAGTTGTCATATACACTTGCTTCTATCGATTTTTCATAAATACTCTCGTTGAAGTTACTTATTTCAAAACGGTTATCGTTTAATTTTTGATAAAAATTATACACCCGCGATCGTGACTCGTGATTTTCAACTGTACCTGTCCAGAAGACTTTATTGTTAAAATTTGTATTTAAATTAACATGATCACTCAACCAATAATTATCTGATTTACCTAGAAATCTCCCCGGGGTTGGGCCAGGAAAGAACGGTATAATATAAGGTTTACCTTCAAAATCATTTGATGTGAATATATAATTTTTAAATTCATCAAAAGGTAGCTCTGCTTCATTATCTACAGCGTAGTTTTTTCTCAGGTGCCTGTTTTTTCGGAATCTAGTGAATTGACTTAAAATAAAAAATATATTTGGGTTATTTGCGTAATATTGTTTATTTTTTATATACATTTCTGGTGTAGTTGATAGTATGATTACATCAGCTTTGTTTTTTACATCTACTAAATCAATTCTATCTAAATCGATAGAATTGAAACTACTCCTTAATTTACTAGGGAGGTATAAATTCATGATTAAATGTTTTTTATACCTTAATAATAAGCATAAGCCCACCAGATTCCACAAGTCTTATACTTTGAAAATTAAAAAAGGAATTTAAAAGTAAGCATATGTTTTGCCATATATGTTGCGGGTTATACAGATCTTCAAGTATTATATATCCATTTCTATTGGTAATTGGTATAGCATAAATTAAGCTATTTAGACTCGCAGAGACGCTATGAAGCCCGTCTTCAATAAACAGATCCAGCCTAGGCTGGCCAAGCTCTATATGCATCTGCTGAAATGTTTCTGGTTTCAATTGATCAACATACGCGGTTTTGATTCTTTCTGATTGAAATAATATTCTCTTGTCAATATCCCCCCCAAAGATGTTTGCGTTTGGAAAAAAATCTCTATATGCATACAAAGATGCTCCTGGTCTCCCATTACCCCCCATATTAGACATAGTATCTGTATTGTTGGTACCTAACCCTATTTCTAAAATGTTAATTGACCTTCTGAGTTTCAACCTGGAGAATATGTTCTGGTAAACAAGATCATACCTGTGCCGGGGACCGGCTTTGTCGCTTCGATTTGAGTTAAATATTCTACCGATTTTAGTTATATCTTTTGTTATATCTTGATTTTCAATCTCCGGCAATGGAGTGTCGGAAAGTTGTAACAAGCTATGTAGAGAGTTGAATATAATTTTCGTCCCATGGAGAGCTAGCAAAAGACCCATATCATTAAGTTCTTGCTCTTTTGCATCTATACCCCCACCACCAACTGACATATGTGGTCTGAGATAGTCTATATACTTATTTTGTTGTAATTTAGGTATGTATTTGCTCATAATATTATATGTTCATTCATAAATTTAATTTAGCATTAATTCTATCAAATGAGCTCTCAATTTATCAGTGTCTGTTTGTTGCTGGATTTTGAGAATCGAATTCCTTGAAAAGTGGATTGCATTGCTATTGTTTCCTTCTATTGAAAAATCCTTACCCACTTGATTATAATCTCTAGTTATGTTCAAATTTAGAAATTTCATGCAATCATCTAGAGTGGTGTTATTTTCGTTTAAATTATTAACTAGAACATCTTGGTCATGGTAGCTAGGTGAAGGCTTCCCGGTAGCTAATATGATATTGTTTTTTAACAAATCCTTTCTAGTTTCACTAATTTCCGCAAAAAACTTACAAAAATTTAAAAAATTTTCTGAATTTCCGCTGGCAAAACATGGACAAAGTCCCACCATTAAATTCAAACCCTTTTGGGGTGTATGAGGTTCGTATTTTATATTGATAAGATCATAATCACTTACATAAAATTCTTTATCTTCATATAACGAAGCATAAGCCAACCATCTATAGTAACAAGACATTCCATACTCTGATATTTCTTTGCCCATAATATAACTATAAGCTTTTCTTAATCTTTGATCATACTCATTAAAAAAGGGGTGCGATTTTGCATGAGTTAGGTTTAGCACTATGGGTTCGAAACCTTGCTGAGACCAACTACGTTTCCATAAATCAATCAACTCGTTTTGATTTTTAAATGATATTTGAGCATAGTATGTATAAATTTTCATAATGTTAGTTATGTTTAAAACTATAATTTTTGAGACCTATTACATCAGCTTCTACAACTTTAATAATATTGATTGTTTCTTCAGTCCATAATTTAGATATGTCTTTGTGATATGATATTTCATGGGACTTATAATTGTAAACCGGTAAATTTAAATTTAAATACGATGATATGGAGATAATATCTTGATCTATTGATTCGAGTGAGCCTATAAAGTCCAATGCCGATCCGGATCTTAAGTAATACATATATTGTGTATTGTATTTGTTTTTTATTTTAGTTATAAATTTCTCAAAACATAGCGGGTTGAGATATTTGTCAATACAAGATTGATCTCCACAGTTTTGGTTTATAACCATATTATACCATGAAACTACCCTTGACCACGGGTTTCGGGTGAAGGTAAACCAAAAATAGCAGTCCGGGTTTAAATTTTTATCGAGAAGGTAACTCTCTGCTTGCGCGGCAGTGTAATGTCTAAGGTTCGTTTGGGGTTTTTCTCCAGGTATGAAACCGTCGTCAATATACCCTCTAAAAATATTCTCTCTAAAACCAGAGCCAGTTTTTGGGGGGTTTAAACAAACAAATTTGTATCTATGACTTATAATCATTTTTTATTTTATAAAGTTACCATTAAAAAATTAGTGATCATTTACAATATGTGTTATATAACATACGATCAAACCGGGTCACCTGGTTGAATCTTACTTTTGCTTCTGGTTGAAGGTCTGCAAATTTAGTCTTGATAATATATGAAGTTTTATTTTCATGAGCCTTGCTCAGATCATCAGCTACGATGGAACATTCATGTACACATGACACAATGTCGTTCAACATATGTTCGGTTTGTTTGATATCATACACTTGAAATTCATGTTGTTGTAAAAAATACATGGTGTGTTGTAACCAATACTCGTTCAAATGTTGTTGATTCGGAATTGCGGACATACATCTTATCAGCCAACTATCTTCAAGCTGCGGTGACATTATATAATCTTCAAAAGTTTCAGAGATTAATGAACCATGGCTAGGTTCGTGTGTTGATTCAGACCCCCTTATGTAGTGATAAATTGATTGCTGCCGGTTGTAAGGTTCCCTTAATGAGATGTAGCTCTGTGGTTGTTTACCTACACATTTCGCGATCTGTAAAGCGATAAAATAACCACACCTCAGATCCGGTAGAGTGGGAGACTCCGGATTTAGGATTGGTTCTACTGAGACAAACAATATATCTAGTTGGTCATTTTTCATGTACGTCTCAAATGTATCCCATGTGCACCATCCGGCACGGGGGTTGTTCACATTTCTCATGATAGATAACGGATGTCGCTTCATATGTGGGTCGCTGCGCCAGTATTCTGTCTTGAACATGCAATGTACTGATATATTAGCTACAGGTGTCTCAACTGTTACTTTCCGGTAATATCTATATGTATTTTCTTCGTCCACGTCACGTGTCCGGATGAAGTGTTGTTTCAACACACTCTGTACAAATGTACCAGCGTTTTTGGGTACATGTATATATATTGGTAACTTTCCTAGGTTTACATGTTTCATTCTGTTTTACTAAATTTTTTGTGCAGTATCACAGTCTCTGGATGTCTCTGGAGCACCTTGTTGACTGTCAGTTCTTGATTCTCGTTCGAGCTGTAATTAGATATGAACGGTACATCTACCAAATAACTTAGCATATCATTTTCTTTGACCCACATGTAATTGGCAACATCAAAATTGATGATCGGGTTGGCTGAGTTTTTGGTTATGTACGTTTCCACATACTTTTGACCACCATCTAGCAACTGCAACAGTCGCGGGTCATTTTTGTATATGGCCACTCCGTTCAAATGATCAGCATAATCAGTGTTGCGATGCATGTCACTAGCACCTTTGTGCATACTTCCGGCGACCACAAAGTCTGCATGATTCTCACAATAATCCAAGCACCGGTCAAACCAATAATCCGCTGTTGGTTGGCAGTCGGTCTCCAGCATGAGGAAATTTTCATATGAGTATTTGCTCATTGTTTTGAGACCATCATAAAACAATTGATTCACACCATGACTCGCACCCATGGGTGGTATGTATCCAGCTTGTAACAACGATTTGATGTCATATGTGAATATGTTGTCCGGTTCCGGGATGGGGATGATATCAATTATGATCTCATCAACATAACACACACCGCGGGATTTCAACAAGCTTTCAATTTTTGATTTGACAGTGTCCAGAGAAGAGCATTGGTCCACACACACGTGCAAATTGAAACTGTGATGCTGAGTGGCAGGTCGAGACATAAACTTGGTCAGCGATTTGTACAACGAGCCTGATTGTATCTCTTTTTCACAGCATAGATAAAATATAGCCAACTGTTTGGTTGTGGTGTAAAATAGTCTTCCAGCACGAGTCTCAAAAAACTTACCCGATTTTCCGGACAGTCTGTCCTCGTAATATATCATCCCTGGTGACCACTCACAACAGTCTCCATTCACGAAGTTTTTGAATGTGATTTGGTCCGGTAGTAGCTGTTTTCTGTTTCTTGAGTCTAAGCGGTTGAGCTGCAGCTCATGATGAGGGCCGGATTTGCTAGCCTCATTACGTATCGCCAAGTAACCGGCGGCGGTGAGATTCAAACACTCCACGTGTTGTTTTTTCATGTCATGTAACATGTGTTCCACACCAATTGAATCTAGTAGTTTGGTCCGCTTGTCAAATTTTTTCTGGAGCGTGGTACCATCTATCGCCACATACCCATTGTCCCAGTATCGATGTTTGTCATGGCCAATTACTATGCATCTGTTTGTCATGTCAAATTTTTTCAGCATGTTGATATTCAGGTCTGCATGACACAATGGACTGGCGAGAATGTACATGTTGGATGTATTATTATCGTTCATGATCTGCTCTGTACAGAACTGTGCAGCGTCTATAACCTTGGGTTCAGATGTTTGAGGTATCAAAGTGTATCGTTCTGGACGTGTCAGCTTGGCTAGATAGGTATCACCAGATTCTATTGTGGAGTTTCGATAGAACACTACCACGTGTTCGTAAGAACTGTTGTCTATATGACGTTGTATGCATTCTATTTGTAGCTTGCATAGTTTGGGATTGTCGCTGGGTATGAACACGGTGATGAGCACCGTGTTGAAATATCTTCTAGCTTCCGGTACTTGAGAAGTTACTAGCGGAGTGGATAGTGATTCAACATGTTGAATCAGCGACTCTAGGGTGGTGTTTTCTTCATGGAATTGGTTGAATTGCTCCACCACCTCGCTGTTGTAACATGAGGGTTGTGACAACATGGACAGTTTGGTCTGCCACAGCATGTCTCTCCGGAAAGTGGTGGTTGTACCAGATGTTTGACATAACATATCAGTTTCCGCGACATGCTGTGTTTTGAGCTGCTCCAATTGAGTTTTCAATTGTTGTTGCTCATTTGACACTTTGAGCTGATCATGCTCTAGCTGCTTGATGGTTGATTGATACTCGTTGTTCTGGCAATTGCGATCAAATTTGTACTTTTGTAGTAACAAATCCAGCTCTTCGATCCGGGAGTTTATTTGTGTTACATCCAATGGTTCCATACTTAATAATTATAGTATATATGTGGGCATAACTCAAGCATTAATATCGGAACAATCTTAATAAATAAACACAAGTTAAATTTAAGATTTCATTATCATTTTAACTCGGTTATGTTTACTATGACTCTCCACGATATATCCACATTTTTTATAAACATGTATGGCTGGGTGATTGTTTTTATACACGTACAAATATGTACAATTCAAATTTAGTACATCAAAACCATATTTGGTCAATTCTTTGACAGCTGCCGTACCGTATCCTTTGTTATGTGAATCAGATTCACCTATTTTTATTTGTAATTCTCCGGAAAACTTATCTGTATCTGTTGTGATTCTACATGTTCCTATAAGTTTGTCATTGTCTGTAGTTACGATACTGAATATATGTACATTGCTGTCATTTTGTATACTTTGAAACCAACTTTCATGTGACTGTCTAGACACAGATTTGTATCGACTTGTTTTATTTTGAATATCGGGGTTATTTACCCAGTTATAATAACTGTCACTATCCTTTTCTATAAGCTTTCTCAAGTATATCATATATAAGCTTGATATATATAGGTTAATAAACCTAATCTATTGAATGGTTGTTTTATTATTTTCATTCTTATTCTCCAAATTTATAATCAAATAATTCTAAATCCTTTTTGAATAGTTCGGCCACAATAGCGCGAGTTTCATCATTGTAATATGATGTATAGTGAGCATGTCGACTAGGGTTTAGGTGAGGCATTTTAATGCGTGGAGATTTACAACGATCAAACACATAGTTCATGTCGTGTTGTAAATTTTCAAATTTACCTATGAAGTCTAGATCTAGATCTATATACTTATAATTATGTACAGGGTATTTTGCAATTTTACCACCTTCGTTATAATATTTAATATATTCATAAAAAGAGAGGTTAGTTAGTTTAAACTTCCCTCGATTGTAGTGGTACTGTGACACTAACTTATCGTATGGGTTTCTTACAAAAGTAAACTTAAAATATTCTTCCCATTTCTGTTCACCACACCTAGGGTGCTCTCGGACTTGAGAAGCTGAATAATGACATTGCTTGCTTCCCATGTCGAGTGCTTCGCATATAGATTGACCTGCGGTTTTAATAATATGAACGAATATACATTTATGTCGAGGGTGTATCATGTTAGTAGAATATAGGGGTTTCGTCTGGTACCGTGCACCAGTGTTTATATTTAGGAAAACTTACCCGTGCCGGGGTTAGATATCTTACATATGGTGTTTCGCGATCTTGGTACTCAACGGGTGTTCTACAATTAGGCTCTGCCGGCCAAGTATCGAATTTTGATTTACTCGTGTCGATCGTGTCTGTATTAAACATCTCTCTTAAATTTACCGTTATTATATGATTCTGTATTCTTTTTCCTCCGGATTTGCTACGTTTAGCAGCTTCCAACCTCGTTTTAACTCTCTCTAAGAATAATTTAATTATCGATGTATTTTTAACTGTTGTGTATAAACCACTCACCATTGAAGTCCTACCGTTGTGTGTGCTTCTACTAACAAATTCTATCTCATCGGGTATGGTTTTAATATAATTGTCAAAATGTTCAGTTAACACGAAATCACAATCTATATATACACCGGGTTGCTGATATAGTAGTACAAATCTTGCAATGTCTGATAATAGTGTTGAATATTCTGGGGAGATTTGTAAACATAACTTGTACAAGTTATCATCATATTCTTTAATCATATACACAAGTTCGTTCCAGGACCAGTATTGGATATCTATATCTCTTGATGTATAGATATCGCCATGCTTTTCTTTTAAGTATTGGATGTATTTGCACTGATCTTTTTTCATGTATAGATTATTTGCATTAACCCATATATAGTTTAAAGTATATTTCATATTAATATATTGACTTAGTACCGAATTCGTAACCAAATAATTCTATATCTTTTTTATATTGTTCCGCGACCGCTGCGATGGATTCCTCATCGTAATATTTTGTGTAGTGCTCATGGGGGTGTTTGTTCTTACATGGTAATTTCAAGTCACGCATTTCATCAAAACCTCTGTCTCTCAGTTTTTTACATAATCTATCAAAGTGATAGTCTATCAATTCATACCTACCTACGAAATCCAATTCTAGATTGTCACCATCATAAACCCATAGATGTTGTGGTTGAAAATGAAATTTGTTGTATCTATTTTTAAATCCTAAACAGAATTGTTTGAAGTCGGGAAAAGCTTGTACTTCCGCCGCGGTTCTAGAATCGTACTTGTATAACCAATGTTCTTTTGTTATGGACTTGAAGTGAATATAATTTGATAAATGCCGGTCCCAGACATTACGGACAAACGCGAATTTGTACGAGTCTTGAGCGTCTTTTTGTTCAATAACTTCTTTGATACCACCGGGCGGGATCCGTGTGTGGTGTAATTTGTCTCTAGTTAGTCCTGGTAAGAGAGACTTTACAGATGTCCCACCTGTTTTAGGTATGTGTATGAACAGATAATTTTTCATGTATTTAGTATGTTGTATATGTCAGATTGTGTGAGTGTTTTCTTATCGATATAGTGTTTAACTATGTTATTTATAGTGATTGTATATTGCTTTCTATAATGCCACGGAGCCTCGCCAACTACCCCTCCAGTACCTCGTACAATTCGAGATTTATGGTTCAATTCAGAACTCCATAGCATTGCTTGCTCATGTGAAATGTATTGGTTTAAATCATAGTAGTATATATCCTTATGTAATTCAGACACTAATCGTTCACGCCAGGTGCGTCTCCTGCTGAGCTGTTCTGATAATGACTGTGGTTGCCAACCGTTTGAGTAAGCTTCTTTCACACTCAAGCCTAGTTCTTCTGGATTAGGGTCTATAGTTTGTCGGAATCCACGATCTATATACCTGGTGAGTGTTCCAGGACGGTCCAATATTAGAATATTTTTTGATTTTCCTTTCAGTACGGTGTCAAACAACTCTGTGTATTGTTTATGCTTACGTTCTATATCTTCTTTTTGCTCTAATACTGAAATGTGGTTACAATAGTTAATATGTAAAATTATTATATCATATAAATCTATATCTATAGTTTTATAATTTCTATAATGTACATAACATATTTCTGAGGTCTCGTTTTCAATCTGCAAGTGATTAATGATACAATCACCTATGAATAATATCTTACTTTTCATTGTGTATATTGTACATTTTATACATATTGTGTATATCCGGATCCGTATAAAAATAATTAATAACATTAGAACCTAGTAATTTGTCTAGATATTCCTTTTCATATATAATGGTCTCTTTCACTTGTGTATATAAACAGGAATATTCACGGTCTTTAGAATTATTATGGTGTGTAGATATGTTTACAATACCTATATCATTACATATTGAATCTAGCGACTGTGGCAATTGTTCGACGGTGTATATCAATAATGTATTGTTATTTTTAATTTTATAAATTTTGTAACCCTTTTGTTTATCAAAAGGTTTATCATATATATCTACTATTTCAAAAAATTCTTCAAACCAGTCCGTAAATGTATATAACCATTGCTGGTTTTTAAACGTGTCGATCACTTTTTGAGGGTGATCGTTTACTGTCAGGTTTTGTACACCTTGTATAACCTCACCGGTGTAATTATTTTTTTTAATCTTAAACTGACTGTGAAAGCGTTTCACAAAGCCCTGGAAAAAGTATGATAAGTTCCTATCTACAGGGTTTCTCACACCAGATACAATCAAATTATTCTCACTACTGTTAACAACATCGCGGAGAAATTCCAAATCATGTGTGTGAGTCGTTGGTTGATATCCATTACGTCTCAACTGTACTGCCATGCTAGCGCTAGCGACTTTCGCGACTGATACCACATGTGTAGAGTTGTAGGTCATGGTAAGTTTATTTATAATAATCTATTTTGTATTCCATCGTAGTATTCCGAGGTCTAATATGTACACACTGACCTAAATTGACACCCTGTTCCCAGCTAGTATACCCGTATTTTTTTGTTAACATGCTAAATATTGATTGATCATGACGATGTCCTTTGAAACCTAGGTGATTTTTTATTTGTGGTTCATGATTGGTTAATAAATTGTAATTGCAGCTTATATTGTACCACTCTTCAACTAAACCATACAACTTGTCAGTAACTAAAAACATATTAGTAGTGGCTTGTCTTTGTCTGGTTAATAAATACATCCAGTCAATATTCATGTATTCAAACAAATCCCTTGACGTCCACATGTATTCTATTTGTGTTTGTGTCCCTATAATTTTGTGTTGATGTATGTCTTGGTATAAAAATTTTGTTAAATATTTTATATGATCCGTGGTTCCTATTTCACATCCAGAGTCTATGTATGTTATTGTGTCTCCTATGTTAGTTTTCTCTAATTGCTTTTTCAGTATGTAGGACTTCCATATATAAAAACCAAACCCTTTGGGGTGTGTTTCGATGAACTTTTTATGTTTTGACCAGAAATCTTCATCATTTTTTAAATCTGTATCAGTATATTCAACAACATCGTCAAAAACATTCAAACCAGTTGCTTGTTGTATAATTCTTTGCTGCGCGATGAACCATTCTGGACCACCACCGGCAAAACATAGAAATATGTTTTTCATTTGTGTTTATAATTTTCTTTAATATGATCTAAAGCTTTCTTACTTCGGGTCCAGGACCATGGTTTTTCTTGACGATTATACATGTCTCGGCAGATGTCCCATAGCACTTTGTTTTTATTTATACATCCGGCTAAATAACCATAACCACCAATGCCAGGGATCATACACTTTGCATTACACAATATCTTAAAATCAGTATCAGTTGTATTCGGGGATAAAACGTTTACACTCATACCGGTTTTTTGGGTTATTAGCTTGGTTAATCTTTCAACATAATTATCTGAATCCATATGTAAATTTTTAATTCTCTCAATTGCTTTTGGTGTATAATGAGGTATCGGTTTTTGATGTACATTGTACATCAAATTGCATGTATTGTATACATTCGGTAAATCATTGTTTACCAATACTTGAACATACTGCTCCGGGGTTATCATGTTCAGCCTATCACCCAACCTCAAGTGATAAACTAAATCTAACTGCGGTTCTGTAGTTATAGTTAATTTGCGCAACAAATCCCAATCGATGGTAGCTGTAGATGTATCTTTATCTCTTACATATTGGTGGCCTATGCATTCTTCAGGTAAAAAACTAGCCTTTTTTTTCCAGAGCTGGGCATGACTGAAGCGTATCATGTCTCCTAACCGATATAATAATATATTTTCACCTCTAACCATTCACTATCTCCTTTATCTGATGTATTGGGATGGTTATATTGAATTTATCATCACCGGGTACTAATGTCTGTGTATATTTATCAACACCACAAGACTTCATCGCATTCATTATTGATACATCTTCACGATTATCCGGGCACCATTCATGACAGATTAAATCTCCCGGGTTGCTTACATACATAGCGTTACGGAACATACTGCCATGTGGCCCTATCAATATATCAGCTTGATTGAATAAACTGATCGTCATTGGCAAAGACATGTCAGATAATGTTTTACCTGATATTATTAATGCATTTACATCTTGTAAGTACTTCATAACTTTTGCAATATTTGTTACACCTCTATTTACGTTATCTCTATGCAAATATAATATTAGTCTATTTGAATTATTACTGTTTTTGTAATTTTTATATATATTATCTAAACGATTCTTATACTGTGTATCAGCCCAGTGATTATAATATGTATTATACTTATTTTTAATCCACCTGGTCTTTTTAGGGTCAAACTGAGATGGGTATGTATCATGAGCAGACACATACAGCTTTTTCACATAATATATTTCCCCAGGTTCTGTGGGTATATATTCACTACCTCCGAATATTTTAAAATGTTCCTTTAAATGTTTAATATGTGATGTTATTTTACCTATCAACCAGCTGACGTTATTCAAACCAGCATGTTCAAAATCATACATATATTGTAATGTATCATATAAGTGACCAAATGGGTATATGTTGAAATTTGATCTCATGTAACAGCATGTTTCATCAACATGTTCGTAATCTCCAGATCTTATACATTGTGTCGCTCGTTCAATACTTTTGTTTTTAATATTTTTATAATATTCATTATATGTCCATAACTTATGAATGCTTTTTGGATATGGTAGATATTCTAGTTCACTAGATAATATTATACCATTGTCACCAGTAACATATACATCCTTCAGCTCATGTATGTTTATCATTATCAGACCAGGTTTCTTTCGAAAATATAATCTCTTTTGTTAACTCCACCTAGTTTTACATGATAACCTAAAGACAGCATTTTCATTATATTTTTACCTAGTTCTGGGTCTTGAGAATCGTGGTGCTCTATTTGCACATTTATAGGGTACTTATCTTCGTCAGTAATATCGGAAATATAATTTATAATACCTTCTAATATAACTAAGTCGTGCCCTTCTGCATCTACTTTGATATGTTTGACCTGGTTTACATCATAATTTGTAATTATTTCATGAAAATTCAACAACGGTACCGTTTCATTAGCCACATACTCTTTCATACCATGAGGTTCAGCTAGAGGATGTGGTTCATTTATACTGTTACAGCCTTTCAACCATTGCTTGTCTGGGCACTTTTCATCTATGATTTCATCTGGTATATAGTACACGGTGGTTGTTGAAGACTCTTTATTATTCGTGATCGCAGCATGTAATTTTATTTTACCTGGTACGTTTGGTAAATCATTTAGATACTTTTTCACTGGCTCTATTGATATACCTGTATGCTCGTCTGATGTGTTTTGCAAAAGTGTGTTAAAATTACACGTACCAATTTCAATATAATCATACACCTTCATAGGTGTTCTAGGTTTTTGTTTTATTGTAGGAAAGAACTCTAAAACTCCTTCCAATCTCATATTATCTTTTAATTTATCTCTATATTTTTCTTTAAAATGTTCTTCAATATCGATAGGTTCTGTATTTGTTGATTCAATTAGTTTAGCTAATACATTTGTTTTGAATTTTTGTCTGTTCATCTCCATCAACCTTATATGATCTTCACGAATTTTGTACGGGTCCGGATTTTTTTCTATTTGTTGAACGACTGCTGATACAACAGCCTGTGTTGTAGGTTGACATATCACGCTATTGTATTCATTATACCAATAGTCACGACCACCAGTGCTTGGAGTGGATACAACAGGTGTACCACATAATAAATATTCAGAAGATGCATAACAAGCACCTTCATTCTCCGATAATATCAAACCACATCTACTAGAGTTTATTAACCTATTTACTTCCACCCGGTCTAATCGTGCGTATGGGTCATTAACACATTCCGGTAGCTGAATTTTTACATTACCATGGTTATGCCCGCCGGCTGCTAGTGCTAAATTCTTTATATCAGATGCTAAATAATGTCGCTTCGCTTCGCTAGGACGAGCTACATAGACTGCATCATATTGTTTTTCAATTTGTTCTATTTTGAAAACATTATAATCTAACCAACAGTTGTTATTCACAATCTCTCCAGTTATACCGTATTTTTCTGATATATTTTTCTCGTCGACATTGTTAAACAATATAATAAACTGATCTGGATTTAGGTTTAACATTTCCAAACATCTAGCGTTTGTTTTCGCGAAATATTCATCTAGGTACCACCCAGTCAGTGAAATAAAGTAGTCTGTAGGTCTTATATTTTCCTTTACCTGATTCAACCAATCATAATTATGAAAAATATTCTCTATAATAAAAATTCTTAAATCATTAGATTCATAATATAATCGAAATGGGAATGCTGGGTTAGGCCAGGTATAAAAATCGGGTTTCATTTTAAATTATACAGGCATGAATAATAATTAGGTACGTCGCTCTCGTGATATGTTACGTCTATTTCGTTTTGTTTAAACAACTCCATATCCATATAATTTTGACCGCCTGACCCACTAACGTATGTTATATGTTCTTCTGTATCTATTGCTTTACATATGGATATTAACAGCTCAGACTTGCTACCGGTGCAGTTCATATTTGATGCCAATAGCATGGGTGTTGTGATTTTAAGTTTATCTCTAGCCCATTCTATGCTTGCCATGTTTATATCAATCAATTTTGAGTGTCTATATATCTCTGCTGTATCTACATTAACCTCACGTTTCAATTGCTTTATTGTACTGTCTCTCCAACCACCGTCAGACACCGGTGTCACTTGATTTATCAACTGGTATTTACTCTCACGCGGTACTTGCATACCAAACCATTCGTCTTCTCCTCTATGATTTTCAATCTTGTTCCGATGTTGAAAATTTCTTCGGTTGAACTTGACATTATCTAATATAACAAATGTATCTACAGATTGCATTTTATCAAAAAATCCCATGTATGGAAAATGTTCCGGTTGGTGGATGGCGATCTTCATATTATGATGTAATCCTGTAAATATTGTAACCCTCAGCATATTTACATACACGTGTTTGCATACCGGTATGTAACATTTTAGTCATAACATACTCTGGTATACTGTACGGGTATTTGTTATACTTACACGTTGAGCCTAGTACTTGTGATTTGTAACAAGCTGCAATTTTTTGTTTTAGTAAAGCTTGTTCTTCATTCAGCTCTATATACATGTTTGAATAATATTTTATAGAAGATGGAGTTTCATACATCACTATATTTCTTTTGTATCTACAAGCAGCTATACATACTTCGTATGTTGTTCGATGATCCTGATGTGTGTCATTTTTATATGGTATAAAAATTTTTTCATATTCGTGATCATCAACAGTTTGTTGTATATATCCTATTAGATCATCAAACTGTATATGTAACTTTCTATCCAACCCGGGGTGGAAAATTTTATGATTAACTTCTATGTTCATATCTGTTAACATTTTAACTGCACTCAACTCTTCAGTTAAACGTGTATTTGCATCCGGTGCGCTGTCTACTGTGGCCAGGCATACTATATCATATATTTTGCTAGAACCGTACTTCGATATGTAACCACCGCACCCAATCAAAAAATCATCTGCATGAGGCGCTATAATCAATACTCGTGGTCTATTCATAGTAATCCTTGATACATTTAACGAAATTCTCACCGGATACTTGAGTGTATGCTTGAATGCAATTGTGTCTCATTTCATTTTCTCTTGCTAGTGGGATCGATTTTAAAATTCTTCTCATGTCTTGGTAGTTACTCTCTTTTATATTTACACAACATTCATTCCAATCAACTCCTTTGACCCGTGGGAAGCGAAATGTGTCTGCTAAAATTATAGGTATCGCTCCACATGCCAAACTCTCATATATTCTGATACTAGATGGACCAGCTCCGCTTGGACATAACGAGTAGCGAGATTGTTGTAATACACGCTTGTAATATTGTTTGTTTTGATCTGCTTGATAACTTTCAAATGCAGCAGTTGTTTTACCTGTCACTTGTTCGTTGTACACCTCTAGATTAAATTGCCATTTACCTCGAGGTACCACAACTGCATTGTCCGGGTGGTTATCAGAAAATATTTTCGCGCGGATGTTCGATATGTAATGAGACATGTAGGCGCCTACGAAACTGTACCACAACTCACGATGTTCAACAAACTCAGGGACAACAGGGGCAAACAAAGGGAACGCATGTGTTTCTATACCATCTTGTTGAGTCTCAGTAGAGTGTGGTGTGAACAGCTGAGTACAACCGATGCGTTTAAGTAAGGGTAATATGAATTGAAATTTGTAATGTTGACATACAGTGAAACGTTCTTTTGTAGGTAACTTGCCTAGTCGAGTGAACGCTCGTTCAGCTGTTGTTTTATTTTTTTTATTGCCATGGTTGTACCAGTCAATCAATGTGGCCCATGGGACATTCAAATATGAATCGGGGTGGCTGTCAATCAGTTGTTCCGAAGCTAGTTTTTCTGTGATTACAGGAGTTTGCCATGGAACTTCTAGATCAGACAATTCGGAGTTCTGATATGTAGAAGTTGTCATCTGGACTGCCGCTGAATTGAATGAATTTAGCCGCTCCGGGGTTGTATTTCTTTTTCTTACGAGATTTATCTACAAACTGTTCCAACGGAATGGTGATCTCACATACAGCATCTTCCACCGGTGTCTTTTTGCTTACATTTACTGCAGGTGATACATTGTCTTTATCATCCTTGAAACATACATTACACCCTTTAGCCGGGTCTCCATAATAATGAAACGTTAATGATTTGAAACTGGTTAAGCTCAGTGGTTCCCAACCCTTGTTCAGTGGTAACATCCCCACACACCAGTCACCGGACACATGTTCAAAGTGTAAACATGATGTAGACGCCAGTTGCGTGATCGGAATCTTGTTGTTTTCATTGTTCAAATTCATGCTCCAGCTGCTCTTGAGCTCTTTAGCGAAACATATTTTAGGTGCGAATAATTCTATCATATTATTTTACGTGACAATCTTGTAACAATCCTTGATCGTTCAAGTAGTGAGATAATTTTGGTTTGTTGGTATATATGTTCATAGGTTCAAATGTATTATACGATATTATGTGGTCTGGTTCAAGTGTTATTTTGCTGTCATCAAATATATACACATTAAATTGAGAAAAGCCAGGATTGCTCAATATCATTTTGTTGATCATGCAGTATGTTTGATTCAAATGTTGTTGTGATGGTGAGAGTTGTGTTCTGATTTTGTTCACAAATGGTATGTGCATGTGTCTAAACTCTGTTGAATTTCCAGATACAAAATATACAATTGATGTCTCCTGACCATTTAGGGTGTTACATAACTTTTTAATATTTGCACCGGGTTGTAATTGTGTGTCTATCACAATGTTCATGCAGTCACCAGTTAGTTCAATCAATTGGTCTCGTATCAGCCCATATTCTACACAATTATGCAAATGTCTTTTGTTGTGTGTACCACCAGCACTCAACCGCTGAGTGGACCATGCTTGCTCATGTTCTATATGGTACAGACAGGTGGTGTTCTTGTATGTGATATCATGTTGTTTGAATATGTTGGAAAGTACAGTGTCCCAATGTGGTTCACCTATTAACATGTCCGGTAACATTTTTGACACCAGATCTCTATATACATGTATCTGCATCGCCACAGCGTCCACTCCAGTATGTTTCAATTGGTATGGTTGACGGAACAACTTCCATAACGATGACACAGGTGCAACGTCGCGACGATGGAATTCTATCACTGGCTTGTCACTGTTCAAAATAGTGGTATACATATCAGGAGTTATCGCGCAGTCTAGATTACTATACAGTATATAATCATTGTCGTTCTTGTGAAGTGACATCTGTAACATGTCATGGATATAAGCTAGATGGCGGTTTCCCATTCGGTCCGTACGCGCAGACCGGGTCAATTGGTTGTAAACCCATCCAGGACGTGTTTTTTGATGCTCGTAACATGCAGCGACTCGCGTGACGTTCTGATGGTTCACAGACTCGATGGATTTAATTGCGAGATTCACTCGAGATTTGAAGTCACCGGGTGGTAACTTGTCTAAATCAATCATGTTGACCACGTGAGTTATTTTCACAAGATTGTTAGTCTTTACATGTAAGATTTTATTATTGTCATTATGCTCTGTCACGGGAGGTAGCAGTTTGATCTTGACATCTGAATCTGTTTCAGCTTCAACAACTCGAACCTGGACCTCATGTTCGACATCCGGGGTGTGTACAACTGCTACTTGCAAACCATTTTTGAGCTCGTGAAATGTTTTTCTGTTGTCCAACAGAAAGTTGAAAAATTTAGACTGGTCAACTGATAGCGGTTCTCTGCGTTGCATGACATTCACAAACTTATCTGTGAACTCATCAGCTGAACACCAATCACCTGGTATCAAATATCGCACGGTCAGTTGCAAGTACAGGCTATAAATAAACTGCACTTCGGATTTGAACTTGTGTAGCTCGTTCGCGGAGCTCATAATAGTTATGTTAGTTCAATATTGTTTGTTATGTAATCACAAGCAGTATCTACATCATCATGATACTCGAATAGGTCCAAATCTTCTGGACTGATTGTACCTTGTTCAATCAATCGATCGAAACATACTGCAGACTTCCAAAAATCGCTGTTGTACAACACTATAGGTTTAGGTTTCTGTACTTTTTGTGTCTGTATCAACGTTAGCACTTCGAACAGTTCGTCCATAGTACCCACACCACCGGGCATCATCACATATGCTTTGCTCAGATATACACACCAATACTTGCGTGTGAAAAAGTAATGAAACACAAAATCTAAATCCGGGGAGATGTACTCGTTATTATGCTGTTCAAATGGTAGACTGATACCCATGCCGATACTCTTTGCACCGCTATCGTATGCACCTTTGTTCACTGCTTCCATTATACCTGGGCCCCCACCACTGCTTATACCTGTGGTAGGTGCATGTTTGTTTGACCATTCTCCTAGTTTATAAGCTAGTTTGTATGCATCTTGATAATCTGGCTGTGAGGGTTTTGTTCTAGCGCTCCCGAAAAACGTTATCATGTTATCCACTCCTAGCTTATTCAAACGGATGCCGGGTTCTACAATCTCACATTGTACTCGAATATGCCGGGATTCGCGACTGTTTAAAAAGGTGGTGTTGTCGTACGCCTTGGTCTCTCTCGTGCGTTTTCTATGCTTCGGATTATACTCCATACATTATTATAATATATAGAGTTGCAAAAGTCAAGATGTTTTAATGATGATTATGTTCAACTATGGTGACTACATCTAAGTCAGAAGTGTTGATCACTTCGGTACCATGCTTGAACTCGCAAACATACCATTCGATGTTCCCATTAACATCAGGATGAGCATGACGTGCATGTATGGTACGACCAGTACCGAATGATTCATGATTCACCGTTTTTGCACATAGGTGAGGTTTACCCTGGCTCTTCCGGATGGCATTGGCCTTCTTTTTCTCCCAAGGTTCTATTGTTCCATTATCATCCACATCCGCTTTCTCTCTATCAGATTGGGTTCCTTTGCTACCTTCTTTGGCGACTTTAGGTTTGGGTTTATATACCACCTTACCATCCTTATCAATCACACTACCATCTTCCTGTCTCTTGTCACCAGGTGCCAACGCCGGGTCGTCTTTACTATGGTCAGTCTCTTCAAATGGTGAAGAGTAGTCAGTACCATGGCCGAATTTTTGCATGGCTCTCATGAGTCTTAGCTCTCGCTCATCTTTTTCTCGTTGCTTGTCGTGGTTGGTACCTTGGTCGTCATCTGGTTGATGTCGCCTAGTAGGTTCACGATCATCATCAGAGCGTTTATGTTTCATGAGCAGCTTGTATAGTTCATCAGTATTGAATTTGGGTCGGGAGACAATACCATGACCTTCTAGCGTAGTTATAAATTGATCAATCGCTTCATATACAACCTTATTTTCAATATGGAAACCATCTTCCGGATTACTATATGTTTCATAAATTAATTTGATATCTTTAGAGCTCATGTAGTTATTTATGCTTTCATATGAATTTGTACAACACATTGAGTTGTGATGTACCCATATACTTACCAAAATAAGCGCAGAATTCCGCCATTCTCTCTGGAGACCAGCGTTCTCTCTTGATCGTCTGACCAACTTGCATGTATTTGTGATCTTTCCACATCTCAGTCAGTTGTATATATGAGGTCATATATTAATTTATACAATACATGAACGGGTTTCAAGAATAAATACTTATATGTTCAGGAGAAATAAAAAAAAGATATGTTGGTTGTGCATGCTCATCGCCCTTGTTGTTGGATCTGTAGTGTGGTTTCTCACTTCATGTAAGCAAAATTATGAAGAATTAAAAGAGATACCCCCAGTGGTGTTCCGGGAGCACCCGGGAAGTTTCACTAGAAGTGATATCGCTTATCATTTTGGACATCAACGTGGTTATAACAGTGTCACAATTGAAACTCCGAGAGATGTGAATGTGTACATGATGGATTCTAGATATAAAGAGGTTGATTATTATTGGTTCCGGAAGTATAACAACTGGTTCCGGGAATTGTTATTTGAAAATGGTATCATGTCCTTGGGAGACGGTACTGAAAATTTAGATTGTGACAATTTCGCCATGCTATACAAAAGCATGTCCAGTGTGGCAGCTTACAAAGCCAAAAGTAAATTCGAACCATGTGTTACTTTGTTGGTGGTGAGACAGGTCAATGAATTTGGTGGTGTACCGGGTACTGGCGGTTTGCACATGGTGAATCTAGTGATGACCACACGTGGTTGGTTTGTTATAGAGCCGCAAACAGGTGAATTTGTTTTATTGGAAAAATACCCTAATCAGCAATATTTACAGTTGTTGCTTATCTAGACAATATTTGTATAAAGGTGTATCTTTTAGGTCGTCTTTTATATATTGTATATAGTCATCTGGAATATTTGACGAGACAGTGTCTTGTTTTTTATTCCGGAACACACTGTATGGTTCATGATGGTTTGTCGATGTTGATTTTTTTATAAATAACTTTGTTTGATCCCCTAACGGTATATCAAGTTTGCTAAATAATGTTCTTGTTAAAGATAGAGGGTCGTTTAGTAATTCATTATATGAAATTAATGTCACTCGCTTATCTGTATATTTTTTATGTAACATACAAAAAATTTCTGCAACCTCTCTCCATTTTATATAACCAAAATAGTTTTCTGGTTTCCCTTCATTTTTCTTAGGTGCATGTTTCCATTCCTCTGAGATCTCCCATTCTTTCTTAAACTCACTTGGTGCTTTTATGAATGATGCTAATTGAGTAAGTGGATTACGGATTAACCCTATGAGGTGAGCGTCAGAATTTTGTAATAAATTATCTAATATGTAATGATATCGAGTTTCTTTATATACTATATGTGTAGTTTTTTCTATTTTTTTAAAAACCGGGATATTACCCCTATCTACCTCATCTAGTTGGTTTAGGTACCTGTTTTTTGAATGATATATATCGTTAAAAAATTTTTCTATAGTACACCGGTCTGAATTTTCAGACAGTACACCTTTAAATTCGTAACTAAACAATGGTTGACATCTATACGCAACCGGTTCTGCGCTATTTAGTATATTTGCTAACCAGGTCGATCCGGATCGACATGCACTATGTATGGCAATTTTCTTCATTTATTATATTAATAATTGTATCCATATCGCATTGACTATACCTTTGGTCAATGGGTAGATTTATAACCTTGTTTATTAATTTTTTTTCTACACCATCGTTTATATATTTCAGCCGGTCAGACCACAAAATGGGGGTGAAAATTTTGTTTTCTAGAAGTTTTTGACGTATGGCTTTTGGATTAGTAACCATTAGAGGGTAGTAATATAAGGACACATTGTCTAATTTCAAAAGGTTGTGTTTATATAAGTTGTTATTCAGGTATTGGAAATTGCTGTACCTAGTAGATATAATGTAATTTACATCAATCGAATCAATAATTTTTTTAGTCAGTCTTGACATTTTTTTAATCGAACTAGATTCTAATACCTTTTCACTAGAAATAAAGTCAGAGTAACCCGCCATCGTATCTATATCAATTTGTTTTAATAGGTGAGACATTCGATTATGTGATATGTCTATATCAATATTGTCCAAGTTAAGTTGATCTGAACACTCTAGAACACCACCATCTGCGACCCCTACAAATTTCCTAGGGCAGCTAAAAGTAGGAAGCTTATTGATTTGTTTGTTAAAAAAGGCCTGACAATTATCAACAATTATTTTTTTATTCGCAGTGGATATTTTTTTTATATACTGATCTTTCATACCGTAGTAGTTTACATATATGATATGATCGGTCTCCGGAATGTTTGTAATAATTTCATATTTATCATTTATATTATAATAAATTAAATCGATACCGTTTTTTGACAATGTATCTAGGAAATTCCCACAAGTATAATGCGCTACCCAGACTTTTTTAATATTTTTATACTTTAAATAGAATAAAAGAGCCGACCGGGCGGAATTGAAGCAATATTTAGATTTTAAAATTTTGTTTTTTTTATTTCCGGGAAAATCTAGTCCTAAATAACCCCCTATACTTTTAAATGTTTGCATTATGTTTTAGTTTTTCAACCGGGTTGTAATTTATATTGATTTAAAAGGTTGCTGACCATATCGGTACTATTGAACATTAGGACGTCTATAATAGATAAGTAAGGTATAAATTCGTTTTCATATTGATTATATGTAATTGAATTTGTAAAAAGAAACTTTAAGTCAATAGAATGTTTTTGAAATGCATCTGATTTATATAATTCTACTCCTCCTTGAGGGTTGATATATTGCGATGCCTCTAATCTCCGGCAGGTTTCAATCACTCGGTCTTGAGATTTAAGTTCGCTGCTTACGTCCACATTTGAAGATATAATTATTTCAGTATCAATGTACAAAAATCTAGCTATCAAATTAATGGTTCTATATAAAAATTCAAACAGATTGGCTTGATCAGTGTTTAAGCACTCTTCTATTAGCGGTATCACACGTTTATATTCTGGGGCCTTGCCATACGCAGCCTTGATTAGATTTAGGAGCTTGGTTCTTTGTTTATCCCATACATCTGCAACGCGTCTTTCATTTATGTTTAGCCAGTCACTATCTTTTTTTATAGGTAATGTGATAATTTTGCTAGAGCCGTTTAATAATATTTGGTTCCTGTTAATCCACCCTTTTTTTGTATACTCAATTTGGTCATACACTACAAATTTATCCACAGCATTAATGAGCTGCCAATAACCTATGTAAGGAAAAAAGTATGGTTGCATTATGGCTAGTTTCACAGAATTTGTATTATTTTTTAATAATTTTCATCTTGGTCATAAATCCTTGATGGGTATCAATCTCTTTAATGTTTGTATTAATAAAATCATTTGTTGCTCGAAAAACTTCGGGCCAGGTGCTTTTGATATAATCATCCATTAACATCATTCCAGAGGATTTCAGTTTCGGCCAGTAGAGATTCATATCACTAATAACCCCCTCGTAAGAATGGTCCCCATCTACATGTATACAATCAATTGAACCATCTTCAAAGCAATCAACAATTGCTTCACTCGTGTTTTGAAATAACTTAATATTTAAACTATGTGCGGATATTATATTCTGCAAGCGCTCTCTCATTTTTTTCTTTGCTATCATCCTGTTAGCCCATTCATCTTCACCGATTTGCTCTGGTGTAAATCCATTTGCATTTGTTATATTTTCCCATGGGTCCACCCCATAAACTTCAATATCCCGGCTCTTACATGTATCATACACACCTAGTAATGTTGACCCACCAAATACACCTATTTCAAGACAAATACCTGTTTGTTTTGTTTCTAAAAACTCTATCATAGGTTTTATCGTATTGCGGTAACTACTGTGTGTAACGACATCTCCATATGGACTTTGGTTTTTATCGGGTTCCCGGGCGCGTGTTCTCATTTTATTTTTCATGATTGATATATTTTAAATTGGCTTAAATCTGGATATGGTAAAGTTAAGTCTTCATTATGAATTTTGTTATTTGATGTATCATAAAACTGACTCATCAACAGTAAACCTCTAGCGGCTAATTCCGGCATCATGTAAAAATTCCAACCTAGCATGTCGAAATTGTCATCATGGTATGAACATTCGCGTCTTCCACTATACCTTGCTCTCCTGAACCAGCCGTTGGCTTCTCTACAATCGGTAAGTATTGCTCCACCTTTTGAGAGTTTGAAATGTTTGTATGGTCCAGTAAATGACACGCACATATGTGTACCTGGTTTGTACATATCTGCAGTGAATCTTAGCGCGGAGTCCCATACATTACTGCCCTTCAGTAAATAGGGCCCAGTTAATGTTTCACCATCGACTGGTTCGAATTTTACTTTCAGACCGGCATGTATTATTTCACACGGTACAGATGGGTATGTTCTACATGGTATGGAAATTGTATCTTCGCAAGACTTTTTAATATAATTTTCATAATACAGTGACATAAACAATGCATTACTCATGTTATCCACACATATAGCAAATTTCGCGCCTGTATAGCTAGCCAATTTTGATTCAAATTGGTTTGTTACTTGGTATACACTAGATACGTTCATAATATTTTGTACGTTATATTCTGCGGGGCATAATCATAAAAGTTGTAACCTAGCTCGTTTTTTCCCTGTCCAAATACTTTTTTCCTAGCTTTTACATAATCCGGGTCTAATGATATTCTATTTTTAGGGTCCGGGAATTGTTGGTATATACTCAAATTCTCAACATACGCCGGTGTATAAACGTGCATATTTTTTTGCTTTATTAACCATGGTTCTAGTACACCATCAACTGGGTTACTATTTGGTTTACTGGTAAACCATGATTTCATTACACGTTCAGTAACCGCTTGAAAATGATTATTTGTTCGGATAAACCTTTTGCTCAAATATGCATACTCGTTATGGAGTTTACCTTCTATTTTAGATTGATATATCCAACCTCTCAAATTCCTATCATCATTACCATCCAGGGAATCATTGAAATATTTAGCTAACCAGAATCTGTTACTAGCCATGCGGATCGCTTCTATATCGCAATGTTTATCATCAAATACTTGAGCGTAATGTTCCAACCAATCAGGGATTTCCTCCCAGAGGCTAGTTATATATGCATCATGGTCGGTACGTACATAGAATGACCGATGCTCCTTTAACCGATCAGGTTCATCATGCTCAATAGTATATCGCCCGGAGGTCCCTACATAATTTCCATCATATAAATATAGTTTATCAATTAATCCTTGTTCTTTAAGAGATATTAATTTTTCCCTAATAGATGGAGAGTTTTCAGATTTGTTTTCAGAAACAACTAATCTAAATGGATAGGATGTGGTTTCATGGATACGACGGACAGTCATTTCGATGAATTGTTCGTTGTTCCATGTCACTGCATATATTGTAACTCTACCAGTATCCATTTTAGTATTTACAATTCAACTACTATGTACCGTTAAACCATTTTTCTTAATTAAAGAAAGGTAGTTATCTAAGAGATGTGGATAGTTCTTATTAAAATTACTATAATCGGCCCAATCATAAATAGATTTCACACTTTCAAATTGCTCTACTTCATCATAACTCAAGCAAGGAACTTTAAACATTTCACCCATTTCCCGGACCCGTAAGTCACGGGCAGTCATAACAGCCGGTATCCCTTGTATCATTGAACCTATACACCCATGTAATCTTGGCCCAAACACAAATCCCCGGGACCCGATAAAATCAAACCACTCCTTGAACTTAAAATGGAATATCCCTTGATTCTGAACTAGTTTTAAACTTTTTAAATAATTTTTTTGTTTCTCCCATAACCTTAGTTCACAACTACGAAAATTACGATCAGTTTTAGAATGTAAACAAAAAACCACTTCGTCTAGAAAGTCTTGCCCTACTATAGGTACGTCTTCTAGTAAGTGTAGATTCTCACCAGTAGCAAACGTCCGGTGGAATACCACCGCGGGGTCTTTAAAGCCGTTTTTCTTGATTTTAAAATCTCGATTTAAATTATAGTAAAAAGTTGGACAACCTATAGTTTCTACATTTTTAATTCCTGATCTATTTATTAACTCTGCAGTATGCGGACCTCTACAACCAATCACTTTCGTCCGGTTACTCACTATTTCTAAAAGCCTGTGCATCGATGGATGTACACGCCAATTTTTATTTAGACCACCTATATAATCCTGCACACCTAAGGAAAACAGATGAACAGGCATCTTTAATTTCTCTATGACATTAGTATATATTGATACATCGCGTTTATTTGTCAAATGTGTCGCGAATGCTATTATACATTGGTCATATTTTTCATTTAAAAGCTCAATATTACTGAAATTATCTACATAATCAGCGTTAAAATGTTTGATAAGCGTCCTAGAAATCAATGAAGCACCATGGTTACTAGCATATCTAGTATTGTTTTTTCCAGACCATTTATTAATATTATTTGGATAATTATACTCCGGGCCTAGGCCTATAACCATTACCTTTGAGGCTTCCTCACTGTTACTCATGTATATATTTATACTAGTAAAGTGGATTATGCCAATATATTAGTGATAACCTCACCGGCGTTGGCTATCTTGAATGGTCGACCACTAGGTGAATATATGGTTTTGTTGATATCCATTCCCATGGCATAAGCGATGGTTGCATTCAAATCCTCCATTTTGACTGGGTCCTCATCAACATAATGACCACGCTTGTCACTCTTACCGTGTACATAACCTTGTTTGATTCCACCACCAGCCACTAGCGCGCTGAATGCAGATGGGTGATGGTCACGGCCAACTCTACCGGCTTTCACTTCTGGTGTTCTACCAAATTCTGTAGCAACCACTACCATTGTCTCACTAAGCAGGCCTCGCCGATTTAGATCTTTCAACAGTGCGGATAATCCAAAGTCTAGGGTGGCTCCTCGAGTTTCCATGTTTCCGAACACATCGTTGTGCATGTCCCATCCACCCAGTTGAACCTCCACATAACGTACTCCAGTTTCAACCAATCTACGTGCCAACAAACAACCTTGGCCAAAGTTGTTATCACCGTACATCGATCTAGTGGCTTCATCCTCTTTGGTCAGATCAAACGCTTCCAGGTCAGTGCTTTTCATCAATCGAATAGCGTCATCATACAAATCTGTGTATGCCCGGACCTGTTTCTGTGGGAAATCATCTAGAAATCCTTTGTTGAACTTGTTAGCAATGTCATTTCTCTTGTTGTACATTGATTGTTCGACATATTTAGCCGCTTTGACATTCTGTATACCAGCGTTCGGGTTTCCTAGTGGTAATGGGCCATGTTTCTTCTCTAGATAACCGGCACCTAACACATCGCTACCACCATTTATTCTAACATTGCTAGGTAGTGAACTGTTCAATTTGTATCGCTCTTTACTTATCCAGGCTCCCATGGTTGGGTGTACAATTGTACCACGTCGTTGGTAACTTGTGTGCAGCAAATAGTTTGCTTGTGCATGAGCACCTTGGTTGGATTGTAAAGTACGTATCAAACTGGCGTTATGCATCTGTTTCGCGGTCTCTGGTAACCAGTTACCCAACTGTATACCATCAGCGGAAGTGTCAATCGCGGTTGTTTCACCCATCACATCGCTGTTCTCCGGTTTGGGGTCAAAAGTGTCAATGTGCGTCATTCCCCCGGACATGTACAAGAATATTACATTCTTGGCAGTTGGTATTTGTGCGGTTTTTTGAATGCCTAGAATGTCTTGTGCAGATAATATCGCACTTACACCCAAGCAACTCTTCGCAACTGTGGTTATAAATTCCCGGCGGTTTTGTTCATCATTCATAATAATTATTTATTCTAGTTTGTAAAAATACGCAACTTCAATACTAAAACTACCGGATGAACATGAATTCATGCGTGTTGAGCAGAATCCATGCTACATGTTTGTACCCATCCGGGTCGTTTATCACGGTTTTCAGCTCGCGAGTCTCGGCACTGTTCGGTTTACGACAAAGAGTGGCCAGGAAGACATTTTCTATACGTTTCACGATGTTTTTCTCGGCTTGCATGCTTTTGATAAAATCAGCTTTTTTGTTACCTAGTATGTTTTTTTCCACAAATCCGTTCAACAAATTGAGCACCTGTGTGGTGTTTGGTTCACTGTTGCTATTCTCAATAGACAATTTATCACTACCACCGAACTGTCTGATCAAATGACCTCCTGGTGCTGGGTATGACAGGTAACTGCTCCTCACCAATCCTCTGTCAGGGATCGGCTTCACTGCAGCGCTATCGTCTTTGAAAGAATCTTCCAATCTCCTCTGATCTGGATTAGCTTCAGCAATGCGTACCAGGTCTTGATATATGGCAGTTCCGTTCCAATCTTTGTATTTGTTGTATATGTTAACATATGTTGCGGATTGGTTTTGGATGTGAACTCTGTCCTTGGTGTCTATGTTATTGTACACTAGAGTGACCAGAGAATCCCAAAGTTGCTCACCAGTCATGCGTCGTAGCAACGGGCCGGTGAAATCGTATGTCTCTAAACTCTCATAATCCATGGATTTACTCTGTCGGGAGTATAGTTTTGTGTTCATCAACACTCGTTGAAACTCTCTCATGTCGTAATTCATACTTATCATGACACGTTCCATGAACCACATCAAATCTGCATTCTCTGGTATTGTACTGTCCGTGAAATTGTCGACCGGTTCGATCAAACCCACACCAAATACTCTTTTCCATAATCTGTTGGATATCACTGTGGTGAATCGAGGGTTGTTTTTATCCGTGAGCCATTTTGATAGAATGGTGAGGCTTCTTGGGGATTTGTCACCAGGGTCTATGTATGTATGTGGTGTGAACATGGCTTTGGCGTGTAATGTGTCACCGGGTTTTGCATCGTCTTCCATAAATTCGGCTGTTAGTTTGATCTTGCCAGTGCCATTCGTATCCACTCCGAACTGGATAGAGTCTCGGACGATGTTCCGCCAGTTTTGCAACTTACCGGCGAGGGGTGTACCATCCCGACTTATCGCACGGTTCAAGTCACGTAATGGTTCACGTCTTGTTTTGTTAGTCACGCCACCGATCCCACTAGTGAATGCTGTCATCTCGTAAAATTCTTTTTGAGTCCATCGATCGAATGGATGATTGTGGCACATGGCGCACTCCAAGCGAGTTCCTAGAAATATTTGCACTGTGTGTGCTATGTTGTCTTGTTGCATGCCCCGGTCTCTTAAATAGTAACCAGCTGCCGGGTTTCCTCCAAACAGGTCACCTTCACTGTCCAGCAAACTCCGGACGAGTTGATCCCATGGTATATTATTTTGTAATTGTTCACGGAGCCACTCACGATACACCCCACCTGTGTTTATGTTGACACCATCTAGTCTATCTTTCACTCGTAGCAAATCACTCAACCAATTCAATTGATGTGTCACGTGCCCGGAACTCGATAGTAATTCTCGAATCAACAAGTCTTTCTTTTTAGAGTCTCTGTTGTTCATGAACTTGTCAACCTCTGCTTGGTTTGGTATTCTACCTATTGTGACCAGATACGTTCTACGTAACCATGTATGTTCATCAGCTTTGGGGGTAGGTTGTATTTTCAATTCACGTAACCGGGTCTCTATCAGCTGATCAATTCGGTTGGTATATATCTGAAGCACGCGATCGGTCAGTGGTACCTTCACTTGTGGGATTTCGCTGTACCTGTTGGTGTTATGATACAATTCCACTAATTTTTGACTATCCAGTGTCAACAAACTGACCGGGAAGCGAAATTGTTGTAAATCTTTCGCTCGGGTGAACAGTAAATGTGTGTTGTTTGCCTCGAGGATTTCCCCATCGAGACTTTTTCCGTTGTTGAACCATATGGTTTCTCCATATGTATTACAAACTACTAACATCGATATAATAAATGTTCTCATCATATGATTTATTCTATTTTTACTTTTTTCTCAACTTTTAGTATTTAAAATGGTGGACCTGGCGGGAGTCGAACCCGCGTCCGTTAACATGTCTGGCTAACACCTCGTTCACAAGTTTAGTTCATTGGTTTCGGTTATGAACCTCCTATTCAGTTTTGATTTGAGTTTCAACACCAGTCTTCAACAGACAACATATCTGGTGCTTGCTCGATGTTGACGCATCACTCCCTTATCGAGCGTCCGGGGTGACACGTGACAGCTTAAGCTGTCAGGGGAGCGGGCTGCTCGGTGAAGATCCCGGAAAGGATCTCCTGAACACCACGCTTAGCATCTTGAATATCGCCAAGTATGCGGTTATGCCTTTTTAGAGAGCCAGGCATCTCTCTCACTTGCGGTAGTTAACTGTCAATGAACGTCGAATCCTTTACAGGCCCGTTTAAATATTTAATATATACCATATTTAAAAAGGTGGCAACTACAATAAATAATAGTATGAACAAGTTTGAATCGTTGATTGATAAATATACACAGGTTAATGAAGTTAACTGGCAAAACATGAAAGCCGCGGCGAAAACTGCTGGTGGTCATGCTCTGGATATAGCCACTGGTGGTATCAGCAGCGCGGTAACTGATACAATAGATGCAGCTAGGGGTAAGGATACTGGTAGCCAAGTGGATCAGCTAGCTGCCACGGTGGATCAACAGGCACAAGATGCTGAACAACAAGCGGGTATGGAAGCTAATGTTGATGCTGAACAACAAGCGGGTATAACCGCGGCTCAACAAGCAGCTGATAGTTTAGATCAAACACAAGAACAGGAGATTGATACTAATCAACAAAAAATTGCAGCTATAGATCAGCGAGTTGGTAAGGTTGAGCAGCTCATGCAACAGGTTCAGCAACAACTAGGACAAAAGCAACAACCAGCGGCAGCTCAACCAGCGGCAGCTCAACCAGCGGCAGCTCAACCAGCGGCAGCTCAACAAAACACTTTATAGTAGTTTATACAAAAAAGCCCTTGATTTAAATCAAGGGCTTGGTTTGGTTAAATTGTTTTTAACGGTCAGTCTTTCTTACCATTACAACAACTGGCGCGTTGAAGCAGACCAACCACGAGCAGTAGAGTAATAACTCCTGCTAGGCTGGCTCCTGGACCAACGAACCCGTTGACAACTTCTTGGAGGTTGCCAATGACATTAATACTTGTAGCAGATCCGAAGACCACTTGCGCGATGACTAAGAGACCTAACACAGACAGAAGCACAGTTGTGATTCCTCCGAGCAGGCCTTTGATTGTTTCTAATGTATCATTCATACCTGTATATTTATACCTGATGTTATATTTTTCAACTCAAATTATCTAACTCTTTTTGAAAATCTTCAAAGCTGATAGTTTTGTGTTTACAATTTTTCGCTTGATCTGCAATTTGTTCCAGTTCAGCTTTGGATTCTAGCACTTGTTCTCTGGTCCAACCATGGAATGTTAGTTCCCACAGCACATGAGCCGCTGTGTCCGTCAAGGACATTTTCTGATCTGCAACAATCGGCAGATCTACAAGATCCGCCCAATCCACATAGCTTATAGAATATCTAGTTTGTGTATTTTTATCAATTAGCTGTACATCTATATATTCTTCATCCTTTTCGATTATACGTTTAAGATGTATCTCATGATTTTCCAAAGCTCCAGTTCCTTCCATATTCAAGAGCTCTTGTGCGGATTCAGTATATTTACTGGAAATGTCGCGGATGTTCTGCCCCATTTCAGCTTTGTAATACACTGTTTCCAGCGTGCTCATCACCCGGAATACAGACCCGGTTTGTAGTACTACAGACAGATGTTCTTTTAATGTCACAAATCGTCGCCCGGTCGCCAGTTACTACACCATTTGTAACTTTGTACATTCACAATCTTTTTTTTATCTTCATCTGACAAATGTGACACACTTGACCTCAAGTTGGTCTGCAACGTGTCAACAAGCACCTGCAGTGCTTCTACCTTTTTGGTTAGATTGTGTATTTCTAGTTTTAACTGCCGTTCATTCATGCAGTTATTTATACTAATTAATAGAAATCGCTACGGCTCACAACACCTTCTGGACCGTACGGGTCCCAAGTCTTGTAATCCTCGTCACTGACCACTTCTTGGTCTATTGCTCGATCATTGACTTTGAGCAATTCTTCCAATTGCTGTGGTGGCAGTTCAAAACTCTCACCTTCCCCGTCGTTATCAACGAATATACCTTTCGAATTGAAAGTACCACCACCATACTCTTCTGTGTTGTTACCAAATGCTACAACAATTGAAGGGTCGGTCCATTCTTCGTAATCTCTGGTGCCTCGAGGTGGACCAAAAAATGCCACATACGTTCGAGCTTCTCCTAGATCTTCATCATGTAAATCACTTAATACTAGATCCACATACTTGTCATATGGATTAGGTGTACCGAACCAGTCATCTTCCTTGACCCATGATTCTAATTTCCATTCTGATACATTGATGCTAGGGGCGCCACTAGGGCCATATTCATTCTCATTCATTCTTTGAGTTGGTTTCGAATATGATTCCCATATTAGTTTTTGATCTCTATCCTTCATATACTTATTTATCTAAAAGTTGGTCTTCCTGAGCGATTGTATGTTCTAGACACTTTTGCCGCAACATCTTGTATTGTTTCTTCACCATCCACATAATCCCAGTCAATAACACTACCGCTTTGTATCGACTGTATCTCCCATGTACTATAATACCGGTCACCGTCGTTTTCACCTTGGTCATTTCTTACAATTTTCACACCAATATCCGGGAGCTCATGTTCAGATTCTGTAGAGATAGACTCATGTAGCATGGATGATGGGGTGTAAGCACTCCAGATTGCTCGTATATCGTTTCCTTTGAACATGTCAATCGAATTGAGGACCATGACCTTGCATTTGAGCTCTATTCAGTTCATCCATCTCCACAAGTTCCTCAAGAACTTCTCGATGTTTGTTCAATTGTTCTGGGCTCATCGCGCTATACATTTCCAGCGCTTTCAATTGCTGTTCTAATTGAGACTGGTCCATGTCCTGGTACGGTCCGGTGGCGATACTTGTCCAATGGTCTTGATCTTTAACTAGCGCGTCATAATCAGGTCTCGGTTGTTCATTTACGGTTCCAAAGTGAAAGTTTGTCAAACGTGACAATCGATCCATGATCTTCTTACGCACCGTGGGTAAATCTTCTTTTGTGGCCATACGTTCCAACTCTCTCAACGTATTCAAAATGATTTCACGATCATCAGGTTCTGTGTCTGGGTCATGCAACAGCATTTTGGCGCGATCGATATTTTTTTGTGTGGCTACAGTTTCATCAGCCTGTTCATACGATTCCCATATTAGTTTTTGATCCTTGTCTCGCATGTAGTTATTTATCTCATATCAGTGCTCTTTCCCGGGAAACTTGTTTAGTTTCTAAGTTTTCTAGGTGAGTTATTGCATAATCCTTATACTTCAATTCAACATCCCAGTCAATGGGTTGGTTTCTAGTCACCGATGTGTCATGTTGTTTTCTGAACTCAAAGGGTGTACTAACAGAGTAGTCAGTGTGGGCACGTGGATTGTCATTGGCACCACCTTCGCTGTAATGGAACAATGGGCAGCAACCATGAACATGCCAGGTTTCATAACAACGTTCAAATGCTTCACTTGTTGACCAATCGCCGGGATTGCACTTGTGATGTAAATTGTCATATGTGATAGGTATACCTATCTCTTTGTATATTAAATTGTATAGTCTATCAGGAGTCCACACTCCTTTGTCTTCATTCTCTAACACTAACCGGGATTTGACACTGTCATCTAACCGGTCATAATTTTTGATGAACTCTCGAGCAATTGTCTGTGGGTCACCACTGCTTCTACTCATGTGTATGTTCAACGGGTACCAGTAGCTTCGACTATGATCAGCTATTTGATCCATCAACCAACCATGATGACCTAGCTCATTGATGGTGCGCTCTACCACTCCGGGATTGGCGCTACATAATACATTGAAGTGGTCTGGGTGAAAACACAACCGGAATTGTGTAGGAGCGACACTCTTGGTGAAATCTCGGATCTGTTGAAATTTGTCTCTTATCAACGTAGCGTTGGGTAAATCATCTAAACCTACGTTAGCTTTGTCTAGATTGAACAGTGGAAACAACGTGCTGCTGATACGATAGCCCCAGCCATTACTTCTGGCATATTGCATGGTTTGGAACGTGGTCTCCAGGTTCTCTAGTGCTCTATCCCCTAAGATCTCCAGTGCTTCTGTCCGCGATTGCTTCTCAAACTGCGTGAATCTCATAGCTCTGTGATTATATCCCTGTTTTTTTAAAGCTAAACTAATGCAACATAAGTTATACATGACTAAATAAGTATATGAGCAATGACAAAGATTCGCAACTAATATGGGAGAATTATTTTAAAGAGAAACAACATGGTGCGCATGACGATGATGAAGAAGATGTAGAAAAAGTTGATGAAGAGCTGGACCATGGTGATGAAGCTGGTGATTATATAAATTTTTTGAAAACTATAGCACAACAATCCGGGGATGGTTCCGATGTAGATGCTATGGAGAACGTGCTGAGTCATCCATTTGAAGAGACATATGCTGAGTATTTGAGAACTAAAAGCGCGTCTGGGGTATATACAGCAGCTAAAGCGCATATGAAACTCGCGGAGCAGATGGGGGTATATCACGAGGTTGATATACAAGCCTTGGACAACTGGAAGTACGGTTGATGAGCAACGATAAGGATACAAAATTAATTTGGGAGAACTACTCGAACAAATTCAGAGGTCCTGGCTCACCAGGTGTGAATCTGGCTCGTGGTTATTTGTTGCAAGCGTTGGAACTGATCGAAGATGAAGATGTACATCTATGTGCAGATGCAGATGCATTGAAAACCACCATACAGGCATGTGAGAAGGCTATTGAGGCTTTGAGTCATGACAAGCAAGAGGTACCTGGTGGTGAGGATGATCATCCCGGTATAGATGATGACTATTATGGTCATGATGAAGATGATTACATGACCACGAATGATTATAGACGTGGAGAAGGTCTTTGATATAACAAGCCATGGAAACGTTCAAACAATTTTACACTGAGAGTTTGTGGGCCAACATCAACGCCAAGAAAAAACGTGGAGGTAAGAGTGCTAAAAAAGGAAGCAAAGCTTATAAAGCTGCCAAGAAGGCCGGGGACAAACTACATGCCACAAAAGAAAGTGTCAGAAGAGCCACTCCAGACCCTAGACGTACAAGAATGGGTGATGATTTAAAGCAGCGATTACTGGATCATGGTATGAACATGTATCAACAACACGGTAGTGACATCAGAGGTGTCGTGATGACACTAGGTGCGTTGGTTGCTAGACATAATGAATATTCAGACACTGCAAAACGTGTGATACATGACTATCTAGGTGGTGAATTTGCTCAAGATCTAGAAGACAAGCTTGATGCATATGATCAAGAAATGTACCAAGAGAAAAATGCCACATGTACCAAATCAACCAAAAAAGCCAGCAGCACCAGCAAAGGTAAAAAGTGGATGAAATGTGTGAAGAGTGACAGCGGAGGTTACAAACGTATACATTGGGGTCAAAAAGGCGCCAAAGTCACAGGCAAGAGTGGTAACACCAAGCGAAAGAAAAGTTTTAGAGCACGTCACAAATGCAGCACAGCCAAAAGCAACACACCACGTGGACAAGCATGTAAAGACTGGTGAAAACTTTCAAACGATTTTTTAACGAAAACAAAGAGTATCAAGTAGATTATTCTCAGCAAGAAGAATATTTAGAGTATCAGAGCGAGTTTGTGTATGATTATGAGGCCATGATGGGTCTACCACATGACAAACTAGCCAGTATCATAACCAAAACAGGTAACAAACGTTTCTCTGCAACAATTGATGGTGTGGACCCATCTGTTGATGGTACTGAGCATTATTATGTCGTTACTGATCGTGATGTGTTAAAAAATATAGCGTCATTGATCGCTAGTACTGATGAACCGCATCATGAAGAATTTGCCATGGATGTTGGTACTAGTGATAGTTTTGAGTTCATGGTACGTTTACCCAAATCTGGATTCACAGGTGAAGAGATTGGTGATATGGAAGTATTTCTTGTGACATCAGGAGGTTCTGATCAGCTACATGCGCTACTATCTCAAGTGAGAGAAAATTTCAAAGACGGTAAGAAAAAAGGCAAGAGTCGTCCTGGTAGAGTCAAAAGATCAGGTGCTAGTTGCTCAGGCAGTGTCACGAGCCTACGGAAAAAGGCCAAAGCTGGTGGTGAGAAAGGCAAGATGTATCACTGGTGCGCCAACATGAAAAGTGGTAGGAAGAAAAAATAAAATTGGTATAATAATCATTGCCACCAATGCATATTTTGTACTTGGTGTTAGGTTTATTAAACGCTTCATGTATTATCATTCCGGGGATGAGAATATTAAATTTTACTTTTTTTCGGATCAAGATCCGGCACCTGTTCTGGATCAAAATTATGATGTTGAATATATACACAAGACACACAAAAGCTGGGTAGATGCAACCAATTCTAAGTTTGAAAATATTCTAACTCTATACAATAGTGATTGTGATTATTTGTATTATTTTGATGCAGACACAAATGTAGATAAACCTTTCAGCTGTGATTGGTTTCTGGGTGAATTAGTTGGCGGGGAGCATTTTGCCAATCGGGATTGGATGAAAACTATCAAAGGTTTTGATAGAAACCCTAAATCTAAAGCGTATGTACCGGAAGACACCCGGCTTTTCCAAATGTATTATTACGGTGCATTTTTTGGAGGTACTAGAGAGTATATGCTCCAGTTTGTACAAGAACTTTATAGCTGGCAGTTATATGATAAAAAAATTCCTTATGAACCAGGGTGTAACGATGAGAGTTACATAAATGCATATTTTCATTATAATAAACCAACCATTATACATGTTGAGCAATTTGTTTTTTTGATCAGCGACAAGGGCGGTATCGGCGAGACACGAGACGTACAGTTAGATGTTACAACAATTTACAACATGTTGCTTAAGAATAGAGATATTCTAGTCGATATTAAATATGGTAATGTAATTACAAATATCTAAAGATGTTCTTTACCTACAAAATTAGACAGGGTTGGTAATATTTTCTCACCAGAAGGTAGAGCCAGTCTGTTGTAAAAGTCGCTGAATCTCAGAACCCTTGCGTTATTATCATTCCAGCCTCGTTTACTCTCTTGATCAATATATAGTTTCAATTGTTGTTCCAATTCTGGAAAGCGTCCACCTTTCTCTCGCATGATCATCCGAATAAGATGCTTGGTAAAATTGTCTTCTATTGCCGTACTTGGGGTTTCTAGTACCAGGTCTACAGCTAGCCCATGCAATTCCTTCCAATCCCCATTCATCCACCTTTTGCTGTACATGTACAGCAAATGCATGCTATCTTCATCAAAGTAATCATACATTGTATGGTGCAATTTACCAGTGGAGCCTTGGCTACGTATTCTTAAATCGGTATAGTCGACCACAGAGTCCAGAAATAGTTGTTGAAACCTTTTGTTGGTATCTGGCATTGAACCGGGTGGGTTCAATTGTTTATTAAAGAAAAAATCTATCGCTCGTCTGCTGACTGCTTCACCCATCAACAACGTAGTGTCCGGTAACCCGGTCTCGGCTCGTGCAGATTGAAACTCTTGTGGTTTAGATGTCGCGAGCTCGCGAGCTGTTTGCAGTAGTTCATCTAGTTTTTCTTGACTAGCCCACTTATCCAACGGTACATCACTTCGTTGTGTGTTTGTTGACCGTACATACGAATCGCTCAGCGCCTCCAATTGATCCGCTATTGTTGGTATAGGTACAATTTGACCAAGTGATGTTCCATGATCTTTTAAGATAGATTCTAAATCACTCACGTTCATGTTATTATCTTCTTCATCGTACACCTCTAGCTGGTTCAGCTTGGTGTATTGAGCTACAGCGAATTTTCCATCATGTTTTGTGAATATGTAATACAATACAACATCTTTGTTTTTAGTGTAGTCATTGAACATGTTTTGACTCTTGGTTGCAGCTGTGCACCACTTGGTCCCAGCCCCTAACTTACAACTAGCACCTTCGCTCCGAGGTATGTAAGCAGTTACCATAGGTGATTTGAACACTACCTCATAATTATCTTGTTCCTGTTTTTGTTGCTCTCTCTGTTTTTCCACACGTTTGAGATTTTCCAACATAGACAATAAATTGGCCCGAGCATCTTTCGGTGCTGGTTGGCCGTCATTCATGAATTTTTCTGACCGGCTCCATGCGAAAATGTCACGTGGATTGAGATTTTTGACGCTTCTAGCAAAGCCATATTCTTGATTAGGGTCAATTAATTTTTCATATTTGTTCCACTGTTTGATCAACTCACCTGCTTGTCTCTCATCTCTCAATGCATAAGCCTTGATCAGAGCTTCACGGTTGTTGCGAGAGTCAGTAACCTCTCCTAATAACTCACAATATCTCTTGAAATTACCTATCACTGAATTATTTATTCAGCATGGGGTGGTATTTGTTTAGTTTCTATATTACCAGCACGTAAATGTTTTCTCAACCTAAAATGTTCCTCAAGTTCAGAGACTGGGTTGATGTAGCCTGGTTCATTACGAAACTCTGGCGGTACTATCTCTCTAGGTATCTTTTCATATTCATCCAGGTAGAACAGGTATGCATCATAATCATCATTCACTATCGCACTATCCAATTCCTGTAACATTAACCGGCTCCATTTTTTATTGTCACTGTCTCGAGCGATAGTAACAGATATTTGGTGTTGGTATTGTGCTGTTCGTGTGAGTTTTGTATCAGTAGGTGTCAAGTCTGATGTGTTGACACAACCTAAAATGGGTATAGTTAGTAAGCAGGTTAGTAGTATATTACAGATGTCCACGTTCAACTGCTTGGTAATAGTACTCGTCTGGTTTTTTGTTCCATCTACGCACCGCGCTGCTGCTCCACAAATAGATTGTTTTACCCATGTACTCTACAGTTTTGCTGTTGGGATTGATCAACCTGTCAGGGTATATTGGACAGTATCGTTGTTTCAGTAATTTGACACAACACACCTTGAGTTGTTTCTTTTGAGATTCTGTGAATTTGTCAGCTAGTTCAGGAATGGCTTTGATATAATAAGCGGTGTTGGTTTCAAATGCTTTGACACAACTACCGCAACAAAATTCAATTTTTTGACCCAACACTGTTGATGTCTCTTCGCTATCAACTTCATCATCTTTCATCAAAGGGCAAGTTGCTCCTTGAGCGCTGACATATACAAACAATAACATTAATATTTTTTTCATACTATTATTATATACAATAACTCTTAAATTTTCCAGTAAAACTTCTGCCGGATCAATTTTCTAAACATTTCTGTATACTTTACATTTTCAATAGTTTCATCGTCCTGAGTAACAACCATATATTTCATTGCGAGCTCCAGACTATCAACATCTATCACACCCCCGGGTAGTAATCCAGACAATTCCAATTCACTCATGTCATGTAGGAAATCCTCTGCAAATGCGTTTAGTATTAGCACCGCGTCTTGCGATTCAAACTCACACAGTACATCATCCGCAACTATCAGTTTGTATTTTTCATGGTCGCTCCCCGGAGGAGCGTGTTCCGGTAGTATCGATATCATCTGTTATATATTCTATTATATGGTGCATCTTGCTAGAGTCAAGCACTAAACACGGGTAATATGTTCCATTGGCGAGCACCACCCATTTCTTATCCAACCCGGCGCCGGAGGTTTCTACAACTTTTCCAATTTTCGACATTCCAGCGAATTTAATTCGCACTTGGTCACCTATTTTAGGGTGTTTCACTCGCCATATGAACTTACTATTGCCAAGTGATTGGTGCTTTGAGATAGTTCATAGTTGTCTAATTTTGATTTGGAGACCCATTTATAATTCACATGCTCATCGCTCAATCGAATTTTTTGTTTAACAGGCTCGGTGTATATGTACCAACAGTTTTTATATTTGTTTTTTTTGTCTATAGATGCTTGAATTTTCCTTAGTTTTGAAGTGTCTATAACAATTCCAGTCTCTTCTTTGATTTCTCTTCGCGCACCTTCAATCATGGACTCTTTAGGTTCTACATGACCACCGGGAAGTTCCCATTTTAAGCTACCATGTTTTTGCATCAACAACACATGGTTGTTGTTCAAAATGACCACTTTGCTAACGCGACCTTTCGTCTTCATACCTTCATATAGTATCATGAGACGTTTTTCGTCCGCGTCCATGGTGTGTTAAGATTCGTTTTTCTTCTCTTGGATCTCTTTCCTACGGTCAGTAGCGAGTTTCTTCAAATCCATCAACGCCTTACGTGCTCGTGTACCGGCAGCTTTATTACCCTTGTCGTCAAACTTGGCGTTTTCTTCTAGATATGCATCTAATGCTTCAACAATTTTGTCATGTGTATCACTCATAATTTTATTTATTCAAAAGTTAACTAGCTTCAAACACTTCAATCAATTTATTTACAACTAAATTCTCATCGCTCATGTCTATTTTCTCAATGACCACTTCCGGGTCATGTATCTTATAATCATCCTTATCCAGGTAACCATCGTAATTATAATCACCATATGGACCATCTTCGTTATTGAAGTCAAACTCAGGACCTTGGTCTACATTAATAGTAACTTTAGGTGGACTCACCTTGTTTATATCAGCAAACACCAGGGTGAGTAGTTGATTGGTATGATGCTCTTGTCGCGATCTTTTGACAAAATCTTTCAACATGGATTTAGTGAATACACCTTTCAAGTTTTCTAGTGGTTTATCTATACTAGCATATGCCAAGAAAGGTACATATTGACATGTCACGCTCGCACAATCCTTGATTACATAATATGCACTCTTCTTCAATATCTTCACACCGGTATCTGGTTTCTCTGCGGCGACCCGGGCTGGGGTGAGTAAATTACCCTGTCTTATATCAGCTACATCTAAAATTATTTCTTCTACTGTATCGCTCATTAAAGTTATTTATTTAGATAGGAGTTGAAACTCAACAGAATAAATATATGTACATATGAACAATGACAACACGCAAATGCTCGAGTCACGAGCTGTGGCCGTCTGTGAAGAGTTCTGTAGATATGTGGTCACTGATACTTTCAACAAGAGTATATTGACAAACACATCACATGATTTCTACCCAGCATTGGTTCGGAGATTGAAATCCTTAGGTTATGTAGAGCTGTTTAGAGCTAGTGTACATCCATGCGACACTGTGACGAGCACGTTCCTAGCTACGGATGTAGAGTAAATCAACTAACCTTAGTCACCCACTTGACAACTCTAGAGGTGTCAATCGGTTGTTTGGTGTTATCAGTGATAGACTCAGATGAATAATTACATTCTGTCATCCTGTCATACGCACTTTTTGTGAGTTTATAAGCTTTCAACATGGGGGCATCATCAACATATTCCAACATAATCATACATATTTTGTTGTTTTCGTTTATCAATATAAGTATGTTCTTATGTGTCAAGGTGGTTGGGATTTCAAACCACACTGTCATGCCGGTTTTTTCCGTCAGGGTCTTTACTCTCTCTAGTATTACTTCAAAGTGACTATCCATTACCGGTTGCGTACTCATCTGTGATGTATGGGTCATCCACCTCAACAGTATCATGTTCGGATATACCGTACGTGAGCATAGATACAAATTGGTCAAACTCTTCACGAGTCATCCACAACGTACCAACATTAGATTGTGTGTCCGCAGAGTTATATATCGTCGCGCGGACATTTACCGGGTTTGATTCTTCAATCTTGATCTTGATGTTCATATATGTCTTTAAAATTATTATAATCGTTCACACTGTCAACATCAACAACTCTATCGATAGAGTAGTATCGTGTTTTGGTGTTGTACATGTTTCTTCCTAGTTTGCTCAGCTCACCGGCGCGGAACATGCACATGTAATGTGATATCTCGAAACATGCAGGATATTGTTGTCGTTGATAGTTCCGGTGCTTGATCACCTGTGTACCGGTTCCGTCACCATTATCAAGCATGGTCAGGCATGGGTGGGTACGCACCGGTTGGCGACATAGCATGCTTTTGGCTCCGGAGGTAACAAACTGATTGTACATAGAAGTTACATCGTCCCAATTGCGTTGTGGGTATGTAAGATACAACATTATGACTATTTCATCCGGGGCATGCGTGTCACTGCTCACTAGTTGTTGCACCACGCTTTTGATGTCTGTTCTGTCTTGTGAAAGTTCTTGTGATCGGTCATGCAATTTGAATTTATATGTACTTGCCATGCCAGCTATAGATTCATCATTAGTGGTCACGATCACTTGATCACGATGCTCGGTCGGTATAGTTTTAGCGGTGTAGTCAAACAGAGTGACGTTTTTACGGGGCCAGCCCTTGCTTCCAGAGCGAGCCGGTATGATTATTGTTGGGGAACCCATGGGGCTTTGCGTGTTATTGTTCAAATATACTTACAGATAGACCCTTGTCGTCAATGTATAGATCTGCAGCTATCTTGGTACCCACCCGGAGTTGGTGATAGGGTATGTCCCATCGCTTGAGTTGCTGTTGTGTCAATAGTTTTAATTTCCATCGCTTATAGTATTTAGTCATCCCGGTGCATTTGCTACCACGTGCTGTTTCAATTATCACCGTGTGACCTCTACTGTAAAACTTTTTAATCACATCCACCATGTGCGGTTTGACCTTGGCGGTATAATACCTAAGTGGTACCGGTTGAGTTTCGTCGGTGTCACATAACGTACCGTCCAGATCGAAACACACGGTGATTGGGTGTTTATGATGTGACGAGTTCATTTTGCAATCTCTCAGTCACATATGCAATTATACGTTGTTTTGCAGTGTCTGGCTCCACAGCGTACGCTGTGACCTGCTCTTGAAATGTTTTCTTGATGTATTTCATATACACATCCGTCCAGATGATCAAACTCTCATTAGGTTTCACTTCTTGTTCGATAATCTTACGGACTTGCAATTTGCTAGTTTCCATACAAGTTATTTACGTAAAGTTTTCGCTTTGGCTAGTTCTGAGCTAGTGACAGTTTTTTCTGATGATCCCATGGCCAGTTCCAGCTCTCTGATGCCACGTACAAGCTTGAACATGGCATGTGGTTCTAAAGAGCATGATTGATCGCTGCCCCACATGCTTTTGTCCAGTGTGATGTGTCGTTCCACGTAGTCCACACCTAGAGCTACTGTGGCCATGGTGGTAACAAGACCATATTCATGACCACTGTATCCGGAGCCGCAACCCGGGAATCGTTGCTTGATGGTGCTTATCACATTCAAGTTGAGTTCGTCCACCGGAGCTGGGTAGCTGCTGTTGCAGTGCATCACTGTCATGTCGTTGTCATCCATGTACTCACGTGCCACATTGATCGCGCGATCCACATCTAGCATGGTGCTCATGCCGGTGCTCAATATCAGATGTTTGAATCGTTGAGCACATGCCCGTACAAGGTCAAGATCGGTAATGCTGGCACTAGCTATCTTGACCCACGGGAGATCGTAGTTTTGTAAAAAATCAACACTGGACATGTCCCATGGGCTAGCACTCCATTGAATACCCTTGTCCCTGCAGTATTCATGTATCTCTTGATATTGCTGTTGTGATAGCTCTATTTTTTTCTTATAATCGATGTACGGCATCTGGCCCCATGGGGTTTGCCGCAGTACCTGTTTTTGATGTTCGGGTACACACTTGTCCGGGTCTCTCTTTTGAAACTTGACAGCATCAAACCCGGCAACTGCAGCGATGTCTATCAGTTTTTTCACCACTGACATGTCACCGTTGTGATTTATTCCTATCTCACCTATTATGTATGTTTGTTTCATCCTGATTTTGGGAAGTCTTTGTTCTTGTAATTTTCCCAGTGCTTGAACACATTACCATCGTATTTGTACACTCGGTTGTGCACTTCAATTGGAGCATCTAGATCAGGTTGGATCGCGAAGATTTGTCCATATGTTTTTGTTTTCGGTTGTTTCAGCACTTTGGTTTTCAGATGTATCGGCATGTTGACAATATTATACATCATTTTCATCGTTCTTTCAACATACTGTTCTTCCAACTCTTGACCATCATATTTGTGTAACAATTCAATACCATCTTTGCTGAATGATGTCAACTGTATCACCGGGCGGCCTCCATTGACATAACGCTGCAGCAGTTGGTTTTTAATGGATTCATAATCTCTATTAGCAATCACATATTTATTTGTTTCTTTGTCTAAGGTGTATTCAAAATACTCATGCTTGTCACAAAAATCTTGTGTGAAAAACTCATTAATAAAATTCACATCTCCATAATCTTGACGTATTTGAAATATTTTGTCGCGACCTAGCATGGTTTTTGTGTCCCATGAAGCTTTTTCATGAGTGTTGTTACAATTTTCCCATTCTTTACCAAACTGACCTTTGTTCCAACGATCTTCAACATGTCGTAACAAATAGTTACCCAGACGGTATGGGTTGCTCATCGCGTATTTACCGCCAAGCACTCCAGCGTGGTGTCTAGCGTAATCAAATATACCGGCGTCTTGTGCATACCCGCACTCTGTCATGATGTAACTGTCCCAGTAACTAGCCCAACCTTCATTCAATACTTTGGTTAGCATTTGCGGGCGGAAATATACACTCTCGTCGCGGATCATTGACAGTATGTTTTGTTGCCATTGTTCCAAACGTACATGTTTGAGTATAAACAGTAGTATATCTTTCTCAGGGGTTAATGGGTATTTTTTGAGATTTTTGAACTGGTCCTGTCTATGTTTCTTTTTCTGTCTATCAATATAAGATTTTGTGTTCACATATTGGTCCATATAACCTTTTGTTTGTATACGCTTAGGTACAAACTGTTCTGCTGGTCGGTCAAACTCAATTTTTTTAGGTACATTATATTTACTGTCATCCCATACGACGTTAGGGTCTACTAGATCGTCAATAGATAAACATGCATCTAAAAACTTAGACACCCGCGCGTTTCCATACTCCCCCATGTATTTCCGGATCTTTTGACCATGATTCGCCATCACGTTCATCATGTTTCTGTTGGTGTTGCCAAAATATATATTATTTTTAAAAAAATCTGAATGAGCCAAGGCATGAGCTACAACTGTCAAATTGTCCACCAATGGATTATTTCGTTGCAAATACATGTATGTTGGATCGTTATTGATCACCATCTCGTAAATTTTTCCCATACCACTATGATATTGATGGTGTAATGTTTCATACTGTTGACCAAAACTGAAATGTGGATACCGGACGGGGAAACCACCATACGCTCCTAGCTCAGCGATTTCATCTGCATTGTACTCCTCAATAACTAGTTCATATGGGTCCAATCCATGACTTTTACATACATTGATAACATCTGGAATATGTTTCGCGAGTTCAGTAGAGACTCCCTGTTCTAATAGATTACTAGTTGTCTGTTTCATGATACTTTATATGATTTAGGTTCTTCGCAAGGTAGAAGATACTAAAGGGTAGGGTTCTAGAAAGTCTTGAATTGCTCGTAACACATCATCGTGTGAATCAATTGAAGCTGTGGTGACTACTCCTTCGTCCAACACTCTAGCCTCTATTTCATTCTCAATAGACAGGGCGAAATCTGACCAGTCGGTGGTACCTTTCACTTCACCCACACCTATCAAATTACACTTCATTTGTAGTTCCTCTAATAATTGTATACATCTCTTTGTGTCACTAGTGAAATTCTCACCGTCTGAAAAATAGAATATATACATATTCCAATCTTCCAAAGGATATGAACTATCAATTATATTTGATGTAAGTTCAAATGCAGAACTGATCTTGGTGCCCCCACCGGCTTCGTATTTGTAGAATTTTTCTTGATCAACTTCTTGAGCGACCACGTCATGTACGATATGTTTCAAATCTACCTGTTTATAAAATTTCCGGATCCATTGCTCTAGATACCAACACAGCTCGCGGACCAGGTCACGCTTTTCACCATCCATACTCCAACTAATGTCCTGTAAGAAAAACACAGCGGCATTTATATCCGGAGTGTCAACTACATTCCATGTTTTAAACACTTTGTCTTGATTTATAGGTACTACATTAGATATGTCATTTGGATCAAATTCTCCTGTAGATATGACACGTTTAAGTGCATTTCTCAAGGTTTTTTGTTTGTGTAGCAAACAGTTGTTACCCACCTTGCTTAAACCGTTGTATTTGACCTTTTTATTAACTATATCACCACGTGGTTTTGGTTCTAGTTTAGGTAACTCTAGTTCCTCTCCTAGTATGTCTATATAGTCATCTACATTCACACCAACACCCATGGTGTGTTCAGCCTGTTGATCACCGGCTCCATTACCTTGACCATCTTCTGCTGGACCATCTCCAACTTGATCACCTGGTTCGCCGGGGCCATTGCCTATACCACCGGATTTGTTTCTACCATGACGAAAGGAAGGTAAATCTATGACAGGTATATCAACAACAACAAAATCCTTACCATGTCGTTTTACCTTTTGTCCGGTGCGTATATGATCCTTCACCCGATCTTTAACTTTATCTTTTATCAAATCACGGTACTCACCGTGATCTTCACGTATCCTGCGACCGGGCATGTTAGTTAGAACCTACATCGTCACCTCTAGCGAAAATGCTTCCGACGTATACTAACACATCATGTGCACTGTCTTCATCATATCCAAAATCTTTAATAAGCCGGTGCTTTAAAGCATTAATTTTCTCTAGTAAATCTTTATCAACAACAGTTGCGGTATCTTGAGCTAGTGCGGAGAGTTTGATACTGTCCTTTATGTCTTCAAATAATTTTTTCTCTAATGCTCTGTGTAGTTGCTCGTTACTATCATAGCTGAATGTTTTACTTTTCGCAGCTAAGGACCCCATATAGTTCATTATCTCCCTCCGGAAATCATCCTTCATGTTTGTGGATACGTTAATCTTCTCTTCAATAGATCTCATGAGCTTCTCATTAGGTGGCTCGTCTTTACCAGTTATCGGGTTGACAACTTTTTCTTCGTTGATATAAGCTACAATACTATCTATATAATTTGCGCATAATGTTCTAATAGCCTCTTCGCTACTGCTTAATGCTTGTTGTACTTCTCTCTTTACAATTCTATCGTATTCCTTCTCCACAAGCTCTAACCGTTCTAGCGCTAATGACCGAGTATCTTCATTACCAAATCCAGAATAATTTTTTATACCATCTCTTATTTCCGAAAATAACATGAATGCGTTGATACTCTTCTTCCCCATCCGCGGATTGACAATAGCGTTACTAAATTGATTTTGTATGAAACGGGCACTGATACCAGATGTGAGACCTTCGTTAGGTGTTTCTTCTAACATCTCTTTGACATGCTCTTCAGTAAATCCATGGACATCAATCCCATTATACAATTTAGCTTTTTGTATAACATCCATGTCATTTTTAACCGGTTTTTCCAAACGCGATACAATCGCGAATAGCGCTGCTAGGTATGTTGTATGTGGAGCGATATGCTTGTGTACCGTGTCCTTGTTGTAGAAGTGGTCATATATTTTTTGCTCGTCTTCCACTTTGAGTAAATATGGTACATCAATTTTTATTGTCCGGTCTCTCAGAGCCTCCATAAATTTATTATTTTTGAGTTTGTCAAATTCGGCGTTGTTTGTATGGCCGATTATAACCTCATCAATTGGTACTTGATTGAATCTCTTTGGTTTCACCCGATGCTCTTGGGTTGCTCCTAGTAAGTCATACAAAAATTCTGTCTGTAGTTTCAAAATCTCTTGAAACTCTATCATACCTCGATTTGAAACTAGGAATTCACCATCAAAATCAAATGCGCGGGGGTCGCTCTCACTACCATATAGTGCTAATTTTCTATAATTTATATCCCCGGTCAGCTCAGTGGCATCCTGGCTCTTTTCATCTTTTGGTTGGAATGTTCCAATACCAACACGATTTTTTTCTGATAATAGCACTCGGCGAACCCTCACATGTGATAGCATCTTTTCATAATCCCCGTTGTATTCCTCTAGTAATTTTTGTTGATAAAATTCAGAAACTGGAGACAGGTTACCGTCTAATTTTATTTTATAGTTAGATTTGTCAAGCTTTTTGTTTATCTGAGCTAATACAGTCTCACGTGCTTGATCAGGTAAAAGTTTCAATGGTTCCTCGTTCATAGGGCACGGTACTTCAATATCATTACCCTGCTCGTCCTTCACCAACCAGCTAAATGAATATAACGGGTCAGTATGACTGTATCTTTCCACACCTTTTTTCAAAATTGTAACAATAGTTGATTTGCTACTACCTACAGGTCCATGCAACAGTATGATCCGTCGTTCCGGACCGTAATGATATGCAGCAGATCGTAAAACATCAACAAGCTGCATCAAAGGTTCTTCTAAACCGTATATACCTATACTGTTGGTACATTGTGAGAAAAATTTGTACTTGGTACCGGATTGTTTACAGTACCTATAATCTTCAGTCCCGTATGACATTATCATATCATACATACGTTGATATGAATTACGTGTCACTAGTGGTTGATCATCCACTATAGATAGGTATTCATCAAATGACCCAGTCCAGTGCAGGTCTTGAAAATTCTTATCAGTGGTTGATTTTAGCAGGCTAGATAGATTTTTTGTTCGGGTCATATGTATTATTTTAATATATTAAACTTCAATTATCAACAGTTTCTTCTGGAAATGAATAAAAAGTTACTTCATATAGTATCTCGATGATGGCACCGTGTGTGGTTATCTGATTTGGTAGCTTCAGATCAAATTGACCTAAATGCTCAAATGGTCTGCTATTGCTCACAAACCAATCTCGTAATAATTTGTCTTGTATTCTCAATTCAAATGTTTTGGTGTCTAGTTCTATGAAGTTTATTGTATGTATATCCTTTGTATATGACTGCTCCATGATTAACGATACAACATTTTCATAATTGCTGTATAATTTTTTTGAGTCTAGTATATAACCTGGTTCATGGTAGTGCTGTCTGTGGATTGCGACTAGGTCATGGATGCAACTTTCAACATCATGTCTTTTGAATAATTCAGATACTATCATATAGTTGGTAAGTATACATCCCGGTCACATGTTCTGTCAAATTTATAGTCTCCTAATACCATGAAATCGTCGTAAAAATCTTTGATCCACTGGTAAGCGACTTTAGGTCTTTCCTTTACATACAAATCTCTGTCTTTCCACGGTCCATGTTCATTATACTTAAATTTACTAAATGTTGATTTCAAATGCGAGTATGCATTAAAATCCCATCCGTAATGTATCACAGTACCATCCGGTGGTTCACTATTCCATGTCCATACATCTGATCTCCATTTCATATTATCTATTGTCTCGCAGCTCATACCACAATGTGCTAGAGCAAGAGACGGGGCGATCATGTCTGTCTCATGACGCGCGCCTTGAGGTAGCGCAAGTTCCCCTAGTGTCATCAATAGCTGATTGTAATTGACAATTGCATTCAAAAACTTAGATTGTTTTAACTGTTTGGTCAGGAACTGAAAAACTATAGCTCCATCAGTCCACTTTTCCCGGTTTTTTGAACTCACTTTGCATAATTTCATTATATCATCAAGGTCGAACCCTGAGGTGTTCTCTTCTGGTGTTTTGTCATCTACTTCAAACGCTCGGTAACGGTTACATATCCAGTTTGATGTGACACAATTACCTCGAGCCAACTCAGGTACTGGGCCACTGAACCATAGGTCTTGTTCTAATAACAATGTAGTTTCGTACTCGTCCAGCCAACCGGCATTAGCTGCCTCACATAAGCTCAACCATTTGTTTATACCAGGATACTGTTTAGGGTACCAAGTACCATCATCTTTGAATCTATAGTACCAATTTTTCCTTCCCCAGTTTTGAACCGGGTAGAATTTCACCTTACTATAATGCTTTATGAGACTGGTTAAGTACGGGGATTGACCCCATTCATAATCGTTTGATCTTTTATGATAGCTCGGATCCGCATATAAAACAACAATATCTTCTTGTCGAATATTCGCTCGGTTCAGCAACGAGTGTAAGAACAATTCTGTTTGCCATAACAAGTAGAATTTATCCTCACAAAAAACTACATGCGCGCGCCTGGACATTCAATTATGGTTTTCTGAAACCTCCGCGCAATGTGAACACGGTACGTTTTCTATAATCAGTTATACATACAATGTCTTCCAGATTTGATGTATGGTTATAGTAAGCATACTTATGCAATTGCTGCGCGTTTCCATCCCTGTCAGTCAAAGCAACAGCTCGCGAGCTGTTGGTCCATTTATTTTTGATGGTAACTATGTACCGATTACCGTTATTGTGATTATAGGTCATGATAATGTATGACCATTATATACTAGGTTAGTTAGAAAATCTACTTATATAATCAGATAAATTTGAAAATTTATCTAGTTTATGGAAGCCGAGTGTAGGTTGAGAAGATTCTTTGAAGAATTGTGGTAGTGTGGCTTTTAGTTCTGGGTCCATGGATACTGTATGTCTCAACTTCTTGAGAGCTCCTTCGAATATGTTACGGAATCGTTCTGCTGTCATTGGCTTCACTCCGTCGGTTGTGACTATTCCAGCTTTGGCAGCTATGGGTACACCTTGGGTGGCCATCTCGACAATATCCATAAAATAACCATACTCTGGTAAGCTAAACGCGCTTCCTTCACCATCACGTGGTTGCATTCTCCCATCATCACCTACCATTTCAAAATTTGCTTGAGCTAATGATGCGATGCATGCATCTGCTAATTGCTTCTTAGACATAGGAGTTCCGGATTTGGCTAATTCTTCCGCTTTCATCACAACTAGTGCAGTTGCGTCACCTATTTTTTCTTTTTTTAAGGCTTGCTCTTGCCGGAAGGAGCTACTATCCATGTCTGGCTGTTGTTCTGCCAATCGTTGATGTTGTCTTCTATTGTTGTAGTGTATAGCGTTAGCGGGACCGGCTCTTAAAATTTCTGACTCATTGCTCATATCATTATTTATTACTGAGCCGGGTTTTTCTGCTACTGTTTCTGTGTTTTGCAGTGTTCTATACTCGGGTCAATTAGATTTTCAGGTAACAGATGTGCCATATTCGCTCGAGTTGGATTGATATCTATGCCTCCTCTACGAGCATATAAACATGTTACACATAGTTCCTCCGGTCTGAGTAACTCCGATAAACGCTTATATATAGTTTCACATATCTCCTCATGGAAATGACATTCATTCCGGAAAGATACAATATACTCTAACATGCTCTCAGGTGTTACATGATTCTTGCCCATGATGTATACAAAAACGTCTCCCCAATCCGGTTGACTAGTCACTCGACAATTGCTTTTCAACAATCCGGATTTGAACACTTGTACTGATGAATGTTTATTATTACCTATCCCGGCGACTTTCAAAAGTTCTGGAGTCTCTTCATATACATTCAAGTTCATGTTATCTATTGTGTCCTTGTCTACTAGATCATGTTCCAGACTCATGTAGTGATACATTTCGCCAAATACTGGTTCCGGATTGGATCGATTGTTATCATCAATGAACTTCACCTGTACTTCTGTCTCTAACAGTTCTGACAGATCTACAGTAGCGGTGAACACCATGTCCGCGACAGCTTGTTCTCGTGTGACACCATTTTTAAACATATTGAATGAATTCAAGTATAGTTTGATACTTTTACTCTCTACAATATATTTACTATCACATGGATATACGATTTTTAATACACCAGTTACTGGCATGCCTTTGCTCGTCAATGTACTAACTTCATAAGCGTTCCACGTATCATAACCTACAAAAGGTAGCGCATCATCTTGTATGTCAAGATGTTGTCGATTGTTACTTCTAGGTTCGCGGACTAATATCCCGGGATCATATTGATCTGGATAATCTACTGTCTGCCCTAGAACTTTGCTTATGTGTGAATTATCTAATTTTGTCATGATTATTTAAAGTTTGTTTGATTTGTACCATGCGTTGATCCACAGTTCCGGATAAGCGGATTAATTTGTTACGTACCTTTGGATTATGATTTAAGTATGTATCATACATTTTTATGATGTCATTTCTAAAATTTTCACACGTGCTACGTTCCCCATCGTCCACTAGCTGTACATCACCTGGTTCCGGGTAAAAAATTATATCCAGTGTATCTACCAAAGCATTATGTAGATCCCATGCATATTTTAGTACCCAACCTTCGACTTTGTTCTGCTCATGAAGCCATTTCGTGTATATATAACCATCTATAATACATCGGTCCAGAACAACACATCCATCTAGATGGTGATTATGTAAATGTTCACTTAGTATGAACAATTGTGTCATGTTGTCCCCAGCATCATTAATGTTAAGGCCTTGGGCCGCAACTTTACGTGTAACTTCTTTGACAAAAGAACATTTTCTCAACTCTTCGCTTTGATACATGCGTTGTAATAATGTACTTTTACCAGTACTCTGTGCACCTGTAAAACTTATTAGCATATCTATATTATATATTAACTGTTAGGGAATTTCCACTTATCATTCAGATTTTCACCTAAATGCTCATCATCATTATGATTGGCTTCAGTCCACATGGCACAGAGCATGTTCCACACAACAGCTGCAGCATGATCTTCCTGGTCATCACCCCGCCACCATGCATCTAGATGTCGGTGAGCGCAGTCATAGTACACACTCAAAGGCATGCCCCTCATCCAGTTATTCTCTCCATACTTTTCAGCACCTGTTAGATAACGCTTCATGACACGTTTCAATTCCTCTTGAGGTAACAGCGACATTCGCAATTTCCCATCTCCAGTGTCTCTCTGAGCACCAGTTTCAAATTCTCTATTATTTTTTTGTTTCATTGTTTATGTTTTCAGCATCTTGGTATTGATATCTCTTATTGTATGTTGATATGCCGCAATACATCGCGATCAGGGCCGGGAAGAGTGCGACATAACTGCCAGTTGTTGCGTATATTATCGACACATACATGTTCATAAATACACATGCGACTAGGATTTTTCCTTTTAAATTAAGATTTTTCCATGGGACCATCAGGTGTCCATTCTGTTAAATTATCCACACGTGGATCATACTTTACTATTTCCGGATTATATAAGTTCATCTCATCAATGTACCTATAATATGGTTTTAACCGCGCGCGGACTGTGGATGCATTGCGCTCATATTCATGTTTGATTTGCATCTCTATATCACATATTGTACCGTCATTATTATAGTACACTTCACGTATATACAAACCATCAGGTGTTTTGACAGGTCTTAGCCCCCAGTTGCTCATGATTTATTGTATAATTGATTTTCAAAAAAGTCAACCCACATGTCACCGGACATTGTATGTAGTGTATCAGTCAATGTTTCCACTGATGGGTAAACATTGATCGTCTTTCTAGACATTACAATCTCACCGGAATCCACTTCAGCGCGGGCGCGGTGTAACACACATCCTACATATTGTGGTGGATTCAACATCTCAAACACTCGTTGCTGTGGGTCCTTGCCCTTGAGCTCCGGATGTTCTGTTATAAGACCTGGATGCAGGTTGTATATGTCAAATTCTTCGCATATAACACCAGGTACTATCCTCATCCAACCGTGCATGGTGACTATAGGGTCTCGATCTCCTAGTAATATTCTATAATCCATCTGACCAGGAGCGCGTAACGTTCTGGTGCAGTGATTCACACCTCTATGTACATCACCCATTGTGTTGGTGATCACTTTGTCCGGGGAAGTTCCGAGTCGTTGTGAAATGTTAACAATTTCAGACCCTGTGTGACTGAACAGTGCGATCCATTGTCTACCGTTTATCATATATTTTTATTTATCTTTTGAGTATCTTCTTGAACATGTCTAGGTTGTACTGCAGTATCTCATGTTGTGTATCATCTAGAGTTGCTTCTAGCATGTCTGCGAGTTTTTTACTAGGTTTTTCGTCCAATCCCCAAGCATCATTATATTTTAAATTAAACATGGCGGCTACAATCGGATTGGAGGTGTCACAGCTTTTGATGTTGTATATGTTTCTATCAACGTATGTAGTGAACTCTCTAGCCAAACTACAGCCTAACAAATGCACCGGTTTTTCCCAATTCCACCGGTTTTCATTGATTAAATCCTGAATGAATTTTTTTCTACCATTCATGAAACGTTCCAGCTTTGTGTTACCTACACCATTTGACAAATAGTATGTATAATCGAAGCTGATAGCAACGATATCAGCATATTCCGACATGAAGCTGTAACACCTGACCAGATCGTCATATGTCTTGCCTTGTACAACTCCCATTCGTATCCCAGGGAGATCAGTGTACTCCCCGGTAAATGTATAGAATTGTTTGATGGTCTCTTGACCATCTTCTAGAGTATCTGGCACTATGTACACATTAGGCTCTAGCTGTTCAATCCACTTACTATATTCCACAGCATCAAAGCTCTTGCCCAGTTCGAAGATGCTGTTGTCTAGGTACACTTTTTTGTTATGTAAATCCTTGGCATTCTTAAAAAAATTATAATATTCCGGATATTGATCAAACAGATGTACTAACGCGTAACAATAGTCATTATAATGTAATGATTGTTCTAGTAAATTCAACGGGCTCTCATGTGACACTTCAATTTTCATATACATATATTATAGATAACAAATAGTGCCATATCAAGCTTGAAATATAAATACTTTCATCCATAATATAAGATATGATGTATAACTTCTCACCTCGAGCCAACGACATGCTAGCTAAAACGCAGCTGTATGCCGGGAAATATAACCACGAACACATCACCACTTTGCATCTGTTGATGGCTAATTTGTGTACAGATGATAGTCTGTTGACAGAGTTACTGGTGTTGCAGGGTGTAGATATTAAACGGTTAACAGATCGTTTGCACTATCAACTTGAAAATCAAGTGTTGAGAGCAGAAAAAGAGAAACTTAAAGCTAAAATTCCATTAGCTGCTGAAGTTGACAGAGTGTTACAGCTAGCTAAAAGCATCAGCGCGAAAATGGACCATGCGTTTGTCGGTACCGAGCATTTGATGCTGGGTATTGTATGTCATACTGAGAGTTTAGGCTTCACATTTATGTATGATAACAATGTGGACTTACCGGGACTGGCTCAAGCTTTGCGGGAGTATTTGAACCCGGCACAGCAAACAGATAGTGAGATACAAGGGGTTACTACCGGTGGTGAGGAACAAGCATTGAAACCTGGAGAAGCATTGAGCATGTTCGCAGTCAACATGGTAGAACAAGCGAAGAATGGTTTACTAGATCCTGTCATTGGTAGAGATGGTGAGATCAAACGAGTGATGCAAGTGTTGTGTAGAAGACAAAAAAATAACCCGGTGCTAGTAGGTGAACCTGGGGTTGGCAAAACCGCGGTTGTTGAAGGGTTATGTAACATGATTGTGAATGGTGAAGCTCCTTTACAATTGAAGGATAAGATGATATACAACCTTGACCTGTCGCTAATGGTTGCTGGTACTAAATTCAGAGGGCAATTCGAAGAGCGTATGAAGCAGGTTATGGATGATCTTCTCAATTTAAAAAATGCAGTTGTGTTTATAGATGAAATTCACATGCTAGTAGGAGCCGGGAATGCGGATGGTGCGATGGATGCGGCTAACATACTTAAACCCGCGTTGAGTAGAGGTGGTTTGAGTTGTATAGGTACAACGACATTTGATGAATATAGAGAATTTATTGAAGCGGATGGGGCGTTGGAACGTAGATTTCAAAAAATAGTTGTTGAAGAACCAGATGAAGAGATGACTTTGGATATTTTGTTGGGATTGAAGCATAAATATGAACAGTTTCATAATGTTGTATATTCAAATGATGCTGTTGAACTAGCTGTACGCTTGAGTGGTAGATACATCACTGATAGGTGTTTTCCGGACAAAGCCATAGATGTTTTAGATGAATGCGCAGCTCGTGTTAAGCTGGATAAAGGGCATGTACCGTCTAAGGTTTTACAATTGGACAAGAAGATTGAAGATAGTGTAGAACTCACAAATACACATCTAGAGAAAGATGATTATCTAGCAGCTGCAACGTACAGAAGTGCAGAGAAGAAATTTAAAAAGCAAAGAGAACGGGTGATTAACAAATCTATAGAAACACAAAAACCTATAGATATTACTGATGAGCATATCAGAACCACTGTTAGTAGCTGGTGCGGGGTTCCATTGGAACATTTGAAAAAAAGCGAGCTCAAGCGTTTGGTTAATCTAGAAAAAAATCTAGGTAAATATGTGTTAGGGCAAGAACAGGCCATTGAATCTATATGCAATAGCATTATAAGAAGCCGGACGGATGTTGGAGATCCAGAGAGACCAGTCGGTACATTTTTGTTAATGGGACCAACTGGTGTGGGTAAAACATACCTAGCGAAGCAACTGGCAAGGTTTGTGTATGGTGACGAGCAGAACATGGTACGTGTTGACATGAGCGAGTTAATGGAGTCACACTCAGTTAGTAAATTGATAGGTAGTCCCCCGGGGTATGTTGGTTATGGGGAAGGTGGTCAGCTGACTGAACAGGTCAGAAACAACCCGTATAGTGTTGTTTTGTTTGATGAAATTGAAAAGGCACATCCGGATGTGATGCAGCTGCTGTTACAATTGCTAGATGAAGGTGAATTGACAGACAGTCGGGGTGTGTCTGTTAACTTTCGCAATTGCCTGGTGTTAATGACGTCTAATATAGGTGCGGAACGGATGCAAAAGAATCACGTGGTTGGTTTTGGCGCAACAGATGAACAAAACTTAGACGACATAAAGAAGCAGCTTCAGACCCACTTGAGACCTGAGTTTATCAATAGATTAGATGAAGTGGTTATGTTCAATGGTTTGGAAATGGAGACGTGTAAACGTATATTGAATAATGAGCTTAAGAAATTTACTGATCGAATGGAATTGCAGCAGGTGCAATTGAAAATTACCGCACATGTTAAAAAATTGTTATTAGAAAAAGGATTTGATAAAAAATTTGGTGCTAGGCCGTTGAGACGGGTGATACAATCCAAAGTACAAACACCGGTGGCCAAGTTTTTGTTACAGCATGAACGACCAGTGGTGATCGATGCTACTGTTCATGAAGATCAGGTGGTAATCGAACACAAAGAAGCACCGGTCGGTTAAGACCGGTGCTAAATTGTTTAGAGTGTGTATATCATTTCAACACTCTAGGTTGCTCCCTTGAGACTCCTATTACAGATGACCTGAGGACAGACCGCCTTTAAGACCGCCAACTAACACCACATGATAGTAGAGTTCTGCACCGAAGATGTTGTCAACAACACCATAACGGGTCAGAAGTCCTACACGTGGACTGAAATCGTTGGGTCCGATGGTACGTTGTACCATAACGGGAATGTATGGGCAGTAAATGATACCTGTGTCGTAAAACTCAGGACCTTTGTAGCCTAACAGGGCATACTCGACTTGCTTACGTAAGCCTTGCTCACGTTGCGCTTCAGTACGAGTGTCACGATAAACGTTGAACCTTCCACCAAGATTTCCCACTTTAGCAACACCAACTGGTTGTGTGTTAACACTACCATTGACGGGCATCCATGTGAACTCAGGAAGCATTTCGAGAATCGCGCAAACGGCGGGACTAGCAACAATAAAGTTGGCTGCTCCACGGCGGTTGCGAATTGCGATACGATTTGCCTCAACAATGAGTTTGGCGTAAAGGTCACGATTACGTTCTGCCATCCAACGACCATCTGCAGTTTCAGCGAACCAAGCACTGTAGCCTTTGCCTTTTCCAGCTTGAAGAGCGGTTTGAATCATACGAACGATCATTTCACGATCGATCTCGGCTTGAAGTTCATAACTCATCGCGTTGGTAAGCTCAGTATCAACGTCGATTCCGTTCATGTTTTTCAAGTCCTGTTCAAGTTCCACACTCCAGTTGGCAGCAAGCCTACGGGTACCAGCTTCAACAGCTGTTTTCTCGAAACTGACCTCGATAGTTGGAATCTTGGATCCCAATTCGAAATCACCGAGAAGTGCTGCGACTCCGGCGTCTTGATCTATCTGTGTCCATGCAACTGTGCCTTTGCCTGCTGACAAACCGAAAGTTCCGGAAGTTAATCCGTTGAGATCGGTTTTTGCTAGACTGGCGGTTGATTTACCTGTGAAACGGGTATCAAGATATTGATATCCTAATTCACCGGTAGCTCCGTTACCATGGCCACTAGGTACATTGGCGCTAGTTGATGCTTGACTGATAGCAGCAGACGCTTGGCCTGCTCCTGCACTCAATTCACCATCTTTACCATTGGTGTTAGTTTCACCTAAGAAACTTCCTCCATATTTGTACCTCAACGCAAAAGCGAGTCCAACAGGACCGCTCATGGGCTGAACACCTACAAGTTCGTTAGTCAACAACTCAGGAAACGTGCGTCGAATCATCGGAATGAGGATCTTTGGCAAACGAGCATCGCCTTGGGCATATGCTGCATCGCTGTTAGATGGGAATGCGCCTCCTTGGGAGCCCGGGTTTACCGAGCCACTGTTGAATGCACTTCCATTTCCACCACTCACATTGGCCTCTTTCAAACACCATTGCTCTTGGTTTTCCAATAGCATGGCAGTGTTGAGACGTGTGTGATCATCCTCGATAGGTGCAACATTGTCCGAATTATAGTTGAGTACTGGACCCCACTTTTCGAGCAATACTTGTGCACGACTTTCATCGATATACGCTTGGGTTGGTTTAATAACTTTTGACATAATGTTTTTTTTCTCCTTGACCTTGTTACTCAGGTATCGCTACCTCATCTTAAATAAATTAATACTTACCAAGTTCCCCCATGTATGTGTTGAACAATGGACTATCATCTGTTTCATCCAGATTACTAGCACTTTCTTCTACTACTTGTGTTGGTTGTTTGTTGGTTTCTATAATCACATCAACGTTTTTCTTTTGTACTGCTCGTTTCTCACGAGCTTGTTCACGTAATGTGTTACGGGCTTGTTCATCTTCTTTGTTGAACAATTTCACCGTATAATCAAAATTTTCTATAATAAATTCTGCATCTTTACCAGCGAGAACTCGTTTTACATATTCCTTTTTACGTTCTGGTAAGCCGTGGCTTTTGCGCTCTAAAATTAACTCTGCTTGAGCACGATTCAAGTTCTCTTTGAGTATTTTAGATTCTTTAGCAGTCTTGGTTGCTCTGGCGGTGCTCTCATCAATTTGTCTTTTACCATCCCGGATGGCACTTTTCACCTTGTCTTTGGCAAGCATCTCATCAACAGCTAAAACTTCACGCAATTCTTTTAACACATCATGCGCACGTTTGTTGTTAACAGCTTCAGCGATTTGTTGTGTAGGTACTGCTTTCTCTACATACAATTCCAAATAGTTGCTTATGTTATCCACCAGACTCTCTTTGAGGTTACCAGCTTCTTCATTCAATGCGGTTTTGTATTTTTTAACTATATGTTGTAACTTTTGAGCATGATTAGTGTCAATTGCTTCAACTAATTGATTGAGTTTACCGCAATGGTCGTTGTCAATTGCTTCTAATAAATTTTCTAGCTTGTTGGCATATGCATCGTCTTGTTCAACAAGGGCTTTCTCTACATGGAGATCAACGCGTTCGTTTACTGCGGCGTCAAACGCTTCTTGGATCTGATCTAAACTGGATTCACTCAATATATCTTTAGTGACTTCCTTTAACATCTCTTGGAATTTTTTATTTTCTGAGCTCATAATTAAAAAAGTGGTTTTTTGGCTACTAAAGCAATTCTTTGCTTTATTTTGTCATGTAACACCTGTTTCAAACTCTTGTTAGCGGTAGAAAAGTCTCTCTCATTCAAGTGTTTAATAAAGTTTACTATGTTTTTACGTTGTGTATTGTTGTTCTTCATTTGGTAACCTACTAATTATTTAGTCTAACACGCGGTTAATTTTGTTTAGAAATGAACATATTTGTTCTTTAAGGTATGAATCCAAGTCTTTTTTAGGTAAATTTTTTATACCAGTTTCGAAATGTTCATATGTTTCACAAAAACTACCATCTTGTGCCAGTACATATTGCTTACTCTCCAATATACCGTTCACGAACGCTTTTGGGAAGCTAGGGTCGGCAACACAGTCAATAGCCACAAGTCTCATCTCTTTGACATAGTTAGCATCATCCTTTTCTTCCAACTGTCCCAATGCTCGGCTGCTCATGCCAAGTTTCACACCATCCATAATCAAACTTCTCATGATGTTACCCACCGGAGTGCTCAACACTTGTGATTTACCAAAAAACACATTTCCGTTTTGTTTCAGCTCAGTTACCATGTGACATGCCTTTTCCGGATTAACTTCTGCGCTAGTTGGGTGATTCAATTCCCCCAATGCGCGGTGTTGTTTGATCATTTCTTCTGTGTACCTATTGACTTCATTGATCATCTCATCTCCTTCATATATTCTACCATTTCTATTCTTTTCACCAAATTGCATGTAAGGTCCACTCACAAACAATTTACTGTCTCCTTTGTCGTTTTTTTCTTCTAGAATATATTCAAAATCATGAAGGTCCGGTTTTTCTATTAATAGTTTGAATGCCATGGTAATTATATTTATGCAGTAGATACAAAAAACTACTGTTTTTTACTGCTTGGGATAGCATAAAAACCTATAACCATGAACATTAGATCAACAAAACTAGCTAATAACAAACCACCGGTGAGTTCAAAAGTCACCCATTTTGTCTCCCCTAAAAACCAGCTCAATATACCACCGCTAGAATCAGCCGGTTTGACGACTGTGTATGATATGTCAGGATTCAGAGCATAAAATATCATTAAATAGCAATATGTCCCGGTCAAGGCCATGAATAGCATGCGCCTGGTGGTTTTAACAAAAGGGTCACTTCTTGTTTCTTTTTGGCTATCAGCTATCATTTGCATGATCTTGTCATCTCTAGCTGCCATCAATTGTCGATCTACCATACGCTGTTCGATCCATGCATTGATCAAATTCGCGCCTAGTTTTATACCAGCTCCTATTATCGTGTTGAGTACGCTTCCGAACATGTAATTATTTATATCTATTGTAGATTTTAGATATAGTATCTCTAATATACTCAATAAACAAACTTATATACATCAATACTATTGGTAAAAAGGCCAACAACAGTACTATCAATCCTAGGATTGCAGCAACCATGTTTGTCTCTGTATATTTTACCGGGCTGGATTGTGTTTTTTGAGGTGTTGTACTTGTACGTATGTTGGTTACCGGGTCCGCTGTGATCATCATGGGTACTACCACATGCACATTTGAGTTGTCTACTTGCGGTGTCTTGTAACTTTTTACAAGTTTGTTGTATGAACAAGCCGTGAGTATGTATATACATATAAATATAGTAAAAATTTTCATACAATTATTTACCACGTTTGTTAAACAATTCACGTTCTGTTATTATTAAAAATTTATAACCGTATTTTTCACACCATTGTCTAGCCGCTGACCACTTACTCACGTTTTTTGCATAGGTATATTGCTCATACAAAACTGTACTCTTTTTTTTGTTACCATGTTGTTTGGGTGGTTGTGTTTGTGCAAATGGTTTTATTTCTACTAAATATTTTTGTAATTTACCATTCTGTTTCAATGTTAGTGTATTGTCTACTATGTATCTACGTGGTTTACCGGTGGATCCAATACGATACGGTATCACTACATTTTCACTATTCCATTCCACTACATTTTGATTCAAGTCACACCATCTAAAAAACTTTAGTTCCCAACTGCTCCTGTATTTGGGGTGATGTTTACCGGAGTATTTTTGATTCAACGGTTTATACACACCTTGTTTGAATCTTTCATCTTTATGGTACATTATTAACCAACGAAAAATTGAGGTGGTGAGTTGTCACCTAGGCCTGGAGCGCCTTCGTATAGTTCTGTTTCTAGCTGTTCCTTTTCTTCCTTACCCTCTTGTATTAGCGAATCACCATCTAAGTTTCCTCCACCTATTAGATTGGTTCCGGAAAATTTACCACGGACTCGTCCTACGGTCATTTTTGTTAAAGCGAGTGCATATTTATACACCCACAACTCTGTGACTAAATCTTTGACTGGTGACTCAACATAACATGCAACAATACCGTAATATCTATTTCTAGGTTCTGGGATCAATTTCATATACTGTGTCCGGCTATTGAATGTAATACTTGGCTTGGTACATAATAGTTTTTCTCTCAATTCTAACCATTCTTTAACAGCATACCAACTAACCAGGTCAAATCCATAATTACCCATAGCGTAACTAAAATATGTCTGTTGCGCTAATGATTGTTCTATTGTGAATAGAGTATTTACCCCGGTATGGGTACCCTGGCCAAAACTCCATACATCTATGACTTTTCTATAATCATTTAAATCATAATCATATCCTATATTATATAGACATTCGTTGGCTGAGCATGGTGTGGTTGTGGTTTCTACTTCCGGTTCTTTAGATGTTACACTTGTTACACAGGTTGTTGTACTACCAGTGTCTGCAGTTAATGGGTTTGCAGTTATTGCAGTTATACATGTAACATTCTCGGCCGTACCGGTTAGTGCACCGCATAATTCGCTTGTCTGTGTTCCACACAGCTCGCTCGTTTCCATACTTACGTCTATTGGATCTGATATAGTAACATTCATAGAAACTAGCTGCGATTCCAATAGTTTTTCAATGGTTTGATTCAGCACATACTCATCTTGGTCTCCGGTCACAGATGTTACGCATGTTGTAGAGGTACCGGTGACTGGTATTCCCTCACTACTCGTGAGTTCTACGCTACAAGTCACTTCGTAACCTGTAATTTTTTCTGTCTCTGTATCTTCAGGGCAACATTCAGTTTTTAATTCTTGCTTGCCAGTATCATAGCATGCAGATAAATCTGGTGTTATACTGAACAATCGGTCCATCTTCACCCCTTTACCGGGTTCATACAAATCAGAGTCAAAAACTAGAAATTCTTCTGTATAACCAGCAAATTTAGCAAACATTTCACAGGCCACACTTATGTTGTCGTACACAGCGTTTGTATGCGCTTCAACATTTACCAGTGGGTAGCCTAGAGCATATGCCACTCGGGTGGCTAGTTTATCAAAACTAGTCACTCTAGGACTCAAAGATGTACTATAAAACGAGCTCAGCGGCTTGACTGGCTCGCTTCCCGATTCTGTATATTCTGGCATTTAATTATTTATGCCGGAGGGGTGGCTTCAGGTGCAGGTGGTTCAACAGCCGGTTCTGCTGCTGGTTCCATACCGGTCTCTGCAGGGCCACCGAAATCTGGAGGTGGGGCACCCAACCCACCAGAATCTAATGGTGCACCTCCAGGTGCTGGGGCTGCTGCTCCTGGATCTGCGGCAGCTGCTTGTTGTGCTTCAATAGCTTCGCGCCAGTTTGGCCCACCAGTTTCAATTTGTGTCAGCTCCCATGCAAGTTCTTTGTCTTTCCTCAAAAATTCTCTATTTGCTTTGACCTCATTGTCATTCCATTTCAAATATTTTTTCTGAGCGAAGATGTTACTAATACCCTCGTTTTGAGTCATTTGACTGAAGTTGTTGTACTGCAACTCAAATATTTGCTGCTGTCTCAGCTCATGGTAGTTTCTAGGGGGGTTGAAAACTAATTTAAAATCACGTTCTCTCAGGTCCAACTCTTCCCATATACCTCTCAATTTCAAATGTGTAATAAAACCGGCAGTAAGTCCCTGCGCGAAGTTTTGTTGCAATCGGATTATAAATCTAGCGAATTTGAGTTCTTCTCTCAACACTTGACTCGGGTCCTCCAGTTGTGATTCTGGGTTCAATCTGTTGACCGGTACTTTCAATGATTTGTACAGTTTTTTCATGAAGTACAACAAGTCATCTAGTTCTCCTAAGTTGGCACCTCCTTCTAAATTGCTCACTTGTGTACCTTCACTACCCTGTCTCTTGGCGAACCAGAAACTATCAAGCATGGACTGTGGATTGAACACTTGTGATTTACCATCACCAGATTGGCTAGCATCATATGTTTTCCTAGACCAGTAATTCTGAATAAGTTTACGTAGATAGGCCTCAGCCTTCGGTGGAGCCATGTTTCCAACATCTACATTAAATACTAACCGCTCAGGAGCTCTGACAAGTCTATAAATTATAATGGCATCTTCCATCAATAATAATTGCCTGTACGCTCTTCTGCAATTCTCAATAAAAGGTAATCTCAACGACTTGTCTTGATTCCAAATCCCACTGTGAATATATGTCATTTGATTTTTATCAAATGGTATGAACTCAAATTTGTCTAATGCTCCTGTCTGAGGGTTTAAAACAGGCTTCTTTAAAATATAACCTTTGACTATGGTGTTTTGTACATTGTCATACACCGGGTCCATCAACTCAGTAGGTACATTCATGATGCCTAGGATGCCGGCATCTTTATGATCTTCATGTACCACATGCTCAAAGAATACTTCACCATCAACCAGTATGCTACGAAAATATTCCCAGCCCTTTTCATCCAGTTCATAATTTTCTATAAACTTATCAAATTCAGTAAACAATGTTTCACGTTCATTGGGACTGAAATCTCTATTGTCATCAAAGTTTAAATTTATTATGTTACCATTATCATCTTCAACAATACAATCGTCACATATCTCATCCAAAGCATCAGCAACTTCTGAATGTGAACCCATGACGCGATAATCTCGGATTCTCTTATCCTTATCAACGTCAATGTTGGCGTACATGTAGTCTAAATATTTCTTATCAATGTTGAAACCACCCATAGGTACATCTTCACCGATCTTTACAGTACTGACCGCGTGTTTCTGTATCAATTCCGTCCTACGAGCACCAGCTTTGAAGAAATGCTCGTATTTAGGGTTGAGTTCATCTACATTTTCTATTGTGTTGTCACTAGAAGTGTATGGTAGTTTAGATTGTATGTAAGACATTAACTGTCTTCCAAAAGTGCTGTCATTTCCGGTGGCCATCTAGGTTTATTTATAGGTTGAGGTAGTTGTTATCAAGTTTCTAATGTTGTTAAAAATCTGTCTGATGAAGGACTACCATCTGACATCACTGTACCGTCTGTTTCATCTCTACCAGATACTACAATATCACCGGATGGTTGTTCGTATACAAAGTAATAACCGGAATAAGGCTTGTCATCAATATCCATGAATTCTGAACCGTCGGTATGTAAGTATGGTTCCACCGGGACATTTAAATTTTGTGATGGCCATGTGTTATTTACCTTAGTATTCAACACTTTGGTGAGAGCTACTTGTATATCAACAATTTTTTTGAAACATCTGTTGAGAACAGCTGTTGTAAAATACTCGTTTGTACCGACATAATATCCGGGGTCCTCCAAGTCTATCAGCAATGATCGATACTCACGTTCGGTGATATATTCCCTTTTGTCGAACACGAGCACGCCTGTTGGGGTGTATCTGGAGGTCAACTTGTAGTTAATTTTGTTTATCAACCATAGATGATTTGATAACATCTTGTAAAATAGCTTGTTATATACATAATCGCTATTGTATTCTTTGAATGATAAACTGCTCGTGTCACTTAGATTGTATATAGAGTAGTCTGAATCGGAAAGATTAGAACGTATGTTTATCTTTTCATTAAAACTCAATATATAATGCTCGTTCATACCAGCAGGGGGTTGTTTTGTCAAGTTTTTTCGAGTATCAACAAAATCAGTATATACATATATTTGATCATACGAATAACTTCGTTCAGTATCAACCTGATATACTACCTCACCTGCATCATTAGTAAATTGTTTGACCTGTACGTTGGCTTCTTGAAGCACACTCATGAATTTTGGTAATGCTCTGTATGCTTGGTTAGTGACTGGTTGTGTCAACATGCCTACACCTACATCAAGTAGGTTGAACACACCTACATTTAAATCTGACCGGGATTTGAAGCGTTTAATTATTCGATGTGTTGTTATTACATAATATATATTTGCTTCATTTTCACTAAACTCTATACCTAAGAATTGCTCATGTTTTTGATCTCCGGATTGGTCAGTTTTATAAAATGTTAGGTCTAAATCTTTATTAGATATATTTACAGATTGATTTGACGTGTCTTTTGGTATATGTATTGATGTTACAAGTTTATAATTGTTATCCAGTATCATAATACCGCCAGTAGGTGTCAATATATACAGTTGTTGTACGTCTGTATCATAGTGTATATCCTTAACTCCGACATATTGTTTATTAGCCCCCGGAGCCCCTCTGAACAATATATTACGTTTTGGGTGCTTACTCAAAAAATTGTTATCTGTATCAAATTCTTTAAATGTATAGTCATGCTCATCATATACAATCATTGTATCGTTTGCTTTAACAGTGAATGCTACTGGGTCAACTATGTCAGATTCATTGCTCATAGTGTTTAAATCTCCTAGTGTGTTGACCAATAGCCGTTTATCGTACTGTACATGATTTTCTATCTCCCGGTTCAAATACCCAGACACATCATACCGGTAAATCACACTGCGCTGGCTACTTGTTGATATGTTTGTTACACCAGTACGGGGAACTCCACGATCCAATATATACAGCTTTTTAGTTTTACTTGACTTGACCATGGTTATGTTGTTGTATGTCAATTGATTGGTTTCAGATGGCAGCTCTTCAACATTTTCGTATGAGTTCATTACCAACCAGCCTTGTGATCCTTCCATTTGACCATTTTCGTTGTAAACCGGAGCAGATTGATCTATCGGTTTGGAGGACATTTTCACCACGGTTAATTTGTTTTTATTGGCTAAAAAACCATAGTGCCAATTTTCATTAGCAGCAGACACATAGTCCCTGGTGATTGATGTGTTGTCTCGAATCCACACACCATCTACTAAATCATTGAGCGATTCCCCACCGGTTGTGCTGGAAATGTTTGGAGTTGTTGTATCTATAGCTACACTACCACTGTTTGTATCGACAGCGGTTGGTGGTACATACGCGGTTGTGTTGATTGTATTTTCGCGAAAGATTGGTAGACCGGGAATGCTGCTGTCATTTGTGTAATATCCTCTGTAGTTTCCTGGTAATACGTTGGATACTAGCGATGTTCTAGTGTTTAAATATAGAAAGTTTTCGTTTATACCATCTATTATGTTAAATATACTATTACTCGTGGCTAATTCATTTGGAGCTAGCTCTAGTTGTTTGCTCTTGAGGGGTAGATCTATTTTATCCAATATAGATCTATCACTAGAAAGATCTCGACGGAGAAGTTCTTGTGATATGGTCGTGAACCCGTCACCTAGATTGGGAAAACTGTAAAGAGCTTCTGCACCTTCAATTGTGCTTGGTGGATATATGTACCTTTGCTGTGACATCAAAGATATTTATACAAGATTAACAGTTATAACTCAATTGTCACTGTTTTGAACCGGGGCTGGTACCGGGGCGGTTTCTTCTACAGGAGTTTGTACCAGTCTAGCAGCAAATTTTGATTCAATTTTACCAATTTTTGGGTCCTTGCGAGGCTGGGTGAGAATTTCGTCAATATCCTCACGGGCCAGATCCACTTCCACAATCTCATGGTTATCGTCAGGTAGATCACCAGATAACATCATCTCCATTAATTTCATTTCAAGTTCCACCACACGGGATCTCAAACGTTCATTTTCTTGTTCCGTTTGTATTGAATTTGACTCATTATCTCTAGATACATGTTTATACTGTACTTTCATGTTGGTCAGATCCTTTTTTGATATACCTGCACGTTCTTGACCAGGAGTTTTGTTTGGTTTGCTATAATAATCTACAATTTCCTGTGTGTCTAATCCGAGTTCTGCCCAGCCTATCATGTAGTTCTTGATTCGATCTGTATATTCATTACGATAAGGTACACCATGAGGTCGTGGAAATCTATGCTTCCATTGCAACCATGGTAGAATCAAAGTTTTGTTACCGGATTGTTTGTATTTTTTGTGTATGTAACCTTCTTCACCACCAAATCCTCGAAAATTTTTATTGAAACCTAACCAGCTTTGTTTTCTAGAGGAAAAACAGCCCAGACCCATCATCTCAACCTCGTATGGGTCAGTTGCGTTTGCTTGTTTTGGGTCACACACCCATTTGCCATACATATTGAAATCCCACACCGGGTCCATCCGGGTGGCGAAGAGCTTACCATCATCATCAATCAACGGGCCTTGCAACAGATCATCACATTCTGGATTGTTTTCGTAGTAATCTATCAACCTCTTCAGAGAACCCGGTTGTAGCAGCACATGGCTGTCTAGACACAATACATATGGAGTTTTGGCATATTCAAACACATAATTGCGACTAGCAGTGCCAGGATGTGATATGTTTTTTACATACAAACCATTGTTACCATGCCGGTTGGTCAGTGTACTCACCAGCTGTTCACATGCTTGGCCATGTTTCCCGGTGGGGTTACCATCTACAATTACAAAATTTATATCATCAATACACTCTGCATGATACATCTTGATGCTCTGTATAGTGAACCACACACCATCAAAGTCATCATAGCAACACATTCCTACTGTCAATTTCATACAGTTACTTATGTCTTAATGATTAGTAAATCAAGATCAATAGCAGCATGCGCTGGTGAGACGATAGGTGGTACCTGTACCACTGACTGTTCTGTAATAGAACTCCGGCATGTTGAATGTTCTAACCACATCACCGTTGCTATATCCGGTTTCATCTGCTGGTTTCACCAGTATGGAATATGCTTTTCCGCAATACATGCGGAGAAAATCATGCACCACACCTGTACTCAAACCTTCGTAAACGGCTATTTCGTCTACCAACTCTCGAGCCCCGGCAGCGCCCAGAGAACCTACAAAATCATTGTACAAACTGATCCAGTTCTCCATGTTGAAATACACTAATCGTATGGCTTCTGCTGACACATTCTGAACTCTCAAGATATGTTCTCGGAATCCACCATCATCTTCATTCTCAAACTGCCATTGAGGCATTTCACCTATCGGGTTATCCAGTGAAGTTTCGTAACGACCGGTGTGCAGATTGAAAGTTTGACATGGCGCGTCTATGTCACCAGCGGTGGAGCTAGTGGATACATCAGCCGGGGTGCCATTCTCATCGCACATACCATACCATCCGATGTAACGTTGATACTGTCCCTTTTTCTGATATATTATCATGCTGTTAAATGTAAATCTGTTAAACCTCCACTAGATAATAGGTTACCGGTGTAACAATTACCATTTGGATCCACATATGTCACTTTGTTGTCTGTAGAAACTGCAAATGCTCTGGTCATCTGAATGCCTCCAACACCACCTGCAGGAGTGATTCTGTAACCCACCAAATTGGATTGAGTGGCTCCAGTTGAATCTCCATATGCATCCACATATGTTGTACCATTTTTCAACCGGATGTTCCATGACACTGGCGGGATGGTGACAGCGGGGTTTGGTTCGATAGGATCAAAACACAATCTACCTCCGGAATATGACTGACCGAAAATTTCAGAGTCTATAGCTTCTCCACTCGGATTTAATGTCTGTATGTATGCATTTGGAGATTCTCCAGGAGCGAAACCGGTTGTTGTGACTCCATATAGTGGAGATGAATCGTACGGTACATTCGCGGTTCTGTCGTGACCAACAACAAAAAATCCATGAGTTGCCAGCTTCCATTGTGTTTCCAAACAACAATCTGCAGCAGCGGTTGTGGTTGAAGCCACTTCTGGTACGCAAGTCACTGTGAAATCTCTGTAACATTCTGAATTGAAATAGTTTTCAAACCGGATTGTTATGTCGTTACCATTCCAAAATTGTGCATATGCAGTTCCATCATTAGGACCACCAACATATATCTCTAATCCATTGTTTATATCTGATTTGCTTATGTTTTCAAATATAGGGTTCACCTGTGTACCGTCCACCGTAACATCCGGGCTCCCGGTTATAAACCTCACCTTGTAATTGGTGGGAGTTCCTTGAATATTTGATATTATTACACTACAATTGCTACAGGCCATGACACTATACGTTTATTTATTCACAAATTTTAGTTTTACCAACGTTATGAGCATTCTAGTCTACCTTCCACATTTGTTATCTCACAACATGTTAGTTCTCCAAGTATTTGTTGTATCTCACAACAAACAAGTTCACCGGTCACATCAATAATTTCACACCCACATGCATATTCTAGTTCCAAACAGCAACCGCATGTTTGGTACAATATGTGCAAATAGCCGGCATCTGTGAAGTGATCTGTCACGTCAATTTCCACCGGGAGATTAGCCACCGGTACAGTTTGTATCAACTCACCTGTGTTGGAATTCCAAACCTCCAATAATACAGCCGGTTCGGTTGACTGTACCTCATCAATCACAAGTGTGTTTGTACTGTCAGTACACTGCATGTCAGCAAGAACATTTTGCAGAGTGCACCCACCACCTAACGAGTACGATGTCGAAGAAGTCTGAGGGCTATCCAATATCACAATTGGTATTGGCACCCGGGGTGATGGTGATATGTCAGACAATATACCGGAAGGATATTGATCAGTTAAAAAGTAACTATCTATACAAGTCTGTGGATATACACCGGCATTTGAACCAGACACATCGGTAGGTTGTATATTAGATAATAATATTTCAAAATATTCTGCAGTTTCCAAACCAGACAGCACCACATCGACACCATTTATTGTAACCCCACCATCGGATGTAGTTACAACATTTATCGTCTTGGTTATTGTGTTTGGTGGAAACCATTCAGTACCGGATGCTGCAGGATAATCGACACCTTCGGTGGCGCTGCCGGTTTCGTTCAAAACATAGTCGAATAAAAATGCACCTTGGTATGTACTTCGCGGATCTCTTATGATAGTGACAGAAGCAGTGGTACCTTCCACAACATACACCGGGCGGCTCTGCCATTTGACATACACATCTTCTTGGATCGGCGGACATGTGGTTGTGGTGGTTGTGGTTGTGGTGGTTGTGGTTGTGGACGTTGTGCTTTGCGTGGTTGTGGTTGTGGTTGTGGTGGTTGTGGTGGTTGTGGTAGTGGTAGTGGTGGTTGTGGTAGTGGTAGTTGTTGTGTACACCTCTCCTGACAGCTCTGCTGCTTTGGTTATACCATTGAACGCGTTGCTCCGGAAAGTCCATGCGGCAGTAGTTGTTGATATTTCAGTGTAAAAATCATCCCGCGCAGTCAATGCTGCATCGTATGTGGTTGGTCGATACAAAGCGTTTATAGAACGAGATTCACTCGGTAACAACACGAACGGAAACGTGATGTCACTGGGTATAATTTCTGCGTCATCTGCATATTCTATGTCAAATATTTTCACCGGGCAACTGCCATTGTTCACTATGGTTATTGGACTCACGCTGGTGTCTCCAAGCAGGGTAGTTTCAAACAACACCGGGTCACCGGAGTTGCCTAGGCCATCAATCTCCAAAAATGCAGATTTGGCTATGCCTATAAGTTCAATTTCAATTTCCGGGGTGTTGGCGCTGGTGTTTTGTATTATTATACTATCAGTCCACGTTGCGGAAAAATTTTGTCCACCAGCATTTGCAGTATTTATAATGTCTGGTGGTGAGAAGTAAACATATGTTGATTTCTCGCTCAAACAATCACTATCCACTGGTGAGTATTGACCTTCCAGGTCAGCACCGTTCATAGAAAATGGTAATGAGGGTACAGTCACCCCGGTCACTTCTAATAGATACGCACCTGTATTCTTTATGGAAAATTCATCCCGGACAGCCAGTGGATATCCTTCCGCTTCATAAGTACCAGCTTTGGTGTTACCTAAAAACACTGTGTCCGCGGTGAAATTGTCAGTTGTTGTTGAAATTTCAGTACCATCTGGCTTCACATTGTCATAAGGAGCGCGGCTCATGCATATGTTGAATTTTATTTGACCGAACATGGCATCACCAAGCTCTATGGAGCTCGTATATTCACGTTCTCCAAACAGGGTCACCGGGACTAGCCACTGGTTGCTTTTGTCCTCAACCAAAATAACGGCTTTGCCTCGTTTTCCTTCTAGGTTGGTAAATGTTCTCACATCAATCAGGTCACAATCACCAACAAATTGATTGAATGATGGTTGCGCGATTGTTATCTCGAGCTGGTGCACCACTACATTGAACTCTCTGTCAATTGTAGTTATCCCCGGGTAAAAGGTGTTTCTATATGCATACTTGTCTGGGTACACATCTGTATCAAAACTTATAGAGCCTGGGTCTATGAGCAGGGATGAGCTGTATGATTCAGACTCTGGTTCAATGATGACCTCGCTACTGGCAGGTTGAGTTGTGGTGCCGCATTGCTTTGTGTAATCAAAATTGTAAACTAGTTTTGCTAGTTCCACACCACCGTTCATTGTGAAGTTGATTTTATGAGGTCCTTTTAACAATATAGGATCGTATGTCTGTGTGGTTGATACCCCACTGCCAGGTTGAAGGTCGTGAATCAGTGTCACATTGTATGCTGGTAGCACTATAGGTTTCATATCAAACGTTGTTACCGGCTCCAGTGACAGTTATGTTCTTGATCACCACCAGACCATCATTTGCTGCGGTTTTGTGAGAGATCAATGCCGCTTTGACACGATCAGGTTGAATGTATAGTTGTGTATATTTTTTGGACTGTGACCATGCTGCAGCTACACCTGTGAAATTGTTATCTAGTATCCATTTGCTAGTGGTGTATGTACCTCCATTAATCCATGCAGCTGGGGGTGAGTTGACCGTGGTCCAATCTTCGTCTAGCGTCCAGTACCGTGTGTCTACATCTGGTGTTTTTTCCTCCGCGGCAGTTCTACTTTCATGGTCTCGTAAGCATCTGTAAACTGCCCCACTGTATAACACTCGAGTGTCAGTTGTGGGGTCGGAAGTAGTCGATATGTGTGTGAGCATACACTTGTATTTCTGTCCGGAGTGAGTGACTCTGCTAGGTTCAAATAAATCCGGGAGGTCTAGTTCTTTGACCAGTTGATATTCCTGGTCTGAGTTCAGATTTTTCATGTGTACGGTTATCTTTCTACCCACATCTGTCAAAGTAACCTTGCATCGGATGAATGGTAGATCCACATAATCATCATATAGATCAATGTCGCTATACATGTTGAACTCTTCAGGGTCCAGCACGGTAGTGGATTTGAAAGAGTTTGTTGTTTCATATGGACCGAAAATTGTTATGTTGTTTGAGGATACTGTGGTGTCGTTACCTATCTGACCAACAACATCAAGCGCTACACATGCATGTCCGGAATCAAGACCTGAAAGGCTAGGGTATGACCCGGTACCATGAGTGATATCATCTAAATATCCAAATGCTGGTCCTAAACCACCATCATCGACAATTTCGTATTGTGGTTCAGAAGCACCGATGTCGGTATTCACAATGTCAATCACTCGAGCGTTGAAAAACACAACACTCAATCCATGTGGCTTTTTGCCCGGGGAATTTTTATAACCGCAGGTCATGAAATCAAAGCACATCGTGATATCACGTTCTGTTTGCATGTTTTGTGGTAATGTACCATGTATCCAGACACATCCAGATGGTTTCACTGTTCCGCTTATGTCTGGTGGTGCTGGGTCACCACTCAATGACACGCTGCCCATGAACAGCAGCTGACGATCGGTGTCATGATAAAATGTATATTTGCTGTAGTTGATATAGTACAGATCCGGGTTTGTTTCCGCGAAAAAACCGTTTCTTATGTCTTCATTGTGTGGGTTTACTGTGTATATTGTATATTGATTCTTGTATATGCTAGGTTTGACACCATCTACTGTGTTGTCATACATTAAAAAATCATTTTTTAACAAGTACATGTTTTCAGATGCATCTTTTCCTAGCTGCATCAACGTGTAGCGCTCTGATTCTTGATTGTATGTCAGTTTCGGTGGTTTTACATCTGTAACATCCACTATGTTATAATTGTTTATTGCAGATAGCGAGAATTGTGATGTTTCATATATTAACTGATCTACTGTATAATCATTATCCGGATATACTTTGTTTACTTGGAATTGTTTAGGATCGTATACATATATTTCTGGGTATATCATTTTGTCTGTAGATGCAGACAGGGTGGGGTGGATTGTGGTTTTAGCCACAACGAATCTTTCGTTTGCTTCATCAAACCACCAGTTACTACACTGCTCATATTTATGACCATGGTAGTTCTTGTATATAAACGCAAAATTTTTGTGACCACTTGTGATCTCCCCGGTGCTGTAATCATATTGTATTTTTTCAAACACTATGTAATTGGGTGTTTCAAATATTATATTATCATATACAATATCAAAATCTGTCAATTGATTTTCTAGCTCATTAGCAATGTCGTTTATAGTAATTGTAGTGTCACGATATTGTATATCACCGGTGGATGTGTATTTTGAGTATATACCAGAGATTGATTGGCTGGTCAATTGCTCGGTACCGGTGGAGCTGTTATTTTTTATGTGCAGTGTGCCGTATACATGCTGTTGTTCTGTTAAGTTTTTATTTTCATGGAAACTACCATCAATTAAATTGGTGTTTGTACCTCTAGAAGCGTAATCTTGTGAGCTATATTGTATAAGTTCTGTTTGATATATATCACTGTTTGTGTTGACTGGAACTGGAACCAAAGGCCGGAGATTTTCCTTAACCAAAGCGTAATTGTTACCGTACAAATCTGTTTTCCAGTTATATATTACCTGCTCTCCGGCAACGAGCTCGTCTTGTCTAGCTTGCAAAGGTTGTGTACTATCTTCATTCAATGGATATACATCAACATTTTCCCATGTGTTGTTACCAGAGGCATTCCAAAAGTCAAACTTGTCATCATGGCGAAATACACCTGTTGAAGTACCTGTTGTTTCATCTATTGATTGATATGGGGTAAATTTTGTTATGTTTCTTAACTGTCTTTGTAATCCATAATTGTATTGATTTGTAACTCCTTGTTTCTGCCAGTTCACATTCTCATAATACTCAACCACGGTGTCAAACCGGACAGCTGATCCAAAAAATCCCTTGGCCCCAACATTCGGGTCCGGAAAATAGTATGTTGTATTTGTTTGTGCTGGGGTGTAGTAGTATGTGAAATCTAAAGTTGTATATGTTTGTAACCCTATACCTGTTGTGGTGAAAAATCCACCTAGATACTCTTCTCTATACACGTTTTCACCCTGAGTCGGTACAATAGTAGGGTAAAATCTGTTAAGTATTTCTCGATGTGGGTTTGCAGCAGAGAACAGACGTCCGCTAACCACCTCGTTCAATGTATCACCTGTACTTAGATAGTAATAATCAGTACCGGAATATTTTTGAAATGCGAGTTGTTCATATGTTATGTTTAAATCAGAATTATTATCGGTGTTGGTATATGCTAAAAAGTCTTGGTCATTCAACCGGTCCAATTCAGTACCTGTTATTATATCTGTTATCGCGAGCTTCACATCATCAGCCATGGTGAGCTGTTTTGTATCTGACATTGTCACGTTATCTATACCAGATGTCATCAACACCGGTACATCGCGGATTGTTTCAATAATAGTTTCGTTGAAAGTGTCTTGTAGAAACATTTTCGCACGGTCTGGTATTATAGATGCATCAAAATAATTGTACCGTCTTGTTGTTTCGCTAGTATATTCACCAGCTTTAGCGCTATTGGGTACGTTGAAGTAATTTTGTTCCGTGTCGTACAATTCTTGCGAGTCAACTCGCAAGTTGTTTAGCACATCTTGTGGGGTCAACCCTATGTCAGCTAGCTGTGTTACTACAACTGGGTCATATTTGACTAGTTCGGATATTTGTTTATATATAATCTGATTCAACCCATAACTACTACCCTTTAAATTGGATTTGAGTGTTGAATATTTTAGCTCGTCACGTTGACTTGCATAATATATAGCGATTTGCTTCAATTTTTTAGCGAAGAATGGTAATGCGATGTCTAAATCATTCTTGTCGTTGTAGTCGATATTTTCTAAGAATCTCTTTTCATCTGGAGTGGTATACTCCAAGGCGACTTGTTTTAACAATTCTGTATATATATTTTTCACATATTGCTGTTGAGCAACAGCAGAGTCTATACCCTTGGCTTTGTACCACTCGTTTAGATATTTTGTATATTCTTCAAAAGCAGTAGCTCGATCGAATGTCGGCTCGTATTGTAACCAATCCACATAACTCAACGGTGAGTTTTGAGACGCGTTCAGTGTTGTATCACTGCTCGTATAGTATCTTGTCTTGGATGTGGTCATCTACATTAATATTTAATTGTATGTGTATGTTTAGCGATTGGTTGCAGGCAGGGTTGTATACATCTCTTTGACTTTACCTAATATATCATATTTGGTCAGACCTTTTTTTTCAAACAACTCTTTGTTATGTTTGAGATTTTGCTTGTTTGGTGGGTGCCACATATGTACTGCTGATATGTTACTGTTTATTTTAATGCCATGGCTTTGAACCTGTGAGAACATGTCATAATCTTCATATCCATAGCCGATATAACTTGTATTGAAACTGCCAATTTGTTTGAATTTGTTCAAGTTTATGATATACGATTGCGCGCCGTACATTCGGATTCGTCTATCGTCACTCATGTTATCATGTAACATGTCTGATGAGATTTGATGTTGTGTTACTAGTTGTTGGGTCTGAGTTTCATTTAAATCTTTGCATGTATGGAAGGGTTGATAATAATCCTCATCAGCGAATTGATTTATAGCTTTTTGATAATCTAAAAAACAATCAGCATCATTTACCCATAGATGGGTGGTGTTTATTTGTGATATGAATTGTTCAATTATATAATTTTTACAGAATAATTCTTGTTGTATGTTGCATGGTACATGTTTCACATTAGCTGGTAATTTCAACCTACTTACATTACCACATGGTAGTTGCTCTGCTACATATACCGGTTTGTCAATCTGCGAGATATGTTTCAATATATACAACAAATTACGTCTCCTGTATTTACAGGTATCCATGAACGGTATGACTACAGTTGTGTTAAGTGATACAGGCACTTAGTTATTTAGCTACCCAGCGGTTAGTGTACAACCAGTATTTGTACTGGTGTGTGTGTCAACATCAGCGAAAAGACCGAGACCGGTTCGTAGTTGGTGTTCTAATATGTTGTCCAACACACCAGTATCTTCACTCCATGATTCATATGTGCTAGTTTCCGGGGTGAGTGTGGTGTCCGGATTGTTCCAGTGTATCACACCTTCCACTTGATTTGCAGTAGTTGAAGAGTTGTATGTATAAAAGCTATAATAGTTTAAAATTTCCTTTCCAGAAATGGTCAATGGAGCTACTAGTCTCCAACCCCATGTTGAGGTGTATGATGATAGTGGATACTGCTGGGTATCGGAACTGACCAAGTTTGTGTCTAGCCCAGTCTCCACTATGTTATCGTTATTGTCAATTACACCAGACATGGGTGGTGTAATTGTTATTGGTGTGTATATTTTAGAAAATTTTTCATAAGCCACAATTGTTTCTCCGGGAGTGAGCATGTGGTCAGAGAAATTTAGTACTTCTCCTAAATTTTCTCTTGTGTCTTTGTTTGTATAATTGGTATACATGTCAAATGTTTCAGTTGTGTAATCAAATGTCCCGTACAGTTTTGTTTGTTTGATGCTGCACATATCCATCAATCGTTTGAAGGTTGGTGGGTATTGTAAATTGTACATTTGTATCTCCATGTCATACATGAGTGTTTGGTTATGTATTATGTCAATATTACACTCATCTAGATCTGAATTGTTATTGGCAAAATTTGCAATTTTTTCGTATATTGTCTTACCTAATTCTGTTGGTGCGGAATTGCTGTTACCTATCATACTGGGTAACGCCTCATCAAACAAATTATATTGATCATTTAACCATGGTTGTAGAGCGTATGACTTGATAGTGGATCCTGGGTCATGATCTTCGTTGAATTTCCGGATGTTGTATGTACCTTGTTTAGAGTGTATGTTGAATGTTGAAGATTCGCCGGTGAGTACTTTTTTCTCACCAGGTATGTAACCAAATTTTTGTAGCCAGTGGAATCCAGTCCAATCACCAATAGCTCGCATGGTCTGATTCGCAATATCACCATCGTTAGGTGTTGGGTACAAATTGTAGTTGACCATGTCTACCTTTAATGTTGTCGGGTCATTGTTAATAGTTAGTGTTTTTGTTGTAATCACATCAACCATCCAGATGTATCTGTTGTAATCATCCGGAGCCCATATGAACCCCCTACTATCACCACATACACTGGTAACCACAGCAACGGTGCCGAAATCCCACACCGTTGACACATCACCAGTCGCAGTAATTTTATGTAGATATCTACTATCTCTTACTGTGTAAATATTTCCATCTGTTGTTGTTGTCAATGCGTTGTATGTACCAACAGGTAGCTGGATCGATCTGTTGATATTCATATTAGAAACATCAATTTGTTGTACTGTAGGTGGTGTGGTCCCTGTCAAAACATTCAATGTACCATTTGAGAGTAATAACATTCTTGTACCATTTCCTGGGAGAGTAGCGGTACCTTGTATGTTTGCGGTTGTGTATTTGTTTATTTTTGTGACCACGGTCTCGTCACATATATATACACTTGTTTTATCAACTTCTATACAAGAAGGTCCGGGAGAGGTGTCAATTCCTAGGGTTCTAGACCAGTACACCCCGACCAATTCACGATCGGATGGGTCAATACGTACCACTTTGTTTTCTGTACATACAAACACATCATCATTGTTGTCTATTGCTATGTCATTTGGATTCCCGGGATTGGTTGTTATTCCAGATAACGCTTCACTAGTGAGTAAAACTCCTTTGGCATCTATTTGTATTAATCGAGGTGTGGTGCCACTTTCTAACGACCATATTATAGAGTCTGGTCTGGTATCGCTAGGTGGAGCTACTGCGATGTTTTTCAATTGGTAGTTGAAATCCACAACCGCAGAAGCATTTGGTAACGTTGCTTCATTATTCGCGGTGAAATATATTGTGGGGGTGGTTGTGTATGCCTTCCCTCCGGATAAAACAACGACATCTGTTATTGAACCGGAACCAGCGTTGAATCTAGGCGCCAATACAGCACCATCACCTTGCGGGTCTTGCACTTCTATTCGTGGTGGGGTAGTTAAGTCTTGCCCGGCGAAAAGTACTATCATATCAGAAATGATTCCGTTGGTCTCGACTGTAAATCCCTGACCAGCATAAGATGTTGATATGTTGTCTGACAATACAGTTCCGTCATACATTACTTGGTCACCATAATAATATCGATATATACTACCATATTCACCACCACCATTGTCCTGTCTATAGTTGTTCAACCAACCGACAATAGCATCAGTCTTGTAGCCGCTCAGTTGTGTGTAATCTAAACTGGCTGTTAATTGCACATTCTCAGCTGTTCCGTTGTAAAACAACGTTCCTTTGTAATGTCCTAGTTGTTGGTCGTCAATTGTGGTTATACAATAGTTGTCTCCGCTCACTGGAACTGGTAAACCGGTAGTTGTATTCACCAATCCTAATTCAAAACCAGTATCGAAATTGGCAAAATCTAATATGTTGAAACCAAACGCGTCCTGTACGGTGACGGTGAAGTGTATTTCTGAATGTTCCCACTTATTTCTGTTGATAGTAAAGTTGTTGATACCAGTACTGGTGATATTGAGTTTTATGGCTTCATTAACTCGAGGTTTTATATTGTTAGCGACTAGCGGTTTGGAGTTTCTATACTTTATGAGTGTGTTGTTTTTGTGGTTTGTTGTCAGTTTGTCATGTAGCTTGTGCTCGTCCAGCTCCACACTTACAAGTAGTGGTACATCCCGGCTTGACGGGCATTTTGTTACATCATCTCGATAATAGAATGATGAATTACCAGAGAGACCTACAAAAACAGCTCCCGTGTCATTAGATGTAGTTCTTATATATTCATTATCATCTGCTGGTTTATAATATAATAGTTCATATGTGTTTAAATCTCCGGGAGAACCTGTGACGGAATCATATATAGATACGTCAATTGAAGTTATCGGTACTGTAGACAATGTTGGAGTAGCGCTATAAAATGACCAGTCAAGATCTAAATGACCATATTTGTCCGTTTTATACTCTTCTAAATTCAAGGGCTTTGCATCAGATCCACTAGCATATAAGTTGAATGTATATATCGGTGGTGAGATAGTAGTAGTATGGTGCGACTCTCCGCACATCCATGTACTGGGTGTCTTACCTACATTCATGAAATGTTGCTGCTGATCATCACACTGTGGTGCTGGGCGATTTTGTTGAGTATAATTTTGCCAGCTCAGCATGAAATCTACAGTTATTGGATTTGCTAGCCGGCTAGCTGGGATGTCCACAACATCCGGAAGTTGTCGAAATTGCATATGTGTGGGGATGAAATCTTGTACATTGACAGTTTCTACCTGGGTTGATTTCACCGGTTCTCCTGCTTCATTTACAACTGTTAGAGTTATGTCGTATTGACCGGGCCAAGAATATACATGTTCAGCTGACACACCGGTGAAAGTATTACCATCTCCAAAGTCCCATATTATATTTTCCGGGTTGAACTGAGTGGTTGTGTATGGTAATGTTAATGTAGGTTCAAATCGATTAGGCCATGGCACGGCGCTGACGGGGGTCAGTCGGTTCGTGTACACATTGTCAGCTGCGATGACAGTATATTGTATGTCTGCGGACAAACTCATGTTAGTATGCTATGTTTGTTTCAGAACCTGGGTCTTGATATGATGTGGTAGAGGTTGATACATCGTCGCTAGAGCGTGATGTGTCTATCACATTTGTATTTGACACTGATACTGAACCGGATTGGTTGGCGGTCAAAATTGTTGATGCGTCGCTGGTTCTGCTCACAATCATTTTTTGGCCTAGTAAATCTACATTGTCAAAAAATGGAAATTTAAACACCGGCAATTGAATATTTTGCGTTGTTTGAATTATGTCACTAATGTATACAGAGTTCCATACCATCATGGACAAACCTTCGACATAACTATTATCCGCGTCTATTCTATACGTGTAAAAGGTGTTAACTCCTTGTACATTTAGTATTTGATTGGTTAAACTAGCGATATCTATATTCATCCCTATCTTAGCTGTTGTTGTATCAAAATAACTTTTGAATATTGTAACAATCTTTTGAATTATATCGTTACTATTCGCCCGGCTTGTATCTTCCTGTACAATTAACAATCTACTATTTTCAGCAGTAGCAGGGGACAGTGACTCTCCAGTGTCTCTGTAACCAATATCGACAGACACATATACAGGATCCATCACTATCGGTGAACATGTTATACTTTTGGTCTTATTCATTTGATTTATCATTATTTCCTTTTGGGCAGATGTTAAAAAATTGTTACGCTTTGTTAGCGAAGTTGTTTTTTCTAATCTAGGTACGCAATATAGATATACATTGTTAAAGTTGCAACTAGAGCTGAATTGAACTTGATTATATAGTATACGGCTTTCCAAACTAGGGTTTTTCAGTCCTATATCATAATAATATCTAAGATGTGTGTCCATATACGTGTCATTATTCACCACGCGGACATCTGATATAAAATTACTAAAGTTTGTACGTATGTAACTTTCATAATCATTCAAGCTCACTAGTCTATATTGTGAAGAAAATGTTGCCGGGGCGTTGTTTCTTATCTCTTGAACCGATTCACCTTCGTAGTATTTAGAGCTAGGTTCTTGATTGCTAATCAACACCTTGTCCCCGTCTGATTGTGACATGTAAACAACTCCATCTCCTTTGATGTTGGTACTGTTTTTTAGATTTTCAAATTGATCTGTGTTTAGTAACACAATTGACTTATTTATCGCGTCATTAGCATCAACTTCCGCTACACTTCCTTGTGTTACTAAGTAGTATAGCATGACTTTATCACCTTGGTTCAACTGTCTCCCATTTACATCATTACCAAATTTTATTTCGTATCTCTTGTTCTCGTTGAGTCGTATCTCATATGATTTTGATGTGGGTCGTTCAAACATCATACTAGTTGTTGACTCGTACTTATGATATGCGCCATCTGCACCACCTTCTTGTACATATACATCAATATTGAAGTGGTCAATTGATTGATTCTCCCCTGGTACTAGTGTCAGTACCTCGTTCGGCTCTCCAGAAGCTTCATACACGGGATATTCTTTGTACGATCCCTGGTACAACAAAGTGTTGTCGGATATCTGTTTCAATAGTTGAGAATCCGGACCAGTTTTAACAAATGTTATGTCTTGGTTGAAGCTGTATCTAAACCCGCCTATATCAATGTACGAGTATCTAGGTATTGTGAATGTACCTGGTATTAGTTGATCAGTCGCTTCAGCTTGTATGGTCAGTACAGGGCTCTGCGATCCTACAGGTTTGTAATCTAGTGTTTTTACAATACGGTTTATATTTTCATAAATTTGAGATTCAGAAAACATTGACTCATTACTCGTTTCATTCAAATAAAACAATAAAACATGATAAGCGTAACTAATCACATCGACAAATGCGTTCAAGTTACTACCTTCGTAGTTTTGATCAGTAAAAACTGGGTTGGCGCTGAGACGATCTACTAGTAACTCTTTCAAACTAGCCGCGTCAAATGCAGCATATCCTTGTTTTGGTAATGTAAACTCTAATTGATCATTATTTGGTCTGTATGTACTCATTAATATGAAGCGGTTGTACCGGCGTCGGTAAGGTTTGTAGAAAATTTATAGTTTTTGTTTCTCAGCGCTGGTATTGAACAATATATATCGATTGTATACAGATGTTCATCCGGGAAGGCTTTGATAAATAGTTCATTTACAGTTATTCTAGGCTCGTATAGCTCTATTGATTTCATAATAACCTCTCCCAGTAACTGAGCTGTTTCTTCTGTAACTGGTTGGAACAAATACCTTTTTAGATCAGCACCAAACCGGGGGTTGAGAATTTTTTGACCCGGGGCAGTGTTGAATATGTTGTTTAAACTATTGTCTATTGCCTTGTAATCTGTATCAACACCTAGATCCTTGCGAGATGACTTAGAAAACAACTGATTACTACCACCTGTAGTAACTAGATTGAAGTCGAACCCTACATCTCTAAACGTAGCGTCAGAATCCGTTAGTTTACTGTTATTTTTACCGGGTTGCAATGAAGTTATATTGATCGCCATACTATTATTTATTGAACGAACTTAATTAACAATGTTTGGGAGTGTTAAATCCGGTTGTTTAGAATAAATAATTTCACTATGAGTAACAAGTTCAATGAATCCTTCCAAAGAGAAATGAAACGTTTTGAAGTGGTAGATGAATCCACACAGTTTCGAATTCCACATAACAGAGAGAGATCCGGTGGGGTTGTACCAGGTGACCGAGTAAAATTTACAGAAAATATACTGTCTAGTGAATGGTTTAAATCACAACCGGAAAATGTTAAACAAATAGTTAAAGAATTGCATGATGGTGATTTGAATTTGTTTGTTGATGGGGTCTCTGGTGGAGATGATGATATTCGGGCGATTATCGCTCGAGAGTTAGCGCCTGGGTTACAATGCCCACATTCTAAAGTGGAAATTCCGGCAAATTTATGTGAAGTTCTAGCTACAACTGGAAATCGAGCGGAAGCTCCTATTCCGGACAGTTGGAGAGGTCCGGAGAGGGTCACTATAAAGCCAGAACCGGTGGAATCATTGAATGAAGATGAAGTTGCTGATAGTCCGGAAAATCAAACGCTCAAAGCGGATGATGGCACCGGGAAGTTGAAAGATACTGACCACACTTTACCAGTGAAGGATGTTGCCGGTGCAAAGGGTGGTAGTTACACCACCAATTACATGTCGTCAGGTAGTTAAATGAAGCCCATCACGTTCAGACAGTATGTTGCTGAGGTGATGGCTAGAGATGTACACCGTGGAGATCATGTCAAAAACATAAACCCGGATTGTAAACATGTAGGGAGTGAAGGGGACGTCGAATCTGTTGAAAAATTACCTAAAATTAGCGATGGTAAAGGTGGTAAAAACATGCCCGGTAGGTTAATTGTTTATAAAGATAAGAAAACCGGGAGACGGTTGAAGAAAACTGCTGATCAATTAAAAAAAGACTAGTCTAGAGCTTTTAGTGTGATGGTAAGTACTAACATCATTATATCAACTATAGCTTCTCGTTCTAGGAAGAATAAAAACAGCGCGATCAACCAATACCATTCTCGTTGTAAATCTTGCACATAAGTATTTAATCTTGAGATTCAATTGAGATACAGCAACTGTAAAAGTTTATCTCTTGGTCTAAAACTAAAGCTGATCTATATAAATGCTCTGATATTATAAGCAATTGTTTCTTTGTCTGAGGTGTAGATGGTTGATTATCCACTATATAGTCAAACATTTGCTTGAGTAAACTAGCATAATCGTTGTTGAACAACTGTTCGTGCTGTATTACTAATTTTCTCACCTGTAAGCTATCTTTTTTTAATGTTTCAAATATTTGTTTGATGAAATCATCATGCTTCTCATATGTTGATATTCTCAATTCATTATCTACACAGCATTTTTGAAGTTCGTTGATTGTCTTCCGCAAGTCCGGGTAGAATGTTTTGATCAATTGTGATATCAACTGTTTCTGATCATCAGATACTTTGATCTCTTCCTGTTTTAATATATGTACAACCCGGTTGACGCATCCTTTTATTGGAGGTGTTAAATCAAATGACTGTGTTCTAGATTGTAATGGTTGTATTACCCGGTGTTTATAATTTGCTGTTAGTATGAACCGAGTGTTACTACTGTATTCCTCCATTGTGTTTCTCAATGCACGTTGAGCATCTATTGTCAACCCATCAACTTCATCTAATATAACCACTTTCAGTGATGTACCTATTGATCTTGTCTTCGCGAAATTCGTAACAGCTAGTCTGATAGTGTCAATACCATTTTC